>Ga0209542_10007492_pt1 | contig 20734 bp, 18 predicted proteins | sample RifCSPhighO2_01_FD_184028 | JGI IMG/M metagenome (GOLD analysis project Ga0209542, IMG submission 184028) | Soil microbial communities from Rifle, Colorado - Rifle CSP2_plank highO2_0.1 (SPAdes) (version 2) | ecosystem: Environmental > Terrestrial > Deep subsurface > Rock core/Sediment ...
GATCAGAGGATTAAGGAATTCAATACGTGGTTCATCGATCAATCAAAAAAACTCGCTGATTCCAATACGGTTGGCAGTATCCAAGCAGTTGACAGCGCAACAGGAGCGCATGGCCATCTTCCTCCTGGCCAGGGTATTTTTCCTGTTGTAGAAGCCGTCAAAGAATTCAAAAAGAGAGGATGGAAGGGATTTGTCGTGTCAGAAGGTCATGAAGAAGAGCAGTTTGGCAAGGGCAGGATAGTCACAGAAACATGGAGGGCATTTGGCTCTCCGATTTATCGGTTTCCTGCTCCACAGGGAGGCCCGGGTCCGCGCTGGGGGGATGTGCAGAGCTCCTATTTCGGAAGGACAGAACCTCCTATGTATATCTTCGGCGCGTATGCTCCCAGTAATGAGTGGACACTCTGGAGCCAGGTTCCTTTTGAGTGATTATGGATCTTGCGAATAACCTGGGCAGAATAATAAACCGGCCCTGTTTTGATTTTGTGTATTCGCAGTCACAAATCCGGGAGATTGAGCGCATTCTGCGGAATGATCTCAGGTTTTCTCAGAACATCCAGAATGACCTCACGACGCTTCGTGTGTATAATGACAATGTGGATGATCTCGGAAAAGTATACCCGAACGCACAGGAGATTCAACGCATACTGGGAACACTAAAGACATTAATTTGTGATCTCATTATGCTCCTTCAGGAACCGTATATCCGTCGGTCTTGTATTTCCGCCGGAGTTGTCAATCGTAAGATAAAAACATTCTATGCGTGCCTGCAGCAGACATTGAAGTATACTAGGGATGAATTCTATGTTCGGGACAAGATCCTCGCGAGCAACCTTCAGGTGGATCAGATTATCGCCTTTATCCTCGACGATCATTTGGGTTTGGGAAATCGATACACATTTAACGCTGCCGGATCAGGATATTCCTTCTCCCGGCATCTCCGTGAGTTATCAAAGCCCGAACTCGCGAGAACGATTGAAGTGCTGCGCAATGGAAATGTGCATGAGCAGAAGAACGGCTGGACGGTGTACAGTGGGGGAACAGGACAGGATGGCGTTCGGATTCACGCGGTGCGCGGCCTTTTTGGCAAAGCAAGGGTGTATAGACTTTATCGCGTTAAGGCTGAGCATGAAGCGCATATGCGGGATCTGCACACAAAGGTATCACAATGGGCATTTGCGGCTGCCTGAGATGCGCATAAAAATCAGAATCAATTCTTCCTCCAAGAAACACATGCTCTATCTTCTGTAGCATGAGATGAAGATGGTGGAAGTAGCCGGCATTTATCTGCGCTGAGTACACCAGGCTTTCATCCGGATGCTTGGACGCGCGCGCTCTGCTGAGCACTTGGAAGAGAAGCATTTCACCAACGTTTTGTGTATGCTTCGATATGCGAACAGCAGTAAGCGAGGCGATGATCTGTCGGGTCCATCCGAGATACATTACAGATGGCCCGGGGTGCACAAAGAGCGCCTCATGCCCATTCGGATGCACGAGGTCAAGACGTTCAGTTGATTGAGGATTAAGGGCAGACGGTTTATGATACACTCCAAGATTTGGCACGCATGCAGCAAGCAGTTCAAGTTCCCCCATGCGCTTTTGAAGTGCACTGTGATTTAAAAAGCTGTCGAAAGGTTAATGAGCGGCTATGATCCCCGGGCATATACGGGTAAATTGATCGTAAGCGCTATTGCCGTATTATTACATCTGATCCTCGGCTGCGCACAGACTCCTGAGCCAGTCACTCGATCCCCCTGGCTTTTTGATAAGAATGGCGGAATAGAGTATTGTGAAGGCAGAGCATATTTTGATCCGGAAAGGCACGCGCTCATTAACGGGACATAATGCTCCCGTAACATTTATATGCCTGTAAGGAGCCCCACGCGCATGGGGCTCACACGATTCTTTCGCCTGCCGCGGCTTCCGCCTTTGAAGGGTTTCCACTTTCCCACGTTTCCCCGGGCGCAGCGCCTGCATTTGATCATCTCCCTGGCCCTGCGCATCGCGATCATCGCAGCCATGATCAGCGCCACACTTGCGGAAAAATGGCTGACCTTGTTCATTGCAACCGTCGCCCTGCTCCTGACGTTTCTCCCCGCGATCATTGAGCGCAACGCGAAGCTGTACATCCCGCTCGAGTTCGAACTCATCATGAACTCATTCGTGTACGCCTCACTCTTCCTTGGAGAGATCCATGAATGGTACACAAGATTCTGGTGGTGGGATCTGTTTTTGCACACGATCTCAGGGATTATGTTCGGATTCATCGGTTTTCTCTTGATTTACATCATGAATCAGGAGAGCAAAGTGCGCCTGAGCCCATCGTTCATAGCCCTGTTCACGTGCTCGTTTGCCATAACGATTGGCGTTGTCTGGGAAATAGTCGAGTTCACCGCTGACTCAACGCTTGGCACGAATATGCAGAAATCAGGGCTTTTGGATACGATGGCGGATCTCATCGTTGACCTGTTTGGGGGCATTGTGGTGTCTGTTTTCGGCTACCTCTATGTGAAGAGAAAAAAATTGTTCTTCTTCAACCGCATCATGTCTCGATTCATTGAGAAGAATCCAAAAATATTTGACGAGTTTTCAAATGGTTGAGTTCAGCACCGTCCCGGAACCGACAACAATTGATCCTTTTCTCAGCGACATCTCTGACACCCAGTATGACCCGTATCCCGGAGTTCTTGAAGAGGTTAAGAGAGCAACCCAGCATGTAAAAAACGCTGGCCGGGAAAAACCGCTGCCCGCCGCACAGGCGTATTATGGATATTACCCGCGCAAACGAAGATCAGATCACTATTATCTCATTTACACTCCCGGAGGCATTCAGATTTTCAGAGTGCCATCGAGCGTACTCGGTCACAACGTGCTCGGAAGGACATGGATTGGCACGAACCGCATTGAGATTCTTGAAACGCTTCATGGTCTTGAATTTGAGGAAGTTAAACATCACGAGCAAAATCATCTGTTTTATCCGTTCTTAACTGAATTGCAGATCAGAGAGAAAACAAAATATGAATTGCCGTTTGAGCCTAGGTTTCATTAGATTGTTCTATACAGCCTATTCAGAAACCAGTTTCTCCATCGCTTGTTCAATCTTTGCGCTCATGTTATAGCCATGCTCGCGGCAGTATTTTTTGAAATGCGCTGCTGTTGATTTGTCGATTGTGAAATTTAATCTTGTTTTGCTGCGTATCTCCTTCGTTCTCTCGAATTCCATGAGGGTGTCAAATACTGCGGAGTCCCTTTTAGCAATTTTTCGCGCGATACCTAAAAATTTATTTGATGGCATTTTGTATCAACTCCTCTATCCGGCTAATGCTTGTAATATTCCGTAAAATGATATCCTTGATCATCCTTACTATCCGGTCATTGTAGGTTCCATACCCCCGATATTCTGCGTACGCTTTGATTAATAATGCTGCGGTTCTTTTGTTTCCCTCCTCAAATACATGGTCTATGAGTATGGCCCGAACAAGCCATGCTAACCCTTTTGTCCAATTTTCAGTTCTCCTCGCATAGCTGAGCGCAAATTCAAGGCTCGCTTCATTGTGGAGCGCACCGTCTTCAAACTCTTGATTCAGAGCTAAAATGTCTTTCTTAGTTGGAGCAAACTTCATTTTCGATACTTATTTGTGTGTATAAATGTGTATTCTTATTTAAAGATTGCGGTTTTCGTTGATAACAACGGCGACGTGACAGTGCTGACGACTAAACCTTTTCCGTGCACACTCGCATCTAGGTTGCAGGGTTCCAATATCTTTTTAAACCGCCGTGCACCCACATCGCACATGACTGAAGGACAAACCGTTGAAGAATTATTGTGGGGATCTCAAGCATGTGATCGATATTGGGAGATTTTGAGGATGGGAAAAAGCGCGACTCCCCAAGAAGCCGGAGAGGTACTACATGCGATTGTTCATGCCGAGGTGCGTGAGCCAATTGATAATTTAGAGGCTCAAATGGTCCAGGGAGCTGGAGTTGTTACATATACTCCCTTTAAGAAAGACCCAAAGGGCATGGGTTTTTTGCCACAAACATTTTTATTTTCAGATTCGTCATATACGGGTGGATTATATCTCGGCATTGTCGGCCTTTTGGAAGCGGCACATCCCGAGTATGCGTTTGTCGGATGCCCTGTAGGGACAATTGCTCTGCAAAAGAAAGCTGTTCTTGCTGAATCAAGACAGAATTAAATACTAAGCGAATTCTCAATCATACCGAATAAACGCTTAGCTCAAACTAAACACATACGCCACTCTGTTCATGACAAAGTTCCAGCAGCAAGCAGAATACAGCTTGGAATCTTCGAGTTTATCAGGGGAAATCCCTTTATCAGAACCTGAAGTGAAGCCCGCGCTGCGCAGTTTCTGATCCGCGATGATTTCCTGCAATTCGTCATGGGAGACAAGTTCGTCCTCTTGAGCTTCGGCCTCAAGTGATTGATAATATTGGGGAGCAGGAGCTGGGCTATATATCGGTGAATCATCCTCAATCACGTACTGTTGATTCACGGGTTCCATATGATCCTCTACTGTAATCGTCTGAGGCGTTGCAAGCATGAGCGCAACAATCATATCGAGGGTATGCATGCTTCCTTGTCTAAATCCGTGCTATTTAAATATTACTGTCCCTATTTGAGGATGGTCATAAAGGATTTTAAAGGGTGTGAGGATGAAGGGAGTATGGAATTTATTGTGAAGGGGGTGAAGAAAGTCATGCGCTATGAAGAGGAAGAGCGTGTCCGCGCCGTTGAATACGCCGAGAAGCTGCGCATGGAGATGAAGGATTTTGTCGTGTGCGTCGTATTGTTTGGCAGCAAGGCGCGCTCAGGCGACGTGAAGAAAGGCGATCTTGATATCCTCGTCGTCATTGACGATGTCAAAAAGGAGCTCACTCCGGATGTCCTTAAGGCGTATCAGATGCTCGCGCTGGGCATTGCAAAAAAAGTTTCTGAGAATATTCATCTCACGACGATGAAGCTCAGTATTTTCTGGGAGCTTGCGAAGCAGGCGGATCCTATCTTCGTGAATATGCTCCGTGACGGCGTGCCCGTGTATGACCTCGGATTTTTTGAGCCTATGCAGGCTCTTCTCGAGCAAGGCAGGATGAACGCAACCCCGGAATCCATATGGACGTATCTCCTCAAGGCGCCAAACGCTATTGACGGTGCGAAGGGCCATCTGCTCCAGGCAGGGATTGATTTGTATTGGGCCGTGCTTGATGCCGCGCATGCTGCCTTAATGAGTATTGGCGAGACTCCGCCGACACCTGCGCACATTCCTGAGCTTATTGAAGAAAAGTTCGTTAAACCGAAACATCTCGAGGCATCCTATGCCGAGACGCTCAAGGAATTCTTCAAACTCTACAAACTGATTCAGGATCGGCACATGAAGGAGATCTCTGGTGTCCAATATGACAAATACGCGCATGACGCTGATCTTTTTGTGGAGAGGATGCATAAAATCATAAGCTCAGAAGCAGGGAAGATTGCTCAGCACGAAATCGCATAATTGTAACTACTATCTGGAGACTATATTACGAAAGGTTTTTAAACGCCCAAATACTTACAGTTATATGAGCCAAATCGGAATACATAAGGGCATCTCATACGTTTATGATATCCAAACAATCCTATTGCATCTGTACCTGGAGCATACGGTTCAAACACCCCTGCAGCCCACTCCCTTAGGCAATGTTCGGCCCATCCCAGACTCGCCTACCGTTTTTTACAGGCCAGCTACACCCGAGTGTGGGGCGGCTCTTATCGCAATGGGCATGCCACTGGAAAGTCAGGCGCGTGACGTCATTGTGAAATATCTCAACACTATTGATGTGAATTGCCCCGGCTCCAGGCTGTGCATTGACGACCTCTTCAGGGAAGACCTTATTCTCAGCATGGTCGATTAGGCAATTTTTTATACACCTCCTGTTTTGATTCCACAATGAACTTTTTGAATGAGAAAAAACAATGCCTCAGCAAGGCTGACAAATCAAAAAAGCAGTCGATTGATGTGCTCATCAAGCGACTATGCTCTGTTTTAAACAGGCATCCTGACTATTATACAACAAGTTCGTGCTCGGGCAGGACCGTCCTTATCGAAAAACAGGGGTTTGCAAAACAGAAGGCACGTTGGTTATATGTCACGCATGGCAGTCCTCAATACCGCGCGGTGAAGAAAGCAGTTACGCAGCCCTTCAATGGAGAACTTTGGTTTGTATACGAGCCATTAATCCTTCATGTCGCATGCAGTTCAATGGACGCGGCGCACAACCTCCTCAGCGTTGCGCGAGCCCAAGGGCTGAAGCGCTCTGGCCTCATCACGTTTCATAACAGAATCCTCATGGAAATCATAGGCACGGAGCACATTGACGCGATTGTGGGCAAGAATGGAAAACTGCTTGCAACAGACGACCTGCTCAAGGAGCTGACGGTGCAAGGGAGAGTGCGGCACAAGCGAAACGTCGCGAATATTAAGAAGCTGATGCATGCCGTTCAGGATATCTCTTAGGCACGCTCTCATCCACAACTGCCAGATCCGGGCATGGTCCTTTGCTTGTTTCAATGAGATAACTAACAATGCTCTCCCGCGAGAACCGATACTGCCCGCCAACTCTGGAATATTCAGGGGAATCCCCGCGCTTTACCATTCTTCTCATTGTCGGTAAAGAAATATGAAGAAAAAAAGAAACTTCTTCGAGTGTCCACAATCGCTCTTCGAGCTCAGCGTCGCTTGATGGCAACATACGCACCAAGGTACATGATCAGCCCAACGATGAGAATCGCTGTGATGATGAGCAGGAGCATGTACGATTGTTCGTTCATCACCGGAGTCCGCGCTATGGTTGGTCGCGCGATCGTCTCAGCGCTGACAAGGCCTGAGCTTTCCGGAGCTGGCTGGAAGATGCTTGGCTTCCTCACCTGGACCGGCTGCCGTGTTTTTTGCACCGTGGTTGTCGTTACGCCTTTTGACGGCGATTCGCACGATTTCACGACGAGGTTGAGCGTTTCCATATCACTCACTCGTGTCTCGTCATAATACGTCGAGACCGTGATAGGATATGATCCTGGCTTCACGTCGCTCTTGATCGTGAACGCGAAGCTGTTGCTGTACCTACTGTCGCTGTCCGCCTGCTGATTGTCAAGCTCAAGGCCCCGTTCGCTGGCTGAGATGCCGAGCTGCGGATTCGAGATGACAATGGCCACTTCATCCTCTTCGTCTTCTCCGAGGTTGATCGCGCTGAGGCTCAAAACCGTTGTCCTGTCCTCGCAGACAAGCGTGCTTGGCGCGAGCTGCGCGTTGAGGATTCTGATTTCATGGCTTTCCCGGTCCACTTCGAGCGTGAGCGTCCAGTCGACTTTGTGCTTTTGGTTCTGCTCATCCTCTCCTTCAATTTCAATCGTGACTGTGTAATCATCTTCTTCTGCATCTTCAGGGAGGTCGAAGCTCACTTTAAAGCTCTCTGAGTCTCCTGCGTCGATGTCCTCTGAGTCCGTTTCTTCATCAAGGTCATCATCGTCATCGATGTCCTTAATAGTGACAGTGACCTCGACGTCCTCAATCGTAATGTCGGAGCCGTCCGGATACATATTCGATACTTCAATGTCGAATGTGACTTTGTCTCCGGGCGCTGCCTCCTCGCCGATCTTGTCCCCGTTGTTCAGGTTCTTGTCTGAATCCCCAGATACTTTTACGTCAAGATCTGTGATGATAAGCTTTGGAGGCTCCACAACCTGAACCGTTACCGTGTCCGGATCGCTCGCATTGATGCCATCATTGACAACGAGCTGGAACGCGTATGTGCTGATCTCCGAGGGCTTGAAGCTGGGCTTCACTGCACCCGCGTCGAACGTCACGATGGGACCAGCGGTCTGCGTCCAGGAGTATGTAAGATCGTCTCCTTCTGCGTCGCTGGATCCTGAGCCATCAAGAGTAATCGTGTTATTCACGAACTCTGTCCTGTCAACGCCCGCGTTAGCGCTGGGCCTCGTGTTCGGAAGCACGGTTAATGTCCATGCACGGGAGTCGATGACTGCGCTGTTGTACGAAAGCTCAGCGCGAATGGTGTAGTCTCCAAGCGAAGCAATACTGCCGTCGAATATGAATTGTGTTCCGGATCCCTGCACCGAACCATCAACAAGCCACGCGACACTTAGTCCCTGAATGTCAGGGATGGTTACGGAAAACGTTTTCGTGCCGTGGTCGCTGACCGTTGTGCGGTTTCCTGAGGGTGACGCACTTATGATTCCGCATCCCGTCACCGCGAGGCGCTCTGTCTTCGTCTGCTTGAACGCTCCAAAGAAATACTCCATCGTAAGCGCTACGTCATACTCCTTATTTGCTACGCTTGTGGGTATCGTAAGCGCGAAATGCTCCGTTACGGAGCTTTGCTTATCAACGTTGAATGTCCTGTTTGCGTCAATTCCAAGCGCCGTGTTCTTCACAGAGAGTTTCACGCTGCTCTGGTTGAACAATCCCGTGTTCGAGATCGTGACCGCAAGGTCTGTCGTCCTGTCGCATGCAATCATGCTTGGCGTGAATCCTGTAGGCTCATCAAAGATCAAATCCTGGAAGTCTTTCAAAAGATTCATGTTCACGTGCATGCTGTCCGTGTGCTGATCGAGGTCAATTTCGTACCCGATCACGTTCAGGTCAATGCCGTACAATAATCCTTCCGTCACGAGCGTTGGCAGCGTGAATGTCTGCACAACCGTCTTCGTCTCGCCGCCGTTTATCGTCGTCGAGAAGTAACTGTCCTCCAAATGGAGCGTTCCGTCAAGGATCGTTGTGAGATTGACTCCGTAGAATGGCTCGTCAAGGTTGTTTTTGAGTTTTAACGTCGCTTCAATCGTCGCTCCGGGAGCAGACTCGAATGTGCCGTTCTCCGTGAGATCATTAAACCTGCGTTCATCCGGCGTTCCTTTGTTAACTATGATATCGAGGTCCATAATTTCGAGCGCGGGTATGACCGTGATCGTCGTATTCTTGCTGTCCACGGCCTGCCCGTCTGTAACGTGGAACTCGGCAACATACTCCCCGCCAGGTATGCCGTCGTGAGGTGTGAATGAGAAGAGCCCTGAGCTTTGGTTAATGGTTACGCTGCTCGCCATGATCCCTGGAACATGTACGGAATATGTCAGCGGATCATTCTCAACATCGAACGCGCTCAATTGAATCTCAAGTTTTCTTCCCTGCGCGATGCTGCGCGTTGCAGGAGCTGTGAGCGTCGGTGCATCATTTGCAGGATCGACGGTTATCGTGAAGTTGTTGCTGTCCACGACCGCTCCGAAGGGATCACGCGCTCGCACGCCAAGAGTTGCAGTCCCATAAAAGTTCACTTTGGGAATTATAGTCATGTTTCCATTTGTGAAGAGCACCGTGAAATTCTTGTTGTCGCTGAGATACGCTGTGCTGTGCATGAGCGTCTCGAGATCGGGGTCCGTGAAGACGCCGTACAATACCTGCACGTGTGTCGTGTCCTCGTTAAACGTGATGTCTTGAATCGTAAGCGCTTGTGATGGGTTGCGGTTCACGTTGAGTACCCTGAGCATGAGCGGTTCCGTGACATTATACACGCCGTCCGTCACCTGAATAAGCAATGCGTAATTTCCGGAGCTGAAATAGTCTGTTGTCCATTCAAAAACTCCTGAACTTGTCTGTGTGAAGTTCGCGTTATTGATGCTGTACGATAGCGTATCACCATCAACATCTGTTGCGTTTACAGACAGTACGGCGGTTTGTGTTTCGTTAATCGTCATATCTGGTATAGGAGTGATTCTCGGCAGCTCGGGAATGTTCATCGTGAAATGCCGCGTCTCGGACTTCGCTATGGAGCTTCCATCGCTGCATCGGATCTGCCATGCGTAGAATCCATCAGGAATCGAAGCTACGACGAATTCACCCTTCGTGCCGTTGACGACATTCTTCGATACCTTCTTCTCAAACTGGCCTCCCACATCATTATACAAATCGCAGGCGAGAAGATCCGCGTTATTATCCGTTACTGTGAAATTGAAAACCACAGTGTTGACTTTGAGCAGCGTCTGATCAAAAGGAGCGTCGAGCGTTATGACCGCTGGAACAATATCTCCCGTATTGAAAAAGCCATATCTGCATGCCTGTTTCACAAAGTCTACATTATCTCCATTCGTGTCTTTTGCATTGGGAACACGCGCGATGCATTCATCAAGATATGATGCTGCGTCTGCGTCCGGCGCGTTGTTCGCGGAATTGCCATCATTATAGGATCCATAGCTCACTGCGTCGTAAATCACGCTGTCTGATCCTACGATCTCAATCCTGCCATTGACAAGCCAGTCTCCTGAGCTTTGGTGGATGATATGATATGCTCCTGAAGCGATGCTTCCCTGAAGCGGATGCGTTTCTATGGATACTCCGTACACTCTGACGTAGAGCCCATCCGTGTCTATGGATGAACCTGTCGGATTGTATAGTTCTATGAACGCATCCCTGTAATCTGTGCTTGCGTCCTCATTCCAGTCTTTTTGGGGATCCGCGCTGAATTCGTTGATCTTAAGGTTAATGTCACATGCGTCTCCAAGGCCATCTCCATCCGTGTCCATCTGATTGCCGTTCGGAATCCATGGGCAATTGTCAACAGTGTCCGGCTTTGAGTCGTTATCATCGTCGGGATCACAGACGTCTCCGATGCCATCATTCTCATTGTCCTTCTGGTCTGGATTTGCGAGCACGGGGCAATTATCCGTGCCATCCAGGATTACGTCATTATCATCATCCGTATCGCATGCGTCTCCCTGCGTGTCTAAATCCGTGTCAAGCTGTGAGGGATTTGGATTTTGCGGGCAATTGTCCGTTGCATCTGGCGCACCGTCATTATCGAAGTCATTGGGATATTGGTCGCACACGTCTCCTATGCCGTCTTGATCGCCGTCTTCCTGTCCGGGATTGATTACAGCATCACAATTATCGCTATCATCATCGATGCCGTCATTGTCAAAGTCACCAGGGAGCAAATCACAAACGTCGCCCTGGCCATCGCCATCGCTGTCTTCCTGGCCATGGTTTGATGTCAAGGGGCAATTGTCCAGGGTATCAGGCACCATGTCTCCATCGTCATCCGTATCGCATACATTGCCACGGGTATCGTGATCCGTGTCAAGCTGGTCTGGATTCGCGTTTACAGGGCAGTTGTCCTGAATGTCAATGTGGCCATCACTGTCTGTGTCCTGGCATGCGTTTCCAATGCCGTTGCCGTCTGAATCCTGCTGTGTTGGATTATAAACCGTGGGACAATTATCGTTTTGATCGAGAATGCCGTCTCCATCCGTGTCTCCACCGTCAAGAGCATATTTTACAGCATTTCTAAAGAGCGTTCTCGCGTTTGTCGTCCAGAATTCTGACTCCGTTGCCCCAAAATACACAACGCGGGCAGTAATTGCAGTTGTTTTTCCAAGGAGTCGGTCTCCAGGATCAAGAACAGACACAATCATGTCTCCCGTGAGCGGCGGCTGGTATGCTACGCCTTGAATTCCTAGCGCTTTGCCTCCCGTGAGATAATAAAGTGGAAGTGAAAGATAACCGTCACAGCAAGTGGTATAGACTGTAAAGCTTGAAGGAAGTCCCTGTGCGATGCGATGCACGGGATTTGTGATTGTTATAGACGGGGGCTGGTTTGCCGCTATGAAGCCCATGTCTGCTGCGATGCCCCAATCCGTTGCGTGGACGCCGTCAAGAGCTATAAAGTTGACGCGGCCAACCGGCAGAAGCTCCGCATTCGCGATATCATCATTGCCGACGATTATGAGGTTGTACGGGGTGAAATTCGTTGTTGGAATTGCTCCGTCATCAATCTTTGTTACGGTTGCGTTGAGCGCGCTGAGCGCTTCCATAATCTGGTCATTATCAATATTGACGTTTTTAAGGACATATGCAACATTAGGTGACGCGGCTGCGATGCCCGGAATAATAAACAGGAGTGCTAGTATAATGCTCATCCATAATTTTTTCATTTTCGGCCTCCCTTCCTCTTCTTTGGTACTGCACCGCTCGGGCGCGATATGACCAGAAATACGATGACTCCGATTCCCACGATGCCCACGATGATGCCGAGCCCAATCCACGGATTCGCGGATCTGCGCTCTACGATCTCCTTGACTTCTTTGATCTCATCCGGAGTTCCTCCGAGGGATACAGACACAGTTCCATTCGTGTCCTGGGTGTCGTTTCCAATGATTTGCGCGACAGGCTCTGTTGTTTCCTCATCCGTGGGCTCCTCTTCTGGCTCCTCTTCAGGATTCTCTTCTGTGCCGATTATGATGAGCCTGGATCCAAGCATGATTCCCGCTTTTCCGCCTTCTGAGAATTGCACGAGAAGCGATCCATCGTGCGTGTACGGATCATTTATTGTGAGTGTGAATTGCGCCTCTTTTTCCTCGCCCGGCTGCAGCGCAAAGCTGCTGTCGATAACCGTTGCGATGTCTTTGAGATCATCATCAGGAGTTATCGTGATTTCTATGGGGACGTCATTGACGTTTTTTACCAGTACGGTTCTGTCGATCGTAACGCTTTGCCCCTGCTCAACCTCGGGCCTGAGAACGGTTCGCGCGTTGCCGATGGAGCCTGTTATCGCGAGGACAGACGAAGCTGTAAGTACGAGAATAAAGATGCATGTTATTAGACGTTTCAATGTGACACCCCCAATATCCATATTCGTGACGAGCATTTTGATATCACTCGCCAATAATAACAAGTCTGTAGGGTATATTTAAACATTGTTGTATTCGAAAATCAGTGAAATAATATAGAGAAAACGACATAATTAAGCTAAACTATATTTTGGAAAATATAGTTTATAGTTGCGGCCTTAAATATTCTGCTGGGATGCAAACCGCCGCGTTACCGTATTTTCGAATTGAATGATCTGCAAGCACTAGCGCTGCCATCGCTTCAATATTCGGGACCGCCCGTGGCAACACACATGGATCATGTCTTCCTTTGGGTTGAAGAATCTCGGGCTCATGAGTTCTCAGGTTGACGCTTTGCTGCGGTCTCAGTATCGTAGCCGTAGGTTTGAACGCGACTCTAAAGTAGATAGGCATTCCATTCGAGATTCCACCCTGGATTCCTCCAGAATGATTTGTCGTCGTTTGCACTTGAGCATTTTCCACTTTGAACAAGTCATTGTATTCAGAACCCGTCATCGTGATTCCATCAAATCCGAGGCCAAAATCGATTCCCTTCGCTGCCCCGATGTAAATCATAGCCTTCGCTAGATCTGCATCGAGTTTATCATACAATGGTTCACCAATTCCCGGAGGAACATTGCGAATAACACATGTGACAATGCCTCCCAGAGAATCTCCGCTCTTCTTTGTTGTTTCAATTAACGTGATCATCCGCTCTGCGGCTTCTTGATCGGGACACCTCACGATGTTTTCCTCAACTGCGTGTTGAGTTACGGTGTCGAGATTGACATTACCTGTGATATCCTTAACTTGATGAACGAACGCAACGATCTCGATCCCGTGCCTTTCCCGAAGCAGTTTTTTCGCGACGGCACCGGCAGCCACATTCGGGGCGAAGCAGCGATTCGAAGATCGCCCTCCTCCTGCCGGATCACGAATGCCATAGCGCGCTTCATACGTGAAGTCCGCATGATTCGGTCGCGGCACATCCGCAATCTGCGCGTAATCGTTTGGTCGTTGATCTTCATTCGCGATGCGAATAGCGATTGCCGTTCCCGTCGTCTTTCCCCGGTATACACCCGACTCGATGACTGCAATGTCATCTTCCTTGCGGGCACTAGTAATCTTGCTTTGACCGGGTTTTCGTCTATTGAGATCGGGCTGGATATCGAGCGCTGCGTCTAGCGATAAGAGCGGAGGGCAGCCAGAAATGACACATCCTAACGATGGTCCATGGCTTTCTCCCCAATTCGTTACTCTAAACGCTTCTCCGAATGAATCCCCCATGCCAAATCTAAGTCTCTATTGATTTATAAATGCACCGGTAGAAATATGCTTGAAAAAAGGGATTTTCAAATCACATAAAACAGCAGATACACAACGAGTAGCGTTAGAAAACTGCTCCCCGTCATCGCCGTTAGCACGCCCAGAAATCGCACGTCGAGCGGCGTCATGGCACAACCTCGAACCATGTGCTTTCAGAATCCGTTGAAAGTGTGTGGTCCGTAGCCGTGAACGTGACATTATGCAGTCCTGGCTCAAACGTGATCACGCGCTGTGCTTCACTGCATCGCGAGCAAAACCTTCTGGGTTCATTGTCGTCAACGGCATAATTGATCTCAAGCACGGTCTCTGAAACCTCAACACCGAGCTCAACTCTCGTGCGCGTTCCTGTCGAATTAAATAGAGATCCTGAAAGAGGGCTTATGGAGAGAATCTCCGGCGCCAAGGTATCCGCGTTGATCACCGTTTTTTTGGATGAAGCGTTTGAAAACAAGTCGCTGATCGTGAAGAAGTATTCGAGCTCATCGCCATTGTATGCGGAGATGTCCACGTCAACACCACAGGTTTGTGAAACGTTGCCTATGCAGCCAGGAACACTCACCGTGGTGAAATTTTCTTCATCTACTCCCCTATATGAAAACGAGACATGCTCAAGGAACTCCTCCGTGTAGAGAACAGAGAAGTGCCCGCTGCCATATTTCCTGCTCCGGGGTTCGGTACTTTTTATCTTGGGCCGGACATTATCAACGAACACGGTTATGGAGTCATTATTGACGATGCCGTTTTTCGTTGCGAACAGCGTGATCGTGTGATTTCCTGCTTCGACCATGATGCTCCTGTTTTTTAAGGAGCATTTCTTACAGAATGATCTCGGGGAATCATCATCGATCTGATACGTGATATCAGCTTTTTGAGATGCGAGCACGGAGAGGGATATCCTTCGCTCATCTGTGACAAAACCGTCTTGCGGGGAAAGGATGTCAATGACCGCGCTGGAATTTGCGTTTACGGTGAAAAACCATAACTGGGAGCTGTTGAGGCATGCGTGATCGAGGAGAAACACCTCAACGGTATGGTTGCCATCCGAGAGCGGGCTGGTTGGAGTGTATTCCACAATCGCGTCAATGGCGCCCATTGCCTGCACGCTTGCGTTGACAGGACTACCATCGAGCAGCAGGGAAATACTGCCGTTATCCACGCCAGAATTCGTATGATATAAATCATCAAGGAAAGCCGAGATAAGAGGAGTTGCATCTGCCGTGATGCTATCATTGCTCGGAAGAAGATCTGTAATGACGGGAGGAGTGACATCCACTTTGAACAAGAAGCTCTGTTGAGGCTCCATAATAGTGTCGTTGCTCCAGTAATTTAATATCTGAATGCCGCCGGGAATTCCGGGAAAGCTGAATGGACTCGTATATGCAAACGCGGCTAGCGAGTCAAATCGGTATACGGGAGTCCTTCCCGGCTCGGACGTGAGGATAAACTGAGGCTCCGTAACGAACCAAGCATCGCAGCCATCCGGCGCTAAGGGAATCGTAGAAACGGTTGTGCGTTTGCTCACGTCAATGAGCTGCGTGGATCCATTCACACGGTTTTTTGCCCGGTCTTCCACTTCGTAAAAGAAATTGATATTCTCATCATCATCCACAAACGCAGAGATTATCGTGTAAAAAGGATTCTCAACATTCACAATCGGATACTGTATGAGACTTCCATTCTGCCATGTTCCCCACACCACCATGCTGCGGATACCATTCAGGTCAGAGGATCCGGACACGTTCAGGATAATGTTTGTTGTATTAAACACAACAGGTGGCATGTACGACTGGTTTCCAACAACGGGCGGTGTGTTGTCAATCGTGATGTTGAATGCTAATGACTGCGTGCTCGAATTATCACTGGGATCAATAGCGGTTATGGGCAGGATATAAATGCCATCCACATTCGTAAGGTTCATCGTGTAATTGATCACATAAATTTGACCGCCTTGGTGCGTTGCGTTCACGACCAGAGAAGGACTGCTCACATCGATACCTGTAAAATTTGCCGTTACTTTGTATGAAGCGCTGTTCCATCGGGTTTCCAGCGTAACCGTAGGATCGTTGTTGCCGTAGATCCGGTCTTCATCAGTCGATGTGGAGCTCACAAAAACAGGGGCAGCATACGCTACGGGCACGATCAAAAGAAAAATCAATATGAGCCGTAGCCATGTGGTCATAAATCCTCCCGTTTATGTTTTTGTAAACGACCGCGTGGCGCTGACCATATTTCCAGCCATGTCTGTCCCGATGAGTGTAACGGAGTGGGCACCCGATTCGCTTACCGTTATGCGCTTGTCCACTGCATCGCACTTCGTGCAGACTTTCTTGGGTGCCGCGGCATCTAGGATGTACTGAACCGTGACATCCTCGTCGAACGTGGCGATCAGCTCAACCTGGCTCAGGAGTGCTCCTTCCTCAGGGCTTGTGAAGCTCAGGATTTGCGGTGCTTGTGTGTCAATCGTGACTTTTTTAATCTCTTTGCTGTTCGTGGTTAAAAACTTATCCATTAACGTGAAGTAATAACTTACCATTTGTCCATGCATGCTGCTCACATCGACATCCCAGATGCATTCGAGATCTTCTCCGGGAGGGCAGATCATGGGATATTCATGCGTTCCAGCCGATTGGTCGATGATCGTGAGCTTTGCGCTTTGGAGATTGACTTCGTTGTACTCGGCAATGAACAGGCCATCCGTATATTTCTTTGTTTTTGGGAAAACAGCATCAACTTCCGGCTCCTCGGAATCCGTCGTGAACAAAATCGTCTGATCAACAAGATTGCCCGAGATATCCTTCGCGGAGATGATGACCTCATGCGGCCCGTCCTTGAATGCGATTGATTTATGATACGTCATGCAATCCGTGCAGAGTTTTTTGAGTTTTGGCCGTTTATCCAAAAGATCAATGTAGTCGAGCCTCACGGGCTCATTCACAGAGATGTCAAAGAGGACTTTCTTTTTTCCGTAGTCTGTGTTCTGCGGAGATGTCACGGTCATGACAGGAGGCCCGGCATCCACAAACACGGACACTATTTCCGAATTTGTGCTTTGAATGACATCGTTGATCGTGAAGTAATAGTTCAGCAGCTGACCATTGAACGCGGAGACATCCAAGACTTTTGTGCAGATTTGATCATTTCCGGATGGGCAATTGGATAATTCAACCTGATTCGCGTTCGGATCCGTTCCATAATGGAGCATGATGCTCACGACGTTATCCTCATCATAGTCAACAAGGAACTCAACGCTGCCTTGGACATACTCATCCTGTTCAGGAAGAATTTCATTGATTCGTGGAGGCTTCGTGTCTACAGTGAAGTTCACCATTGTAAATCCTTCGTTGCCACTGTGATCTCGCGCTTTTACAAGAAGACTGTTAAAACCTTCATGAAATCGTATGTTTTTGCCGCATCCGAGCGAGTTCTGGCAGAGCCGGACAAATGACGCGCGGTCATCAAGGTTGTCTTTGTAAAATATATCCGCGAGCTCATTCACGCTGACTCCAAGGAGAATAAGACTTTCGCTATGGATAGAATCCATTGGCGGGCTGTTGATGACGGGAACGGGGGGCTCTAAGTCTATTCCCCCGCCGCCTGTGCTATTGAGGTATGTGCATCCGGGCGCATCGGCACAAAGTGTTGGATTTGTTGGAAAGTAACTATCTGTCGTGCACACTTGGCAGAGCGTGTGGTCGCAGACATATCTAGGATTGTCGGGAGGAACACCTTGACCCTCTGTGAGACAAATAAGCCTTACCGCTGATACAGAAAACGCAAATAGGAACATAAAGAGAAAACTTACGATCATGATTTTTTTCATTACAGGATACCCCCTTGTGGTGTCATTTTAAAAAAAATAAAAAAATAAAAATGGGGCTTGCGCCCCGTTGTGGCTCAACTTAAACAGCTTCACCGAAGAAGTACAGGCTTCCGGTGTCGAAGTTTCCGTTGCATGGCTCTGGGAGGCTCAACTTGAATGTTATAGCCATCTCAGCTCCTGGTGCAAGGACGTTTCCATTGAAGTACGGCGGATCCGTTCTAAGCCCTTGGAGGATTTCGGCTTCGTCATACGCTGACTTATCGAAATGGTCTCCGTATTGGATGTTCACGTATCCTTCTGCATCCCGATTCCTTATGGTGAATGGATCGAAGTCTCCAGTAGCTCCCGGGTCATCAATCTGCAGGTCGTTCTGCGTGCTGTACGCACCGCTTGTTGCGAAGTACCTAAAGTTGGTCAGCGCGAGCTGGTTTGTCGTTGGGCACTTTGCTCCTGAGCTTGCTGAGTCGTAAAAGTCGGTTCCCGCGATGAACATGTCCAGCATAACACCAGATCCATCATCCGCATCGTTGCCAACTAAAAGCGTCTCAGAGTAGCTGTCCGTTCCCGGTCTGACGTCTTCGAATACAAGCTCGCCATCAATCGCAAGAGCGATCGTTGGGTTGAAGAACCAATATTCGTTTTCGTCCATCGTTCCGGAGAGGCCATCAAGGTCTGTAACCTCAATCGTGACCCAATATTCTCCGTACATGCTCTCAACTGTTTCAACAGTCAGAGTGCAGTCGTAGAATCGCATAGTGTCTGCGTCGAAGTAGCGAAGTTGCTCTTCAAGGATTCGAGCGTTACATGACTCTGGAAGTCTTTCAGGTCGGAGGCTGCTCTCATCACAGTTCACTTCAATGTCATTACCAGCGCCCTGTGTGTCGCCAAGCGTTCCGAATACATCCTCGATCTTCTCGATTCCGTTCTTGTCCATTACGAGGACTAGCCAGGAAATCTGCTCTCCTTCGAATGCGTAGTTGTTCTTTCGCTCAATCAGCCATTGGCCTGGATTTGAAACGCGTCCCCATTCGACATTGTCATCAGTGACAATTCTGTGGTCACACATCCAAATTAAGGGCTCAAACTCTTCAGGTGTGATGTCCACACCGATGCCCGTTCCAACATCCACTGCTAGTGCTGCTGGAAGAGCCAAGGCTATTACCAAGATAAGGGTTAATAGTCTTTTCATGTGCTCTACCTCCGTTCTATACTTACTCTAGCGATTAGTTCCATGAAAGGAAGGTCCAATCGCCGCCATGAATTTTTCATGGCCGCAGTCACTTCATTGCTGAAGCAACCGCTGAACAACGGCACACTGTTGCACCGGGAAAATTTGCTCAATCCAAGTAGCGCTTCTCTTGGATCAAATTGCAACTTCCCGGCAGTCCGGTTTACCGTTGCTGTCATTGGATGACTGTGAGAGCTACCGCTACATTGCGATAGCGTGATCTAAGGATCAAAGCGATTCTCCGCTATGCCCCCCTGTATCCATCACCTGTTTTCCCTGTCTTTACTCTTCAACAACAAATTTTTGATGTTATTGTGGTGTGATTAACACTTAACAGGAGTACATAGTACACGGCTTATTTATATACTTTTATGGGCGATGAAGTATATGTTTGAGAACCAAAAATAGTAGTGAGTATCCTGTTGGGACAACACAAATTTCCGTCGATAAAAATAAAATAACTGAAACCCGGGCGTGACAGCTTTGCTTATAAAGATAGATAAAAAATGCGAAATCGCGCTTTTCGCAACAGAATATTTCACGCAAAACCAGTTATACCTATTTTCATTTTTCCGGAGTAATCGATGCCCCTTACTGTCAATAAAGAGCGTCAACATTCGTGCATAACGCCTCGGGTCGTTTCTATCACTGCACATCATGACAAGGGGTTATACCCTCTTGTAGTAAAAGATTATGAAGGTGAAAGAGATATACCCGAGACGCTAGATTTCCGTGCAGGAATCTTCCTATTCCGTCCGTGTCAAATACCTGGCCGCGAGAAGAATGACAATAACAAGGAGCAGGACGTTGCCAGCGACGAGATAGACGAGCATATTGGGTGCCTGCGTTATGGTGATGGCCGTGGGCTGCTTTACATCTTTTTGCACGGTCTGGTTAATCTGTGGCGTGACTTTGGGAACATTCTGAACGGGCTGCGTTTGGTTTCTTTGAACTATTGACTGAGTTCCGCACGTGACCTGCAGGTTAACTTTCTGGAGGTCATCAAGGATTGTGCTCCTGAAAAACGCCTTGAGCTCTATGGGATATGTTCCTGCGGGGATATCCTTGGGAATCTGAATGCGATAACTCTTCGCAACACTGTTGTCATCCGGATCTTCGTCCAGGACGATCGTGTTTTGGCGAATCGCGATGTTGAGGTCGCTGTTTTCAACGCTGAATTTCACCTGTTCTTCCTGATCGCGGCCGAGGTTCACAAGTTCGAAGCTGAGCAATACAGATCCTCCGCACTCGATGGTTGAGGGGTTTAACCTCACGTCGAAAAAGCGCAGATCCTGGGCCTTTTTCCTGAGCCTCAGTTTCACGTTCCATGTTACGCTGTGCTTCACCCCGTCATCGTCTTTTCCTGTAACCTTGATTTCGGTATCATATGTGTCGTCTTTTGTGTCTCTCGGCATGTCAAACGTGAGCGAGAATGTCTCCTCATCACTCGGGTCGAGATTTTTCTCCGCTGTTTCATCGTCGAGGTCTCTCCCGTCATCAATCTCATTGATCGTGATCTCCACTTTGACATCCTTGATCTTAATGTCATCTGCGGTTGAGAACAGGTTCTCGACTTCAACGTCAAACTTCACTTTGTCAAACGGCTCCGCGTCTTCGCTGATGAGATCTCCATCCTTCACGTCATCATCTTTCTCCGTGTCCACAATAACATCAAGCTGAGAAATCCGGA
>Ga0209542_10007494_pt1 | contig 20728 bp, 19 predicted proteins | sample RifCSPhighO2_01_FD_184028 | JGI IMG/M metagenome (GOLD analysis project Ga0209542, IMG submission 184028) | Soil microbial communities from Rifle, Colorado - Rifle CSP2_plank highO2_0.1 (SPAdes) (version 2) | ecosystem: Environmental > Terrestrial > Deep subsurface > Rock core/Sediment ...
AACCATATAATTGATCGGGAGTTATGGTGATATAGGTATCGGGAGTACTCCACTCAATCATTCCTTCAACATAATCACTCGCGGCACTTTCAATCACTTTAGTGTTGATTTCTTTATCCCAAATAGGAATATCAATCTTTGTACTTCTGTAATCTGTAGGAATAACTACTTCTTTATGTAAAGAGAGCATTCCCTGAACTTTATATACTCCCGGAACTAAACGTACATCCGATTTAGTATTACCATCAACTTGAAACGTGGCAGTATATTCGGCAGTTTTAATATTAGGATTCACATCTTTGACTTTAGTGAGAGTAATAAATACCGATTCTTCATTAGTCATATCTAAATTTTTTCCACCTAAGAAATAATAATCATTGAATTTCGTCAAACTTCCTGTAGCATTAAAACTAGCTACAGGTTCAGGAAGATCAAATAAACCATTGTCAAAGAAACACTCTTGTTTTGTTTCCTGGCACGTAATTTCTTTGTAGGGAATAACAGTTGCAGCTACACCAACAGTATATTTACATAATAATGGACGGATACATTTCCCTAACTTTTCTTTCTTCACTGAAACATTCAGGGACTTAAATGGATACATCTCAATAACCGGTTCTGATAAATCCGCTGCAGCATATCCTATTATAGTCTGTTTATCTTGAGTGGGATACGTATCAACAGGATAATAAGCAGTCAAGTAATCATTCTTGATCAGATTAACTACCCCTCCATAAACCGAAGGGAATTTAGATTCAAATTGACCTTGATTATCGGTAAGTCCCATAGCACATTCATCCTGATCAGGAATAGTAAATCCAATCCTAACAGCATCTAAAGGTTGTCCAGTTTGGGCATCAACTATCTTAGCTCTGATCATTTCAGTAGTTTTCTGATTTTCTTGACAAGCGATACTATCTCTAAAAGCAGTTACGGGAGGAGGTAAAATTTCCTCTGCTTCCACTCGTTTATTATTTCTGATATTAGATTCAAAAGCAACATTGAATTGATAACCCTCTCCATCAAAAGCTAGAGGATCATCGATAGTTAATAAAACAGGATAACTCAAATCATAAGAGGTATAAAATCTCTGCATACCAAAAGAGGGAGTGATACCCCATTTGGATTCTACGAAAATTTCCTGCGGCTTAACCATCCCATCTTCATTAGTCACGTGAAGATATGGTTCCCACCCAAAATAATCAAAACGCACTTCCATATTTTCAGCGCCTCTGAGCGGGATAATCATATTATCATAATTTTGTTGATGGAGATTACTTAATTCACTTACGGGAAATTCGTATCTAAAAACATTATGCGCTCCAGCCATCTGCAATAAAGGAACATAACTGGAAAGCATGGAAATTACTTGATCTTTGACACTTTTGGTATCCCAAAAAGTAGTGGAAATCAATTCAAAACTCACTGCATTTTTAGGAGGAAGTTTTTGTCTATCTATGGCAGAAAAGACATCAATCAAACCCAAAGCCTGATTTTCTATAAATCCAAACTCTTTCTCTGCCTCGGTTATTTGTGAAGCAACTTCATAATAACTTTTTAATTGTAAAGGGATACTCACCACAAATTCATTCAAAGTAGCTTCAGCGCTGCCGCGCTGTATGGTTAAATCACGGCGGTATGAAAAGGTTACTCCTTTATTTCCAATCTTAACTACGGAATTCCCCGATTCCGGATCGGAAATTTGAAATTCCTGCTGTTTGAAAGCAGTATAATTGTCCAAACAATCATTAATTTTTTCATCCACAAACCTGGCCAACTGTTTCTCGATACTCGTATCACTATTTCCACTTAATTCAGGTTGAAGTGAAGTTAAACTTACTTTATTATTTCCATTTAACTCTGGATTGTATATCCAGTAAGGAACTTTCACCGGTTGTAAATTTAAACCGGCAGAATTAGTAGGATCATTAGGATTAAAGTCGCCAAGAATGTCAGGGTAAATATAACCCCCCTGCTGACCTAGGACTTGTAATCCCCTTTTTCCTACCTGGGATAAACAATTTTCAGTATATGCTTGGATGGGACGAAATTCTTGTGGGACTGATGCAGAGATGGGAACACCTTCAGTGGTGAGAGTTTCTGTTGTCGATCCCTTAGTTACATACAGAATTGCAGCAAAGGTAAAAACGATAACTATCCCGATTATAATAAAAATGGTAACTTGACCTTTTTTCGAATTAAAAATAGGACTAGAAATACCTCTACTGCTCATACCCCTTTTTAGTTCCATGGTTTAGGAAGAAGTAAAGAATAAGGATATATAAAGGTTGTTGTTATATACGTCTTAAATAGGAGAGAAAAATTAGAACAAAAAGCAAACTACAATCTCTCAAAATACCTAAACATCACATAATCCGTGCGCCTTCTTTGACCCCATGCACCTGCACATCCTGAACTTTAGTTGCCAGTTTCTTCTTTTCATACCATACTTTTCCGTTAGAAACCATTAAAATCAGTTTTTTGAAATCATCAAAAGTAATTTCGCTGTGAGAATTCTCCGTTCCTTCAAAAGTAACTTCACTACCAATTTCGGTCTTGCCAACTTCCAACAAAGATACACTTTCCATATCATCCGCTACCAGGATCATGGCTTCGCTCTTTTCTCCACGAATGGTAGCTGGTTTTAAATTGCAGCAGAAAACTGCTTTTCTATCCAATAATAAATCTTTAGTGAAATATTTTTTCAAGCCGGCAACTACCTGGCGTGTTCCCATCTCCACACCAAAATCAACTTTTAATACATACAAACTATCAGCATTAGGATGATCTTTAACTTCTTTGATTTGACCTACAACCATATGCAAAGGAAATCTGACTGCTTCGGGAACTTTTTCCAATTTTTGTACTAACATAGATACTTCATGCAATTTTCCTTTCCATTTGAAATTAATATTTTCCCACAATAGATTCTTCTCTCCTAGTGTATGTTGAACTTTCCCCGCAAATTCCGGAAGGATAGGACTAGTAATAATAGATAAATCTCGAGCCAGATTTACACACCAACCCACTACTGCTTTGGATTTAGCATCATCCTTACTCTTCCATGGTTCAGCTTGCTGGAAGTAAGAATTTCCTATATCAGCGATCTTTAATATTTCTTTACTGGCTGTTTTGAAATCCTGTTGTAAATAATATTTTTGTACCGATTCAATCATACTTTCAACTTGAGAATTTCTAGTTATATCGCCGGCATTTCCGAAATCACCAGCAATCCATTTCACTTCACCATAATTCTTGTGGGCAAAAGTAAGCACGCGATAACAAAAATTACCTAAACTTCCCATCAAAACATTATTATTTAGGGCAATGAAATCTTCGAAATTCAAATCTACATCGATAACTTTACGATCAAGATGATTGGCATAAAAGAAACGCAGCGCTTCTGCCGGATATGTCTTGATGAAATCTTTAGCGGTAAAGAAAGTTCCTCTGCTCTTACTCATCTTTTCACCATTAACGGTAATAAATCCATGCACGGTGATGTGAGGAAGTGGAAAATCCAGGGCCATTAATATTGCCGGCCAGAACAAGAAATGGAAATAGGCAATATCTTTGCCGATGAAATGTTGTACCTCACCTTTGTACCAATAGTCTTTCCAATTAAGCTTATGTTTATCGCAATAATTTTGCGTCGAAGAAATGTAACCGATGGGCGCATCCATCCACACATAAAAATATTTTTTCTCCCCTGTTTCTTCTTCAGATTCAGGGATTTCAAATCCAAAATAGGGGGCATCACGACTAATACACCAATCTTCCAATCCTTTATCGAACCATTCTTTGAGCCAATTGCGCACTTCCGGCTGCAATGAAGATTCAGCAGCATTGGCCCATGCTTTGAGTCTATCTCCAAATTTACTTAACTGGAAAAAATAATGCTCACTTTCTTTTTGAATCGGTGTCTTGCCACAGATGGAACATTTCGGATCAATTAAATCCGTGCCCTTCAACGCAGAAGAACAACTTTCACAAACATCGCCATATTGATTAGCCGTAGTACAATGAGGGCAGATACCTTTTACATATCTATCGGGCAGACTACGTACACAATTTGGGCAATAAATGACCTTAATTTTTTTCCTAATAATCAATTTTTTTTTCTTTAATTCGGCAAAGAAAAACTCAGCTAATTCTTTGTTTTCGGGAGAATGTGTTTTGTAATAATTATCAAAATGAATCAAAAAAGAAGCAAAATCTTTCTGATGATCTTTCCAAAATTCAGTGGCAAATTTCTCAGGATCTTTTCCGGCTTTTTTTGCATTAACTTCAATGGGTGTTCCATGCATATCCGAAGCGCAGATGTATAATGCATCTTTGCCAATCAGTTTTAGAAAGCGAGTGTAGATGTCAGCTTGGACGTATTCGAGCAGATGACCAATGTGAATCTGGCCATTGGCGTAGGGAAGTGCAGCAGTAACAATTATTTTTTCTTTCATTTTTTCTGCTTTCGAAATAGCTGTTTTTTTAGTAGGTACGGATTTAGCGGGAGACTTTTTGACCATCAGCAGTTATCAACGCTGACAGTTTTATAAAGATTACTGTAGTAAAGATTGACAGTAAAGATTACTCTTAGAAAATGCTATTCGTCATCCACATCTTCTTCTGCAACTTTTCCTTTAATCCCTTTCAATTTCTTGGTTAAAGGAATAACCTCCCCACAATGCTGACAAGTTACAATATAAGATTGAACACCTTTGTACGCTTTTCTCTTATATTGCCCGGTAGATTCACCTTTCTTTTTACATTTAGGACAAGTATAAGCCGATTCTAATTCCAAACTTTCCTCGTGAGCAATTTTATCTTCCTGATATTTGCAAGCAGGACATTCATACACTTCTGCTCTAGTTTTAACCTTACCTTTCACTACTGGCTTGCCCATTTTGGCTTTCTTACATTTAGGACAAGTTTTGCGATAAACCCAAGCTAAAACAGTATCTCTATTGGTAAAATACAAACATTCGTTCATAGATTCGGGAATTCGTAAAGCCATGATGGAAGAAATAAACTGTTTTTATTTAAACGTTACGGTTTTCACTCTTTCAATCTCTTCACTTCGATAGAAATAGCTGGTTTATTTAAGCGGATATATCGAGGACATTCTGTATATTCCAATTTTTCTTTAGTACAATAATCGACTATTTTTGCTTTCTCCTCTGCATTAGAAAATTTGATTACAACTACAAAACCAAGATCTTCTTTATGCACAATATCAAACTGGTTTAAATCCACAATAACTTTTTTTCTTTTTTGAGTTAAAAAACGTATTCTCTCTGGTAAATTTTTGATTTCTTTTAAAATACTACTTAATGATTCATCTTGATCTAGATGATCGATTCCGGAAGTTGCTTGATGGAGCAATCTTTCATCATTGGAAGAAATAAACCCCCCCACCTTGGCTTCGATCAATTTCTCTTCTCCAAAACTGCCCACTAAGAAATCAGCATAACGTCCATCACACAAAGGAGTGCCTATCGAACCAGAAACGTCCATGATAACCAGACATTGGTTTATTTTGCAGAGATCATATATTTCTTTCATCGGTTGCTGGGCAAAATAACCACCAGGATTTTGATACAAAAAAACAGTTGGTTTTAATTCCGTTAATTTAGCTCTGAGATCATCCAAATTTATGCAGGCATCGTCACAACTCACTTTTACTGTTTTCAACCCTAATTTAGGAGGTGCTTTTTCATAATGAATCCAACCACCTTCCTCCGGAATAAGAATAGTACTTCCTTTAGGTACAACGGACAAAGTAGCAGTAATGGCTGCATTTCCACGCAGAGTTATTTCTATAAATTGATGAGAGGTTAATTTATGTAATTCTTTCAGGATAATTTCTTGAGTGATATTTTTGTGTAATGTTTCGCGGATCATATAAGATAGAATTAAAGAGAGAGTTTTTATAACTTTCCAGTCTTCTTTACTTTTTCCACTTTCCCAACGTTACTCTTTTTCACCACATCATTTTTCCCAGACAGCCCATACTTCAATTCCCAATTTAAGCGATGAAGAATACTATTTTGGTCAATAAAATGTTGAACATTTCCGCTCTCCTGCAAAGGAATGAAGGGTATTTTTTGGGCTAAAAGTAGAGTCAAAGCAGTATAGGCATTATCGTTCTTAGTTATGTGCTTTAGATTATGAAAAGGTACGGAAATACTTTTCAATTTGATAATACTCTGCTGCTGAGGAGCCATTTTCACAATCAGTCTTGTATCTAAAATACCACTGAAACTATTATCTTCAACTAAGAATACATCTTTAGCCAAAGAATGATATTTATGTACAAATTCTGAAAACAATAGATTAGGATCTACTTTAGGCAGAGTTACCGGAGTAAATTCTTTTACTGATATTCTTGACAAAACATTTTTTACCACAACTTGTTCAAAACTATTCTTAGCCAAGACATACAAAAATCCGCCCAATAGGACAAACCATAATCCTGCCGCCATTCCTCCAAACACTTGTACCAAACCTAAAATAAATAAAGCAATACCTAACGCTTTTCCTACTGCGGAAGCGATTCGAGTAGCTTTAACTAAATCTTTATAGTAGGCATGGAGTATGGCTCGGAAAGCTCTTCCCCCATCCAAAGGGAATCCCGGGATTAAATTGAAGATAGCCAGAGTGAAATTTAGTTGATATAAATAATATGAAATTGCAGTAAGATATAAACCGCCATCGGCACGATGGATAATATAGAATAAAATTCCCAGGACAATTGAAAACAGCGGTCCGGCCATTGCCATCCAAAACTCTGAGAAAGGTTTGATATCTTCCGAACTTATTCCCGCTACTCCCCCAAAGAAGAATAGAGTGATGCTCTCCACTTTTATGTTCTGAGATCTGGCTACTAAAGAATGACTTAACTCATGGAGAAGCACGGAAACAAATAATAAAAGCGAAGATACAATCCCTAAAATCCAATAGGTAGTGGTAGTTTGATCAGGAAGCATTTCTGGAAAGAAGGAAGTGGCTAAACTCCAACTAAGAAGAATGAATACAAACCACCAGGAGATATGAAGTTGTACTTTGATTCCAAAGATACTGAAGAGAGAGGTATTTTTGTTCATAGTGGGGAGAATTGATTAGGGGTATATAAAAATATTGAAAAAAAAAGAAAAAAAAAGAAATTACTGATTATTGGTATAACAAGCATGTTGAACACAAATTAGTCCAACACCACAAACATTAGTGTTACTTCCTCCAGTGTTAGGATTGTCATTACAATCTTCCCCAGGATACAAACAACCGCTTCTATCTGCGCCTACACCATACCCATCATGGTCAGCATCAGTACATGGTCTACATGCGCCAGAGGTACAATACTCTCTTCCAACTCCTGATGAATCTCCCTGATTACAAGGAAATACGGCAGAAGTTGTCGACCCACTGGATTGACAATACATCTCTTTAACAAAATATCCAGTTGGCGTACTAACTCCATTCCGAATCATCTGACAAGTATCATTCTGGAAGACAGCAGCAGTACTATAACCCTTAGCCATTCCAAATAATCTAGGATTGTTGCCACTATCAGTACCGCTATTATCAGTATCTATACAACCATTTACGGAATAAGAAGAAGTGGTGACAACCGGACAAGATGGACAGAATGGACCGCCACAATCTACACCAATTTCATCATTATTTTTGATTCCATCAATGCAAGTTTCAGTTCTGTTTCTTCTGCTATTACATACTTCTAAACACCAGTTGAAATATTGCGGATCAGATGTTATATATCTATCACATTCCTGACGACATTGACCACGGATATAATTTGGATCACTAGGAGTATTAGGCGGTACAGTCCACTTACAATAAGCAAAACAAGATCCACCACAGTCTACGCCCATCTCATTACCATCTCTGACTCTATTAAAGCAATCGGAAGTTGGTTGGGAAGGAGGTGGAGGAGTAGAAGCACTAGGACAAGCAGAAGCACTACAATATCCCCCATTTGTGGAAGAAGTATCTACACACCAAGACATACCTATTCCTCTACAACTAGATTCGGTGGTACAAGCATTAAGATCGGTACTAGCACAAGTAGGAGCTGCACTAGAAGTACCTGAAGCTTGATCTTGAGCAGGTGGTGAGGAAGGAGTAGGAGAGGTTGAAGTTTTTTTGATCAATAACTTAGCCTGTTTCAAACAATTATCAGCACAAGCAGCCTTCGCTTTTTTATCGGTTATTTTAGCACAAGTTGTGGTTACACATTTATTATAAGCAGATTTACAAACTATATTTTTATTACAGGTTACCAAATCAGAAGTGATAGCTTGACCAGCAACCGGTTCAGAAGTTTCTGACTCAGAAGCAGGCACACAACTAACCAAAAATAACAATGAAACTAGTAAAACACTAAAAATCAACATTTTTTTCATAATGAACACCTCTTATATCATGAATGTTGGAATTAATATTATTACATTTATATATATTTCCCTTCCTCAAAAGCTATTGGATTTATATTTAGCCAAATTCTTATAAAAGAAGAACTATTTTTAGAGTCATGTTCTGCAAAACCTGCGGCACTCTGCTGCAATTGAAAAAAACAGAGTATGGAAAATGGATGGCTTGCCCTCACGGACATACTCAACCAGAATTGAACCAAACACCCACCACTGTTACTGAACTAAATAAAGCCCAAGCAAAAAACATCCAAGTAAGTGATGGAGATAATTTCATGGCGGTGCATGATCACAAATGTAAGAAATGTGATAATGGTAAAGCAGAATTGATTGAGATAAGCTGTGGCTATTCCGATGAAGATAATATGTACCGGATGAAATGTGGAAGATGTGGATTTGTAGAACAACTGGAAGGGAAGGTTAAATAAGAAATGATTAAATAGCAGTACCACTTCTCTTTTGTAATGAATACAGGATTAGGTTTATATTTTCATCTTAAAAAGAAAGTATCTAATAAAACAAAACTAAGAAGATTATTCAATAATTCAGTATATTTTTTTGTGGTTCTGGGACCAATATTTAATCTTCCGCAATTGTTTTCTATCTGGATTAACAAAAATGCTAGCGGAGTGTCCTATTTATCTTGGTTCGGTTTTTCAATTATTTCTACTTTTTGGTTTACTTATGGCTTAATACACCGAGAGAAACCAATAATCATTACTAATTCTATCTTGATAATCATCCAGTTACTAATTGCTTTTGGCACTCTACGATACAGCTAAACTGTTTTTAAGCATCTTTTCTTCGTAATTGTTTAAACGTGTCAATATTATTATCGCTCTTGGTTTTGATATTTGTACCCGCTCCAGCGGAGAATATCTTCCGCTTCATCGGAAAGGTAACTTTTTATTCTTTGTAAATAGGCATGTAACACTTTTCCACTGTCATCGCCACCTTCCGGAGCTACTTTCAAAGGTTCTTTTTCTATCACTGGTTTTTTGAAACAAGCTTTTAGTAACTCGACGTCGTAACATCTTACCGTAATTTCTCGTATTTGTGTTGCTAAAGCAACGGAAGTTTTCCGAAAGGTAGAGTATAAACCCGAAACATTAGACTTAATCAAGTAAGGTAAAGTATATTTTAACGGATCTAGAAATCTAGATTCAACGGCATCCGACATTTCCATTATAACCTCTAGAGTCCTTCTGTATTTGGAATCATTTTCAATAGTCATATTATCACCTTTTTTAACACACCAAAAACAAAAATCAAGCAACAAATTGATTACAAAATCAATCAAAATGTGCCCAATTCCAGTTTTTGATACCAAAAATCATCGGAGGTGTGTTTATTGAAATTTTGGAATTGATTGATATATTTTTCAGCATTAATAAGAATATCTACCAATAACTTAATCAAATGAATAAATTTATATACTTATTTATCATAAAGATAAAAAGTGAGCCAAAAACTAGATGCACATGATAAAAAGATACTATTTGAATTAGATAATAATAGTCGCTTATCTGCCGGAGAGATTGGGAGAAAAATTAGACTATCAAAAGAAACAGTCAATTATAGATTAAAGCGAATTATATCCCAAAAATGGATCATTAAATTTTACCCTTTAATCAACGCCAGTAAGTTAGGTTACTATTACTATAAAATATTTTTAAAATTTAACAAAATGCCCGGTACGGTTGAAACAGAACTCATTCATTTTTTACGTAGCGATCCTAGTTGTGCTAATTTGAGAATCTTAAATGGCCGCTACGATCTAGCTTTCTTAACTATGCAACCAAATCCTCTTGGTTTGAGAGAGTTTTTTATTTCTTTTAATAAATCATTTGGAGCTTACATTTTACAGAAAAGCATACATACGGTGCTTTTTACTCATCATAGTAATCAAAAGTTTGCCATAGAAGACAAAAGTATTCGAACAACGTTATATCATGGAGAAGTTACTAACGTAAAAATGGATAAAATAGATTATTTTATCTTAAAATCAATATCAAAGAATACTCGCGTACGACTGGTAGAATTAGCGACATCATTGCATCAAGGATTGCAAGTAGTACGATATCGCCTCCGACGTTTGGAGCATAAACAAGTTATTAACGGTTACTTTTCAGCGTTTAATTTTAACCTGCTTAATCGTAAATTGGTTCAGATTGATTTGACATTAAAACAATATAATAACATTGCGCAGATGATTACTTTCTTAGAACAGAAGGGCGTTTGTCTTTTTATTTATGAAATCATAGGCAGATATGACCTTTCCATAGAGTTATACGTTGAAAATGATTTCACACTTAAAATAATATTAAACGAATTTAAAGAAAAATTTATAGAAGATTATATCAACATCGAAGTGTCCAATGTATCTATGGATTATGTGATTAATTGGTCCCCTTTTGACGCAGCGATTGATAGAGTCAGCAAGATTGAACCATAGATTGAAATAAACTAAGACCAAGGTGACTGTTCATACAAAATTTACCAACTAATTAATCTCTCTCAACTTATATCTCATCAAAAAAGGATAGATAAAAGCCATCACTGCAAATAACAAAAATACGATCCAATATTTCTGATAATAAAATAAAATTATGGAGATAGTAAGAGTGCAAAATCTACCCAGGTTCAAGAAGAATTCTCTAACTTTCCAAAATCCTAAATCTGCTTTTTTAGCATCTAAAGTAATCGCTAAGCGAAGTGGAAGTGAGATGGTGTTGATAATAATAAATATTCCCACGGCAATAATCCAATACGTCTTTTGTTGGATGAAAGCCAGAGATAGAATAGATAAAAATAAAAGGGAAAATAGGAAATAGATGTAACTGCGACGTTTTTGTTGCTTATCAGAATAATAAGAGATAATAAATGCCATGATAAATCCTATTAAGCCCAAGTAACTGAAAAACCAGCCGAATTGAAATTCGTTTTGTAGGAATATAAGAGCGTAAACTGGAATAATAACATCACGCATAAAACCTAATCCTCCCTCAAAAAAGGTAAGAGTTTTCAACATACTAAAATTTTTTACAGAGGACCAGAAAGGAGCAGAAATTACTTGTTTTGGGATATATTTTCTTACCACCAATATAGGAATTAAAAATAAAACTGCCGCAATTAGATATAACCTATGAAATCCCCAATATTTGATTATCAAAGCACCAAGAGGAGGCATAATTATCGAAACTAAAGCAAAAGTAGTCATATAAAAACTGGAATCAAGAGCATTAGTTTCTTTGCCAGAATGGTTAAAATAAAGATAGTTAATAGGTATCCAGAAAAAAGTAAATATCCACGCCATCAAAAAAGCATACAAAATTAGGTTATTATATTTTCCAGGTATTAAAAGAGTTAAAGACATATAGAGTAAATTACAAATCCAATCTGAAGATATTTTCGTAAGTGAAATGTTTTGACCAGAGGAATAAAAATAAGAGATAAACCACAATATAAAGCATACAAAAGAATGATAGCATACAAAGAATATCCTTGCGATCTAAAGTATAAAGGCAGAAAAGATAAAGCAAATGAACATATTATTGACTGAATTAACATAATGAAAAAACCTGATTTTATTCTTTGTACAAAATCCATCATAAAATGTAACAAAAATAAGTACTATTTATTACTTACTAATATTACGCTGTTAGACATCCCAAGCATAAGCGAAAGCGCAGCATGATCAGAGTGAGCAAAGCGAACAGAGAAGTGCGAAGGCAGGGGCTTTTTATATATGCTCTAAATCAAAGAACTTCGTCTTATTATTAATATATTTTAACAAATCAAAAATGATTGCTAATGATAAAGATAAAACTACTGCTATAAGTAGCCCATCAATACCTAAGGGGACTGTTTCAAATACCTTATTAAGTGGTGAATAGACTATGGCAACTGTTGCAATCAAAGATATCGCGGAAGCATAAAATAAGTAAGGATTAACCATCAATCCCCTATTTAAAACTCCTTTCCTATATGACCTGAAATTGAATGCGGAAACTATTTCCAGACCAATGAGGGAGGATAACGCCACAGTTCTTGCATATTCATGCGTCCCTCCTAAAATATTAAAGGCTAGGAAGTAGGAAGACAGGACCAATACCGTAAGCAAACTTCCCGTAAAAAAGAGCAGAATGAACAATTTCTTGTTAAGTATATCTGAATTTTTTCTCGGAGGTTCCATCATAGAATCATTTGAAGAAGGGTTTAACCCCAAAGTAATTGCAGGCAGATTATCTGTTACAAGATTCATAAAAAGAATCTGCAACGCTAGTAAAATGGGAATTTGCCAGCCTAAAAAGGGTGATAATATAACGCCAATAAATAAGATTGACAGTTCTGCAAGATTGCAGGAAAGTTGATATGTTGAGAATTTCCTGATGTTTTTAAAAATAGTCCTTCCTTCTCGGATAGCGGAAACTATCGTGCTAAAGTTATCATCTTTTAATGTCAGATCGGCAACTGAGCGAGAAACGTCTGTGCCATTTTTTCCCATAGCGATTCCGATATGTGCCTCTTTTAGTGCGGGTGCATCATTAACCCCATCACCAGTCATGGTAACAATTTCTCCATTGGATTTTAATGCTTTTATTATCTTTAATTTGTGTTCAGGCTTAACTCTTGCAAAGATTGTTATTGTACTTATTATTTTAGTCAACTCATCATCAGAAAGATTGTCCAGCTCGATTCCTTCCATTATTTTTCCACGCAATCCTATCTCTTTTGCAATGGAAAGCGCAGTTTCTTTATTGTCACCAGTTATCATCTTAACTTTAATTCCAGCGCTATAACATTGGCTGATCGCTTCTTTTACTCCTTCACGAGCAGGATCTTCCATTCCAGCGAAACCAAGAAATACCAAATCTTCTTCAAAATGATCTTTTGCAAATGTTTTAACTTTTTTATAAGCGAAGGCTATAGTTCTTAGGGAATTAGAAGTCATACTCTTATTATACTCCGCTATTTTCTTTTTTTCGAAGTCAGACAATATGGAAATTTTCTTGTTTTTCTGTATGAATTTACATTTTTTGATTAAATATTCCAATGCACCTTTGGAATAAACAATTTTTTCTTTGTTTATTTCACATAATACGGACATCATTTTTCTCTCAGAATTGAATGGAATCTCCTGGACTCTTTTGAGTTTTATATCTTCCTTAAACAATCCTGCTTTTACACCCATAATCAAAAGCGCAGATTCAGTAGGAGAGCCTATTGTTCTAAATTCCATGTCTTTTCCAGTTCTTTCTATTATTGAATCATTGCACAAAACTGCATTATATAACAAATTTCTTAAAGCGGGTTCATCATTTGTATCTATCTTTTTGTGATTATGTAAGAAATTTCCTTTTCCCTCATAACCAGTTCCGGTAACCTCATAAATAGTATTATTTGCAAAAACTTTTCTGACAGTCATCTCTCCTTTTGTTATGGTTCCCGTCTTATCAGAGCAAATGACTGTTGTCTCCCCCAGAGTCTCTATTATAGACATCCTATTTACTATTGCATTTTTTTTAGCCATGTGGTGTGCACCTGTAGCTAAGGTAGTTATTAGAACTACGGGAAAACCTTCTGGAAATGCAGACACTGCCAAGGCAATAACTAAAATTAGAATACTAAAGATTGTTTCTTCATTTAGTGCTGTGCTTCTTGAAAGCATAATTAAACCTGTTAAAACCGAAATAACTATTGCCAAAATAACCATATATTTGGCAATTCTGTTAACTTTTTTCTGAAGGGGTAATTCTTTTTCTGTTGTTGAAATTAAACCAGCAATTTTCCCAAATTTTGTATTCATACCAGTATGCAAAACTTTTGCAACACATCTGCCGTTGACAATGAATGTTCCCATAAAAACCAGGTTTTCATCAGTATACTTTTTCTCAGAACCTATTTTTTTACCTACCTCTTTCGACTCCCCGGTTAGTATAGATTCATTCACTCGTAACTCTTTTTCTTCAATCAATAAGCAATCGGCAGGAATTTTTTCGCCATTTCTTAAAAGAAGTATGTCTCCGGGGACAATATTTATAGATTGAATTTCCTGCTCTTTTCCATCTCGGATCACTATTGAAACAGGAACAAGCATATTTTTTAATGCGCTAATCGCTTTCTCCGACCTATATTCCTGAATAAACCCTACAAATATAACCATAAAAATTATCACAAGAATAGTGTATGCTGTGACTGATTTACCCACAAAAAAAGAGATGAACATTGCAACCACAAGCAGATATATAATAAAATTGCTTTTAATCTGCCTTAATAGAATTTTTAAAGAAGTAGTCTTGGAGATATCTCTAATTTCATTTAAACCGTATTTCCCAAGCCTTTTTTCAGCCTCTTTTTTAGTTAGGCTTTTATCTTTGAGTAGGGGCATAATAATGAAGCTTTCTTTTTTGTAGTTATTATTTTTTCACTGATTCTTAGGATTAATTTTAACTCAATAATCTTTTAGTAACTTAATGAGGCTGCTGGGAGTAACGACACCAACCACTTTCTTTTTTTCGTCAACAACAGGAATATAACAAAATCCGTGTTTATACACCAGTTCAATAACCCTATTAATTGGCGTATCAGGATGTACTGTTGATTTATGTGCATTCATCAAATCTTTAGCTTTTTTGTAGGAAATTTCTCTTAAATAACCCCTATTAATAATTTTAACCAACGGTTCATATCTGGCCTGCTTCAAAAATAAAGTAATGATATTTTCTTCAGTAATTTCTCCCAGAAACTTCATTTCATTATTAACAACAATACAGACATTAATGTCTTCTTTCCGCAGTTTTTCCAGTACTTTCTCTGCATCATCATTGGCATCTACAATAACCGGCTTTATCATAGCATCTTTGGCAGATAATTGTTTGATGTCCTCCCCAAACGCTAAAATTTCTGCTTGTTGTTTTCTAAGCTGCCTAGCTTCTTTTTGATTCATTATAATCGCCTCTTATATCCTCTAACAATAGGGTTAAGATATAAATGTTTTGCTGAGTAGAGAGACATAGCGTTAGGAACTCCCCCTCGTTACAGTTTTTTTTCAGAAGTTTAGAACTCCCCCTAATAATTTATGTTAGCGAAAATTTGGGAGAACGAAGTGAACCGCATAGACAACGTTAGACTCAGTATCATTGAGTGGTTTTTTCGTTTTGTCGTCTATGCGAATGTGCCAATGCGTAAGATTTACGGAAGCGACAGCGTGCCTGAAAAGGTGATTAAAATATTGAGTATAACATCGGGCTTAACCGAAGTTTTGACCCCTCGAAAATTTCGACCTCGTGAGGATTTTCCCCATATGGCTGGAAAATCCGAACAGAGCTGGAGAAATTTTCAGAGATGGGGCAAAATTTGGACGAAGAAACCTGCAAGGTTTCGTAGTCGGTTAAGCCCTGTTATATTCGTCTGACCAACGGGAAGACCTAAAATTTAGTGCAACGATGCCAAAGGCAAAATTTTAGAGTTTTTGGATTACTGATAAATTCGACCGTAGGGAGTGAATATGTCCGAAGGACGAGAGAGGGGCGTCAGATTTTTTGCTTCTTTTTTCTAAAAAAAGAAGATAGAAGGGGCGTCTTGTTTTGGTTCTTTTCTGAAAAGAACATTTAGGGGCGTCGTTTAGCACTTGCCACTGGACAAGTGTACGTAAGATTTATATAGGGGAGTGTTAATAATCTTATGTAAGCGTAAATAAAGGGGATGATAATGGCTAAAAAAAGAGTTACTCTATTTGTGGATTCTGAAATTTATGATAAATTTAAAGAGCAGTGCGATAAAAAAGGATGGATTGTTTCAAAACAATTTCAGAATTATATGGAAAAAGAAGTTAAGAAAGAGGTTAAATAATGGATGCTGTTTTAGTTCCACCTACACAAGAGAATTTTTATTTAAGCAAGGATACTTTAGAGTCTTTGCCATATAAAGATAAAATAATAAACAAAGTTGTAAATAAGATTGAACAAGAGCAACTAACAAAAATAAAAGAAGATACTTTAGGAGTTCTGTTTGAGAAACTGATAAGAGAGCAAGAAAAAAAAGATTTGGGACAATTTTATACTCCACAAGAGATAGTTAATTATATTGTAAATTTTCTTAATATTAAACAAGATTCTAAAATTTTAGATCCAACTTGTGGATGTGGCGTTTTCTTAGTAACTGCATATAATCATCTAAAACAGATAAACTCAAATGCCCTAAATAATATTTATGGTGTTGATTTAAATAATTCTGCAACTAAAATAGCAAGAATAAACTTATGGTTAAGAAATGGTCAAGATTCAAACTCATTAAATATTCTTGAAAAAAATATTAAAATTGGAAACTCTGTAGTTGAAAAAAGGTTTATTGATAAAAAAGCATTTAACTGGAAAAAAGAGTTTTCAGAAATTCTTAATAAAGGCGGTTTTGATTTTATAATTGGCAATCCTCCATATGTAACTTTAAAAAACAAAAGAGATTATGATGTAAACGAGTCTTTCTTTTCTCAAATCGCAAATGGAAGCACAAATGCGGCGTCTTTGGTAATTGCAAAATCTTATGAACTTCTAAAAGAAGGTGGAGTAATGGCTTTTGTTCTTCCTAAAACATTAATTAGAGTTAATTCATATTCAAGATTAAGAGAATTCTTATTAAGCAATTCAAAAATACTGCACATTTTTGATCTTGGGACTTGTTTTAAGGATGTCAGAGGAGAGCAAATAGTTTTATTTGTGCAGAAAACAAGCAAAAAAGAATCAATAAAAAATAATAAAGTCTTGATTCGTTTATCTGATAATAATAAAGAGTTCTATGTGCCTCAAAAGATATTCCAGAAATATAACACTTTCTTAATGTTTGAAGATAAAACCTATTATGATTTAATAGAAAAAATTAAAGGAGAAAATTTAGGCAGTATTGCGGATATTTTTAGAGGACTTTCAATAAGCCCAAATTCTCAGATAATATCTAAATCAAAAAGCAAGGAGAACATTTCCATAATTAAAGGAAATGATATCTCCAAATCTTCCTATTCAAATGGATTCTTTATTGATATAGACAAACTAAAGAGCAATTCTTCAAAAATAGACGAATTTCAAAAGAGAAAAATAATTCTACAAAATATCTTTTCAAGCGAAGCAGGGATTATTTCATCCATAGATGAAAAAGGAAATCTTAATTTTGATACTGTCAGCAATATAATCCTGAAAGATAACTCTTATCAATTAGATTATATTTACGGTTTGCTAAATTCAAAATTAATCAATTTTTATCTTCTATATGCTGTTTACAATAAATCTAAACTTACAATGCACACCGATAAAGTTTATCTGGGAAAAATTCCCATCAAAAAAGCCAGTAAAAAAATTCAAAAGGAGATTATGAACATTGTAAAGAAAATTAACAAAGAAAACTTAAAAGAAAAATTGTCTGAGTTAGACAAGAAAGTCTATAAATTGTATGGTATGACTAAAAATGAACAATATAAAGTAAATTTTGCTTTAAAGCAAATTATGTCAGAGAGGAGTTTTTGGTAAAATGGGAGAAAGAATGAACAATTTAACAGGGAAAGAATGGTTACAATACTCTTTTAGTATTTGGAAAGATATTGAGAAAACCAACGGAGAACGAAAGCTAAAACATCCTGCAATGTTTCCAACACAATTAACATCAAGATTAATTCAGATTCATACCAAAAATAAAGGGGATATTGTTTTAGATCCGTTTTTAGGAAGTGGTAGTACTATTGTATCTGCCTATAAATTAGGTAGAAAGGGAATAGGATTTGAGCTTTCTAAAGAATACATTAAATTATCTGAAAGTAGAATAAAAGAAACTCAGTTAAATTTAGAACAAAAGCCAGAGGACTTGATAAAGCCTGAAATTTATAATAAAACTATATTTGATATTCCTAAAACACTTAAAGAAAATTCTGTTGATTTAGTCGTTACATCTCCACCATATTGGGATATTCTAAACGCTAAAAGGTCTGCTGATGGAAAAGAGATAAGAAATTATAGCAATTCAAAGGAAGATTTAGGAAATATTGCAGATTATCAAGAATTTTTAAATAAGCTCAAAACAGGATTTGAAGGAGTCTACAAAGTTTTAAAGAAAGGAAAATATTGTATTGTTGTTGTGATGGATATAAGAAAAAAAGCAAAGTTTTATCCATTCCACATGGATGTAGTAAACAAAATGCAAGAAATTGGTTTTGAATTAGATGATATTATCATTTGGGACAGGCAAAAAGAATACAACAACATGAGACCCCTCGGTTATCCGTTCGTTTTCAGAGTAAATAAAGTTCATGAGTTCATACTCATATTTAGGAAGTGATAAAATGTTAAATCCAGATATAGCTTATTTATTGGGGATGATTGTCGGAAAAGGGCAAGTAATTAGAGGAAACAGAAATACTGAGATTATTATTGACATACCCCATAAAAACTTAGTAATTGAAGGAGAAAATACACAACAATCAGTAAAGTCAAGTTTATTGGATATTGTAGGCAGATTAAAATCTCTTGTTGGAACAGATATGGAATGGGACACATCAAGACAAAATTTAGCTCATATCTCTTTTTCAAAACCTAATGGGGATTATCTCATAAGAACAATTAATACATATTTAAAAAATAATGTTAGTTGGAGAGATTTTAGAATACCAGCGGAAATTTTTTCATCAACAAAAGATGTAAAGTTAGAATTTTTAAGAGGAATTGCCGATGTTACAGCACATATAAGAAAAAGTAATGTTGCATGGAAAGATTATGAAAATAGAGTTTATGTTGAGATAATGGTAAACTGGGACTTATGCGTAGATATTGCAAACTTGTTAAAAGAGTTAGAAGTTCCAGTTCAAACAATTAGATTTGCTCATCCAAATATAGTTGATCCAAATTTGAAAAAATATAACGAAGGCTCAAAAGAGTTCTGGAATAAGGAACATCAAATTAAAGTTTGGGCTGAAGAATTTGAGAAAGTTGGTTTCAATATTGATCATAAAAATAAAATTCTTAAAAAATTTGCTGACTTAAACAGAAAAAACTGGAAAGAAGCATCAAAGGATTCTAAAAAATATAAAGATAAACCAATTTCAGAAGTACATCATAAATTTTATTGGGAAACGAAAGAGATAAAAAGGAAAAAGCCCAAACATCCAGAAGAAAAAAGCACGAAACTTCCATCAAAAATGAGAAAACATTTTGATAATTGGAAAGATATGTCAAAGGAGTTAGGTTACGATGAGTAAAGAAGAAGAAAAACTATATCCTGAAATAAAAGAATGGTTGCAGAATTATTTAACAGATAAATACAAAGGTTATACTATTGAAACTACTTTCGAAACTTCAAGAAGAAATTTAGATGTAGTCTTGAAAAGTAAGGGGATTCAATGCAAAGAAGCGATAGGATTGCAAATAAAAGTTGATGTTGTAGGAATTTTGAAAAGAGGCGATGAATTTAAACTTGTTTTTGTCGAAGTAAAAGATACTGAATTAACTCTTAAAGATTTAGGACAGCTTTGGGGATACACTCAATTAATAGACCCAATAGAATCTTTATTAGTTTCTTCTAAAGGATTAGGGAGATTATCTCATTTGTTTAATGTTCTGAAAAGAGAGGATGTATTGAAATTTGGAACAAAAACAAATAAATTTATGCAAATAGTGAAATGGGATAACGTGAGAAATTGTATTGATTATTCCAGTTTGACACCAAAATTATAGGATACAAAGATGAAAACTAAAATCACAGAGGTTTTTATATAATGGCAATCCCCTTTATGATTGGGAGTCTTGTATTTATTCCAAAAATAATTTCATACATAGCATTAGCCGGATTGATTATAGCGGGAATTGCAGAGTTTAGGCAAGGTCATATAGGAAGATTAGGAATTGCAGGTAATGCTTTTTTGTTGTGGCAAATATTCTTTCCAGTTTGGGCAACATTGCCTAATTGGTTTCAATGGTATCTTAATGTTGGAACAGTTTTAGCAGTTATAGCAATTCCATCGTATTTATTCAAATTCTCTCTTCCAACAGAATTTTACAAATTTGCATTTATTGCTTATGGTTCGTTCTCAATAATATTAGCGATAGTTATCCCATTAGTTGTTTAAAGACGCCCCTAATGAGATTTCTTTTTCGCAGAAAAAGACTATGTGTGCGAAGCACTGACGCCCCTTCTAATAAATATCGAACGAAGTGAGTGAATATGTCCGTAGGACGACGCCCCTCTCTCTTTCTAAAAATAAGTAATCCAAAAATTGAATATAACAACGGGCTTAACCGAAGTAA
>Ga0209542_10007495_pt1 | contig 20725 bp, 24 predicted proteins | sample RifCSPhighO2_01_FD_184028 | JGI IMG/M metagenome (GOLD analysis project Ga0209542, IMG submission 184028) | Soil microbial communities from Rifle, Colorado - Rifle CSP2_plank highO2_0.1 (SPAdes) (version 2) | ecosystem: Environmental > Terrestrial > Deep subsurface > Rock core/Sediment ...
CATTTGCAAAAAAGCTTACAGATTATCTATACTGGTATAACTACAAAAGGCCACATGCATCATTAAAGTATGTGTCGCCGATGATTTTTATACAAACACAGATTCCGAAAAGTGCGTGACGCATACAGGTATTGTCGGTATCGTGTTTTGTGATATTCTAATACCATGCTCGTATTTTTTTTATTCATTCTCGGTCTGGCGGTTGGGAGTTTTTTGAATGTTTTGATAGACAGAATTCCCAACGATGAGTCCCCTTTTGCCGGAAGATCATATTGCGATAAATGCAAAAAAACTTTGAAATGGTACGACATGGTTCCTGTTCTATCATTTCTGATTCTTAAAGGAAAATGCAGATACTGCAGAGCTCACATTTCATTTTACTATCCCCTGGTGGAGCTTATTACTGGCATAATGTTTGTCCTTATGTACCAATTCACAATTCACAATTCACAATTCACAAGTTCAACAATCGAACAATTTAGCAATTTAACAATCAATTATTTATATTATCTTTTTATCCTCTCCTCCTTTATAGTTATTTTCTTTACCGATCTAAAATACGGAATTATTCCCGACAAAATCGTATATCCGGCGATAATTATTTCTTTCTTCTTTTTATTTTTCACCTTAAGGGAGTTCCTTCAGCTTCGCTCAGGACAAGCATGGCTTTCGTTTCCACTTCAGCCTGCCATCCTAGTTCAGCTTGCCACCCTTGGGGTGTACGCGAATAGGTTTCTTTCGGCGCTGGGTTCTTTCGCATTCTTTCTAATTTTATATCTTATAACCCGGGGCAAGGGCATGGGTTTTGGAGATGTAAAGCTGGCATTTTTGTTAGGTATAATTCTGGGATTTCCTAAAATTATAGCCGCTTTTTATCTTGCTTTCTTGACAGGAGCAATTGTAGGCTCCATACTAATTGTATGGGGAAAAAAGAAATTAAAAGGAGGAACGATTCCCTTCGGCCCATTTTTAATTATTGGAGCCGTCTTAAGCCTTTTTTTTGGAGAAAAAATAATTCGTCTGGCTTCACTCTGGTTGAGCTTTTAATTGTTATTGGAATTATTGGAATTATGGCGGCAGGGCTTACATACCTTATTGATCCGCTTGGACAAATTCAAAAAGCAAATGACGCCAAAAGAAAATCCGATCTAGAACAGCTTCAGAGAACTTTAGAAACATATTATAACGATAATGGAAAATACCCCGATACAACAGGATCAACAGTGTCCCCATACTACCGTCTTTATCCAAGTTCAGTCTCATATGATTGGGATTCTACCTGGACTGCCTACAATACTAAGCTTCCCAAAGATCCCTCTTCTACCCGAAATTATGTTTATTATTCAACTGGTCAATCTTACTGGATTTATGCGAGTCTTCAGAGAAGCAGCGATCCACAAGCTTGCAGTGGTGGAGCGGCTTGCTCAAGTTTAAATGGCATGGGGTTCCCTTCTGCTACTTCATGCGGCCAAACTTGCAATTATGGAGTTTCAAGCCCGAATACAAGCCCGTAGAAATTGAAAATTGATAATTTAAAAATGAAAAAACTCTCAACTCTCAACTCTCAACTCTCAACTCGTAAGGGTTTTACCCTCATTGAGCTTCTTATTGTTATAGTAATTATTGGAGTTTTAGCAACTATTCTTTTGGCAAATTTTATTGGAGTCCGGCAAAGATCACGGGACGCGCAGAGAAAAGCAGACCTTCGCCAACTTCAATCTGCTGTCGAACTCTATAAGGCAGATCAGAACAGTTACCCCTCTAGTTCTCTAGTTTGCGAAGGTGCTCTTAAAAGTCCTGATCTGTCGGTGACCTACATGGCAAAAATTCCATGTGATCCCAATCCAATTTTGCCTTTCCCACTTCCTCTTAGAAATTATACTTATGTGTTAAGCGGAAGCACTTATACTCTTTATGCGTGCATTGAGAATCTTAACGACACAGACCCAAATGTTTTTGTTGACGACGCTAGTTGCAGCAATACCAGAAGAAAATACTTACTAACGAATCCATGATTTATAAATTGAGAAATGAAAAATGATAGATGAGAATTATGAATCAGGAATTAAGAATCAGGAATAAAAAATTTGGGACAAAGCCCATAATTCGTAATTCATTATTCATTATTCGTAAATCCGAAGGATTTACTTTAATTGAGCTTCTTATTGTTGTAGCAATTATTGGAGTTTTAGCAACAGTTTTTATATCAAATTTTATTGGCGTTCGAGAAAGGGCAAGAGATTCCCAAAGGAAACAAGATCTTCGACAAATTCAGGCGGCTTTAGAACTTTACAGATACGATCTGGGAACTTACCCCGATACTGTGAACTGTGGTAACTCTTTAAGCGATGAATTAACACCACCAACATATTATATGAAAAAAGTTCCCTGCGATCCTCTACAAGCTCCTGCCACTACCTATTATAATAATGGAAGCTACTACTATACTGCTCCTCCCGAGGGAACCAGTTATACTCTCTGCGCCTGTTTGGAAAATACTAATGACAATCAGGGAGCGGCCAATAGTACATGTGGTACTGGAGTGGCTTCTGTCCCAATTGCCGCTTCCACACCTGCGGTGGTTTCTGTTCCCCTGTCCCCCGCGGGATTTTTTCCAAACATTGCAAATTTAATTCAAGGATCTGTTAGTCTGGGAGAAAGAGAAGTTTCCGGATTATTTTCGAAACTCGCCGCCCTAATCCCCAAATTTGGTGGCCAAGGTCAAGCTCCCAAACAAGAAGTTGCCGGCGCTACCAGTGATTCCCCGTCTTCAACAACTGGCAATCAGGTTTCAAGTCTTACATGGTCGCATACTGTTGGCTTGGGCACTAACAGGCTTCTTTTGGTTGGCATCTCTTTCTTCAACGGATCAATAAGATCAGTCGACAGTGTTACTTATGACGGAATTCATTATTTAAGTAGAAGCGGAACGGTTATAGGAGAGGCGAACGACAGGTCTGAAATCTGGTATTTGATTGCGCCTGATACCGGCAGCAAAGATATAAAAATAACCTTCCTTGGCGGCAATGTTAACGTTGTTGCCGGCGCAACAAGTTGGGCAGAAGTTGACCAAGATAATCCCTTAGGACCTTTTGTCTGGGCAACGACAACAGGAGGAGGCAATACTAGTCCTTCGGTAAACGTTACTAGCGCAGCCGGCGAAGTGGTTCAGGATAACCTTGTTGCTTGGCAAACGACAGCAACAGCGGGTAATGGTCAGGCTGTACAATGGAACGCTATAGAGTCCCTTAGCACTAAGCTTGGAGCGGCCAGCACTGAGCCCTGGAGTTCTGGCACCACTGTACAGATGTCCTGGACGCTTACTTCTTCTTATAAATGGGCCATTGGAGCGGTTTCCATAAAGCCCGCACCTGCCCCAACTCCCACACCGACTAGTCCTCCCTCCACCCCAACCCCCACTTCAGAACCAACCCCACCTCCTACTTCAACTCCAGCCCCAACTTCCACGCCCGCACTTACCTGCAGTTCTGGTAAATTCTTTGTTCTGCAAAGCCAATGATTATTGAGAAATGAGAAATGAGAGATGAAAAATAATAGAGAATGGAAACGGGAATTTTCCGAAAAACTATTAAAGTTTGGAGTCCGGGTTATTAAGTTAGTAAATAAATTTCCCAAAACACCGGCAGGATTTGCTATCGCCAGTCAACTAATAAGGTCAGCAACATCAATTGGGGCGAATTTTCTTGAGGCGCAAGATGCATCTTCCCGAAAGGATTTTACTCAAAAATTAAGCATTGCATTGAGAGAAGCAAAGGAGACTCTCTATTGGCTGAGAATAGTTAAGATGACAGAATTAATTCCTGAAGATTTATTAGAAAAAGAGATTGAAGAAATTAATGAAATTGTTGCAATATTAGTATCAAGTGTTAAGTCTTCAAAGAGAAAAATATGATGAAAAGAACAAAATTAAATTTTAATCTCTCATCTCTCATCTTTCATCTTTCATCTCGAGATGGGTTTACTCTGGTTGAGTTAATTGTTGTTATTTCTGTTGCGGCAGTTGTATCTGTTATAGGCATTGCGGCTTTTGTTTCGTACAGTCAAACCCAGTCGTTAAATACAGCGGCTGAGGATATTGTAAATATGTTTAGTCTTGCAAAATCTAGGGCCGCATCCGGAGTAAAACCAACAACAGCTCCCTGCGATACTCAAGCTCTGCAAGGTTATAAAATCACTATCACACCTCCTAGTACTTACCAACTCGATGCGCTTTGTTCTTTGGGGAGTTCTCCTGTCTTACCACCCAAGAATTTATCAAACAATAACAATATAACTTTTACTACGCCCGCGTCGTCCCCTACAAGTTTTACATTTTCTGTTTTAACAGGAGGATTTTCCCAAACAGGCACGATTGTATTAAGCGGTTTTGGCAAGGATAAAACCATTACAATTGATTCTTTGGGAAACGCCAGGTGAGATGAGAAATGAGAGATGAGAGATGAGAAATAATATGAAAAAGAAACAATCCGGGCAGACTTTACTTGAAGCATTAATCGCACTGGCTACTGCGGTTGTAATAATTTCTGCAATGACTGTTGTAGTCTTGTCTTCTTTGAATAACGCGCAGTTCTCAAAGAATCAAAATCAGGCAACACTTTACGCTCAGCAAGGAATAGAGTTTTTAAAGAATCTGAGCCAGTCTAACTGGACAACATTCAATACTTATAATGGCAGCTATTGTATGTCTTCGGATAACAGCTTGCCTCAAAAAACAGGGCAAAGCTGCGTTCCAAGTCCGAATGTAGGAATCTTTTTAAGAGAAGTAACTATTAATCAAAGCTCCAGTTCTTGCAATCCAAGTACAACTTTAGTTACTGTTTCTGTTGGGTGGTCGGATAACAAATGCACAAGCGCAACAGACGTTTATTGCCACAAGGTAAAACTAGTTTCGTGTATTTATAATTCAACAACAGTTCCAACACCATAACCGTAGAAATGAAAAATGAAAAATGAGAAATGAAAAATGAGAAATAAGAAGTGAAAAGTAAGAATCATGAATGCAAAAGTCAAAATTCAAAATTATTACTCTAGCTCAGCTTGCCACCCTTGGGGTGTACGCGAAAATGTTAAGTGTTAAACATAAATCATCCGGATTCACATTAATAGAGCTTTTGGTCGTCATTTTAGTTATCTTTTCTGTTGGAGTTTTGATTGCAAGTGTACTTTTTTCAGCTCTTAGGGGAGCTAATAAAACAAATACAATAGATACGGTTAGAAGAAATGGAAATTCGGCAATAACCCAGATGTCGCGAATGATAAGGTATTCTCAATCCTTCGACGGCATAAGTGTTTCCGGATCTGAAGATTCTTATACAAAAAGCTGCGTTTCTCTTGCCGCTATTCCCCCTCCGATGGTTTCTGTTCCTTCTTTCCGTTTGGGATTATTCTCAAAACTTGCAAGTCTAATTCAAGGATTTGGCAATCTGGGAGAAAGAGAAGTTTCTTCCCTATTTTCAAAAATTTCAAAAGATCCCAAAACAGTTTTTGCAGCTGGAAGCTACAGCACCGCAGTACAGGCCATAGCTGGTCTGAAAGCATACTGGCGCATGGGTGAAGCATCGGGTAACCTCACGGACACAACGGCCAACGCGAATACCATGACGGCGTTTGGTACGCCGACCTACTCCGTGGCGGGTGCAATCTCCGGAGACACGAACACGGCGATCAGTCTGCCTCAAGCATCCGCGACGTACTTCCAAGCACCGAACTCCGCGTCTCTAAATGTGGCCGACACGTTCTCGATCGTCGCGTGGATCAAGATCACGACGATCGGAGCGCATCAAATGATCATCAGTAGACCAATTGATGGTTACGACTTCCGTGTTGACGCAACAGGTCATCTTTCCCTCGTCAAGACCTGGGTTTCTATCATCGTAACTTCCACTACGACGATGGCGACAGGCTCGTACCATATGGTCGCGGTCACGAAGAATGGCGCAACTGTCAAACTATACATCGACGGCATGGACAGAACGGGCGTGGTGAGTAATAGGACCATATCTGCCAATGGGAGTGTTACGCAGATTGGTCGCAATGCACATGACACTCTGGATCCCTTCGGTGGCTCTATCGACGAGGTGGCGCTCTGGAACGTCGCTCTTACAGCGGGGGACATCTCAACCCTGTACAGTACGGGGACTGCCCCAAATCCTACTCCAACTCTAACTCCAACTCCAACTCCAACTCCAACTCCAACTCCAACTCCAACTCCAACTCCAACCCCAACCCCAACCCAATATCATTATGCGCGGGTAACAGGGTTTGATGGGGGTCAGACTACTTTTAGCTGCGATACATCGGGAATTGCATCAAATAGCGCTTCCTTAATAGATACCAGCTCGGTGGATGTTTCCAGCTGTTATTTTACGTGTACACAAAGCGATACATTCTTCCCTCCAAATATTGGAATAAACTTTACTCTTACACAAAAAGGAAATCCTCAATTTTTTGAGAATAAGGCATCGGCTACTTTTCAAACGTCTGTAAGCGTTAGAAATTATTAAGAGTCAGAGCGATAGAGAGTCGAAGAGTAAAAGAGTCAGAGAGTCAAAGTGAGCTGAGTTGACAGAACTGCAAACTATTGCTACGCTTGATGTATGGTGCTTATGCAAAAAGAGAAGCGGCAGGCAGGTCAGACTCTTCTAATAGTCGTATTGGTAATGGTAATTTCTTTGACAGTCGGCTTGTCGATTGCTTCAAAAACTATAACAAACCTGCGGACCACGACAGAGGAGGCAGATTCTGCAAAAGCGCTTTCTGCGGCAGAAACCGGCATTGCGCAGAGTATCAAGTCCGGAGCAACTGGAACGATTACTGGTGGTTTCGCTTCTAATAATACAGCCTTTAATTCTACACTTACTTCCGTAAGCGGTACGAGTTTTTTGGTAAATGCCGGAAATGTTATTCCTCAGGATGAGGGGGCGGATGTATGGCTTATTGAACATAATGCTTCGGGAGGTCTTATTTATACCAGTCGTTGGAACGGAACACTGACAATTTATTGGGGAAATAGCCTGGGCGATTGCAATGATCCGTCTAAAGTTCCGGCGGCTTTGGAGATAATAAAAATCACAGGTACCTCGGCCAGTACTGCCATTGCAACTAGATATGGTTATGATCCATGTTCAAGATCAAATAATTTTGCATCACCTACGTCATCTCCCGCGGAAGGCGTTGTAGCTCCGGGTACGGGTAAAAGATTTTATTACACAGCCAACATGGGTGGTCCAATAACCGACGGCCTTTTAGTAAGAGTTATTCCTCTTTATGCAAATACAGTTCTGGCAGTAGCAGGGACAGCCGTCTTGCCCAAGCAGGGTTCGATAATAACTTCCGCCGGCACATCCTCAAATGTCGTCCGAAAAATCAGCGTAGTTGCGAATTATTACTCCCTGCCGTCTCAATTTTTTACCTATGGCCTTTTTGTCCCAAAATAAATGTCAATGAATAAAAAACCCTTCGGACTTAATATCGGTATAAGTTCGATTAAAGTTGTTTGGCTGTCACATCTTAAAGAAGGTTTCTTGCTTGATGCTTCCATCATATCCCCCACCCCCTCAAAAGGGATGTTATCGGAATCTCCTTTGGATGAGGAAGAGATGGTTAGAGCAATTCAAAAAGTGGTAACAGATGCTAAGATAACTACAAAATTTGTTAATGTTGCTATGGCGGAAAATCAGGTTTATACAAAAGTAATTGAGATGCCTGTTTTATCCGATAAGGAACTCTCATCTGCTATTTTTTGGGAGGCGGAACAGAATATACCGGTTCCCTTATCTACTATAACCCTTGCTTGGAACGTATTAAAAAGGCCGCAAAAAGCAGTTGGAGATGAGAAGATGCAAGTTTTGATGGTTGGTGCGCCTACTACACTTGTTAACAAATATCAAAAAGTACTTTCTATGGCAGGCCTTTCGATTAATGCATTAGAAACGGAAATTTTATCTATAATAAGGGCTTTGGTTCTTTCGGAAGATTTCCCGCCCACACTTATCGTAAATATTGGATCTGTCAGTACATCCTTGGCGCTCGTGAGAGATGGAATTATGATATTTACATACTCCATTCCAGTTGGAGGAATGGCTATTAACAGAGCAATTTCTACTGATTTTGGCTTAACCCCCTCCCAAGCTGAGGAATATAAAAAGGTCTACGGGATTTCAAAAGAGGCGTTTGGAGAAAAAATTGGTAAGGCGACCGAGCCGATCTTAAATTCAATTCTTACCGAAGTTAAAAAAACCCTCGTTTTCTATTCGGATAAATATAAAGATGATAAGCCAGTCAGACAAGTCCTTCTTACAGGAGGAACTGCAAAACTGCCCGGAATTAATCTGTTTTTTACAAGCAGTACCGGTATCGAAACTGCTATCGCAAATCCCTGGAAAATAATCTCAAATCAAAACGAACTCCCCCAAGAGATACTCGATAACGGCCCAGATTATACAATAGCGGTTGGTCTTGCGATGAGGGATAATGAAAACTGATATTAATCTTGCTTCGGGAGTCTTAGTAGAGTCCGTTTCGAAAAGTAAAACCTTAAAAATTTTAAGAATAGCAGCGATCTCCTCAGTTATATTTATTACGGCAATATCAATTTTGCTGTTTTCGTTAATAAATCAGATTTCTCCGGATAATGTTAAGAAACAGAAAGACAAAATTCTCTTCAGTATTAAATTTCTTCATGACAAGCAAGCTAAGATTGCGATTGTAAATAGCAAAATTGCAGATATCTCAAAAATTTTGGATAGCAGAACGAACTACGAGTCCGAGATGAACTCTTTTTTGGAAAAGATTCCCAATGATGTCTCAATGAATTCTCTTGGGATCGATAAAGCTAAAGTAGCTATTACGGTATCATCCAATTCTCTCTCTTCCATAGATAAAATGTTAAATAGTTTTTTTGAAATGATTGCGAAAAAACAAATTATTAAAAGTATTACAATCCAAAGTATCTCTTCCGATCCAAAAAGTAGTACTTATAGCTTATCTATAAAAGCAGATAAATTATGAAAGAAAATACCAATATAGACATAAATACCATAAAAATATTATATAAAAAATATAAAGAGCATCTTATTTATATACTAGTAATATTTATAACAGTTGTACTATTTTTATTTACTGTTTTGCCAAGAATTGCCGACGTGGCTCTTTTAAATAATGAGAGAAAAATCGAGTTAAACAATTTCTCTATCTTAAAGAAAAATCTTGATTTGCTGTCAAATCTCGATGATTCAAAGCTTGATTCTCAACTTTTAGTTGTATCTTCTGCTTTGCCTTCGGAGAAAGACTTTGAGGGGGTATTAAATGCTGTTTCTCTAGCATCCGGAAGATCCGGAGCCTCTCTTTCTGATTACGAATTTCAGGTTGGAGATTTATCTCAAGGCCTTTTGGTTAAAACTACCGGTTTTCCTTTTTTAACACTCACCGTAAATATAAGAGGTACTCCTTTACAGGTTGTTAAGTTTGTTGACAGTCTTTCTAAATCCACGCCTATTTCTGAGGTTACAAGTATATTGCTAAACGCAAATAGTGCTACTATACCTATCCTTTTTTATTATAAAGCCTTGCCCCCGATTCAGCTTAGTGATAACAGGCAAGTTGCTCCTTTATCTGAAAAAGGAAGAGGAATTATAAATAATATTTCTTCTTGGGGAGCGGGTAATTTATCGCAGCCGGAAGCTCCAGTTTCCGCAACATCCTCTGCTAGTCCGTTTTAGATGTTTTTATAAGATCTGGTCGGGACCTCGCTGTTTTAGTCACAGCTTTTTCCACTCTCCATTTTTTTACAGCTTTATGATTTCCCGACAAAAGAATTTTTGGAACAATTAATTTCTTAAACATCTTCGGCCTTGTATATTGAGGATGTTCTAAATATTCCCTTCCCTCAATGGAATTAGAAAATGATTCTTCATCCACAACATTTTTTGGCAAGACATTTTTTATAAGCCTGGTGATGCTGTCTACAATAAGCATTGTTGGAATTTCCCCTCCCGTTGCTACAAAATCACCAATAGAAATAACCTCATCTACGAATTCTTTTACTCTTTCGTCAACTCCTTCGTAATGTCCGCAGACAAAAATTAAATGCGAAAACCCAGATAATTCAATTGCTTTTTTTTGATTGAATGTTTTTCCAGCGGGATCAAGAAGGATCACTTTTTGTTTTGCTGATCCGAGTTTTTTTGCTTTTTCGATTGCTTTGCCTAAAACATCTGCTCTCATAATCATTCCCTTTCCTCCTCCATAAGGTTTATCATCTACTATCTTATGTTTTCCTATTCCAAAATCCCTGATATTTATAAAATTAATTTTTACCAAATCTTTTTTGATTGCATTTCTTATTATGGAATAGTCAAATGGACCCGTGAACATTTTGGGGAAAAGGGTCAATATAGAAATTGTCATATTAATATTTTAACAGATAAAAGAGGCGTTAACTGGGGTTTTCCTCTAAAACTATATTTATTTTTTTATTTTGCTTTATGGCAGGAATTTTTAATACATTTCTTATGGCTCTTATTATTTTACCATTTTTACCTATGACTTTTCCCATGTCTTCTTTATCAACCGTAAGTTTAAATGTGATAAAGTCACCCTCATTCTCTTCTGTTATCAAAACTTTATTGGGAGAATCGACTATTGAGGATATAATATAGGAAAGGGCAGTTTTCATTGTTTAATAATATTTGCTACTGAAGGAGTGGGTTTTGCTCCAACAGATATCCAGTAATTATATCTATCCATATTAATCTTTTTGATTATCTCTTTTTCTCTCTTTTCATACATTCCAAGTACTTCTATAGATTTTCCGTCTCTCTTGCTTCTTTTTTCTTTAACAACGATTCTATATTTTCGCTCACCTTTTCTCCCTGTTTTAGTGAATCTTATAGCAACTGCCATAAACGTAATTTTAACATTATATTCATTTATTCGCAAGTGTTTTTGAGCCGAGAGCCAGTAGCGCATGTTCGGCTGCATCTTTTTCTGCTTCTTGTTTTGATTTTCCCCTGCCTTCGTCTAAAAGGATATCATCTACAAAAACACCTACTGTAAAAAATTTTTTGTGAGCCGGTCCTTCTTCTTTTACCACTTTATATACTGGAGAGATTTGCTTCTTAGCTTGAATTATTTCCTGAAGCAAGCTTTTGGCGTCTTTTAAGGCTTTTTTTGAATAATAAAATTCTGCTTTTGGAAGAAGAACCCGGGTTAAAAATTTAGAGACTTGTTTTCCTCCTTGGTCTAAAAAGAGAGCCCCTATAAAAGCCTCGAAACAATCGGCAAGAAGACTGGGATTTTCTCTTCCCTTTGATTCTTCCTCTCCTTTCGAAAGTTTTAGAAGGTTGCCAAAGTTTAATTCTCTTGCAATTTGAGCCAAGGCTTTGGTGTTTACCAAAAGAGATCTCATGTTTGTTAAAGATCCCTCATCAAAATTTTCATATTTACTATATAAAAACTTTGAGACAACGAATGAAATTACAATATCTCCTAAGAATTCCAGTCTTTCATTTGAAGAGAGTTTCTCTTTTGTTTCATTCAGATATGATCTATGTATAAAGGCCTGTTCGAAAAGTTTTTTATTTTTAAATTTTGGAAGATCCATCATAAGTTTTGCGCAACTATATTTCCCAACGCCCCATTTATAAAAGATGGACTTGACTGCCCGCCGTATTCTTTTGCCAATTCTATTGCTTCATCAATTATAACCTTGGGCGGTTCTTTTTTTTCGATAAGCAGTTCAAAAATCGCAAGTCTTAAAATTGCTAAGTCTACTTTATTGATTTTGTCTATTGGAAGCTCCGGAGCTGCTTTTTTTATATTATTGTCTACAGCTTCTAAGTTAGCTAAAATTTTTTTTGTTTCTCTATCGATTCGTTGATTATGAAAACTTTGCTTAAAAAGATCCTCAACTGTTTTTTGTCTTTTCTTGTGTCTTGGATCAAGAGGGTTCTTCATGTTTTTCTTTAGTTTTCTCTTTTTTTATTATAACCTGTTTTCCTTGATAAAAGCCACAGCTTTTACAAACTACATGAGACAGGTTTAGCGTACCGCAATTAGAACAGATTATCCCAGTGTAAGTTTTAAGAGCAATACTTGCTCGTCTTTTTCCCTTTCTTTGTCTTGAATGTCTTCTCTTAGGTTCCTGCGGCATTTACCTATTTTACCTCAATCCAGCTTTACTTGCAACAATTTATTTACCAACGCTGTTTGTTGGAAATGTAGAAAATAAATCAAAGTATGGCTGAATTTCATGTTTTTTATATCCTTGAGCTAAAAAATTTCCCAGTTCTTCTTCTATCAACTCAATTGCTTCTATTCTCGAATAAGGAGATTCAAGGGAGCGGACTAAACCATCTGCTGGCTTGAGAATGGTAGTCATTGCATGATTTAATTGCATTTTTCTTTTCTCCGAAGTTTTTAGATTTTTAGCAGGAAAGACATTGATAAGGCCAAATCTTACAGCTTGAGCTTTATCTATAAAATCTGTAAGCCGTGCTTCTTTATCATCCGGGGATTTACCATGAACCCTTCTATATAAATCTCTTGCTATGGTTTTTGTTGCCTCATCTTCTAGGGATTTTGATAGTAATCGAAAAGCAGCAATTTCTCTTTTTTTAACTTTTGGCTTAAGATCAGTGTAGTATGGATGAGTATGTGCCAGATCCCCTGCTAAGATTTCCCCGGCGTCATGAATGTAAATCATATGAGAAACTGTAGTGAAATTTACTTCATTTGGGATATGCATGAATCTTTGCTGAATATCTTCGAGAATAAGTAGCATGTCTCTTACATGATCCAAATCGGATTCTTTTTTGCTCGTTGGCAAGAATCCATTTTCCCATCGTAATATTTTTGCAAGACCCCTTTCGTATTCAGCTCTAATACTATCGGAGACGGGAGGGCGATAATTTGGGGATTTTTCTAAGTCAGTCATTATTCGCTACAGCATACTTGACCGTTAAATGTATGTCAATATTTCGATTTGCCTCACGTAATTTCCTCCTGAACTTGATTCGTTGCTTCATTGTAAAATCCTCCTAAAATATCTCTACTCGGTTAGGAGGTGATTGTATGACAAAGAAAGACAAGCAGGCGGTGGTTCGTGCATTTTCAAAACAGTATAACTATGCAAGAAAGAAAGATAAATCTGAATTATTGAACCGTCTTCTTCAAACCACAGGATATTCAAGAAAACATTTGATGGAGATCTTACCAAATCCTCCCAAAGTTCGAAAAAGAAAGAGGCGCATACGGAAAGGGCGATACGTACAAGTTCTTAAACCATTACGAATATTATGGGCAGTTTCAAACTACGCTTGCGGAAAGAGACTTGAACCCATGATCCCTTCTTACCTTGCAGCACTCCGCCGTCATAAAGAGCTAGTGGTAACAAAAGAAGAAAGAATGCTTCTGTTACAAATCAGCGCTTCAACTATTGATAGATTGCTTACCCATGATCGGAAACGGATCAATATTAAAGGACGCTCTCGAACAAAACCGGGGTCACTTCTCAAACACCAAATACCCATTAAAACATGGAGAGATTGGGATAATGCTACGCCAGGATTTATGGAGATTGATTCAGTCCATCATTGCGGATTAAGTCTTTATGGAGAATATTGATAGACACCCCAGTATTGATAGACACCCCAGGGGTGGTTTTCTATTGACACCTAAGGATTTCTGTGTAAAAGAGAATTATATATAAGTTTTTCAATCCGGGGAGATTTGTTTGGTGTTTTGGTTTTTCAAGAAGAAGTCAAAAAGAAGTGGGCAATTTTCAAGGTTTTTTCAATTACCGATACGGGATCGGCACAGATATGGCGAAGCGGTACGCGTATTGACACCTTCGGTACTAGTCTGGAGATACTTGTTGAGCACTAATGCTTTTGAGTTTTTCCAGGAGCTTTGGATATTTAGATATGTCTGGAAATATTTTTTCAGCTTCTTTTTTTGCCTTTTCAATAAGGGAAAAATCAGAAAATGATGCAACTTTAAGCATTGGTACTCCGTGTTGGGCTGTTCCATAAATTTCCCCCGGGCCTCGTAACTTTAGATCAAGTTCGGCAAGCTGTGCTCCTACATATATTTTTTCCATACTTTTTAATCGCTGAATAGTTCTTTGGTTTTGTGATTCCGTAAATAATAAGCAATAAGATTGTTTATCGCTTCTGCCAACCCGTCCTCTTAATTGATGAAGTTGAGAGAGTCCAAATCTGTCTGCTGCCTCAATTACCATTATCGTTGCATTTGGAATATCGATTCCCACCTCAACTACCGGAGTTGCAACCAAAATATCTGCCTCTCCTTTCTTAAATTTATTAAGAACAATATCCTTTTCTTTACTTTTTAATTTTCCATGAAGAAGTTCCAGTTTTTGTTTTGAAAAAACTTCTTTCGCAAGACGCTCAAATTCTTTTTTAGCAGCCTTAACTGTTACCATTGTTTCCGATTCTTCTATAAAAGGGCATATTATAAAAGCCTGTCCTTTATTATCCATAATTTGTTTTGTTATCCATTCATAAGCATCTTTTCTTTTCTCTTTTGGAACAAGCCATGTTTTAACTATTTTTCGACCAACAGGCATTTCATCTAAAAACGAGAGATCCAGATCGCCATAAAGAGTTAATGCGACTGTTCTTGGAATTGGAGTTGCCGTCATTGTTAAAAGATGAGGATTGTTCCCTTTTTTTCGAATGACCGCCCTTTGTTCTACTCCAAAACGCTGTTGTTCATCGATTACCACCAATCCCAAATTTTTAAAATTTATTTTTTTTGATAAAACAGCGTGTGTTCCAACTAAGATACCCGAATTATGAATTATGAATTTTGAATTATGAATTTTTGTTCTTGCTTGATTCATGCTTCCTGATTCATGATTCTCATATAGCTTTTGAGATCCAGTAACTAAAGAAACCCTTACCCCAAAAGGAGTTAATAGGTCGGAGATTGTCTTGTAGTGTTGTTGGGCTAGTATTTCCGTTGGAGCCATAAAAACCGATTGGTAGCCATTTAAAGATGCAAGGAACATTGCAATACTTGCAACAACGGTTTTTCCCGATCCGACATCTCCTTCCAAAAGTCTATTCATGGGTTTTCTAGATGCGAGATCTTTAAAAATTTCTTTTACCGACTTTCTTTGTGCATTTGTCAGATCAAATGGAAGATTTCCCAAAAATTCTTCTATGTTTTTCTTATATCTTAAGATCGAGAACGGATTTCCGACAAAATTATTTTTCCATTGAGCTCTTCTAAAAAGTGCTGCAAGCTGCAGGAGAAAAAGTTCATTGAAGGCAAGTCTTGACTTTGCTTTTTGAGCATTTTCTGATGATTTTGGAAAATGAATTTGTTCAATAGCTTGATTTAATTCCATTAATTCATTCTTTTCTAAAATTGAACTAGGAATATACTCGTTCATAAATTGTATTTGTTCTTTTAATATTTTGCTTATTTGACGGCGTAACCATTTTGATGAAACTCCTCTAGTCTCATTGTAAATTGGCACTAATCTTCCTGTATGAATGGGATCACTTCCTTTAAAAAGTACTTCATATTGTGGAGACTGAAGCATCGCTCTGTTTTTAAACCAGTCAACTTTTCCTGCTAAAGATACAGCGTCTCCTTTCTTAAGTATCTTGGGGATAAAAGGCTGATTAAACCAAATAATATCAATCTCTCCTGTTTCATCGGCGACCTTTGCTTTTTGAAGATTCTTCCATTTTCTCGTGTATTCATTTTTTATCTCTGTCACAGCTCCTTTTATTGTTACGATTTCTCCCGGCTGAATATCTGCAATTTTTGAGATTAACGAATAATCATCGTATCTAAAAGGAACGTGATATAAAAAATCCTCAATTTTTTTTATTCCGAGTTTTTCAAGCCGACTAGCATATTTTTTATAGATGTTGCCAGCCTCTACTATTGGCGTTTTTAAGTCCATAAACTAGCGAAGAGTTAAAAAAGGAAGAACAGATGCTGCAACAAGGGCAATAGTTGCGATTGCAACTATTATTTTCCAAATCCACTGATGTTTTCTAAAAATCTCCATAAAAATATTTTATCATTTATTCTAAATCCTAGCTATCTTCAATTGTCTTGCAATCAGGGAATGGTATTCTGCAAAATATCGAAATACTTTTAGGGCAAGGCCCCTTCTAAGTAGAATATTATCTCTGTTGTTTCTTAATGCATCTACCACCTCATCATAATCTGTCGGATCAACTATCGGCAGAACGTGCTGATGGTTTTTAGCAGCAGCTCTTAATGCTACGAAAACATCAATCTCAATCTCTCCCAGCGATTGATCAATTTTTAAATCTGAGTCCTTACTAGTTGGAAAAAGAGGAGGAAGGCTGCAGGCAACGACATTAATAGGTCTGAAGCCTAGTTTTTTTGCTTCCTCCTGTTGTCTTGGGTCGTTTCTGTCGTAGAGTATTCCACCCATTATGGGAAGGCTCAATCTATCTACCTGCTCAAAAGAAATATTTTCATCTGTCAATATTCGCGTTGTATTTTGCGTAACTAAAATTCTGTATCCTAATGAATCAAGGCCTCTAGCAAAGCCAACAATTCCACTTGCATCAAAAACATTCAAGAGCGCATATTTTTGGGCTTTTTCGGTTTCAGGATGTCTTATTCCAGAAAATGATTCTTGAGAGAATAAAGATTCCATTTTTTACGTCTTACCAGATTTTATTTTTACAAATCTGTGTTTTCCGACTTTTATTATTCTCTCATTTTTAAGTTCAATTATTTCATTCGGATCGGTCGCGACGGTTCCATCAATCGAGACTCCTCGTTGTTCTACCAGCCTTTGCACATCGGATTTACTTACTGCAAGTTTAGTTTCGACAAGAATATCGGTTAATCTTTCTTCTGACTTTCTTAAAGTATGAGTTTCCATTTTTTCCGGTGCCTCTTTTTTTTGTATTGTTTTTTCAAAGTTATTTCTGGCGTCTCCCGCTTCTTTTTCTCCATTAAGCTCTTTAATAATCTGTCTTGCTAATTCTTTTTTTGCGTTTATGGGATTTCCGCCGTTTTTCAACTCTCTTGCAATGTTTTCAATCGCCGACATCGACATACTTGTTGCAAGTATGAAATATTGAATTATAAGATCGTCATTTATGGCCATTATTTTGGCAAACATATCATTGGGGTTATCATCAATCCAGATTGCATTATTCCAGGTTTTGCTCATTTTTCTGCCATCTGTTCCGGGCAAAAACTCATTTGCTAAAATGAATGATTCTTTATTACGCCAGTTTTTCAAAAGTGTTCTTCCTGCCTGCATGTTAAAAGTTTGATCGGTTCCCCCAATTTGTATATCAGTATCCAAGAAATAACTATCGTACCCCTGCATCGCAGGATAGAGTCCTTCATGAAGACCCACACGGCGCCCGCTTTGTAGCCTTTTTTTAATAAGTTCCCTTGATCCAAAATCTCCAAAAGAAAATTGCTGCGCAAGCTTTATCACTTCTTCAAAAGTTAATTTCCCAAGCCATTCGCTGTTGTATCTTACTTTAACTTTTGAGAAATCAAGAATTTTTTCTGCCTGTTTTTTATAAGTTTTAAAATTTTCTTCAATTTGCTTTTTTGCTAGTACCGGTCGCTCAGTATCTTTATCGGATGTGTCTCCAATTAAAGCGGTAAAATCACCGATTAAAAAAGTAACGTTATGAGAAAACTCTGCAAATTTTTGAAGTTTTCTTAAAGAAACTGTATGTCCTAAATGAATTTTAGTGGCCGTTGGGTCAATTCCTAAATAGACATTTAATTTTTTTCCGCTTCGAAGTGATTTTTCAAGCTCTCCTTTTGAGGGGATAATATTTGCTACTCCCCGAGTAAGTAATTCTTCAACCTTATCCATGATTCAAGTATACCACGACTAGTCGCTAGCAACTAGCCACTAGTAGCTAGTTTTGATATACTTAAGAATATGGTTGATTACTCAAGAAGATCGTCTCGAAGAAAAAGATTTAGAGGCAGTTACTCAAAAGTTCTTCTCTACAGCAATCTGGCTAAATATTCTTTGTACGGCTTAATTGCATTCATTATTCTGACGACCGGACTTTTCTTGTGGTATGGAAGACAGCTTCCTACTCCAGGAAAACTTATTGATGCTCCACTGGGTGAATCTACGCGAATCTATGATAGAAAAGGAATTCTTCTTTATTCAGTATACCAAGATAAAAATCGTACATACGTAAAGCTTGGCGATATTCCTCAACATCTCCGTCAAGCAACGCTTTCTATCGAAGATAAAAATTTTTATAAAAATCAGGGATTCTCTATAACAGGTTATCTTAGGGCAATAAGGAATATTTTTTTGTTCAGGGGGTTATCGGGCGGATCAACCATAACCCAACAGCTTGTTAAAAATGTTCTTTTGTCTTCGGAGCGCACAATTCCCCGAAAAATAAAAGAGCTGATGCTTGCTATTCAGGTCGATAAAAAATATTCCAAAGACCAAATTCTTGAGATGTACTTAAATGATGTATCCTATGGAGGAGCAAATATTGGCGTTGAGGCAGCTTCGGAATCATACTTTGGGAAAAAAGTTAAAGATTTGGATATTTCGGAAAGCGCCTTTTTAGCTGGTCTTCCTCAAGCACCAAGTATTTACTCGCCTTTTTCTGGAAAAAAATATTATATAGATCGAACCGAAGACGTTTTGACTCAGATGGTTTCGGAAAAATATATAACCAAAGAAGAAAAAGAGAATGCACTTTCGGAAATAAAAAATAAAACTTTTCCTCAAAAAGATAAATCTATAAAAGCTCCGCATTTTGTTATTTATGTTAAACAGCTTTTAGCAAAACAGTTTGGAGAAAGTGCAGTTGAGAATGGGGGGCTCCAGGTTACAACAACTCTTGATTACTCAATAGAGCAAGAGGCAGAGAAGATAATAAAAGAAGAGATAGACAAACTAAAGGGCTACAATGTCGGTAATGGTTCCGCAATTGTGATGGATCCTGGGACTGGGGAAATTTTGGCAATGGTCGGAAGCAAAGACTACTTTGACATAAAAAATGACGGCAATTTTAATACTGCTTTGGCAAACAGGCAACCCGGATCATCCTTAAAGCCAATTATGTACGCAACAGCTTTTGAAAAAGGATATACGCCTTCAACCATGGTAGTGGACGTTAAAACAGATTTTCCAAGCAATGATCCAAAGCATCCAATTTACACACCGGTTAATTACGACGGAAAATATCATGGGCCAACTCAGCTAAGATTTGCTTTGGGTAATTCCATCAATCTCCCTGCTGTTAAGATGCTGGGTCGAGTTGGAATAAAAGATGTAATGCAAAAAGCGTATAATATGGGAATTGAAAACTGGAAACCGACTTCCGAGAATATGGCAGATGTTGGACTCTCGCTTGTTTTGGGAGGAAGAGAAACGACGCTCTTAGATGAAACTACTGCATATTCAGTTTTTGCAAATCAAGGGGTTAAACAAGATCCAGTTGTAATTCTTAAGGTAACTGACAGTAAAGGAAATACGCTTTTTGAGCATAAAAAAAGAGATGGGCAAAGGGTTTTATCCTCCGAAGTTTCTTATTTAATATCGCACATTCTTTTGGATAACAATGCAAGGAGTCTTACGTTTGGTCCAAATTCCTGGCTGGTTATTCCCGGAAAAACAGTTTCTGTCAAAACCGGAACTACAGATGAAAAAAGGGATAATTGGACTGTTGGATACACTCCTTCGTATGTTGTAAGCGTGTGGGTTGGAAATAATGATAACAGTCCAATGAATCAGGCAATCTCATCGGGTGCTACAGGAGCATCTCCTATTTGGAATAGAATTATGCGGTTTGCTCTAAAAGGAAAATCAGATGAAATTCCAAGAAAGCCCGATAATGTTGTAGCTTTACAGATAGATAGTTTAGGAGGAGGATTGCCTGTTTCAGGACAGTCTACAAGATCCGAGTACTTTATTAAAGGCACAGAACCTACGGGACAGGGAGCAATATATCAAAAAGTTAAACTTTCAAAACATCAGAGCGGGAAACTTGCTAATCAGTCCGAAATTGACGCAGGAGATTATGACACTAAAGACTATATAGTTTTTCACGAAGAAGATCCCGTCTCAACCGATGGAAAAAATAGGTGGCAAGAAGGAATAAATGCATGGCTTTCTTCTCAATATTCGGGAGATGATAAATATCACCCGCCAACGGAAACCTCAGATTATCAGGAATCTTCTAAACCGATTTCTTCAAGTCAACCCAGCCCAACGGAAAGTCTGTCACCGACCACAAGTCCAACCCTAACTCCCTAGTCATTCTTTTAATCTTATTTTAAATTTCTTCCTAAGTGTTTCTAATATTTTTGCTCGAATCTTTGAAACTTCCTTATTTGTTAAATTCCTTTGCCTATGCTGGTAAACAATATGAAAAGTTCTAACATTTTGGAATTTTTCAAAAAGAGCCGCTTCTTCTATTACATTGACATCCTTGTACATTGACACCCTTGGGGTGGATTAGGAGGGCACCTGTGGATTAGGAGGGCATAAGTGGCGTGAAGTGGGAAAACTTTGGTTTTGGTCCGTCTATTTGATAGTAGATCATTGTTTTTAAAAGTCGGCTGTAATCATAAAAGTTGTAGAAAATTGGCATTTTGGCTACGCCTCTATTAAAGATGTGGTAGCTTTCTCCGTTGACAAAAGGTACTTTTCGGGATGGCACATACCTAGTAA
>Ga0209542_10007496_pt1 | contig 20724 bp, 23 predicted proteins | sample RifCSPhighO2_01_FD_184028 | JGI IMG/M metagenome (GOLD analysis project Ga0209542, IMG submission 184028) | Soil microbial communities from Rifle, Colorado - Rifle CSP2_plank highO2_0.1 (SPAdes) (version 2) | ecosystem: Environmental > Terrestrial > Deep subsurface > Rock core/Sediment ...
ACTCTTTTTTGGTTAGGAATATCTCTCCTCGGACGACGAGTTCGGCGGGTATTTTTTCTGATGTTAGTGAGAGTGGGATACTTTCAATTGTTTTGATGTTTTGAGTTACATCTTCCCCCGTCTCACCGTCTCCCCGAGTGGATGCTTGGGTAAGTATGCCGTCATGGTACACCAACTCCACGGCCAGACCATCCATTTTCAAGTCGCAATAAAATTCCGAAGGTGTTTGGCCAAGGGTTTTAGACACACGGTCTAGCCAGTCTCGCATGTCTTCTTGGGAAAAAGCATCATTGAGGGAGTTCATTCGCACCAATGCCCCAGCCACAAGATGGGGTACTTTTTTGAATTCTTTGAGCGGCTGTCCGCCGACGCGTTGCGTCGGCGAATCAGCCGTTACTAAATCTGGAAATTCTTGTTCCAGATCAAAAAGCTCTTTTTTTAAAGAATCCAGTGCATCCTCCGAGATTTCCTGTTTGTCTAGGACGTGATAAAGATAACGATGGTGGTTAATCGTTTTACGGAGTTTGGCGATACGGGATTTAGCATCTGTTTTGTTCATTATTCGGAGGCAGGTATCTGAACTTCCAACGAACGACTGACGCCGCGATAACTGCCAATGGCCTGGGCGTTTAGACCATTGATGCCCGAGTTACAGTCAAGGGAAAGGGTGTAGGTGCTGTTGTTGGTCATTACCGGTTCGGGCAATCCCGGATTACCACGGTTGGTATAGATGCACCATTCCAGGGCGCTGTCGGCGGCGTAAATGGCTCCAACCGAGCCGGCGCCGGCATTGCTACTGGCCCGGATTTTAGGCACGAAAATAGCGGCCAGTGACATGGTTATAGCAAGAATACTACCGAGCATCAACACTGAATAAATCAGTATGGAACCGCGTTCTCGGTGTCGGGTGTTGTTATTGTTCAAATTCACTTTGGATATCTCTGGAAGTTACAGTTGTTTCCAGATTAAATGTTAATATTTCTCGGCCAGCTTTATTTTGAATAGATGCCAGGATGGCTACTCGTGGCTGTTGACCATCAACTGTGCCCGAGCCGACAATACAGAAATTCAATCTGGAAAATGTGACGGTGGAAGTGGATAGGTCGGTTGTCACGCCGCTGGCTGTGCGCCGAAGGATACCACTACCGGTGAGAGTATACATCACTGTGCCGTTCACTGGATGAATAATCGTCAGTGTTGTTGCATTGCAGTTACTTGCGTCCTGATTTTCTATTTTGCTCACCCGGATTTCTCGGGACATGAGCTCTAAAATAAATTGGCCGTTCTCTTGGATGGCCTGGGCCGCAAAAGCCCGCCGTTCATCGTTGATAATCTGGATAAAAATTGAACTGACGGCAACCATCATGATAGAAAAGACCAGCGCCGTTACCAAAAGTTCAACAATCGTAAAGCCGGTCTGTTCCTGATCTCGGTAATTAAAACTAAATTTAAAATATTTAGACATTATTTCCAGTTAAATAAATGGCTTTCGGTTTGGATAGTTTTGATACTGCCGCCGCGAAGCGTCCAGGAAACGGCACTGGTAACTCGGAGCTCGCCAGCGTTAATCTTGGCAATAGTCACGGTACGACTGAACGGCGTGATGGTACCAAATGAATAGTTGTAAAGACCGTTGTCTAATTTGAGGGGTGGGTTGGAACTCAAAGCCAGCAGGGAAGTTGAGTTCCATTCTAGTCGATAGAAACCATCAATCAGGCCAGTATCAAACGTCTGGCCATTTAACCAATTGGCGTCACGAATGGCCCGGACCACCTCCACTCCCTCTTGGGCTAGGCCCGAGGCAATCATGTTGTCTCGGATGATGTATGCTGAATTGACGGCGCTGTTGGCTAAATACAACATCGGCCCCAGGGCAGTAGTTAGAATGACCAGGGAGACCATGGCTTCAACAAGAGTAAATCCTTTTTGTCGGTGGTTATTGAACATCAATTTTTCCAGAAGGATAAATATAGATAGTTTTGCAGTCGGTGGGACAGGTCGTGCCGGTCACACCGATAGTGATGGCCTGGGGGGCCTGATTTAAGCTGGCATCGTTGTTGAGATAGGTCTTGGGGTCCGGCGGTTCAAAAAATATATCCTGGAACGGGCTCTTGAATTGAATGCGGGCATCTTGGAACGTTTGGCTTTTAAGGAGGGCATCTTCAAGCGATGAATAATTTCGATTTATACTCTGGCAATTGCTAATGGTGGCATTCGGACCCGCGTACAAAGCAAAATGGGTGCTATCTATATAATGAACACCATAGCCGCAGGGATTGTAGTTGTTATATTTGGTGCTGGAAACCGCATCGCTCTGAGCGATGCGGATCTGGGAAGTCAAAAATCCATATGATTCTTGGAGATTAATGCGATTACGGGAGAAATTAACGATAATACTAGTGCTCATAAAGCCAATAATGCCGGCGACAACCAAAATCTCTATCAGGGTGAATCCTTTTTTATCGGAAAAATATTTCAATGTAGGTAAGTTTATCATAGAATATCAGTACTATCAGGGCGACTGAGCATAAAAACGCGCCAAAAGGGAGAGCTTTTTTCATTGTTGCCTTGCCCAGGGCCATCATCACTAGGCCAGTAATGGCTCCAACCCAGACGCTGGCTATGATAATCAGATAGCTCAATGGATAGCCAAATACCAAACCAAGGAGGATTGCTAATTTTACATCGCCAAATCCCAGCCATCTTCCTTTGGATGCTACATAGAGTATACCAAAAAATAGCCCGGATATTAATGCCGTGACCAAATGCTGGATTGGATTGGCTCCGACAAAAATGGTGTAGAGCGCGACGATGAGGATAGCGGGAATCATTACGACATCGGGCAGAATGAAATAGTAGAGGTCAAAGAAAAAAAGAACGAGTAAAGTGAAAGCGATATAAACGCCAAAAAGCATGGGCACAATTGTTAACACTGGCATAGCGAAGAACCCAAACAGGCCCAGTGCCACCGCCGAAACGATTTCCACTAGTAAATAACGATTAGGGATGCGGGCCCGACAGGCCCGACAACGGCCTAAAATAAAAATGAAACTGAAGATAGGCACCAAATTATGCCAGGCCAGCTGGGCCTGGCATAAAGGGCATCTGGATCGGCCGCCGAACCCTCGGCCGCGGGGTAGACGCCAGAGAAGCATGTTTAGGAAACTGCCATAGACGGCACCGATGATAAAAAATAAAACATTAATCACGAATATAGTATAGATGAACTAAAAGCGGCCGCCTAGGCGGCCGCTTTTCAAAAGCAAGTTAGTTCTGGCCCTGGTCATAGACGCAGGCGGTGGTTGATGGTGTAACGCAGTCGGTCTTGGAATCTTTGGAGCCATCTACCGTCTGGCCCGTCCAGCCACCAGTGGTAGAATTGATGTCGGCATCAGAGTTGACGGCTTGAGCCCACTGTTCTAGCACTGCCCAAATATGGTATTTAGTATTGCCATTGTAGGCATAGTTGTATACATGAGGGCTGACATCAAGTGGGTCTTTTGGCAAGAGAACCAGGTATTTTGGTGACAACAGAGAACTTAAGGCCGCAAAAGTGGCCACCTGCGGGTATTGACCATTGTCATCAAAGTAAAGCTCAACAGCGGTGCGGGTCTGATTAACATCGGTGGTACGCTTAGCATCGCGAGCGCGCTGACGAGCGACGCCTAACTGCAAGAGGAGCATCGTCGCTAAGACACCGATGATAGCGATGACAACCAAGAGCTCAACAAGGGTGAACCCTTTAGACAACCGATTCCGAAAGAAGAGTTTTTTCATAAGCTCATTATATTTCTATATGTACGGCCACACAATACCAGATGTCCACACCTGCCTAACTGGCTCCGACCAAACTGTATATTGGCAGGAGGATGCTGGAGACCAATACCGCGACGGCAAAGCCAAGAATTAATACCAAGATTGGTTCAATAAGCTGAGTGATACTGTTGATGGCGGTATCGGATTCAGATTTATAGAATTTGGAAACATGGTCCAGCATATAATCCAGTTTGCCAGTTCGCTCCCCGATGGCCACCATTGAAGTGAATAATGGCGGCATTTCTTTGTGTTTGATGAGAATCTCGGAAATACTTCCACCGCCGCGTACGTTTTCCTCGGCGGCGAGCATAATCGCTTTGTAATTAGCATTGCCAACCAGGTCAGAGGTGATTTTGATGGCTTCAAGGATGGCGATGCCGGATTTGATGAGGGTTGATAAGCTTTCGGCCATACGGGCGAGGTAGAGATTGCGCACGACCTTGCCGATACCGGGTGCGTTTACGGCCAAGTCGTCTATGACGACTTGGCCTCGTGGAGTGCGCAGGTATCTAAAAAGAAGATACCCACCTATCACCAGCAGGACCAATATATAGTAGAGATAAGCGTTGACGAAGTTGGTGATGCCCATCAGCACCCGAGTAGTAAATGGCAAATCGGTGATGCCTGAATCTTTGAATACCGATAACAGTTGCGGTAGGACATATACGGTCATAATCATACCGACTACCACCAAAGCGCTGACGACGAATGCCGGGTATGCCAAAGCGCCTTTAATTTTAGAATTGATACTCTGGCTCCGCTCCATATAATCTGCTAGGTACATCAGCGAGCTTTCCAGTTTGCCCGAAACCTCACCTGCTTGGACTAACTTTATATAAAAGGAAGTGAATAGCTTGGGATGCATACCCAGTGCGGCAGATAATGATGAGCCGGCTTCTACCGCCGCCGCCACATCCCGAACCACTTTTTTTAGGCCCGGCTTTTCTACCTGGAGGGCAAGGGTGCGCAAACCTTCGGCCAGCGGCATATCCGCTTCAATAAGAGTGGAAAGCTGGCGGGTGAAAATAACAACATCTTTTGTTTTGGGTCGGTTTAGGGAGTTGTTCAGGTCGGCCGAGAAGATATCTTTTCTGACTGCCGTCAGACTTAAGACGACATAACCTTTGGTATGTAAGATACCAATGGCCGCATCTTGGCTGGGCGCGTCAATGATACCATTGTCAATCTGGCCCATCTGATTTTTGATTTGGTAATTAAATTCCATGGTATTTCTTTAAATTATCGGGGTCTATTGAATAGAATTGGGCCTGTTCTAATGTGATTTCTTTGCGTCTGGCCAGGTCGGCCAGTGACTTATCTAGTGAGGTCATACCGGCATCCTGACTGGTTTCAATGACCATATCTAGTTGTCTGGGCTTGTTGTCGCGGATAAGCGTTCTGACAGCGGTCGTAGCAATCATCACTTCCACTGCCGGCACTAGTCCGCCCTGGATGCGGGGCAATAATCTTTGGGAGATAATGCCGGAGATGGTGTTGGCGAGTTGTGTTCGTATCTGGGCCTGCTGATTGGGCGGAAAACTATCTATGATGCGCTCAATGGTTTGGGAAGCACTATTGGTGTGGAGCGAAGCAAAGACGAGGTGACCGGTTTCGGCCGCCGTCACTGCCGCACTCATGGTTTCATAGTCGCGGAGCTCGCCAATCATTAGGACGTTTACGTTTTCTCGGAACGAAGATCGCAAAGCATTGGCAAACGACAACGTGTCCTCGCCCACTTCTCGTTGGTCGATGATGCTTTTTTCAGGGGTGAATATATATTCAATTGGGTCTTCAATAGTGATAATTTTTTCTGAACGTTCTTTGTTGATAGCGTCAATCATCGCGGCCATGGTTGTGGATTTACCATGGCCATTGGGTCCGACCACCAGCACAAAACCTTGGGATAGTTTAGTAAAAATGTTTAATATCGGGGGCAAATTCAGTTCAGCCAAGGTTTTTACCGTCTTGGGGATGAGGCGGAGAGCGGCGGCGAAACTACCATTGGTCTGGTAGATATTTGCCCGAAAGCGATTACCATCCCCAGCAGTGATTGAAAAATCCAACTCTTTTTGGGAAGTGAATTGGTCTATCCGTGGGCCCGCCAACTCTTGGGTTAAACCCTGCAATGTTTCTCTGCTTAATATTTCTTGATTGACCAATGGCACCAACCGGCCATCAATACGCAGGGTTGGATAATAGGCCGGCGACAGGTGAAGATCAGAAGCATTGTTCTGGGCCATCGCCGCCAGGAGGTCAGCTAAATATTTTTTAGGGTCATTCATGGTGAATTATGCGCTCTCACCCGCTTGAGCAATCTCAAGCAGTTCCTCTAATGATACAACGCCTTGCAATACTTTTAAAATGCCATCTTGAAACATCGTAACCATCCCCTGTCGTTTGGCTTCCTGGCGCATTGCCGCTTCAGAGATACTGCCTAAGATTATCTTTTCAAATTCCGGTGTCATCTCTAAAGTTTCGCAGATGCTGATACGGCCCTTGAAGGCCTTGCCGCCACAGGTCTTACAAGGATTTTCTGTGTTTGGTTTGTGAACGGTGTATGATTTGGCCAAATATTGCTTTTGATACGCTTCGGGCATGTCGCGAATGGCGGTGTCTATAATTTTGGCTTCGGCTTGGTTGGTCTCGGCCTGGAGTTTGCAATCCGGGCACAATCGGCGGAGCAATCGCTGGGCGGCGGCAACATTGAGAGTGGACGGAATCAAGTATTTCTCTACGCCCATGTCTATCAGACGCGGCACCACGCCGACGGCGTCATTGGTGTGGAGGGTGGAGAGTACGATATGGCCTGTCAATGCCGCTTGGGTCGCCAGACCGGCGGTTTCTTTGTCGCGAATCTCGCCGACCATGACGACATCGGGGTCTTGGCGGAGAATGTGTCGTAGTCCTTCGGCGAAAGTATAGCCAATTTCTTCATGGACCTGGGATTGGTTCACACCGTCCACGAAATATTCTATTGGGTCTTCCAGGGTAACGATGTTAATATCCTCGGTATTCATTCGTTTTAACATCGCCGCCAGAGTGGTGGACTTACCCGAGCCGGTCGGGCCGGTAACAAGGATGGCGCCGAAGGGTTTGGCCATCCCCCGCTCCATGGCCTGGATGGCCTGACCTTGGTAGCCAAGGTCAGGCAGGTCTATGTTGCCCGCCAGCGGGTCCAAAATACGCATCACGACCTTTTCGCCGTTCTTGGTCGGAAAAGTAGAAACGCGGAAATCTATCTTGCGGTTGTTGAGCTTGGTTGCAAAGCGTCCATCCTGGGCCAGGCGCGTCTCGTCTATCTTTAAGTCAGAAAGAATCTTAATGCGGGTGATGACGGCCGAATGTAGATTTCTGGGTAGGGTCAAAGCCGTCGCCAAAATGCCGTCAATGCGGAAGCGGGTGCGGACACGGTCTTCAAACGGTTCAATATGGATATCCGATGCGCGGGATTCAACAGCATACTTGATAACCGTGGCGACAATGCGGGTGACGGGCGCTTCGGCAGTGATTTCTTCCAGACTCTTGCCTTGAGCGGCGGGGGTAATGTCCTTCTCAAACTCTTCGTTGAAGGATTCCAGCGCTTTGCCGATTTCACCGGTGAGGGTGCGATAACTTTTAGTTAGGCCATCAAAGTCTCCATAACTAATAATATATTTTTCTAGGGTCAGGCCTTTGTTGTTGGTCACAAACTTTAACGCTTCCAGTGCCTCTACATCCTCGGGGTTGGTAATGCCGACTTTTAAAATATTGCCCTCATGGGCAAAAGCCGTAACTTGATAAAAATTAACGACATTCTCGGCAATTTCTTTAATCGCATCACGATTAACTTCTATCTCCGAGATATGAATAACGGGTAATCGGTATATCTCTGACTTTAAATTTGCCAGATCCATGTCGCTGATGATGTTCTTGGAGATGAGATATCGCCCCAGGTCCCCGCCTGATTTTTTGAGTTCATCTTCAATCAGCGCCGCTTGAGCGGCGCTGATAATTTTTCTACCGACGAGCTCTTGGAATAATGTTGTGGGGATTCGCTGTGGCATGGGAGTATTTATAAGGCATACTCAGGGAGCAAAAACATCCTTTTTGCCCGTGACGCCCGGAGAGACTGGTATCTGGCCGAAGACCGCGAGGGTCTTATAGGCCGCGTTATCAAATATAGAAAAATCAATACTTAAATTTTTGTAAGTGGAGAGGTCATTGCGTCCGGCACTGACTGGTGCTGTGATTGGTATCTCATTTAGCACGATGACCTGGCTGTAATAGACATAGCCCGCGGCCAGTCCGACGGCAATGATGAGAGCGGCGAATAATTTAGTGTTAGCTGTTTGCATGGTTATTGAATGAAATAGGCGTGGGCTTTGACCCGAAACCCGATAATTGGCGAATTTTCACTGGTTGGCGCGGCATCAATGGTGTCAATGTCTATAATCCTGATGTTCTTTTCAATACTGTCAATGAATGAACGGAAAGCGATGTAACCGCCACTCAATCCCAAGTCCACGGACTGGGCCACGTAAGGAGAATTGTCCTTGTTACTGTTGGCGCCCATGGCCAAGGTTGTCAGCTGGAGACCATTCTGGCTGGCCAATGCCTGAATCATTGATACTAGGTCAGCTGCGTTTTTGGTGGCCGGTACGACATAGGAAAATTGCTTGAGGTCCCCTGCTCGGGCGGCGGATTGTTTGCGCATATCTTCTAGCTTGGCCAAGATGGCGGTTTGGTCGGCGACCAATTGCGATCGTTCATCCAGCGCCGCCCGCCGGGCGGCGATGCCATCATAGGCGGGCATGGCCAAGACAAAAAACAATATTCCGGCAATAGCGGTGAGAACGGCTCCAAAATATGAACGTCTGGAATTCATGCTAGGGTTTTTTTAAAAATTTAGTGGGGTCAAAAATAAGCTTAACATTGAAATCAAGTTTGCCGCTGGTCAGAGTACTGACGCCATCTAGATTGACATCGGCCACACCATCGGTGCCGGCGAACGCCGCCAACTGGCGGGCAATGGTGGCGTAGGTATCGGTTAATGCGCGGATATGGAGAGTGTTGTCGCTGGCCACAGCCGAGAATGATTTGAACTGAACACTACCGGCGAGGCCCGATTCAAGTTTACTGAAGGCGGTGGACCAAAAGGTGTGGTTGTTTATGATTTGTCCCGTGATAGCCATTTGTTTGGAGAGAATCAGTAAATTGTTTTCACTGGTCTTGTCTCGCTGTTGGTCAATGCTCGCCAGCCGGCTGTCGGCATCGGCAATCTTGGTATCCAAGGAACTGCTATACCAACTCAAGATGCCATATATGACTATTACTAAAACCAACACCACCACGCTTAATGTGACTGGTCTATTTTGTCCAGGAACTTTAACGTCAATGCGACGGCGATTCTCGGGAAGTAATTGTAGTCCGCCTTTGTCAGTCATTAGCTATTATTATACGTCCTTATGGGTATTTTTGATATCCGCTTATCAACACTATACCTCACGTTGGGCTAGGCCCGTGGCCACGGCAAAAGTGCTCGCCAGCTCTTTGATATTGTTTTCTAGGCCTTTGGGGTAAACCACGCGGGCCAAGGCATTGCCGATGAAAACCTCCTGGCCCAGGCGCTGTTTGAAGTAATTCAGGAAGTTGGGCATGTTTACCATCCCGCCGACCAATAACACTCTGGCCACTTTTTGGCCGCTGGTGGTTTCATAGGCGGTGATGGTTTTTTTAGTCTCAAAGGCCATCATGTCAATCAGTGAGGTCATGGCTTGGTTGATGATATTTTCGTCAATTTCTTTCATACCTAGGCGTTTTTTTAATTCCTCAGCTTTTTCCAAACTGATATTAAGCGACCTTGAAATAGAACGAGTAATCTCAAATCCACCAACCTCGTAATTATGAGACAAACGCTCGTAGCCCTTGTTGACGACAAGAATAGAAGTAGAACGCCCTCCGATATTGATGATGGCCGTTGGTGTCAGGTCGTTGCCCAAGAGTGAGCGGATGAGAGCTGAGTTTTCAAGTTCTAGTGCTTTGAGGGTCAGGCCGGCGGCGGCCATGATGCTCTGGTAGCGAATGGTTTCTTCGCGCGGCACAGCCGCGATGAAGACTTCAACGGTCGGCTTGGCAGCTTGACCGCCAACGCCGATGATGGACCAATCCAATACCACTTCATCCAACGGGATGGGTACGTACTTGCGAGCTTCAAACGGAATGGCCTGGGCCAGTTCAGTTTCAGATAGGTACGGCATTTCAATAACGGTAGCAAAAGTGGAAAAAGCCGGTATGGATGCCACCGCATTGCGGCCTGATATTTTAGAACGCTTGAGCACCTCTTTGATACCGCCAGCGATATCCTGGTCGGATAGTTTTAGGATACTTTGTTCGGCTTCATTCTTGGCGCCGGTATTTCTTAAAGAGAACAATCCATAGTTGCTTAAAGAATATCGCCCACCTTGTTTCTCAAGCTCAATAAGCTTGATGGAGGCGGTGCCGATATCAATACCGAGATTTCCTTTTGAACCAAATCCGAACATGAGAATGATGTTATAAATTCACTTTTAGTATACCATATATTCATGGCCACTAGTTATCCCCATCGGCTCGTTCGGTGGCTTTCTGACCTAATTTTCCCCTACCGCTGTATTGGTTGCGCGGTTCATCTGGAAAAATCATATCTCTGCAACGATTGCGTGGCCAAAATACCCTTGCGTATGCGTCTTGAATGTATCGGTTGTCGCCGGACCACTCCTGGCGGTATCACCTGTCCCGATTGCAAGCATGACTATGCTATTAATCGAGTGTTCATCGTTAGCGACTATCACGATTCCATTTTGGCCGCGGCTATCAAGACATTGAAATACAAATTCTTGCCGGAATTGTCCGCTCCCCTGGTGGCCTTGGCGACCAGATACATCCAAAATCAATCAGCCTTGCATCGGATTGCTTTTGCCAGTGAAGAATTTTTGGTGGTGCCGGTGCCATTACACAAACGCCGCGAAAATTGGCGCGGGTTCAATCAAGCGGCACTACTCGCGCGTGGATTGGCAGACCGCTTCCGTTTGGAATATGCTGAAAATCTAGTCAGGACGGTCCATCTGCCGCCGCAGGCGACAATCAAAGATCGCGGTGAGCGTTTTGAAAATATAAAAAAGGCGTACGCCTGCCCAATGCCGGAGGCGGCATTGGGCAGGAATATATTATTGATAGACGATGTCTGCACCACCGGCGCGACTCTCAACGAATGCGCCCGCGTTTTAAAAAACGCGGGCGCCGCTTCGGTCACGGCACTGGTCATTGCTCGTGGTTAGTTATTTGCCGTAATTAGCGGGCAAACGTCCGCCGGCGGCTAGGCATTCGTCTATAGTATTGTAGGGCGTAAAATTTTTCGTTTGATTGTATGAGCCCGAATCCGGCGGGTGGCAAATACCGCTCTTACTCTTTTTTATAATCCCGGCCGGTGTATTACCGCCGGCTTTAGCCGGCGAATTGCCATATGGCCGGGCGGCCTCCCAATCTTTGTTAAATGTTTTATTTAATGACGCGATGATATCCCCCCGCGAGACAAGCATCCCTAACTCGCGGTTGCGATCCAATGATTGTTGTGAGAAATTTTCCGAACCGACATAAGCCACCTTGTTATCGGTGATAATGACCTTGGCGTGGATAAATATATCTGCCGAAGCGGCAAAAGTTCGTACATTTACGCCGGACTCCACCAGTTCTGTCAACGGTTTTTTCCAATTGGTGGCATAAGTCATCATCACCCGGACCGTCACCCCTCGCTGGGCGACTCTCTTCAATGCTTCTTCAATTCGGTCATCTTCCATTTCCAAAGCATAGATATCCAGTGTTTTGCCAGCCGAATCAATCAACGCCAACAGTGTCGGCGCTGAGCCAGGACTCCAAACCAAATCGCGACCGTTCTCGGCCGCGATTTGCGACCCGTTCCAATCCGATTCAAACGCCGCGGCAATTGCCGCCACATCTACCAGGTCATGGTTTATGAGGCCGAAATCTCTACTGGTGGCATAGTATTGATCGTCAAGGTTGTAGGTCATGATGATAGCCCACTGATTATCCACGATTAAAGTTTTTTGGTGAGTGAGCGCGAAATATTTCCTGGCCCACATTACATTCACACCTGTTTTTTTCAAAAAATCATATGCTTCCTGATTGGGATGGTTGCCAAATACACTCACATTTTGGAGTATCACCCGGACGTTGATGCCGCGATTATGAGCATCCACCAAATCTTGTTCAATTTCCCTATCTTCCAATTCGTATATCACTAAATCTAATGAAGTGGCCGCATTGGCTATAGCATCTTTCAAGATGCCATGGCCGTCATTGGGCTGAATAATGAGTTTTAACGGCGCCGTGACTGGCACCTGGGCTATTTCGGCTAGTATCGCCTGGCTTATCTCCCCTTCCGTTCGTGGTATCTGGGCCTGATAGTGCGGCCAAAGTATCGTCGCCACTATTATCGCCGCCGCGGCGATAATAGTCTTAATAAGTTTTTCCTTGCGCATGCGGGAAAAGTGGGATTCGAACCCACGAGACCCGTAAAGGTCTGGCGGTTTAGTAAACCGCTGCTTTCAACCACTCAGCCATTTTCCCTTGATTGTGAATAGATTATCACAAAAGAGTTTGAAAATATATGGTTTTTAACGTAAAATTGATAAACAATTGGAGGAGTCGGATAATGGTTATTCCACCGGTTTGCTAAACCGGGGTCGCCTTAAAAGCGATTTGTGGGTTCAAGTCCCACCTCCTCCGCCCACATAAAATGAGCCGCTAAAGCGGCTTGTTTTAATTGCTTTTTGCTGTACTTTTTGTTATAATAACAAACACGCATATGGTCAACACGAGTACACAATCAGCTTCCATCCATCGCCCGCCAATCGTGGTGGTCTTGGGTCATGTTGACCACGGCAAGACATCGCTGTTGGATGCCATCCGTCAGGCGAATGTCGCGGCCAAAGAAACTGGCGGCATCACTCAGCACATCGGGGCGTACCAAGCCAATCATGGAGACAAGTTGATTACGTTCTTGGATACGCCGGGCCACGAGGCCTTCACCGCTATTCGTTCGCGTGGAGCCAAGGTGGCCGATGTCGCGATTCTGGTGGTAGCGGCGGATGAGAGTGTTAAACCCCAAACGGCCGAAGCCATTCGTATTATCAAAGAAGCCAAATTGCCGTATATAGTCGCGATCAATAAAATAGACAAGCCCGCCGCGAATGTGCAAAAAGTTAAACAGGACTTGGCGGGCCTGGAAGTGTTGGTGGAAGATTGGGGCGGTACCGTGCCGGTGGTGGAGGTTTCAGCCAAAGAAAAACGTGGCCTGGGCGACTTGATGGATATGGTCTTGCTGGTGGCCGAGCTGGAAGACCTCAAAGAAGACCGCTCCCTGCCCGCTAAAGGCGTGATTATTGAATCACATTTGGACAAACGCCGCGGATATATCGCCACTGCCTTGATGCACAAGGGCGTACTCTCTCTGGGTGACTGGGTTGTTGCCGGCACGATTACGGGAAAAATTAAATCAATGGAAGATTTCAACGGTCAGCCCATCGCCCAAGCCAGGCCATCCCAGCCGGTGGTTATTACCGGCTGGCCGGATACACCCGAAATTGGCCGCGAATTCACATCGGCCGTCAGCAAAGACAAAGCAATGGACCTGGTGGCGGAAAACGTAAATCTCGCTCCCCTGTTTAAATTCTTTCTGGGTGGCGCGCATGATGTCAAAATTGAAGAAGGCCAGCCCGCCCAGCCAAACAAAAAATACGTTCGGCTTTTGGTCAAAGCCGACGTTTCCAGCTCGCTGGAAGCGATTGATGCATCATTGCGACAAATAAAATCTGACGAAGTCGGCTATACCATCGTTGATCAATGTATTGGTCCCATCAGCGATGCTGATATTCGTATGGCCATGGCCGGCAAAGCGGCGATTATTGGTTTTCGCGTGCCGTTGGAACCATCCGTGCGCAAAGTTGCCGAGCAAGATTCAGTCAGTGTCGCCACTTTTGATATCATTTATGAGTTAATTGAATATGTCCGAGTGCAGATGGCTAACTTGCTTGAGCCGGAAACTCGCAGGAATCAATTAGGCAAACTTAAAATCTTGGCTGTTTTCAAAAAAACCGGCGCTGTTCAAATTGTCGGTGGCCGTGTTCAGTCCGGCAGTGTTGTTCGTGGTTCGCTGGCCGATGTTACGCGTGCTGGTTCAGTCCTGATGACGGGCAAAGTTAGCCAGGTTCAGCAAGAAAAAGAAGATGTCACCGAAGCCAATGATGGCTCTGAGTGTGGTATCCGTTTTGAAGCAGTTGACTCTAAAAATATGGCAGATATCGCCGTGGGTGATATATTAGAGATATATCAGGAGGAAAAATTAGCCAAAACGTTATAGCTGGCGGCATGGTGAAGTAGTAACACTTCGGTCTGCAAAACCGACATGCGTGGGTGCAAATCCCACTGCCGCCTCACAATTAAATATGCCTGGGTGGAGAAATTGGTAACCTCAAGACACTTAAAATGTCTCGCCCGCAAGGGCTTGCCGGTTCGAGTCCGGCCCCAGGCACCACAAACGAACTAAACGGCTTTTTGGAAGCCAGAAGGTGGGACGCGCGAAGCGCGTCCCACTGATTTCCCCCCATTTTCCCAAACGAATTTGGAGCACCGCCTTCGGCGGTGCGCACTGTTTTTTCGCCAAGAAACAGGTTCGAGCCAAAGATTTCTTTGGCACAGACCTTTTTTGCAAAAAGGTCTGTATCCCGTGCGATTCCGTTAAGGTTTTGTGCGACTTTTAACCACGCAAGCATCGGTTCGAGCCAATCATTGTGCTTGTGTGAAAGAGAGGTCATTTCTTCTTCGAGCGACTTCTTTTGTAAAATCAATTTTGCTTTTTCAACACGATATATTTCTTTCTCAATATCTTGGTCAAGATAAGTATTTAGAAGTCGCTCCAGTTTTTGTGAAATGACGGATATTTTGGTTTCTTTCTCTTTCACACTAGCACCCACGGATTGGGCGGAGGTTTTGAAATCATCTCGTGCCATTTTCTCTAACTCCTCCGCCCAATCTCGTGGCAAAGAAACTTTTTGAATTATGGATGATAACTGGCGATTGAGTTCTTCTTCCCGAATACAAGGTTGAGAACATTTTACCAACTTATTTTTCTTGGTGCAGTGATAGTAAGTATAGTTATGCACATTTCCATTTTTTTGCTTTTTAACCTTGTATTCGCCAGTTATCATCATTCCGCATTCGGTGCAAGAAATAAGTCCGCAAAATGGTTGTGGTTCGTTTTTTGATTTTCGTTCAGGTTGACCACGCAGTTTCATAATCTCTTGCACCGAATCAAAAAGTTTCTTTGAAATGATTGGCTCGTGCTTGCCTTCGTGGAGCTCTCCAGAATAGTTAAATAGTCAAAAAAATGGAAATGTGGAGAGAATAAAAGTCGCACGGGTTTTGTGGATTCTCTTTCCACCCCTCGAAACGATTCCGTTTTTCGCCAAAAAGTTTGAAATATCTTCTAACCTTTGATTTCCTTTCGCATATCGTTCAAAAGCCAAGCGGATAATTTTCGCTTTTTTCTTTTCTACCACAATCGTCTTTGTTCTACTGTCGTTAATATATCCCAAAGGAGCTTGGCTTGGGAATATACCCATTCTCACTTTTTGGCGAAGACCTCGTTTCGTATTTTCGGAAAGAGAATCCACATAGTATTTGCTTTGCCCGAAAGCCATATTAAGCATAAATTTACCCTGACCAGTATTATCACACCAAAAGGTTGGAAATTTAATGCTCGCAAGTTTCCCTGTGTCGAGGAGATAAATAATCTGCCCGCCGTCCACTGAATTGCGGGCTAAACGATCGGGGTGCCAACTGACTATACCATTTGCCTCTCCACGCTCGATACGCCGTAGCATTTGCCCGAAAATAGGTCTGCCAGGAACTTTAGCACTTTGCTTTTCGATAAATTCCTCAATAACATCTAAACCTTGCTCTCGGGCAAATGATCGCAATTCGGTGAGCTGGGCGTCAATACTTAAAACCTGCTTATCCTCGACATCGGTGCTCTTGCGAGCATACAAAAAGAATTTTTGCATATATTTATTTTTCTAAAAGCAGAAATGGCTATGCTAGGCGGACAATCCCAACGTTAGTTAAAATTGTTCTAGCATAACCATTTCTGCTAACTAACTGATAATGATTTGTCCGCAAAATTAGTATACCACTTTTAGAAAAATTGCAAAAATTCTTTTTATATCCAAAGCAAATACTCTAATTTGTATCGCACGGGATTTCGAACCTGCTTCTTGGCGAAAAAACAGTGCGCACCGCCGAAGGCGGTGCTCCAAATTCGTTTGGGAAAATGGGGGGAAATCAGTGGGACGCGCTTCGCGCGTCCCACCTTTTGGCTTCCAAAAAGCCGTTTAGTTCGTTTGTGGTGCGTTTATTTTACCAAATCAGAACCTATTTTCAAAATCGGTAATGTGTCGCACGCGCGGAGCGCGTGGTGGCTCTAAATTAAGCCGTACGCTCCACGAAAGCCCCGCCACCGCCTCGCTTCACTCGGCAACCCCAAAAAGAAAAAATGTTCCTTGCTTCTTTGATTTTTCGCGGGGGTGGATTTTTTCTAAAATGGAAAGGACATTTTTCTTTTTGGGGTTCTGCCCTCCAAGTATTCGGGCAGTGCGGCGGGGCTTCAATATCGGACTCGGTTTTGCGAAAACTATTTTCTGGGGATATGGATTTTCGCAAAACCGAGACTGATTTCCCGCCCGCAGAAAGGGGTCTGGGGAATGAATGCGGGCGGGTTTTCTTTTTTCGGAAGCGGAAATCTCCAAATCTAAAAAACTTACGATTAAAAACTAACTTGATAATTTACCAGATTGTATCGAAATACGAACTTGTTTTTTATGTGGCTGTGTCGAATTAGGATTTTCAGAATTAATATCAAGTCCTCCAGCGAATATCAAATCTGGTTCTTGTGGACTGTAATAAAGAGTTGCTTCATCAAGTGGAAGTGGTTCACTAATTACCACATCTCCAAGTCCAGCTTCCACAAGTTTATCTCTGAGTCTTGCCCATGCTTGCGAAACATTAGCCTTATCATAGGAACCACCAGTATTGTTTCCTTCGTTTGGCACTATTAAACCATGACAAGTAGCTAGATCAACTGCTTGAGCCAGAGGCTCTAACATTTTTTGCACTTTTCCTTTTACCAGTTCTTCTGAGTTAGGAAATCGGTGATAATAATATCCTAGATTAGTTGAGGGTGTTAAGTGAACTAGAAAGTTAATGCCAGGTCCTTGAACAAATAATGCGACGCAAGCGGAAAGGCGTTCGGTGGCAATTTCTCTGTCCGCATTTACTAAAGCTCCCGTGTCTGTTTTTACTAACATTAATTTTTTATTATTTGGATCTGTATCAACTTTAATTTCTCCGCTGTTACCAGAACTTTCATATTCTTCTGATTTCAAAACTCCTTGTATATTTCGAAGATTTTCTACAAATAACAAAAACCGCTGAGAAGCGGAAACTGGGTCAGTAGGTGTTTGTTCTAAAGTAGTTTCAAATCTATGCTTCATATAAATTCACTCTCTCGCTCAATATTAAAATTCTAGCGGTTTTTAGATTAAAAAGAAAGGGCCCGCGCTCCCGAAGGAAACGCAGGCCCGATAAACGATCGAACGCAAACTTACAGAACTTTCGCGAGACTCGTGAGTATCTCGAAGGTCGGGGTCTCGGACGGGTGCTTGCCATCGTTCAACACCAAGTCCTTTTCCTCTGGTGTGTAGAATCCCGCCCATTCACCTCTGCGTCGCGGACCGCTAGAGAATGGAACACGGAGGTTGTTCACCTGCGCCACGATCAGCCCGAGCTCGACGCACTTGTCGATGAAGGCCCGACCGTCGTTCGCAGACCCGAGTCGTTGGAGATGGTCCTCGTGGTCCGAGAACAGCCACCCCGCCTGACCTGCTTGCGTACAACTTGCCAATGACTCCAGTCGTCCGTTTGGCGTTGGAACAACGAATACCACGCTGTTGTTCCAATTGTACATGAGGTCGGGCACGCCGGAGAAGTGCGGGGTACTCATCGCCCACCTTCTTTCTCACCGACCCGCCCGATGCCGTCGCACAACAACGCGAGCTTGATCAACGCTTTCTGGCGGAAACTGGATTCCACCTCGTTGATCAGGTCTTTCGCCGACTTGCAGTCGGAGACCTTCTCGATGGCATCGGCACTCATTCTCCTCCACTTAGCTTCCGCCTCATCAAGGAGAAACAACCTGTGGAGTCCGAGCGATTCCATCGAAGCCAATCCGGTCTTTACCCTAATGGGCACCAGGCTGTTGGTTACGATCCTGGCCTGAACAATGTTTCCGGCCATGTTGACCAAGCACCCCGCGTATTCCTCGCTGTCGCGGTACTCGTCGTACAGCTTCATCGCTCGATCGAACGAGCTGATGTTGGAGCAGTTCATTTTTTCCAGGTCTGACCGGAACTGAATCTGTTCCAGGAATCGCACATCGCTCTGGGACGGTGGGGTCATCGACGAGTTGTTTGAGGACGATCGGTGCTGATTCATCAGCAGGTACGTCCCGCTGAGAAACAGAACCACGAGAGCCACCACGGCCCACCCGATACGATTCAGATTTTTCATCGCTTCCCCCTAGCAGTTTACCTCCCCGTGCTGTGACGGAGTCGGCTTCTGCAAGTGTAAAGGAACTAGTGTCCGATCAATTGCCCGAGAATCGGGTCAATCTAGGACATCTAAGTTTAGCATATTTTAGCCACTTTTGTCAATAGCACCGATTATATCCTTATAAATAGAGGTATTTTGAAGATAAAGAGACTTAATTGATAAATAGTTCATACATCATTTTTACTTGTATAAAATAATGATTTCCGCTTCCGAAAAAAGAAAACCCGCCCGCATTCATTCCCCAGACCCCTTTCTGCGGGCGGGAAATCAGTCTCGGTTTTGCGAAAATCCATATCACCAGAAAATAGTTTTCGCATGTCCTTTCCATTTTAGAAAAAATCCACCCCCGCGAAAAATCAAAGAAGCAAGGAACATTTTTTCTTTTTGGGGTTGCCGAGTGAAGCGAGGCGGTGGCGGGGCTTTCGTAGAGCGTACGATTTAATTTAGAGCCACCACGCGCTCCGCGCGTGCGATACATTACCGATTTTGAAAATGGGTTCTGATTTGGTAGAATAAACGCACATTTACCTTGACTTTTTTGATAAATCCTATAATATATATGGCGGAGGTTGCATGGTCACAAGTAACGCTACATCTGTCCGTCGGAGATATATCACTGAGCAAGAAGTTTTAGAGGCTCTCGCGGTTTCATCTCACGAAACCTACATGAAGCAGAAGGCGGAGGATCTCATTAAAAAGAACAATCCTGTTCCAGTCATGGATCCGAATCCAACTGCTCACGACCAGGAACGGGCCAGGAACGCTGTCGAAGTTCTAAAGGATCTCGGATTCACTTTTCCCCATAATTTATGGTGAAACAGTGACAACCTTTCAGTCACTTTCACTCCTCTTGCTTGCTCTGGGTGCCAACATTTCTCCTGGATTGGCCCGGCGCAAGTTTTCATTATCACCGCAGTTGTTCTAGTGGTTCACCCTGTAGGCAACTGGTTCGGGTATCAGCTTGGGCTGCGTAAGGTTCCCTGGTAGGGTCGAGTGCCTCACACGCCTTGACCCTACTTTTGTTTTATTCCAATTTTATATAATCTATCATCATGCCTATTTTCTATACTGGCAAAGGAGACAAAGGCGTGAGTGTAGTCGGCAAAAAGAAAATAAAAAAGAACAACCCCTACGTGGAGGCGCTTGGGGAGTTGGATGAGCTAAACAGTATGTGCGGCGTGTTGAAGGCCGATACTATACGGCCGGAACTGCGAACACAGTTACACCAAATTCAGGAAAATCTTTTTATAATTCAGGCGAATCTGGCCTACGCTATGCTCAAAGAAAAACGTCAGCCGCCTTTGTTCCTTGCATCCAAGACCACCGAAGCCGAACAAATTATTGACGCTCTAGAAAAAAAGTTAAAACCAGCCAAGGGTTTTGTCATTTCCGGGGCAACCAATATTTCCGCCTGGTTGGATATGTTACGGGCTCGCTCACGACGTGCCGAACGGCGCGTCGTGACTGTTTCCAAAAACATCAACCCCAACATTCTCCCCTATCTTAACCGTCTCTCCAGTTTGCTCTTCGCTCTTGCCCGTGATGAAGCTTTCCGAGCCAACAAAAAAGAACAGCACCCAAACTATAAATAGCGTTGCCTTATTGCTATTTCAGTGGTAGAATCTGTCAGTGTTAGCTTTGGCCTGAAAGGCCCGAAAGGAAGGTCTATGAGCGTAAAGCCACCAGTACGCATCGCGTTTTTCACGCTTGGCGGAGTATCGTCTAACGAGGCAAACAAAAATCTCGCCGAGACATACGCCCTCATCCTTGGTTTTGAGGTTCAGGAATGTTGAAGAAATTCATCGCCCAGGATGTTTGATGTCAGTGTTTTCCCAACTCTCATGGAGGCAGAGCATTTCCTGGCCGGTGAGGGTACCATTGTCTTCATGGCGAGTGTCCTGGAGTCAAATGCCCGAAAATTTCAGAGGGACAACCCGGGCGTTCGAGTTGTGCTTCTCACTGGCGCCGATGAGCCGAAAGACGTCCCATTCATCGTGCCCAAGAAGTTGGTCAATAAAGACAACCTCCGGTACATCATGGTGAGATCGTTGCCACACCGTTCGTAAGGAACAAAAGCCGTCCACGGTCCGTTCCCACGGACGGCTTTTGTTTTTAATATAGTAGTTTTCCACATGGAGAAGATGAGATACATCGGTAACAGTCTGAAGATTGAAAATATTTGACCGTTCACAAATATTTTCCCATTGT
>Ga0209542_10007497_pt1 | contig 20723 bp, 24 predicted proteins | sample RifCSPhighO2_01_FD_184028 | JGI IMG/M metagenome (GOLD analysis project Ga0209542, IMG submission 184028) | Soil microbial communities from Rifle, Colorado - Rifle CSP2_plank highO2_0.1 (SPAdes) (version 2) | ecosystem: Environmental > Terrestrial > Deep subsurface > Rock core/Sediment ...
AATCCGACGGTAGTTATCGCGCGCACGGTCCATCCAATCTTTGAACCCACAGAAACATATGAAAAAGTCGGCCAAATGCCAAACGTCATCTTCTCCTGTGGTGTAATCCGCCGCGCCGATACGCTCTTCATCTACTATGGCGGTGCGGATTCGGTGGTGGGCGTCGCGACACTATCCTTAAAATCGCTCCTCACGATCCTCCAGCCGAAAAGTCTTTCTTGATTTTTAATTATTCGTGACGCGTGAGGAATATACGTGAGAAATACGCGTCGATTCTTTTCCTTACGCTTATGCCGATTCCCATTCGGTGGCGACTTCCGGAAAACGGGAGAGCTTCCCACGGAACGTTTTTTCTATCTCTTTAAGACTCTCGGCATCCTTCGCTTCAAAACGAAGAACGAGAGCCGGAAGATTTGACGATGCCCGTATCAGCCCCCACCCCCCGTTTTTAAAATAGACGCGCGCGCCGTTGATATCAATGACACGATAGCCTTCTTTTTTGAATTCTTCTGTAAGTATGGAGACGATGCCGTATTTTTTATCATCGGGCGTGTGGGCATGCATGGCTTCGGTAGAGACGTAGTAAGGAGTGTCCTTGATGATTTCGGAAAAGGGTTTGCGGTCGCTCGAAAGATATTCCAAGAGCTTCAGCGCAGCAAAATTACCGTCGTCAAATCCGTAAAAACCGTCCACAAAAAATATGTGGCCACTCTGCTCTCCCGCGAGCGCCGCTTTTTCCTCCCGAAGCTTTTTCCGTATGTGAGAATGGCCGGTCTTCCACATGATAGGCACTCCGCCATGCGCAATAATATCCTCGGGCAGGGCTTCGCTTACTTTCACGTCAAAAATAATCTTGGCGCCGGGACTTTTTTTCAGCACCAAACGGGAGAGAAGAATCATCAGGCGATCCGGCCAGATAGTCTGTCCCTTTTCGTCAGTCATGCCGACTCTGTCCCCATCGGCATCTATGCCAATGCCGACGTCACACCCTTCTTCACGGACTCGTCTCCCCGTGTCTGCCATCATCTCCTTATTGGCGGGATTCGGCACGTAATGGGGATAGGTAGGGTCTGGATTGGTGTTATGTTCAATGACTTCGCATCCGAATTCACGCAACAGCCGCGGAGAAAAGAAACTGCTGGTCGCATTCGCGGTATTAATCAAAACTTTCAACTTTCGATGCAAGGTAGCGCGCTTCAATAAATCCGCAATGTAAGCATCGGTAATACTTTCGTACCGCACAGTGCCCTCCCCTGCCGCAAATTTTTCTTCAGTTGCAATCTGATATATCTCGGCAATTTCATTTTCAACGAGGGTGTTTGAAAATCCGTATGCGAGTTTAAGGCCGTTCCAGCCGGCGGGATTATGGCTCGCGGTAATCATCAGTCCCCCTTCCGTTTTGAAATGATATTGGGCAAAGTAGAGCATGGGGGTCAGGCACATGCCGATTCCAATGACATTGATGCCGGTTTCTGTAAGAGCACGAACGGCCGCTTGATAGAATTCCTCGCTCGTTGTGCGATTATCGTGCCCCACGACCGCGAAGTTAATACCCTTCTTTTGCAAGAAAGTCCCGTACGCCTTTGCGGTTAGAGTGACCGATTCGACGTTTAGTTCGTTTTCATTTTCTTGTCCGCGAATATCATATTCGCGAAACATTGATCTGTTTAGTGTAGCCATGCTGATTAAAAATTAAGTCTGCCCGTAAGCAAGGCTTTCGGCCGCGGCGTTCGGAAACAATATGAACAAGCTCATATTGTCTTCCTCACTTGCGCCCGTAGTCATCCTCAAGCCGGATAAAATCATCCTCAACCACTCTGTCGCCATAGGCGACTTCCGCAATCGTGCCTCCTTTTTGAGATGACAAGCGGTGTGTTTTTCCCGAGGGCGCGATAACAATGTCGCCGACCGACATGGGTATCTTCTTCCCGTCTATCTCCGCCGTGAGCTTCCCTTCTATACATATCCATACTTCGGTGCGATGCGAATGCGTTTGCAAACTGAAACGCTGGCCCCCCTTCACGGTGAGCGTTTTGACCCAGTAACGAGGCATTGATTTCAAAACCTCCTCGTATCCCCACGGCCTGATATCGGTAATCGCTTTCCCCGCGATCTTTCCCGTGAGCCATGAGCTCGATTGCACCTTTCCACCGGGTCCCACATTGAAAACCATTTTGATGCTGTATTTCTTGCACACTGCCGCTTCCGGAATGTGCGCGGTAGTTTTTCTGTCACCGCCGTTTGCAAAAATGTCGGGCTTTAACCGTGCCAATTCTTTTGAGACGCTCCTATCCGTATCGTTTTTCTTATGATGGGTGATCACCACCCTGTCCACCATACCGAGCCCTTTCAAGACTTCGGCGCGCTCTTTCTCCGCCATGAACACGAAGCCTTTCTTCGTGGTGAGCCAATTGTCGTTATTCAAGATAACCACCAGTTCATCGCCAAGTTTTTTTGCTTCTCTCATCAAGCGCACATGCCCCACATGCAAGGGGTCAAACCCGCCAGAGACAACAACTATTTTTCTTTTCTTTTTTACGCTCTGTGACTTGTGTACTGCCATGGGCTCTATCGTATCGTACTATCCGTAAAAAACCATCCACATGTGGCTCGGGTTTTAATCGCCAAAAATATCTTTCAAAGTACCTCGGATCTTTTCATATACCTGATGAAGATCACTCAACGTCATAAAACCTTTCTGGCCTATGATTTTTTTATACACGGCTGGTCGCATTTCAATGACTACCCGTCCCCTCCAGCCACTGGTGTGAATTAGTTGCAACATGCGCGCAAGATCCGTTTGCTGGTATCGACTAGCAAAAGACCCGTACAACATTTCCTTGGCTTCCATATGCGCGGTCAGTCCGTCTGTAGTCTTATCGTCGCTTCTGCCTATGCCAATATGAAGTTCTTTTGTATCGGGCAGAAACGCAGGAACCGTATCACGCCATCTTTGAAAAGGGTTCTCCTCGCCTGTTTTCGAATGTCGTCCTCGAAGATGGTGAGTATCAAGAGCGATATGGGTGAAACCTCGATTCCGAGCGGCAGTAACAAATTGTCCAGGTTTGGAAGCTGTCCATAGTTGTGCGGCTTCAGCGCCTGGTTGAATTAATCGTTCTGTAAAAAGAGTATTTACAAAATATTTTTCGGGCGTCTCCTTAACAAAAACAGCTGGCACATTCCCAATAACCTCGAAGAGCTTATCCATATATTGAAGCGAATTATTGATTTCGGGAAGGAAAAAAGCTTTTTGAACTTCACGTTTTGCTTCGCGGAGTGAACGAATCCGCCATGCACTTTGCCGCACGCTCTGATGGAGAGAATGAATACTCGCTCTTTCATCGGATGAAATATTGTCCTGTTTAATTTGGCGAAGCGGATGAATTCTCTGCGGCCAAAGCTCGATGCCGTCGAAACCAGTATCTCTCGCTAACCGTGCGTGATCTTCAATTCTCCAGCGAAGAGCTTGAGGGAGGGTTGCTTTGTCCAGCATGCTTGCCGTTGAAATAAGATACGTATTTTTTCTGTGCCCTTCCATTCTTTGATTATACCATAGAATGTATATTAAAGCAAATTATGGGGCCGGTAACTTGATATGCGATACTAAAAATATGTTTGGTTTGTCCCCGCGCGAATTGCGCATTCTTCAAAAACTCACGACACCCGCAAAAATTCAAGACTTCTTGGATTCCTTGCCGATGAACCACGAAAAGAAAGGAGAGACGCATATGTCCCCTCGGCGAGTCCTGCGGGAGAAAAAAGCGCACTGTATAGAAGGAGCGCTTTTAGCCGCAGTGGCTCTGTGGCTCCACGGAGAGCCGCCGCTTCTTTTGGATTTGGTGTCGGCTCCAGAAGATGACGACCACGTGGTCGCGCTCTACAAACGAAATGGCTATTGGGGCGCGATTTCAAAGACAAACCACGCGACCATCCGTTTTCGCGACCCCGTGTACAAGACCATCCGTGAACTTGCGCTCTCGTATTTCCACGAATGGTTCATGAACACAAACGGCGTAAAGACGCTCCGCTCGTACTCTCAACCCCTCCACCTAAAACGTTTCGGTACCGCATGGATAACATCAGAAAAAGATCTATGGTGGCTGGATAAAGAATTGAACGCCCTTCCCCATTTTAGAATCGCTCCCGTTGCAAACATGCGACTTCTGCGAAAGGCTGACAAAATGGAACTCAAGGCGGGAAGATTCGTTGAGTGGTCTAAAAAACACAGGCGAACATAGAAGCTGTTATACTTTCCCTGTGGCGACTTTCACTGAAAAACTTGAAAAGCTCTGGGAGGAGAAAAAATTCGTCTGTATTAACCTCGATCCTGATTTTTCAATGCTGCCCCCGTCCGCAAAAAAAGGCGTTTCAAAAGAAGAAGCTATTTTCAACTTTAACAAGGCAATCATAGACGCGACTCATGATCTGGTTCTTGCGTACAAACCTCAGAGTGCTTTCTATGAAGCCGAGGGAGAGGAAGGATATCGTGCCTTGAAAAGAACCGTCGCGTATATCAAGGAAAATCATCCGGATATCCCGGTAATCCTTGACGCAAAGCGCGGCGATGTGGAACACACGAATGAAGCGTATGCCAAAGCAATTTTTGACGAACTGGGAATGGACGCGGTTACAGTACACCCATATATGGGTGCGCTTGCAATGAAGCCGTTTCTTGATAGAAAAGACAAAGGCATCATCGTTCTTGTAAAAACCTCCAACCCGGGTTCCGGAGAATTCCAAGACCTCCCTGTACGAGGGTCACCCTCGTACGAAACGGTGGCGAAAAACGTCGCTGATTTGTGGAACAAAAACGGTAACTGCGCGGTTGTAGTTGGAGCCACGTACCCTCAAGAGCTCGCGGGGGTGCGCGCCATCGTGGGTGACATGCCGATTTTGATCCCCGGTGTGGGCGCGCAAGGCGGCGATATAGCAGAGACGGTGCGTGCCGGAAAAAATTCAAAAGACACAGGCATGATAATCGCCGCCGGCAGAAGCATCATCTATGCATCAAGCGGCGAGGACTTCGCGAGTGCGGCCCGGAAAGAAACTGAGCGGCTCTCTGCGGAAATACAAAAATATCTTTAAGTTTGCTATACTGCGTCAATGAAGGACCTCGGTGAAAAATGCGGCGTCTTTGGGATTTACGGAAAAGACCTTGACGCAGGCCGCCTCACCTTCTTCGGCCTCTACGCCCTTCAGCATCGCGGGCAAGAATCCTCCGGCATCGCGACCTCCGACGGCGAGACAGTCTATGCCCACAAACGAATGGGCTTGGTCGCGCAGGTGTTCCGCGAGAAAGATATCCTGCGCTTGCCCGGATACATGGCGATAGGCCACAACCGCTATTCCACCTCCAAAAGCTCTTCGGTGAAACACGCACAGCCGGTCCTCATTGAAGATTTGTCGCTTACCCTCGTCCATAACGGCAACCTGCCCTCCACAAGAGCACTCGAGGGTTTTTTATCTGAAAAAGGACTGCCTACGAAACAGCTCTCTGATTCCGAGATGATTGCGGAGACAATCGCCTACTACGTGCGGCAAGGCCACGCGCTTCCAGAGGCGATACAAAAAACATACCCATTGATGACTGGCTCTTTCTCTATTCTCATCATGGACAAAAAACAGCTGATAGCAATCCGCGACAAATGCGGCATACGTCCGCTCTCTATCGGGTCTTTAAACGGCGGATTCGTCTTCTCTTCCGAAACGTGCGCATTTCATCCTATCGGTGCCGAATATGTGCGGGACGTCAAACCTGCGGAGATGGTTATTGTGGACGAAAACGGAATGAAAAGCGTCATGCTCGGGGAAGGAACGCAGAAACTGGACATCTTTGAATTCGTCTACTTCGCGCGGCCCGACTCGATGCTTCTCGGAAAATCGGTCTATACATTCCGGAAAAATTGCGGCATAGAGCTTGCGAAGGAATTTCCTCTAGAAGCCGATGTGGTAATTCCCGTTCCTGAAACTGCGATACCGGTTGCCTTGGGCTACGCGGAGAAAACAGGAATCCCCATGGAGATGGGGCTCATAAAAAACCGCTACATCCACCGCACGTTCATAGAGCCAGAACAGCACATCCGCGAGCAAGGCGTGAAGCTAAAGCTAACGCCATTACCGGAAGTCATCAAAGGAAAACGGGTGGTCGTGGTGGATGATTCCGTCGTTCGCGGCACGACATCACGGCAGATAGTGGCAATGCTCTTTGAAGCGGGGGCGACAGAAGTTAATTTCATTGTGAGTTCTCCGCCGGTCAAATTTCCGGACTTCTACGGCATAGATACCCCGCTCCAGAAAAACTTGATAGCGGCAGAGCGAACGCCGGAGGAAATACTCACATACCTCCGCGCCACACGCCTTCATTACCTCTCCTATGAAGGCCTTATCCGCGCGACAGAGCTGCCCGAGGAGCTGTTTTCAACTTCCTGCTTTACGGGTGAATATCCAATTGATATCCTTGAGCGGAAAGCTGAAATCAAGGACCTGAACATGAAACGAATGTTTTAAAAAATAAATAAATCGCATGCAAAACAACGGGATACTCATAGCGGTCGGCATACTTGTCATCATCCTCTTGGGAGGAGCGGTGAGTTATTTTTCCTATCAAGAGACTGCCGGCCCAAGCATCTACGATGGATTTGCACAGTGTTTGAAAGACAAAGAGGTTACTTTCTTTGGCGCATTTTGGTGTCCGCACTGTCAGGCCCAGAAAAAGATGTTTGGAACTGCAGAAAAACTTCTCCCTTATGTGGAGTGTTCCACACCAGACGGCCAGAACCAGACCCAAGCGTGCAAAGACGAGGGTATCAAGGGCTATCCAACGTGGGAATTCGCGGACGGTACGCGAGAAACCGGAGAGCTTTCATTTGCGAGACTTTCGGAAAAATCCGGCTGTGCACTACCTGACGCAGGAACAGGCGCCACAATCAATGTGCTTCCGTTAGACGAAAACGCGTCGTCCTCCGTTCCCGCGCAATAACCAACCGTGCCACCTGTTGTCGAACAACTCAACTTTCTCTTAGGCATAGATACCCTTCTCGCACAGGGGGCCATTGTCCTTTTGGTTGTCCTTCTCTTCTTGCCCCATGATGGACTTACGAAGTCCATCATGGGTGCGGTGAAACGCTACGCCTTTCCGCTTGGGTTTTTTGCAGTACTTGTTGGCTCCGCGCTCACGCTCGTCTATTCCGATGTGTTTGGATTCATACCCTGCTCACTGTGCTGGTTCCAAAGAATATTTCTCTACCCGCAGGTGGTCCTCTTGGGAATTGCGTGGTGGAAGAAAGATGATGGCGTGTGGAAATACATCATCGCGCTTTCAGTTCTCGGAGTCATCGTCGCCTTATACCAGCACTATCTCCAGATGGGCGGCAACGCTTTGATTCCTTGCCCTGCCGATGGCGTTGGCGATTGCGGCAAGCGGTTCATGTTTGAATTCAACTATGTGACGTTCCCCTTGATGGCCGCCACTCTCTTCGCGTGGCAGTTGGTACTTGGCATCGTGGCAAGGCAAAAATGAAGAACACCATGTGTGCAACACCCGAGTGTTGCACACATGGCTACGGTCGCATTTCCCAAATATTGCGATTTTTTAATTTTATATTATAATTATTTGATGGGTTCCGAACGCTTTAAAAAAACTAATCTGACTCGGCGCGAGTTTTTCTTGCGATCATCGGCAGCAGTCGCTGGCGGAATCACCGTAGGCGCGGTGGATGTCGCAACTGAGCCGTTTCTTCTGATAGACGCTTTCTCTTCCCCTGAAAGAGGTAAAAAAACGAATGAGCAATTAAGAAATGCGATCCCATTTGAAACGAAAAACGCGCAGTATACGATAGCATATTCGAATCATGGGATTAAGACGAATCCGGAACTGCTCAATAAAAAAGATGGAGTTATTCTGGAATTGACGAACCCCACAGAGAAAGCGGCTGAATACGTAGATAATATGACGCAGTATTACGACTTGGCGCCGGAAGCGTATAGAAAAAATATTCCCTTGTTCCTTCCGGATGTATTAAATGAAGACGATGCGATGATGGATCGGGGCATATATACAAAAAGATATGTCGGAATAACCGAAGCGGCCATGGGAGGGGGGCTGATCGGGGCGGGTATTATGGAAATGGCGCGTCGTCCTGACAGAAGAAATTTTTTGAACGGCATCGGAGGTACGGCCCTAGGATCATACCTGGCATCTCGTACTCCGGAAAAAGTCGCCTTCCGAATGTCGGGCGCTGACCTAGATGCGGAACCGGATGCTCAATCGTCATCCTTCAAAGTATTCACAAGGCTCAGTATCCTTAACTCCGCCTTACACCCCGAAACACGGACGTTAACGCTGGAGACACGAACCACATTGATAGCCGAAAAAACCGAGAGAATAGCTGAAAAGTTGAAGAACGAAAAAGGTCAAAAACCTCATCTACTCATCGCGATCGGCGCGGTACATGCGGGACTTCTGGAAAAAGATCTGGCTGACGGTACCGAGAATCGTAGTCTGAAGTTAAAACGCGGATTAAAAAATAACTACTCCGCCCAAGCCCGAGTCGTTGTTATTTGGGGCAGAATTCCGAAAGGAAGAGACCCGTCCTCGTTCCGCAAGATTGATGATTTCTTTTCGAGTCCTTATCTTGAAATTCAAGACTTAGAGCTACGCTAGTGCCTACCGAGGGCCCACCAACGTGCGAAAATCCCGCACGGGAGCATTCTGCCTGTGCCTTTTTCTTCAATCATAATTTCTCCGTCAGTGACATGGCCACCGAATTTTTTGACAACTGGCGCAAGGTTATGCCGAAACACCAAAGACGAGTAGCCGGAAGCGTACCCACTCATGAGGAAAAAGAGCGGCTTTTCGGACAAGAGTTCGCCGCAGAGTTTCATGAGAGGCAAAAAATGCTCTTCTATTTTCCACAGCTCGTCTTTTGGTCCATGGCCAAAGGCGGGCGGGTCCATGATGATGCCGTCGTAGCGGTTGCCGCGTTTCACTTCCCTTCGGACGAACGTGAGCGCATCTTTCACAATCCAGCGAATGGGTTTTCCCGAAAGGCCGGAAAGCTCCGCGTTCTCCTTCGCCCACTCTACAACCGGCTTTGAGGCGTCCAAGTGCACCACTTCCGCTCCTTCGCGCGCACACGCGAGCGTTGCTCCCCCCGTATAGGCAAAAAGGTTTAATATGCGTAACGTGGAGCGTGAAGCGCATAACGTCTGAAGCCATTCCCAATTCGGCTTTTGCTCCGGAAAAAGACCAACGTGCTTGAACGAAGTCGGACGGATGAGAAACGTGAAGCCACCGTATTGCATTGACCATTCTTTCGGCAGATTCTCGCGAGTATGCCACTTCCCCTGCCTACCGGCAGGCAGGCTTCCTCCCTTTGCACGTTCATACCACGCATCGGCTTTCTTCCATTCAGACTCGGGCAAGTGTTTTTCCCACAAGGCCTGCGGGTCAGGGCGCGCCAGAATAAAATCTCCGAAACGCTCCAGTTTTTCTTCAAGCCCTGAATCGAGAAGCTCGTATCCGCCCCCGGGCATCATCTGATTTTCAGAAGCCATAGGAACCCATCTCAAAAATAATCGCGGCGCGAAGACGCAAAAATCCGTTGCGAGAATCCGAGAAAGACGAGGAGGCGTGCCAGTGGCACGCTGACGAGGCTTTCGAAGGTTCGCAGTAGGATTTTTGCGCCTGTAGCAGCGAAATGATTTCCTGAATTACCATGGTTATTTTTGAGATGGGTTCCAAGGTATACTTTATCGCATTATGGATGTTTCCGCTCTCCGAATCGAAAATCTTAAGAAAACCTACAAATCCGGAACGGAGGCATTGAAGGGGGTTTCATTGACCGTGCCCATAGGCGACTTTTTTGCGCTTCTGGGCCCCAATGGCGCGGGCAAAACCACGATTATCGGGATTGCAACGGGCCTGGTGAACAAAACTTCAGGTACTGTCTCTGTCTTCGGGCACGACATAGACCGCGAACCCGAGAAGGCGAAAGCCAATATCGGGCTCGTGGGACAGGAAGTGAATTTCAATCCGTTTGAAAAACCGATAGATATCATCGTGAACCAAGCCGGCTATTACGGCATTCCACGAAAAATCGCGATTCCGCGCGCGGAAAAACTTCTCAAAGATCTAGGCCTGTATGAAAAAAGAAACGGACGCGCGATGGCGCTCTCCGGCGGCATGAAGCGGCGCTTGATGATAGCGCGCGCCTTGGTACATGAGCCGCGATTTCTGATTTTGGATGAGCCAACTGCGGGCGTGGATGTGGAGTTGCGGCGGAGCATGTGGGAGTATTTGAAAAAACTCACCGCACGCGGCGTGACCATACTCTTGACCACCCATTATCTGGAAGAGGCGGAACAGCTCTGCAAACATGTCGCGATTCTCAATAAGGGAGAAATAGTAGCGGGCGGCACCATGGAGGAAGTCCTTGCGCTCCATGACGAAGGCGCGCAGACGGACGGATACCGCGCCGGAAAGCTTGAAGAAGTATTTTTGAAATTAACCGGAAACAACCATGCCGATTGATAGGCTCTGGATTTCCTTCTACACGATAGTCCGCAAGGACGTGGTGCGTATCTTTCGCATCTGGTCGCAGACATTTCTGCCCTCGGTTGTGACTTCCGTTTTGTATTTCATGGTGTTCGGCTCCATCATCGGAAAACGCATAGGCGAATTTGATGGCTTCTCCTACATGCAGTTCATTGTGCCGGGCCTCGTGATGCTTGCGGTGGTAACCAACTCTTTCTCAAACGTGGCGACAACGTTCTTCCAGTCCAAATTCTTTGCCCGCTCAATAGATGAGATTTTGGTTTCCCCCACTCCGCCATGGGTACTCATAGCCGGATTTGTCGCAGGCGGCATGGTACGCGGTGTCATTATCGGCATCTTGGTCCTTCTGGTTTCGGTTTTCTTCGCCGTACCTCCCTTAACACACCCATCCGTTATTTTTTTGTTCCTTCTCATCTCAAGCATGATTTTTTCATTGGCCGGTTTGGTGAACGGCATTTACGCTAAAAGCTTTGACGGTATAACCATCATCCCGACGTTCGTCTTGACCCCGCTCGTATATCTCGGCGGCGTATTCTATTCCGTCTCTGCCCTTCCCTCGTGGTGGCAGGGGCTGACATATATCAACCCGATCTTCTATCTTGTGAACGGTTTCCGGTACGGTTTCTTGGGAATCGCAGATGTCTCCGTTCCACTCTGCATTGCGATTCTTTTCGGCCTTGCCGCTGTGTTGATTGCGATAAATTGGTATCTTTTAAGAACAGGGCTAGGACTTAAACAATAAAAAATGTTCTTTGGTATAGATCTTCAAGCGTTAGTAGAGACCATCGGGTATCTTGGGGTTTTTGCGATTGTGTTCGTGGAATCCGGGCTTTTCTTCGGCTTTTTCTTGCCGGGTGATTCGCTTTTATTTACCGCCGGCTTTATTGCGTCACAAGAAATCCTGAATATTTGGTTTTTAATTCCCCTTATCGTTCTTGGCGCAGTTTTAGGAGATTCAGTCGGTTACTGGTTCGGGAGAAAAGTAGGTCCGATGATTTTTACTGGCGACGTAGAGCGAGAGAAATACAAAAGCTCTGCTTTTGTATTTCCGAGCCGAGGACGCCAGAAAAGCTTCTTTACCCGCGAGGATTCGTTCTGGTTTTCCCGCGCGCGCGTCGAGGACGCGCGCAAGTTTTCCGAGCGCTACGGTGCTAAAGCCATCATTTTTGCCCGTTTCATTCCGGCGGTCCGTACTTTTATTCCTATTATCGCAGGAGTGGGAACCATGCACTACGGCAAATTCCTTACCTACAACATCATGGGAGGCATCCTCTGGGGGTCCTCCATCACCCTCATGGGCTATTTTCTTGGCAATATAATCCCCAACCCCGACCGCTACCTCCTCCCCTTGGTTCTCCTCATCGTCCTTGTTTCGTTCATCCCCCTTATTCGCGAGTATTTTGCTCACCGCAAACAAAAATGAGTGACCTCCGAGGTCGCTTATCTACATTATGGACCTTGTAGGTCCATAATGTAGATGCTTGCGAGATATCTTCTCTATGGTATAACGGCAAGACGAGTGAGATTCTTCAACTTTTCCATGAAGGCGCCTACGGAGGGCGCGTATGAGGGACAGCCGTTTCAAGCTCGAATTAGTTCTTAAGTGAAATTATAGTGGCTAAAAAGTTATATTTCGGCGGGTTGTCCTACAACACGACCGATGACAGTTTACAAGCGGCCGTTTCTCAATTCGGTACCGTGACCTCCGCGAAGGTGATCATGGACCGCGAGACCGGCCGGTCGCGCGGCTTCGGATTTGTGGAAATGTCCACGGATGAGGAGGCTGACGCGTGCCTTAAAGGGCTTGACGGCAAAGAGCTAGACGGACGCGCTGTCCGCGTTTCCGAAGCCCGTCCGCAGGAAAACGGCGGAGGCGGAGGAGGCGGTAGAGGAGGCGGAGGTTTCGGTGGCCGAGGAGGTGGCGGCGGTGGCCGTCGCGATTTCGGCGGCGACCGAAGGCAGTCTTGGTAGAACTAAGCACAACGCGTAACGCGTAACGTAAGAAAATCCGCGCATTCCGAGCGCGGTTTTTTTATACAGATTTTTCGTCTGCTGAAAGCAAAAAACGGATGCACAGAAATGCTCCGAGCGAGAGGAAAACGTGCCATAAGAAGTGAGTCCCGAATGAGATGTATTCACAACTGTACAGATCAAGGGTCCGAAATAAAAACGCAAGTACTGCAGCAAAGATTCCTCCGAGTGCAAGTACTGTGACCGGCCCCTTTCGTTTCCACGAGAACACCGATAACCACACACCAAAAAATATAGAAACGAGAACTGGTCCCGCAAAAAACGGAATCATGCTCTTTGCAACGGTCGATACGGCGATTATCGCAGAGACCAAGCCGATACCGACAAAAAAGCCTGCTGCGATGAGAGCACTCTGCCATATCCCAAAAAGCCGCCTCCCCCATCCATAGACAAAAAGAATTAGAAAGACGATACCGGGAAGAACATCAAATAGAAGCGCCCAACTGCTACGGAGCGAATGCCAGAGAAAACTGCCGATACCTGTTGCCAAAAGAAAAATTCCGAGTGCGTACAAGTCTGGAGCGCTTCCTTTCCTGCGATGGATGAGAAAAAGCGCAACAAGCGCAAACGCGATGATGACGAGATTGGAATAGGCATTTACCGGTTCCGCGGGAAATCCGCCGAGAAGCGCCGGAGTTTCGCAGTAGTGTGGTCCCATGGGCAAATGATACTATGGTGGATATGCCGAAAACAGCCTGGATAGTACTTGGAATTATCATTTTGGGTTTTGCGTACTGGACCGTCTCGCCTTTTTTCATCGTGAAAGAAGTACACGACGAAATGCCGGCGGCAGTCGAGGTCCAAGCCGAAAGCGTGCCTGTGGTTGACACGTCGCTCCATCCCGCGCATGGAACAGTTCGCATCATTGAAGCGGATGGGAAAACATACATCCGCTATGAAAACTACCAAACACTGAACGGCCCCGACTTGTTCGTCTATCTTGCCAAAGATACGGAAGCAAAAGAGTTCGTGAGTTTGGGAAAAATCCGCGGCACGATGGGAGAAATACAGTACGAGGTTCCCGAGAACATACGCATCGCCGACTATCCCTACGTACTCACGTGGTGCCGTGCATTTGGCGTTCTTTTCAACTATGCGGATCTGCGGCCGCTTCTTGGAGATGATGGAGATTCGGGAATGATATGCGTGCAGGTCATCACTCCCGCGCGTAATCCACAAACCGGAGAAATCAAAGAATTCCCCACCCCGTGCGATGTCCCTTCGGGATGGGAGGTCATTCAAAACGATATACCGACCCTCTAAATTGGAAATCATAAATTCTAAACGTTTAAAATTTAGAGCTTCGTGTTTGGAATTTGTTTCGGATTTCTGATTTAGTGCTTCGTGCTTTTCTCATAGTATGGATGATTCAGAACGGCTACTCTACGAAAAGTACAACGGAAAGAAAACTCCAGAGTACGCGCAAGACCTCACGCGGCTCGCCTTGGGCGAGCCGCTGGCCTACGTCATTGGCTGGATACCGTTTCTTGGATGCAAAATCTTTCTTGATTCTCACCCATTAATCCCCCGCCCCGAAACCGAATACTGGGTTGAACAAGCGCTCACAAGCATAACGCATAGCGCACAACGCATAACCAAAAAAGGAGAAAATCCGGCGTTACGCGTTCCAAGCTACGAGTTACGCGTTCTAGATTTGTTCGCCGGCTCCGGCGCCATCGGCATCGCGGTGTTGCGGCATGTGCCGAACGCGCGCGTTGACTTCGGAGAGATAGACGAGCGCCATTTCCCCACCATCCGTAAAAACATCGCCGAAAATATTCAAGAAAACCATATAGACACTAAAAACCCACGTGGGTTTTTAGTGTCTACACGCATTATTCATACAGATGTCTGGAGTGGAATACGAGACACGTACGACATAGTGTTCGCAAATCCACCGTACCTTTCAAAAAACCGCACTGAAAAAATACAAAAATCAGTACTTGCGCATGAGCCTAAAACAGCGCTCTTTGCAGAAGACGACGGCTTTGCGCTCATCGAGAAAACTATCTTCGGCCTTCCGAATCATCTGGTTTCCGGTGGCCAGTGTTACATCGAACACGAGCCGGAACACAGAGAGCGTATACATGCGCTTGCCGGAGAACTCGGCATGACCGCAGAAACTCACCCCGACCAGTACGGCATCCTCCGATATTCAAGACTGGAACGCATAACGCATAACCCATAACGCTTGAAATTCTGCTCACTGTCCGCGCGTTACACCTTCTGCGTTGCGCGTTATACTGTGCGGCATGCCGACCAGCACCGTCCCGTCCATATCCATCGACCCAGCCATCATCCTTTGGTTTTTCTTCATACTGGTCATGCTCGTGACCGCCTACTTCGTGTTCGCGCACCTCTATCATTGGATCCGTTACGCGAGCTTATACCCTCTCGTGTGGATCGCGCTCCCCGTGTACCTCGCAGGCGTATTTATCCTCGTGAGCATCATGCTAGGCGCGATAGCCATCTCATAAATACTATGCACACCTCTTTTTACGAAAAAGCTCTCACGGACCGCCGCCCTGACGAACATATCGTCGCGGTGGTACGGCACCATTGGTTTGTCCTTGTGCGCGACACTATCGGTGTCTTTATCCTTTTTTTGCTGCCGTTTTTGGTTATCCCGTTCGTGGCCGCTGGCATCATAGGGGGCGGTACGTCGCTTGCCATACCGGCCGGGTTTGGGCTCTTCTTCAGCGCGTTGTGGGCGCTTATCATGTGGCACTTGCTTTTCATGAGATGGACGGATTATTACTTTGACATGTGGATTATCACGAACCTGCGCATTATAGACATTGACCAGCGGGGATTCTTTCACCGCGACCTGACCACGCTGTTGGACCTTGACCATATCCAAGACATAAACACCAAGACCGTGGGCATCATCGGAAACATCCTCAGCTTCGGCACGCTCATGCTCCAGACCGCCGGAGCAAAGGTTGAGTTTATAATGGACGAAGTGGCGCACCCGCAAAAAGTAGAGCGGATAATTCGTGACACTCAGCTGGAACATGCGCGCGGCACACTCCACGCCGGCACTCCCCCTCTATGAACGTCATACCCCCCTACAAAGGAGTGCGTGATTTTTACCCCGAGGATGAGCGGGTGCAACGGTACATGTTTGATGCAATGCGAAAAGTCGTGGAATCCTTCGGCTACGAAGAAATGAACGCGTCTATTTTGGAGCCCACGGAACTCTACGCCGCAAAGACGAGCGAGGAAATAGTGAATGAACAGACCTACACGTTCATAGACCGCGGAGAACGTTCCGTTACCCTGCGCCCCGAAATGACTCCTTCCGTGGCGCGCATGGTTGCAGCCAAGCGCCGCGAGCTCGGCTTTCCCCTGCGCTGGTACTCCATCCAAAACTTCTTCCGCTACGAGCGCCCCCAGCGCGGCCGCGTCCGCGAGTTTTGGCAGTTGAATGCGGACATATTCGGCATCTCTGGCATTGAAGCCGATGCCGAAATCATACACATCACGCATCGGATTATGCAGAGCCTAGGAGCGGACAATGGGCACTTTCGAATTCATATTGCGAGCCGAGGAGGAATTGACACAATCGCGAACAAGCACGGAATAGCAGGAGACGCGCTGAACAACTTATTGAAACTTCTCGACAAAAAAGAAAAAATGGCGAAGGAGGAGTTCGCAGAACAATTGACAAAATTCGACATAACGCTTGAAGAAATCGAATCAAGAGAGGGCATGCCCGAAGAAACCGGTAAATTATTGGCATTAATCTCTGAAGATGTCGGAAACGCTCTATATGATCCGAGCATAGTACGCGGATTTAACTACTACACCGGCATGGTGTTTGAGGTCTTTGACACCAATCCCGAGAATCCACGCGCGATGTTCGGTGGAGGCCGCTACGACAATCTGATTGAGAAATACGGCGGCGATTCCGTACCGGCTGTCGGGTTTGCGTTGGGCGACGTTACGATGCGGAACTTCCTTGAAACGCACAAGCTTTTGGAACCGAAAAAATTGAAACCCGCCACGCACCTCTACTTGGTTCCTAAGAAAGAAGAAGACGTGAGCGGTGCTGTAGCTCTTGCGGAGAAACTCCGCGCCAAAGGCGCGAACGTAGCGCTCAGCATGGCTGGAGATGACAGCAAGCCCGCGCGCAAGCACGGCATACCCTATTTCGCCGTCTACGGCGCGGACGAAGAAACATCGCAAACACTCACCATAAAAAACCTGGACACCGACGAGAAAGAAACCCTCGCGTTTGATGCAGTAGCCGAGTTTGTCCTCCCTAGACGCTGAACGCTAAACGCTATACCCTAGCTGAATGCGCCGCATTACCTTGGATATAGAGACGACATCGACCGTCAGTTTCATAGACCCGACGACATTGGAACTGGCGCTCATTGGCATCCACGACTCCGAAACCGATTCGTTCGCGAGTTTCACCCGCGATGAGCTTCCGAAACTGTGGCCCATTTTAGAGCGCGCCGACCTATTGGTCGGATACAATTCGGACCACTTTGACATCCCGATCCTGAACAAATATTACTCGGGCGACTTGACTACCATCAGAAGCATCGATCTCTTAGCAGAAATAAAGAGCGTATTGGGACGCCGCTTGAAATTGGATTCCGTCGCAAAAGCAACCTTGGGTCGGGGGAAAACCGGCTCCGGCTTGGATGCAGTCAAATGGTGGCAGGAAGGCAAGATTGAAAAAGTCCGTACATACTGCTTAGAGGATGTGCGAGTGACAAAAGACGTGTACGAATACGCTCTCAAAAACGGCCGCATAAAATATTCCGACTTCGGTGAAATCCGCGATATTCCTTTAGATACCGCAAGGTGGGAAACAGCCGAGAGCACCTCACTGACGCACACCTTACCCTTCTAATGATGGACCTCGTAGGTCCATTATTGGTTTTTCTCGAGTTAATGGCCAATCCGGCTTCGCCGGACCGGATAAAACGATGAGCAGTCATCGTTTTATCCACACCTTGCCTTTCTCAAAAGACCCGATTAAACTATCTGCATGTCAAACGAACACCCTGAAAAAGGAAGACGCTTTTGTGAAAGATGCATTCATCCTTGCAGACGTATCTTGTGTGCCTGTAAAAACAAAAAAAGTTGCAAATGCACCGGATGTTAAATCAAAATCGCGCCTTCGGCGCGATATTTTATGCGATAAAAAAGAGAATAACTGCGGCTAACACAACACGGTAAGCGGCGAATGCATGTAAGGAGTGCGTACGAACGTATAGCAAGAGTGCATGAATAGCCAGAAGTCCGGTGAAAAACGCAACCGCCCCGCCCAAAAGAAGCGGAGTGCCGATTGATGAGAGTGTGCCGTCGCCAGCAAGTTCAAGAAGTTTTTTCAATCCCGATCCCGCAATAATCGGCACCGACAAGAGAAACCCGAAGCGCGCGGCGGCTTCCCGCGAGAGTCCCAAGAAAAGCCCGCCTGAAATCGTCATGCCGGAACGGCTCATGCCAGGCACCAGCGCAAGCGATTGGAAAAGACCGATTACGAGTCCCTTTTTCAATCCGACTGCGGAAACTGGCAGATTCGCGTTGATTTTTTTAAGCGCATATTCGGCTGCGACAAAGACGACCGAGCCCGCAATCGCAGTATAGGCAACCAGCGCGGCACTTCGAAATACCGTCTCCATAGTCTTTTCAAACAGAAGCCCGAGAATGACGGCCGGAATCGTACCGACGATGAGAGCGAGCAAAAGCCCGCGCTCGGGGGAATGCCCGCGGCCCGATATTTCCTGCAAAGCGGCCATGGCAAGAGAACGAATGTCTTTCCAGAAATAGATGATGACGGCTAAGGCGGTCGCGAGTTGCAAGACCGCATCAACCGCAAGACCATTCGCCTCCGAAATGCCGAGAACTGCTCGTGCGAGGATCAGGTGCCCCGTGGAAGAGACGGGTATAAACTCCGTCAGCCCCTGCACGGCGCCAAGGATGGCGAATACAGACCAGTCAGTCATAGAACATAGAAATCGGACTCAAGCCGTGGTATTATCCTAGCACCTTATCATAGACGTATCTTCATGCCCGAACAATCATCAAACCAACAAAATCTCTCTATCCCCGTCGCTATCGTCATGGCGGGCGCCTTGATAGCCATTGCGCTCTATCTCGCAAGCGGAGGTACGAGTAGTGGAACAAACACCGACACCGGTACCGACGCCGCCATCACCAATGCTCCGGCGGTCAACGCCGCGGATCACATCCTCGGAAATCCGGATGCGCCCGTGAAAGTTGTTGAGTATACGGACTTTGAGTGTCCTTTCTGCAAACAGTTCCATACGACGATGAAAACCATCATGGATGAATACGGAGCAAAAGGCCAAGTCGCGTGGGTGATGCGCAATTTTCCTTTGCAACAGCTTCATCCGAATGCGCCGAAGTTGGCAGAGGCGGCAGAGTGTGTCGCGTCAGTGGGAGGAAATGACGCCTATTGGAAATTCATAGACAGCGTATTTCTCCAAGCACCAGTCGGAAGCTTTTTTGATCTCACCAAACTTGATTCCACAGTCTCGGGTATCGGCGTGAACGTGCAGGCATTTGAAAGCTGTTACCAGAAAGGCACATTCAAGGACAAGATCCAGAAAGAATTCAACGATGCGGTCGCCGCGGGCGGCAAAGGCACCCCCTTCAGCGTTGTCGTCACCGTGGGCGGAGAGAATGTCCCCATCCCCGGCGCACTTCCCTACGCAAACATCAAATCCGTCATTGATCAGGCCCTTGGAAATAAATAGAATTGGCAAGAAGAGAAAAAGATACCATGAGCGACATCGGATGTCGCTCATTACACTATTTTTTGATCAATTTTGGAGTCAAAAAACAGGTGTGTTTTTCTTCCATCCACCCGGCCGATACACGTGGCGAGTGGATCTAATCTGTTGAGCGAGCTCATACATGCCGAAACCGGCTCCGCAATATTTATCGAGAAGGATCTTATACACCATAACCATGCTCTCATAAAGCTTCCAGTCTTCTTTGGAGGCGTCTTTGACACCATTGACAATTCCTTGAGTAAACCGAAATTCGGGAGAATCGGTTTCTTTAGGAGAACGAGAAAAACGATCTTTTCGTATCAGCGGATCTTCTGCGATTTTTATTAAATAATCAGAATAAACAGACTTGAAGGGGTCAGCCGCGTAGAAACCCTCTTCTTTCAAAGTTGGAATTCCAGGAAGATTAAAGCCGAGTCGAGCGAATTCAACGGTGTTGAATCCTGTGAGAGCGTGGCTATTCCCGTCTGAAAATGGATGTACGAAATACGCCCACACATTAAAAAAAGCTAACGCGAAAAGCTTTTCGTCCATTGTTTTTGCTTTTTCTAAATGTTCTAGATAACTTTCGCCGAGATGATCCATCATCTCGTTGATGTATGTCTGCGGTAAAGGAAATGCTATCGCTTTTTTATTCGGTCTTCGGAGAATAATATCCTTGTGATCATATACGACTGATTTCTTATCGGTTCCAAAAACCTGACGAAAATGCCCTTTATGCAACAGCATGAATCGGGCATTGATGTTGTGGCCATAAATAGTTGTTTGAATCTTAGGATGTGTCCCTCTTTTTACAGGTATTTCTTTTACGTGCCTCCATAACGTATCCGGATGTTTTCCGATCATATGGCCCAGAAAGCCAGCAATCTTCTGCTTCATTTCTTCCCGCGTTGCGACACGAACGGTACGCGGACCGTTAACGATACGATGGATTAGTTTTAAATCGCGCACAGGGCTACGTTCCCGTTCTAAAAACAGAGGTAGGGCCTGTCTCAACGCTTCAAAACCCTCCTGTTTTTCAGAAGGATTAGAACTTAGGGCGGCGCTGAAATGCACTTTTTCGTTATGTGCCATTCACAAATTATAGCATGATATGTTATAATTTCAAGTCAAGTGTAAATACCGAGGCGAAACCTCGGTATTTTCGCGCATGTTCCGCTACTAGTCGGCGTCTTCGCCGAGACCCAAGCGGTAGATATCAAATGAGTGCTCCCCTTCGAACATATCGGAGGGGTTCGGCAGATAAACCCGAGGGCGTGAAATTTCGGCGCTCGCATCGTGTACCAAGCGGTGGAAGACCGCGAATTCTTCCTTGCAGGCACGGTAGTTCAACACATATCGGCGCATCTGCGCCGAGCCGT
>Ga0209542_10007498_pt1 | contig 20723 bp, 22 predicted proteins | sample RifCSPhighO2_01_FD_184028 | JGI IMG/M metagenome (GOLD analysis project Ga0209542, IMG submission 184028) | Soil microbial communities from Rifle, Colorado - Rifle CSP2_plank highO2_0.1 (SPAdes) (version 2) | ecosystem: Environmental > Terrestrial > Deep subsurface > Rock core/Sediment ...
GGCCTTCTCGGCCTCGCGGGGCGATTCTTTTTTAAGCGCGCAAGAATATAGCAGAATCTCGCAAAAAGTTTTCAAAAGAAGCGTAATGGATCGCCTGAAAACCGAGAGATCGCGCGGCGTTAAGGTTCGTTTCGTTGTCGTCGACGAACACGCACTGCGGTGCCTCGATCCTCATCTTTTCAAGGGCGTAAGCAAAGGCCTTGGCGTCCGGCTTTTTTGCGCCTATTTCGGCAGAATTGATGACTTCCTGGAAAAGGCCGGCAATGCCGAATTTATGTTCGAGAACGCTCTCGATCCCGGCAGTATTATTGGTGAGCGCGTAGTAGCGGAAGCGGGGATTGGCCCGTATCCAGTCAGCAAGTTCCTGGTTAAGGACTTCGGTCGAGTAAATGGCCGCGAGAAGCGCGCGCCACTGGTCGTGACGAAAGACGGCCTGGATATCGCCCTGGTTTTCTTTGAAGAAGAGCTCCGGCGTAATGGATTTGTCAGTGGAGGATGCGTTGAAGTACAAGTAGAAACACTCTCGGACCCGATTTTCAGGGATATTGTGAAGAGAGGAAAATTCCCCGATGGCTTTCTGGGTATCTTGAATAATGAGAACCCCTCCAAGATCGAAGAGAAACGCCTCAATATTGCTTGGCATAATCGAGCTACCTCGCTGTTCTAGCGGCCAGGTTCATGGATAATCTGACCAGTTCGTCTGCTATGTTGCCCCACTTCAGCACTTGGTTAAGGGTAGCGAGGGGGACAAACTTGCGCATCAGAACTTTCCCCTTTGCTGGGTCGATGGTTTGGGGCAGAATTCTTTTGACCCGGCAGAAAAATCGCGCTTGATAGTATATCCTGCTCTCGTTCGTCACCTTCTGTAGTCCGAGAAACTTAATTCCGGAGATTTCAATGTCGGCTTCTTCCGCGACTTCTCGTTCCAGCGTTTGCCATACTGTCTCGCCCTGCTCTACGCTGCCGCCGGGGAGCGTCCACGTTTTGCCCTCGTCGTCGCTTACAATGGCCACCTCCTTACTCTCATTTACGCATAGCCCGTATGCTTGAGTTATGGGGCTAAACTGCCCAACCAATTCGCGTCCTCCCGGCAGCCACTCGAACAAAACCTCCTTGCCGTTCAGAATGACTTTTTGGATTATGTTCGCCATGCGTAAAGCATCACAAACACTGCGATTAAAAACAAGAAAGCATTCCCATTGCATTTTTTTCTGCGAATGTTTGATAATTCCAACGGGCCGCCACTTGAGCTATTATCAAAATCCAGCAAGGTTGCGGCAGAATTGGAGAAACGCGATTAATTTTCATTAACCCAGCACAGATCGGCCGAACGCAAACCGCTGTCGACCAACCAAATGGGAACTCCTGTGAAAACAGTCCTGATCGCACAAGTGCCTGTTGATGTTAAAATTGACCCCTCGTTTCGCAACATCACACGCTTTATTTCGAGGTTTCCGGCTCCGTCGAGAGAGGCCCCTCCGGCAAGTATACGCATTGAAATTGCGAGACGATCCCAGCGCCTGGTAGAAATTTCTCATCAGCATCGAAAACTGAGCATTGCCGGGCCAGATATCGATAATCTCAGCGACCCGTTCAATACGATTGGCATCGCACAAGCGCTGTTCCGTTTCGTGGGTATTTATGCGGCGAGGCGGGGCATACTGCTCTTTCATGCCTCTGCTGCATTTTGGGGTAAAAAAGTCTTTTGCTTCGGCGACGACGGCGCGAGTACGGCCAAAACGCTCTCTTCTGTGGAGTGCGCCCTAACCTCCAGGCATTATCTTGCTGACGAATTCTGTTTCTTCGACCTTAGCTCTAACAGAGTTTTTGGGTATCCATTCGTCCCTCTTCATATTCGCCCCATCGTCAAAGAGCATCTCGTTGCGAATCATGGGATGCGATTGCCCCCCACAGACTTTAAAGAAGACAAAGCAGGCTACTTTCAAGAGTCTGGGAAAATGTTTAGAACAACTCCCTCTGGTAAGTTGGGGGCTCTTGTTTTCGTGCATTTTGGCAAAGAAAAAGAGAGGATTCGGCCTCTCTATGCGAAGGAGAAGAGAGTCGCAATCGCTCGTCTTATTTTGGCGCACCCGCTTAAGCTCTTCTACCCCCAACTTGATCGGATGCAATTTGTTAGCACGGCCGATTCTACAAAAAAAATCGTGTATGACGCGCGTTTGGTATCCTCGTTCACAAAGAAGTTGTTGCTTGCAGATAAAATCGATGCCCTGGCGAGAAACGTACCCGCGTATAAGTTCTATATTTCAAGTCCGTGCCAGGTGCAAAAACTACTCTCACGCCTCAGTACTTGAGAGGAATGTCTTCCGTGTACTTTCTGGGTTTTATCTTCTGCGCGTTATAAAAGTAATCAAGGTTTTTTTCAAGAGAGGCGACCAGTTTTTCGAAGTTCTTGACGTTTAGTGAGAGTTCGCTCCCCAAATAGTTATTAATAGTTTTAGTAATCACTTTTGCTATGTTGACACATTTTTTAAAGTTGAGATGAACCGCTTCTTTTCTGAACAGTTGATTCAAGGATGCTATCTTGTAGTGGGCATGAGGAATGCTTTTTTCGTAACCGAGGTCGCGGTGTAGTGCGTCATAGTACTTTGAACCGCCGAATATCGTTCCTGCCTCTCGAGTCGATACCAGGGTAATGCCCAGGTGTGGTTCAATGTTTTTGACTACGCGATTTAGTTTTTTAAAGAGTTCCGGCGTGATCGCGGAAACGATGAGCACAACATCAATATCGTTGTCGGGAACGCGTTCGTTCCAAAAGCTACCGTGGTACGCAAGCGTAAGCGGGAAAATCTTATACGCAATTAGCAGTTTTTCGAATTTTATTCGCGCCTCAAATAATCCCATGCCTTCGAGATGAATTCCTTCATATTCTCGTGCGCGATTGTCTTTAGGGCTTGGTCCTTCTCGAAATATCTAACCTCCAGGAAATCTTCTGCTTGCAGCGGATGCGGGGGGTTCGATGAGTCGTCTTGTACCAAAAAGATGTGGACTATTTTTTGGTTCTCTACCCCGTCCTTTACGAAAGAATATTCCACCTTCCCCAGCTCGGTAAGCACCCTAAGGTCGTTCAAGGAAATTCCAGCCTCCTCGCTCACCTCTCTCTTCGCGGCCACTTCCGGGGTTTCCCCTTCTTCTACGTGACCTTTTGGCATCACCCATCCCTGCCCTGCCTTGTTGAGCAAAAGGAACCGGGTTTCTTTGCCCTTCGTTTTTACAACTACTCCACCGCTCGAAACATGTGTTTTTACCATATATCAATTTTACTTACTATGAAGCAAATACGCCCCCGCCGCAAACTCCGGCAGGGGCGTATCTCAAATGGACCAATTCTTCGGCCAGCTTCCTTTCTCTCCGAAAAAGGACCGGACGAGGAGGATTTCTCGCGCTGCAGCCTCGATCGAGTCTGGCGCATGAGCAATGTTTCTGATCGGACTCTCTGAGTACTCTCCTCGAATGCCATCGGGGTACTTCCCGACTATTCTAAACTTTACTTTTTGGACTGCTCCGATTCCCTCAATCAAGAGGATCATAACTGGAGCTGAGCTTACCCGGGCAACAACTTCCTCGAAGTACCATCTGCCTGTTCCTTCTGCATAGAGCTGCTCGACAAATTCAGCCGGTGCATACGTGGTGATCGAGCCCACGATCATCAGCCCGTTCTCCCGCACACGCCGAGTGATCTCCCCTACAAGATTCTTTGCTATGCCGTCTGGCTTGACGAGAATCAGAGTTCTTTCGAGGCACACGGCGGATCTCCTTCTCGGTGCTCAATTTGCTGTTCAAATACTACAAAGTTATTAGTAACTTGTCAAGACTTCTTGATATGAAGCCACAAGGAGTATCTTAAGAATTTTAGAGAGTCGTGGCGCAACTTTTGCTGCATTTGCGGATCAGAATAAAACTCAAATCTTACGCCGGAAGGAACTAGTCTCGCCAACTCAAAGGGCGTTGGGATATGCGCATAGCCGAGTGGTGCCCCTAAGACCTTTGTTGCTTCGTAAAGAATATCGCCAGGCAGTAAGCGCAGCCCCGCATGTTCAGAAGCGAACCTTGTATGCCTTAAAAAGTCTCGCAACACGCCTCGCAAAAAGAACAACGGGCCGCGCCCCAAATAGAATTTGTTGAAACTCTCAATAAAAATCTCTCTCTGAGCGGTTCTTACCATTTCACGAACCGCATGCGTTCGACGATTGAATGTTGCAACTGCGTTTATGGAGAAGCGCGGGCAGATTACATAGTCAAAGGCACCATCCGCAAAACTAAGTTCCGTCATGTCTCCGACCTGGAAAACGGCATTGCTTAGTCCAAGCTTTACCGCCTTTTGTCTCGCGGCTTCGATGGAATTTTGAGTGATATCGACCCCCGTCACTCTAAATCCATTCTTGGCAGCGCCGAGAGAGAATCTTCCCGCCCCACATCCCAAATCTAAGATCCTGCTTCCCGGGATAAGTCTTTTCAATAGGCTCTCTTCGCTGGGGCGGAGAGCTGCATTCACATAGTAGGGCACCTCTCCGCTATAATGAGCTATGTTGAGTTCTTTAACCTTCTGATAATAAATATCGTTCATTTTTTATGTTAGGAGAGATGCCCTGCCTTCCTTTTGTGAGATCGCGTTAGCCAGTCGAATGCGTAGATCATCACAAATAACGCGGCTTAAAACAAGAATGTGTCCGTCATCGACAGAATGGTTTTACTCGCGGAGGAAACAAGAATTGAACCGTCTTGGCCGCTTCCGTTCTATCGTTCTATTTAAGGCGAAGAAGCGTATCTGGCAATGTAAGCAAAGTTCTTAGCGCAGAACAATGGATTTGAACCGCTGTTCCTGAAAATGTGTCAGTTTGCGGATGAGTGCTTCTGAGGGGGCGGTCGATCACCGTATCGACCATTTTCCCAACGTACGATGAGTTTTCGTTTTCCATACGGTATTCGATAGTATATTATAGGGAGAATAATGAAAGAAATAATATACGTTACTGGGAACAATTTAAAGTTTGACGTGGCCAAGAAGAAAATTGCCGGATTCGGATTCGATCTTGTCCAAAAGAAACTGGAAACTCCGGAAATCCAGAGCATGGACGTGAAAGAGGTCGCTTCTTTTTCGGCGAAGTGGGCGAGCGATAAACTTCGGAAGGCCGTAGCGGTTACTGATGCCGGTTTCTACATTGAGGCGCTCAACGGTTTCCCGGGGCCTTTTATTAAATACATAAACAAATGGCTTACAGCGGAGGATATTTTGAACTTGATGAGGGGCAAAGAGGATCGCGGCGTTGAGGTGAGGGCCTGTTTGGGGTACTGCGAACCAGGCGAAGAGCCGGTAGCCTTCACCGGAGTTTCAAAAGGCAGGTTAGCCCTAGTCCCCGCCGGGAAAAGAACGACGCCAATCGATGAACTTTTTATTCCTGACGGATACGACAGACCGGCGTCAGAGATCCCCTGGGAAGAAATGGCAAAATTTTGGGGCGAAGGGGCAGATGGAACCTGGAAGCAGTTGGCCGAATACTTAAAAGCGAAAGATGAAGATTCTTAAAATCGCCGTAGGCACGACTTCGGAGCAGAAGATGGGGTATGTGGAAGAGGCTCTGTCGGAGCTGGGCCTTAAAGCGGAGATCGTCGGTGCGGAAGTGAAAAGTGGAATTTCTGAACAGCCCCTGACCTCCGAGGAAACAAAGAAGGGTTCCGCAAACCGCGCCAGAGAGGCCCTCAAAGAAAATCCCAAAGCGGATTTTTTCTCTAGGAGTAGAAGTTGGTTACCATTTGAACCCCGACGGTAAATACGAGATATTCTGCTGGGCGAGCATAACGGATAGAGAGGGGATCGTTGCCTCTAAAGAGTCCCATCGGTTTTTGTTGCCCAAGTTTTATCAAAAAATATTGAATGAGAACAAGGAAGTCCATCAACATCTTGAAGACTATTTCAAAACAGATAGCGACCCGATCGTGCAGTATATTGCCGAAATGCTCCGTGGCAGGAAGCCGTTTATCAAAAATGCCGTGGAGCAAGTTTTAATTTCTTACCTTAAGAGGGAGGAGTTTCAAAGAGGTTTTTGAGTGCATGTAAGTTTCTTGCCCCAACTTAAGCAAAGAAGGGAGTCCTTTATTAGGCTTCCTACCTTACTTTCGTCGCTCCGATCACCAAAAACTGGGGCAACTCTCTTAGCGTCATCTCCTTCATCTTTTTTTCTGCAGAAGTGCGATAGCGCGAACGCCTCCATTTCACGCCTTTTTCTCCTTTCTTTGCTCTTTTGACCTTCTTGTTCGTAGCGATCTCTTCGAAGGTATCAACGAGAAGTCCGGCGGCGCGCAAGTACCTGATATAAACCTCGATCGGGCGATGATAAGCGGTCGCTTTAACGCCGCTCGCCCAGATAACAAATTTTTCAGCAGCTGGCGATAGGTATCGATACACGGTGTACCCGAAATACTTCTTGCCATCTTTCTTGAAAATATGCCGGTGTTTCGAATGCGGATGGAAAATCGGATGAATGATCGAAAAAACAAATCGCCCGCCTGCCTTGAGAACGCGCGATGCCTCACGAATAGCGGCTTTTGCGTCCGCGATATCCATAAGGCACATATTTCCGATCGCAATGTCGAAACTCTTGGTCTTCAGATCCCGTAAATGTGCTGCATCGCGTACGAGGTAGCGTATGCCGAGGGGCTTCTCTTTCTCCCGCATGAGTGCGAAATCGATCAGTTTCGACGAAAGATCCATTCCGGTAACCTTGGCGCCGCGACGCGCAAGCATCCGCGAGAAATAACCGTTGCCGCAACCGATTTCCAGGATCCTTTTGTTTCTTACATTTCCGAGAACCTTGAGCATGACGGGGTCGACGTCATGCTCCTGATGCCATACGCCCTTTTCGCCCGCCTCAGCGTCCCAAAATGCTGCTGCCCTGTCCCATTCTGATTTTTTCAATTTTGTAGCCATAGAATCTTAGATATTGTAGTAGAGGTTCTTCGGTAAGCAAAATTTCGGAATACCATCTTGAGCTTGGAGTAGCGGTAACGTGACAGTTCTGGGCCTCGGCCGCTTCAAGCGGACCGGGGCTTTCTCTTTACAAAAGGTTGTTTTCATGATATGTTATTTTTAGCAATTCGATACTTAAGGAGAAAGGGGAAAAACAAGATGCGATCCATCGTGAGCATCCTCGGAATTGCGCTCCTCGTCTTCCTGCCCGGCCTTGCCTTTGGGTGAGGGGGCTCCGGTCCCTGCGCGGGAACGCAGGAGGGAACGGAAGCGCACGCGTTTCTCACCGTCTACGACATCGAGCACGGGAAGCAGATACCGGTTCCGAAGGGCCTCGGCATCGTGGGATTCTCTACGAGGCAGGGCGAGAGCTTCTGCTACGAGCCGATCCACACCCACAACGGCACGGGCATCCTTACCCTCGCGGATGACGAGCGGAATGACATGACGCTCGGGAAGTTCCTCACGACCCAGTGGCCGGAGATCTGGCAGCGGCTCCCCAAGGCCGTCGTCCTCGCGGACGGCGCCCGGGTGGAGAAGCCCGCGGAGCTCCGCATCGCTCCCGGCATGGACGTGAAGATCATCTTCCCGCCGGCAAGCGGCCACCATCACAGCCATTAAAAAGGAGAAGTGAATGGGCGCAAGAGTGGTTCTCGCGATTCTGCTCGCAGTTTTCGTCTCCGGCTGTGCCGGGGCCTACATCCCCTCGACCTACGCCTCGTACAACGGGGCGAACAACCTGCCGCGGCGCCAGCCGCATGCGGGCGTTGACTTCGTCTCCGGCTACGGCGCGCCTGCGCTCGCGGCGGCGGATGGGCGCGTTCTCGTAACCACCAACCGCCCCGGTGGCTGTGGCCATAGCGTATTCATCTCGCACGACCAGTTCGCCCGCTACACCGTGTACTGTCACCTAAAGGAAGTTCTCGTGAAGCCGGGTGACGCGGTGAAGCGCGGTGAGACGATCGGCCTCGTGGGCACGACGGGCAACGCGGTCGGCGTCCCGCACGTCCATCTCGAGCTCTGCACCGCTACGTGCTACCGTGGCCATGCGGATGGCGACCTCCGTGACACGGAGGACCCGCTCACGCGAGCCGACGGCTGCTTCGACCCCAAGAAGCAGTACCCTGCCGACCGGCTCGTGCTTACCTACCCGGTGAAATGCTAACGGCCCCACTGGCCAGAAAGGAACAAGACATGGACCAGGAGATCCACAGTCCCAAGATCCGCGAGGCGCTCGAGCTCCTCGAGGAGTACGGCAAAGGCGGCCTCCACGGCACGTCCGCTGGCCAGCCCTGGTCGGCCGTCATGGGGACGCTTCTCATCGTCCTCGGCCTCGCGCTCATCTTCGGGTGATTCCTATCACCCGCGTCGCCTGCGCTCGGAGATAATGCTCGCCGGCTCGATCATTCTCCGTCCTCGCTTGGCGCCGTCACGTAAGTTCCGCACCACAGGGGCGGGCGCTCTTCAAGAGCCCCGCCCCGTTTTCGTTTGCGATTGCCCAAGATGCGCGCGTCTCGTATGATGGAACTGATTTATGTTCTGGCAACGTCAACATTCCGAACAGCTCCGCGCGGCGTTTGAATGGTTGAGCGGCATTGTGCACGAAGCCGATGTTATTCTCGTCCAAAAGGAGGGACGTGATGATTTTTTTCGCTTCAAATTTCCATTGCATTACGGCGACATGCCACGGTGCGTGCGCAAGCCCGACACCCCTCCGACGTTCACTATCTATTCCCCAGGCGTTAATAGCTTCCCCCACCTTCCCTGGGTGTGCGTCTTTTCATCGCCCGAATTAGAGATTTTTGAGAATACCGAGCGAACTACGGGACACACTCCCATTCGCTACGGTCTCTCGCAAGAGGAGCGGGCGCTTGCACTGCATATTGCACGAGAGGTCCTAGAACAGTTCCTGGGCACTGACCGAAGACTTCCGTTCAGCTATTTTTCAAAGTTGCCAGGTAGATTCCACTTGCGGACCGATGTGTGTGTCGCACTCTGGACGGATGGCGTATTAAGAGGTTCAGCGATCGCGGGACGGCAATCTCTCGGATTCGATATCGCCGATGCCGTGATCAGGGCAGCGAGGGACCGACGCTTTAAGCCGCTTTCGCAAGAGGATCTCGCGCATACGCGCATTCAGATCACCGTCATGAATACCCCTCGAATTCCGCTCTCCAAGGGGGAACTTGACGCGGAAACGATCTACTTCAACAAGGGCTACGCGCTGGTCTCCAAAGAGGGTGCTGGCTGGCTCTTGCCTGAGATCTTCAATGTTAAGAGGTTCGAGCGCCTTTCCGACTTTTTGGACGTTCTTGCGAAAGAGAAGGCGGGCCTTTCGGTCTTTTCTCCCCATGCGTCGCGCGTCGAAGTGTTCGAGGTAGAAGATTTTATCGACGGGGAGGAGTTCTCTATTCCGCTCAAATTACACGGTCCTGTGGTGGAGCGAGAGCTCTTTTCCGCCAATGCGCTCTCGCGGGGGTTTCGGGACGCCGCCGACTGGCTGGTTTCTCTGCAGGAGCCGGACGGCAACATACCGCCCATCGTAAACCCGTTTACGGGACGCCAGACTCAAGTCGATGCCGCGCGTTTGGCGTTTTCTGCATCTGCGTTGGCGGAATTTGGAAAGGCAGTCGGAGACGACCGCTATCTTGCGTCTGCGCGGAGCGCGTTGCGGTTTCTTGAGAGATTTTTTCTGCCAGATGCGGGATTGGCCGGTATTTACTCTGGCCAACTCGCGTTATCGCTCGGTGCAGATTCTCTTGCGGAGGCCGCCGCGTCGCGCGTGCTGGAGCAATCGATGACGTCGAATGGCGATCCGATCGCGCATGCTCAAGCAGCCACTTTATTCGCGATGCTTGCCGGACAGAATAAAAAATTCGTGCATGCTGCCGAACAGTACGCAGAATCAGCGTGTATGAGATTCAACGCCGAACGCGCTGGGGGACGGCCGGTTAGTTTGGCACTCTACGCAGAACTTGCACATACCTACGCAAAAGTTTTTGAAGCGACCGGTGTCGCGCGTTACGCGGACGTTGCCAAAGACGTTGAGCAGTGGCTTTTGGCGCGTCAGCTGCGGGATGGGAGCTTTCCCGCAACGAGTCGCGGCGGGACTCCGTATGTCCGAGGGACGGGTAAGGTATTCGAAGTGTTGGCGGCCAGATTGGGTTGCGGGAGAGATGCCGTTCTGGCGGCTGCGCGGTGGCTTTTGAACCTTCAGTATGACCGAGCAAACACCTTCTTCGTTGCTGTGCCGGTTCGCGAGCGCATTCTCGGGGGATTTCGCCATGACTATGGAAATCCGGAGGCGTGGATCGACGCTGCTGCCCACTTTATTTTGGGCGGGGCCCGCTGTATGCTCTTGGAAAGGTGAGTCTCCATATATGGAAATCGAGCAATCCCAGAGCATTTTCCGTAAGCCCTCGCTTCTATTGGACGATTCTTGCAGCTACCCTTCAGCGGGCGGGCGCGCCGCCTTTCTCTATAAATTTCCTGAAACCGACGGTTCTTCTTTCTGGAGCAAGGCGTCTTCTCTTGCATATCGCTGGCTTGATTCCTTAACGGGGACAAAAAGCTACAAGGTTCGCAACCCGTATCTCGAACTGCAGCAGCCGTATGCTGAAGTGGTCGATTTCTTGCGGTCCCACGGCATCATTTCTTACGCCGCCCTGCAAGATCAGCGCTTTAACGATGCGCCTGCATTCTTCCGGTTCATGGTTTTCGGCGCATATCCTGCCGGCATGACCGACGGCAAGCCGCTTACCAACGTTTTCGGGAGCAGCTACGGGAAAAATCAGCACGAGGTTTTCTCTAAGGCGATCGGGGAATTTCTCGAAAGGTACTTTTTGACGATATACCGCAAAAGTGACCTGATCCGTGCCCCCCTCGCGGCCTTGAGAAAAAGGAATATGCCTTTTCTCGACCCCGCCCATTTGGCCGGTTTTTCCGAGGGACAAAAAAGCGAAAATCAGCGCCGCCAATGGAATGAGGACAGCGTCTTTTGTTGGATCGAGGCGGAGCGAGTGCTCACCGGCGAGAAAGTCCTTGTTCCCGCCCAGCTCGCCTACTGGAACTACGCCTTCGAGGGAGAACCCCTTGAGCCGTTTTTGCGCGAAGAGAACACGAACGGCGGCGGAGGAATGTTTACGCGCGAAGAGGCGGTTCTCTCTGGTCTTTATGAGCTGGTCCAGAGAGACGCATTTCTGGTCTATTGGCTGAACTCTCTTACGCCGGAGAAGGTAGTTCCGGAAAGCGTCCCCGATGATCTTTTCCAAGAAATTCTTGCCAAATCAAAGCGTTACGGATTTGAGGTGCACTGCATGAATACGACTGCTGATACCGAGGTTCCCAGCTTTGTGGTTGCGCTCTTAGACAAGTCGGGCAAATCTCCCTACTGGTCACTAGGGGGCGGCTGCGAGGCAAACCCGGCGCATGCGTTGCGCAGAGCGCTCGAAGAGGCATGGATTGTCTACTGCTGTATTCGCCCTCTTGAAAAATACGACCTTCCTTCTGGTTACCAGCCGTTTCGCGATCGTTCTCTGGGCCAGGAAGAGAGGATGCGTTTTTGGGCAAATTCGACATCCGCAACGCATGGCGACTTCTTCCTGCGCGGGAAGAAGAGGGATTTTTCTGATTACTCCTTTGGTTACCCGCTTTCCTTCGTGGACAAAAAGAAAGAACTGCGATTTCTTGCGGGGAAAGTGGAAGAACTTGGCCACGGGTACGAGGTCTATGCGTATCTTCCCGAGCATGACATCTTAAATCGGCTCGGCTATTGCTCAGCAAAGGTCATCGTTCCCCAAATCATCCCCCTCTACCTTTGGGAACACAATGCTCCTTTAGGTGCGCGAAGGATCAAGGAAGTTCCCTTTAAACTGGGGCTTGCGGCGGCTTCGGAGCCCAACCCATGGCCCCATCCTTTCCCGTAGCCCTGGTTACTTCCCTTGACGGGCCGATGTGGTATACTTACAAGTGTAATTGTTACGATTTAAGAACAATGATCAAGCGGCTTATAAAATTCTTCGTTTTCGGCCTGGTCCTCGCCCTTCTTTCGATTGGGTATAAATTTTTTGCCGGCAACGACTCGAAGTATCCCACGCTCGGCGGTTCCAACAAAGCGAGTGCTGATGTGCCGGGTTGTGCGGGTAGCGGTGGCAGCGCGGAGGGCAGCGCGGAGGGTGGCGGAGGGAGCGCGGGGGGTGGCGGAGGGAGCGGCACGGCTGACTCGAGCGGCACAGGATCTTCCGACGACAGCTAACGATGGAACGCGCTCCAGCAATATACTAGAGCGCGTTTTGTTTGGAATGGAGGAAAATTTGTGGTAGTAATTTGTTGATCCTAATCGTTCGATGCGGAATTTAGTTTTAGCAGCAATCAGTTCTTTTTTAAGAGCGCTTTCCCTCGAGGAGCTTTGGTTTTTGGACCGCGCTCTGCACCGAAGGGTTCCCGGCGGGGCGCTTTACCCAGAGCATCTTCACTACGCGTACTGGGAAAAACAGGCAGATTATTGGGATCTTATCCCAAGCCCTGTGCGGCCAAGCAGAAAAGAAATGGAGGTGTACCGAGTTTTTTGGGACGCGGTTGCGCAGAAAAGACGCATCTTGGTACTTGGCTCGACGCCGGAGCTTAGGGATCTTGCCGCAGAAGAAGAGGAAGCTCGCGTTTACGTCGCCGATTTCTCTCCGCGTATGATGCTCGAGATGTCGAAGTTCACGCGTCGCGCCGATCCCCTTAAGGAAAAGTGGGTAAAGGACAACTGGCTCGAACTCGCATTCCCCGAACGCTTCTTCGATGTGGTGCTGGGCGATCTTGCGCTTCAGCAGTTCCCGCCGGAACTCGAAGGTCGCTTTCTTGACAAGGTTAGTTCGCTCTTAGCCAACCACGGTGTTTTTCTGGGGAGGTTCCACTTCCTTGATGATCGTGTCCGGCGGGTTGGCATGGACTCCATCATAACGGACGCGCTGGCCGCCGCCCTTACCGATAGGGAAAAGTTTTCTCTGATAAAATTCCGCGTGACCTGGTTGTCGGTTGATCTTGAGAAGAGGAAGCTGGATCGACGGTCCGCCTCGGAAAACTTCGACGAGTTCATCCGCGCTCATCGCATTACGCACCGCGTGGTGCGCCAGGTCTCAGAGGTGCTGCGCGCGCACAAAGATTCCTACCGCGACTGGGCTCCGCCCTCCGAGGATGTGCTCATGAAGATGCTCGGGGCGCGCTTTACGATCTCGGGGCGTGCCGTTGCGGACGACTACCCTGATGCCGAATATTATCCTCTTCTGGCGCTCGCGCCTCTTCGGTAGGTGTTTCGACGGGTTAAGCCGCCTTACGCTTCTTAAGCGGTTCTGGAGAAGCGACTCGATCCTTCTCTTGAGGCCTCTTTTCTCTATTGCCAAGAATGTTGCCACCTTCTTCGACACGCAGGCGCTAATGCGAAGCCAGTTCTGGCCGGAGTCGAAGATCATCGCGCTGCAAATAGCGCGCATGCGCGCACTTCTTTCATCTGCGCAGCATATCCCGTTCTGGAAGGTCCGTTTTTCAGAGGCCGGGATAGACCCTCCTCGGCTTTTCGGAACGGCAGAGATCAGGAAGCTCCCGATCCTCACCAGGGCGGAGCTGCAGCGGCATGACCTCTCCGTTCTTATCCATCCGCAAGAACGGGTGCATATCGCGATTGCGGACCACACTTCGGGGTCGACGGGGCGTCCGCTCCGGTTTGTTCTTGATCGCCATTACGAACTCCGCTCATTTTCCATCTGTGAGCGCATGTTTCGCGCCGCTGGCGGGGGCGAGCGCGTCCCGGTGATAACCGTGCGTGCGAGGGCGCGGATAGGATTTGCAGCAAAAAGGGGATACTGGTTTTACTCGTGGAACTATAACAGTTTGCGTCACAGGATCCACGACCTCATTTCTTTGGCCGCTCCGCTTCGCAGTCGCTTCGTGCTGTACGGTTTCGGCTCCTCGCTTGTCGAGCTCGCGCGACTGCGCGCCGAAACCGGGGCGGACCTCTCACCGCGCGCCGTTATTTCCGCCGGCGAAAGTCTTTCAAGCGAGCAGAGGAACTATCTGAAGCGGCATCTGTCTGCGGATGTTTTTTCCTGTTACTCGACCCGTGAACTCGGCTGGCTTGCCTATGAATGCGACGCTCACAATCTGCACACCAACCCGGAGTGGGCCTATTTCGAGGTGGTGGATGAAGGGGGCGTGCCGCTTCCCCCGGGAAAGGAGGGGAGGATTATCATCACTACATTCGACAACCTTATTATGCCGTTTATCCGCTACGACACGGGAGACAGAGGGACACTCTCCGCTTTTGTCGAGTGCTCATGCGGCCGAACCTCGCCGCTTCTCCGGGTGAACGGAAGGCAGGCGGAGTTTATCCACCTGCCCGATGGAAGGAAGGTGCCGTTCCTCGATGTATTCGCGATTTTCGATCGCTTCTACGGCTCCATCGAACGGTTTCAGGTGATACAAAAGAGCGTTCACGAGATCAGGGTGAAGATCGTGCCGGCATCACCGCTTTTTGATCGGTACAAGGAGGGCCTTCGCTCCGATCTGCAGAGGATTCTTCATCCCCGCGTCACGATTTCTGTCGAGTCGGTGTCCGAGATCGCCGCGGGACCGAACGGCAAAGCCGTCTATTTCAAGCCGCTTTCCGAACATGATCAGGCGAATCACTAACATTCTGCAATTTCATCGATGGCGCGCCGTGCACGGCTTATCGAACGGCGCCATCGAAGGATGGCAGCGGAAGCGGCTTTGCGACCTTGTGTGGCATGCGTACTGCAACGTGCCGCTGTATCGTTTTTTGTGGCGAGAATTCGGATCAGAACCGTCTGTCCTTTTTGCCGCCTTCTCTGCGCTTCCTGTGATCACAAAGAAGGACTTTATGGTGCGACCAGCCGAGGAGTATCTCGATGCGAGCAGGCCGATTGTGTGGCGGTGGCGGCGAACGTCGGGAACGACCGGGGAACCGTTCCGATTTCTTTCCGCGGTCTTCCCTCTCCCGGAGCAGTACAGTGATTTTTCCCTTTACCGATTTCTGACATGGAGAGGGATCCCGTTTCGGCGAATTCGCGAGCGGATGCGAATTGTTCGGATCAAAGTCCGTTCGTTACAGACCCAGAACCGGCTCTTTATTCCGGTCGAAGAGCTCCTGCGCGATCCTCAAGATGCGGTGTCGCGGATAAAGAATTTCAGCGCTGATGTCATTGAAAGCTACCCTTCCTTACTCTTCGAGGTGGGCCGCGTGTATGCCGCTCTTGGGTCCGCTCGCCCGCTCGCCCGCTTTGCCGTTTCCTATGGCGAGAATTTGAGCGTGCCGCAGAGAGTCTTTATCGAAGATACGCTGCGGTGCGAGGTCTACGATCGTTACGGCCTTGAGGAGTTCGGTGCACTTGGCGTTGAGTGCCGTTACCACGACGGCTTCCATCTTAACAGTGAATCTTTTGTGCTGGAAATTCTCGATGAGCGCGGAAGATCTGTTTCGGACGGGACGCGCGGCAGGATCGTGATAACGGATCTGTTCAATTTTACCATGCCATTCATTCGCTACGACACCGGAGATTTCGGTGTCGTAGCGGGGCGAACGTGTCGGTGCGGTCTCCAGGGGACCAGATTCAAAGTGGAGGGAAGGTCCGCCGCTTTTCTCGAGTTCGGGAGTAAAAAAGTCCATCATTTGGAGATCGACGGCGTCCTTGATGATTTTGCAGGGTCCGTCCTCCAATACCAGGCGAGAAAGGTGTCCGCAAGCACGCTCGTGGTTGACATTGTTCCGTTCTCCGTGCTCGGTGAAGATCTCGCGCGTGAGATCAAGCAGAGAATATCGGCCCTTGTTGGGCCAGCCGTGCACGTCGAGGTGCGGAGCGTCGGAGCAGTATCTCGCCTTCCCGTGGGCAAATGTCAGATCGTGCGGGACGAGATCGCAGAACTTTGGAACGCGGCAGAGCCGATGGCGTAGCGCTGGAAGCGTGTCCTTTTCGCAGACACCCGCACGGGCGGAACTTCAAAGCCGAACCGCAGAGCGGATTGCATCTCTTCGCGTCCGTGGAGATACCAGCGGATCCTTTTGGGCTCGTAGAGGGCCTTCGCGTGCCGTATAAATGCGGTGCTTCTTCCCCATACCCGGCATAGTTCAAGAACCGGCGCTTCCGAAGAAGGGAAGTCGGTGATGTTGACTATCGCGACGCCAATCGTGTTTCCGCTAGCGTCGATCTCGAGCAGGACTCTGCCGGAGCCGAGCAGCTCTGCGAGGGACGACTCAAGCGGGTACCAGACGAAATTTTCTCCATACAGCGCCTCGTTTTCCGCGTGAAGGGGAAACGCAGAGCTAAGGAATGCCAGGATGCTCAACCGGTCGGCGGGCGCTCCTTTCTTGATAAGCGTGCCGAGATGTGGCGGAACATATTCCAGAGCGTCGGCTTTGGCATAGGCGATCGTCCAACCTCCTTGCAGAGAAAAACCAAGGCGCGCAAGAATGGCGGCCAGATACCCGTCATTTTCAAAGATCGCGGTTTTCGCGGGGAGGCCGCGCTCCCGTGCCATGGCCAGCCGCATTGCGGTGAGTCGTTCAGCGACTCCAAGATTATGCCATTGCTCGTTGACTCTTGGTCCAAGCAACCATGCATACTCTCGGGTTTTGATCGTGAGGCCGAATCCCGCCAACTCCGTGCCGGCCATAGCGACGACGCCTTCCAAAGTTCCGGCAGTGCGCCAGCGAGGAAGAAAGTGTAGGATGTATTCCTCGGATTCGCTCGCCACATGGCAAAAATCGAGAATTTTCTTGAAGTGGTCTTCTTTCGCGACCCCGAAATCGAGCTCGTTTTGCTTCCGCATGACGTTTTCGGCTCCAATCTACCACAAAATGGCGGCAAGGAGTAAATTAAGAACGATGAATGGACCACGAATAGAACGCGCGTACATGCGGTTTCCGCGCCTTGACATTCACGAGGGCACCGTAGAGGGGGTGTCGGCGCAGAAGCTTCTGACTGATTTCGGTTCGCCGCTGTTCGTCATCTCGGAGCGAATCTTGCGGGAGGCGTACGGCATGCTCGAGAGCGCACTTAGAGGGGCCTACCCGCGCGCCAGGATCGCTTACTCGTACAAAACGAACTACCTCCCGGCACTCTGCGCCTTCTTCAAAGACAGGGGCGCGCTTGCGGAGGCGGTCTCGGGGTTCGAATACTGGCTTGCAAAGCGGCTCGGCTACAAAGGAGCGGACATCATCTTTAACGGACCGCACAAGTTGGACTCGGAACTGGCGGAGGCGCTCTCCGACGGCTGTTTTCTTAACGTTGACAACCGCGAGGAGCTTTATCGTGTTGCCGCTCTTGCTGCCAAGCGAAAGATGCGGCCACGAATCGGTATCCGCTTGAACACCGCGTTTGCACGGAATGGTGCGGAGCCGTGGAAGCGGTTCGGGTTTGATGCGGGGAACGGCGAAGCGGAGGATGTCTGCAGAGAAATTGTAAAAAAATTTTCCCACCTTGCGCTTGCCGGTCTTCATATGCATATTGGCACTAACATAAGGGAGGCGGGCGTCTTTCGCTCGGCGGCGGCGGAGGCGGCGGACTTTGCGCTTGGTTTAAAGAAAGCGTTCGGTGTTGAGGTCGATTATCTCGACATGGGGGGCGGGTTCGCAGTCGCAGGCGATAGATTGCGCGGCAGTGACGAGGGCGGCGCCTCGCCCATAGAGGAGTACATGCAGGCGCTCGTCGCTCCCGTTCTAGAGAAACTCAACTGGCAGCCGCAGCTGATTGTCGAACCCGGTAGGTACTTGGTATCGGAGAGTTCCGTGCTCCTTACCACTGTGGTTTCGAACAGGAAGGCAGAAAAAGGCGCCCGGGTGACGGTTGACGGGACCATAAGTATTCTGCGCGAAGCTGGCTTTGTCGAAACGGTTGTAGTGGCGCTGAAGCCGGGAGCAGGTCATACCCCTACCACCATCTTTGGTTCTTCCTGCACCCAGTATGACGTACTAGGGGAAGCGCCGTTGCCCCCTCTGGAGCGGGGCGACATAGTGGTGCTGGGACATGCCGGGGCCTACTCCATTTCTCGATCCAGCCAGTGGATCTTCCCGCGGCCGGCCGTGGTGCTCATTGATGCAGAAGGCGAGTTCCGCCTTGTCAGAAAACGGGAAGAGAACGAGGACCTGGTACGGCTTGACGTGTGAGGTGCCATTGTGTGGATAACGTCCCGCTCTCTTAACTGCTACAATAAGAACGATGCTGCAGTTGCCACGTAAAACTCTCTTGTGCCTTGCGGGAAGCGCCTTTTTTGCGACAGCCGTTGTCCCCTTCGTTCTCAATGCCCAAACGGCATCACCGATCGAGCGAGCAAGGGCGATCGCGCTTGATGAGAGTCGCTCAGTGGTGTTCGTGATAAATGAGGACAACACCATAAGCGCATTCAGCCAGAACGAGAACAGATTCCTCATCGCTCGTAAGGTTATCCCATTGCCTGGGAGCTTGCGGTCGCTCCTCATTAGTCCCGATGGTGCACGGATCGCGCTTTTCCACTACGACCCCTCCGGATCGGCGCGCATCTCCGTTTTCAATGCAAGCGAAATCTTAAGCGCGGACTCGCCCCGCCCCGCTCTTTCTTACCTACTTGAAGAAATCACTGCGGGAAGGGTCAACGGGAGATTTTCCGCTGACGGCAAAAAGATATTTGTTGCCTATGGGGAGAATCTCTTATATATGCTCGATACGCTTGAGCTCAAGAGAGAAAGCTTCGGTGTCGGCGGAATTCCTTCCGATATCGTGTTCGATAAGGCAGGAAATGTGCTTGTTCTCTCCGAGAAATCGGAAACTCTCAACATCTTTGATCCACTCAAACGGACGGTGCAATCCGTGCGCCTTGGCGAAAACCCGAAGCGGCTTATCTACAATCCGGTTTCCGACCTTGCCTTTGTTTCTCATGTGGGGTCGGATGACGTGTATGCGATCGACACGAAGACGCGAACAGTCGTGAGGAAAGTAAAAGCGGGAAGCGATCCCACGACGATGGCATATGATCCGGCAAGCGGAGACGTCTTTGTCGCCGGCAACAGCAGCGCGACCCTCACGGTCATCAAGAGGGATTTCTCAACGAAGACCGTTGACTTGGGATTGCCCACGTACTTCAACAGTTCTCCCTACCTCATGTTCTATGCCAAGAGCGCAAAGAAACTTTTTATCGTGAACACCATCGCCGCGAAAGTTTTGGTCTACGACCACGGTCAAGGGAAAATAACCTCCGAGATCGCGACTGGCCCCTCCTCTCTCGACATCATCGGGTCGGAGAAGACAGGCAAGGCGTTCCTGTCATATTTCTCCGGGAACACGCTTCTTGAGATCGACATAAGCTCCGGGCAGACGAGGAATATTCCGGCAGCGGGGCAGGCAGAAGAGCCTTTCTTCTCCAAGCCACAGGGCATTGCGGTCGACGAAGAGGGAAATCGCATATTTGTGACGAATCTCGGCAACAATATCCTCACCGTCATTGACGGGGAACGACTGCTTCCCGTACGCAAGATCCGGACACTGCGGTCTCTGCAGGCGGTTGGCTTCCAAGCAACGACTAAAAAGCTCTACGCTATCAGTCCGATCGAGGGGGTGGTGGCGGTGATTGACGCTGCAAATGACGAGTATCCCACGAAGAGGGTCAGCGTAGGACGGCAACCACTGGGCCTTTCCTTCAACTATCGGACAAATAGGATCTATGTTTCTAACGCGGCGGACGCCACCGTCAGCGTGATAGATGGCGCACGCGATGAAGTTGTGGCGACGATCGCGCTCTCCGGGAGAAGCTACCCCCTCATTCTCGCGGTGGATGAAAAACGAAATAAAATTTATTCCGCTGACTACGGCGGAGGTGCGGTAGCGGTGATCGACGGGGTTACCAATAAAGTAGAAAAGTATATTGAGGTGGGGCAGAATCCCATCTGGGTTCACTATGTCGAGGCGCTCGATCGCATACTGGTCACGGTAGAGGGGCCGCGGAAGCTTGTGGTGATCGATCCAGAGACCCGCCAAATTATGCAAGAGATCGCATACGAGGCGGCACCCTATCGGATATTCTTCGATCCACGCAGCAGTTATATTTATGTGAACTTCAGGCGCGCGCGGGAAGTGTCAATTCTTAGGAACGACCCTGCCCTGAATAAGCTTGCGGAATACCGGCGGATGGACTTGCCGTTCTGGGGCGAAACCGACTTTCCCTTTGCAATGGTTGCGACGAACTTCACGACCAGCCTTTCCTTCTTTACGGCTCCGAAGGATAACGAGGTCGTGGCGGTGAAAAACCCTCTGAGCAACGACAATATTGTCATTCCCACGTGGTATGCATCTATCAACAACAGGGGAGAGCTTTATTCCACTGCCGCACGGGAAGAGCTCGGCATCTCGACCACAACCCCCACCATTTTTGAGGATATTGTCTCCGGAAATGCCTCACGGAGCGTGTATTACGCGATCGGTGCAGCATTGGTCGTGATCGTCGCGGCTGGAGGGGTCTGGCTGGTCCGGAAGAGAAAGGCATCCCCTTCTGCTCTCGCGTAGTAGCAAGGAAAGGTAAAATGAAATCGCCACCGGGTGTCCCGGTGGCGATTTTGATGCCGAAGGTGCGTGCTACTTGGCAGGAGCGAAGCTGTCCAGCTCGAAGTCCATCTTCTGGAGGCCCTTGTCCCAGTCAGAAGGCGTCTGGCGCTTGATGAACGTCTTGGCCTCCGGCGCGTACCAGTGCTTCATGCCGCACCCGTACCAGC
>Ga0209542_10007500_pt1 | contig 20720 bp, 26 predicted proteins | sample RifCSPhighO2_01_FD_184028 | JGI IMG/M metagenome (GOLD analysis project Ga0209542, IMG submission 184028) | Soil microbial communities from Rifle, Colorado - Rifle CSP2_plank highO2_0.1 (SPAdes) (version 2) | ecosystem: Environmental > Terrestrial > Deep subsurface > Rock core/Sediment ...
CCGAATGTGATCTGTGAAAAGGCAATTAAAACCTGTATAAACGAATCTCGATCCTTATTGGTAAATTTTAAAAAATTCGTACTTTTAGCCATTAATCTATTAACTTACCATTGAAGATCTCTGAGGCTAGGTTTATGATTTCATCATCTGCAGCCATCTCAACATTGGCTATATCCTCAATCCTGGTTGGCCTAGTTCCTAAAACAGTTGAGATCTTAACTGGTTTTTCCAATACTCCAGCCAGCACAGATTCCATTAAATCTTTGGATTTGGGGCTTTCTAAAATTCTCTGATGAAACGAATAAGGCACTTCCATAATCACCAAGCCATCATTCGCTTTGATAATTTTAACTGTCCTGAGCAAAGCTTCCAGTGAATAATTAAATGGCCGAATTGTCTCTAAAACAAACGTCCATTTTTCGTGCAATTTGGCAATATCAGGGCTGGACGTTGGATGTTGGATGTTGGAGGATAAATCTTGAGGTTGGAAATTTGAAGTTTGATCCAATTCCGAATCTCCAACTTCTTCATCTAGCTTCTCAAGATCGCCAGATCGCAAGCTCTGCTTATTTCTAACATTTATCTTCTCTGCGATCTGGATTCCCGCCTGCGCGGGAATGACAATTTCTGCCTTACTTGATTCATGAATCATGATTCTTGATTCCACTTGGCAAATCTCAACCACTGCAATTTCTAAAGGTAAGGATACAATTGACGCTGTTTTTAAGTTTTCCAGAGCCTGTTGAAAATGGCCCAGACTGGCTGTTAGATCCTGGAGATTAAATTTACCAGCTAAACTCTCCAATGCTTTAAATTTTTCTTCGGGATAACTATCTTTTACTAATTCAGTTAGATTGTTTTTGATAAAGACTAAATCTCGCATGATGCCCATCAAAGACAGAATCAGCTCCTTGGTATTACCTGACTCAGTTAATTTAACGATCTGGGATAAACCGGAGCCGGTATTTTTTTCTGATATAGCCGAGAGCAGATTAATTAGCGATTCAAAGTCACTGGTTTTTAAACTCTCTAAAACTACCTTGGTGGTAACCTCGGGATGAGTGCTGGCAATTTGGTCAAGCAATTTAACAGCGTCCCTAAAACTGCCCTGAGCTGCCTTGGCAATTATCCCAAAAGCTTCTTCTTCAACTTTCAACTTTTCACTTTCACTAATCTTTTTTAGAGCCAACACTAAGTCTGAAATCAAAGCCAAGTTAAACTCTAATTTCTGCACTCTAGACAAAATAGTTTGGGGAATTTTACTAGCATCAGTAGTCGCCAGAATAAAGATCACATGGGCTGGTGGTTCCTCCAGGGTTTTCAGCAAGGCATTGAAAGCTTCAGTAGTTAACATATGAACCTCATCTATAATATAGATCTTTTTTTTACTTCCGGTGGGTGATAATTTAACATTCTCACGTAACATGCGGATATCATCAATCCCCCGATTACTGGCTGCGTCAATCTCAATGATATCCATATTGCTGCCATCAGTGATGCTTAAGCAGGAAGCACACTGGTTGCAAGGAGGTTGATCTTCCCCACAGTTAACCATTTTAGCCAAAATCCTGGCAGTTGAAGTTTTACCAGTTCCCCTGGGTCCCACAAAAAGATAGGCGTGCGAAAGCTTTTGGTTTTTAAATGAATTCAAGAGAGTTTGGCTAACAGCAGGTTGGCCAATTAAATCATCTAATGATTGGGGACGGTATTTGAGATAAAGTACTGGCATAAAAATATTTTATCATTGCTATATTGCTAAATTGTTGAAAAACAATTTAATAATTTAACAATTTGACAATTTACATAATCTAATTCTCGGCGTGATGAATTCCCAGCAAATGGTTAACTCCGTGGTCTAATAAAAACTTTATCTCCTCATCAACCGTAGTGCCATTTTCGGCCGCATCTTCTAGAACCTGTGGCAATGATAACACAATATCGCCAAGTCGAAGAACCTGGTCTGGAGCAGCTACAAATCCAACTCTGGGAATATGTTGCAAACTTGAGGGCATCGGATCTTCAAAAGCAAAGGACAGAATATCGGTGGTGGAATCTATACCACGATACTTCTGGTTAAGCTCGTGCATCTTGCGATCACCAACAATACTGACGCTAACTTCAATCTTGCCATGTAGATGATGCTTTTCCAAGGCCTCAATAACGGCATCTTGAACCACTGATTTATTGACTTTATACCTAGGATCAGAATTGATAACTATATTAACCATAGAATTAATTTTCAATTACCAGTTTTGCAATTTACAATGAATTTTCATTGATCATTGAATGAAAATTGAGAATGACATACCAAATTCGATAAATCGAATTAGGAAAACTGAAAATTATTGAGCAAGCTTTTCTTTAACCAATCCACTAACTCTACTCCCATCAGCTTTACCCCCAACCTTCCCCATGACCTGTCCAATTACCTTACCCATATCTGAAATAGAATTAGCCCCTAACTCCGTTATAGCCTCTTCTACTAGTTTAGTCAACTCCTCATTTGAAAGCTGAGTTGGCAGATAATTTTCCAGGATTTTAGCTTCAGCTTCTTCTTCTATAGCTGAATCTTCCCTAGCGCCTTGCCTAAATCCCGCAGCCGCCTCGCGACGTTTTTTAACTTCTCTTTGAACCACTAAAATTATATCTGAATCCTCCAAAGGAGAACCCTTGCTGATCTCAACATTTTTGATTTCAGCCAAAAGCAACCTCAAAGTTGAGACTGTCCGTTCATTACGAGAAAGTTGAGCTTCTTTTAAATCTGACTGAATTTGGTCAATTAACATTTAAGCACTGTTCCTTTTGGCGCGTCTAATTTTGCGCCTTTTTTCAGCTAAATATTCCTGGCGAAGTTCAGACGGTTTTCGGTAGCTTTGGCGAGCCCTAATCTCTGGGATTAGACCTTCAGCTAAAACCTGTTTTTGAAATCGTCTGATAACTGAATCAGTATTATCATTTTGTCCAGCTTTTATAACTATTGGCAAATAAAACACCTCCTAAGGTACTATTGTACTCCATTAGACCATTTTTTTCCAGCGGCCTCCGAGCAAATGGAAATGAAGATGAGGAATTTGCTGGGCCTGGCCACCATTAACCACCACTCGGTACTTATCTAAATCAAGCTCTTCCACCAATTTAGCCACCGCCCTATAGACTTCAACCAACATATCTCCCTCAACTTCCCTTATCTCACCAATCCCCCTAATATGCTGTCTCGGCAGGATTAAAATATGCTGATCAGCGCTGGGATGAATATCCGGAAAAGCCACCACTAAATCAGTTTCATAGACAAAATTGGCTGGAATTTCTTTGTTAATTATTTTGCAAAATAAACAGTTCTCCATCAGGATTAGAGGACTTGCGAAGATCGAGAGGTCGCAGTTTTTCATTCCTTTAGTCCGCCGAAGGCGGGCGTATTTGGAAAACCAGACCTCCGATCGAGCAAAGGCCGTTATGCTCCATTAACCAAACCCTTAAGTAAATTAAGGGTTCTAGTTTGACGAAGGGCGTGACGCAGTTGTAACCTTGGTTCTTGTTGCTGAAACTGTTGTTTAACTCGGTTATCCTGAATCTTGTCAATTTCGGCCTGCAACTCAGGGTCGCTTATCTGAACATTCTCCATTCGTGCAATCTCAGCTAGCCCCAACTCCATTCGAACATTCTTCTCTGCTTGAGGCATCCATTTAGCCTTTAATCCATCCATAGTTTCATTCTGACCTTTTAAGTAATCCTCCATCAAAAGACCCATATCAGCCACTTTTCGCTGCAGAGAAACTAACATTCTGTTTAACTCGTCAGCAACCAAGATATCCGGTAGCTCAACCTGGGTAATCTTTTCAACTTCTTGGAGGATAGCTTCTTCAAAATCAAGTTCGCTGTTATAGTTAATCTGATCTTCCAAATCTTTTCTAATTTTAGCTTTAAGATCTACCAAATTAGTAGCTCCCATAGCTATAGCAAATTCATCATTTGGCAAAGCATTTTTAACTACATCATCACTAGCTGGCTGAGTAGCCGCGCTTTGAAAACTAATTGAGCCACCACCATTAGTGCTATCTATTGGTCCCGATTGAATCGGGGCTACCGGCTTAGCTCCGGCCCTAGCTGACCACCGCTTAAACAGGTCATCAACCACCTTGGTAACCTCTTCTTCAGTTACTGGTTTTGGAGCAGGTTTACTGGCTTTAATAGTTTTATAATCGCCGATAATCACCTGAGGCCGATTAGTGACCCTAGCTTTATACTGCAGATCTGAACCTTTGGCAAAAGTTGTTAGCTGATACTGTGGATAATCAATTGGAATAATGTCGGTACCTTTTAAGGCTTCAATTAGGAACTGAGGCATGGCTACTTTTAGAAATTCATCCTGCATCTTCGCTCCTAGGTTTTGCTCAACCATATTAGCAGGAGCGGCACCTTTTCTAAAACCTGGTAACTCAATTTCGGCGCCTAATTTGGCTAAAGTAGCATCCCAAAGGGGAGCCAGGTCAACCCAAGGAACCTGTATCGTTACTTCAACTAAAGATTTTTCTAATTTAGCAATGTTTTTATTTACCATAGAAACTTTCTGTTCTGAGTCTTTCATCGGCAATTATGAACCCAAACACTTAGGTCTATTTTACCAGAATCGAAGCCTAAAATCAATCAGGATTTACTCTTACCAAATTTTTATCAGTATACTTTTGCAAATCTAAATATCCATCAGCTAATAATGTTCTATCTACTTCAAGAGCAAGACCACAAACTTCAAGAGGAAATTTTATAGTCTCTCTAATTGGAAGATCAAACATCTTGAATAATTTTGGTACAAATTCTAACATGCGTTCCATATCCTTACCTCCTCTGTGAAATACAATGTTAGCAAAGGCATTTCCTGTTGTCGAAATCCCCAATAAATAACTACTATAAGTCCCCGGCTCCGATATAGCTTTGTATATAAAATACAACTGTGCAATTGTTGCTCCAAATCTACCAGCAAGATATTTATTACCCTCATAGGTAAATTTATCCTTTAAAAGAGCCTCTCTTAAACCAACTCTTGTATAATATTCAAATTTATTAGCAAAAGGCCTAGCCATTTCGCGGCCACCTAACCCTTTTTTGGCTAAATCTGATTGGATAAGATCGCCATTTATGGAAATTACCCAGCCAGATTCATCCGAGTCTACTTGAAAATAGAGATTTTGTTTTTTCTTGTTCTCCTCAGTTTCAATCTTTTGACCCCATCGGAGTGAACCACTACCTGTAATTGATCCATCGGGGTTAATACCATCAGGTAAAGCTTGAGGTTTTCTGACCTTACTTTCTCTAAGTAATACTCGACCGCCTAAAGAAGCTATATCCAAAAAAGTTTCAATACTTTTTCTGTTAATTTCTAAATATTGAGCAAAAGCGCCGCCATATGTGCAAACAAAACTTTCACTGGGTTCAGCTTCTAAAATTGGTTCCCATCCATCAGCTTCTGTTTTCATGCCTCACAGTCTACCATTTTAAGTGATTATTCTCAATTAGATTCTAAGTTCACACAAAACTAGTACCGATCGGCATACATTTTGTCAACATAACTAAATCGTCCATTTTCGTCAGAAAATAGTCCAGGTCTATTTTCCATCAATTTGGAGGATTGACTCTTGAATTGGATTATTTACTACTTACTCGGGGAAGAGCATAAATCATGATTCCTATCACAGGAATCATTAAAACCAAAACTGCTTGAATCCCAGGATTACTGAGTAATTCAGTTATCATCTTTTACCTCCCTTCCAATGAACATTGCTAATAGGTATAAATATACTGCTAAGGAAGTACTAGCTACTCCACCAATCACACCAATTTGATCATTTATACTGGGCACAAATAACGCTCCCGCTCCGCCAATGGCGGCTGCCTGAGAAATATTCAACAACCACCTAGCCGTTTCTTTCCTTTGAAAGTTATTTAGCTTATCGCGTTTCTGTAACACAAGTATTATACCATCTTTATTTCTTTAATTAATTCTTCCAAATTATAAAAATGGGTGTCTTTTTCAGATCGTTTTTTAGTTTCTAATTTTCCATTTTCAGTTTTTTTGGAGATAACTACTCTAAAAGGAATGCCAATCAAATCTGCATCGGCAAATTTCTCGCCGGCCGAAACTCCCACTCGATCATCAAAAAGTACCTCAATATCTTCAGCTTGCAGCAGTCTGTAGACTTTTTCAGCCTCCCCCATTATTCTTGGGTCATCTAAATCCAGTCCAACCAGATGAACTCTGAACGGCGCCACACTCTCCGGCCAAATTATACCTCTATCGTCATGAGAAACCTCTACTATAGTTCCCATTACCCTTGAAACTCCCCAACCATAGGCTCCCATAATAGCTGGCTTTCGCTCACCTTTTTCATCTGTAATTAAAAAGTTCATTTTGCTGGAATAATCAGTGCCATAATGGAAGATATTACCTACCTCAATTCCATTGCTAACTTTTAAAGGGCTGGCACATTTTGGACATTTATCTCCGGCTTTATCTTTGTTAATTTCCCGGTTTTGGGCAAACTCACAGTGTTCGCAGTAAATAATTTCATCTTCGCCAACTGGGATTAAAACCTGAAATTCTAGCGAAGGATTTGATGTAAAAACTCCTCCAGAGGCTTCAACGACCCTAACTTTTAGACCAACCCTCTCAAAAGCTTTAATGTAAGACTTAGTTATTCTCTCAAAAAATTCTTGGTGAGCCTCTTCGGTTGTGTCAAAAGAATAGAGATCTTTCATTAGCAGTTCTCGACCTCTAATTAATCCAAACCTAGCCCTGGATTCATCCCTAAATTTGCTTTGGATTTGGTACAAATATACCGGCAAATCTTTATAGGAGTTTAAGTAACTTCTAGCAATCGAAATCATTGCCTCCTCATGAGTAATCGCCAAACCAACCTCCCCACCAGCCCGATTTTTAAATTGCAGCATGTTATCTTTACCCAAAGTCTGCCACCTACCAGTTTCATCCCAGATCTCTTTTGGCTGAAGTGCAGTCATTAGTAGTTCTTGACCACCAATTGCATTCATCTCTTCTCGAATAATCTTTGAGATTTTTTCTAAAACAATTAGACCAAGTGGCAAATAATTATAAACTCCGGCCATATGCTTTTTAATAAAACCAGCTTGTTCCAATAATTTAGCATTAGCAGATTGTTCATCAGCCGGCACCTGCTTCGAAGTTTTTGGAAATAGTTTTGAATAAAGCATATATTTATTTTCCCATCTAACTCATCCTAATTCTAGTCCCCACTTGCTTACCTGCGGCAATACCTAAAATAGAATCATTTTCTGAGTTAGTAATCCAGGCTGATCTTCCTCCAACAGCGAATGCTGTGGCCACTGCTATTTTAGATTCAATACCACCAGTACCCTGGTTGGATTTTGAGCTTACATAGACTCTTTCCAAATCATGATTTGTCTCAATACTTCTAATTACTTGCTTATTTTGATCCCAAACTCCCTCTGCTTCAGTTAGCATAATTAGATTACCGGCCTGAACTAATCTGGCTACAAAAGCTGACAAGCGATCATTATCTGCAGAAATCGACAGCTGCTCCAATTCAAATGTATTCATAGAATCATTAGCGTTAATAATCGGTACAAAAAGATGGCTTTGTAACTCCTCTAGTATTGGCCATTTGGGACTATTCTCTGAAATGGCTAAAACATCTTGTTCTGAAAGTAGGTGATCAACAGTTATCTTGTTGTATTTCTCAAAAGCCCGAGCCCAAGTTGAAAACAACTTTGTAGAACCTGCCGCAGCTAGCTCCTGTTTTCTGACGATACCACCATTCTCAAAACCCAATCTTTTTCTGCCAAAAGCAACCGCACCAGAGGTAACAATGGCAACTTCAAATCCTTTATCAATAAGTTGGCTTACTTGCCGCACAACATTATCAAAAACATCTAACCTGGCATTATTTTGCTCATCAACAACAGTGCTGCTACCAAGCTTAATAACATATCTATTTAGTTCAATTTTTTCCATATAAAAGCCCTTGCAAAAACCACAGATTTTGTGATTCTTACAAGGGCCATCAATTGGCGTTACCACCTTGTTTCTCGCGATCATTGCTGATCGAGACTTAATAACTGACAATTATCAGTGTCCGAATTTTACGCTTAGGCTTGCGTGTATACTTTCGTACCCAGCTCCGGAGCAGGAAACTCCTTCATCGCTTTATAAATAAATATTACCATTTTTTAAAGAAAAATGCAAACTCATCAATAATAATGACATTTTTGACGATCGGAAAAAATGTCATCCTAGATTCTTTGTTTCAAAAATTTTTATATACTCACTCAACTGCAATTCCCTAACCCATTGACGTAATTCCTTCGTGTAATTATTTTTAGAAACCCAGACGCTCCTTTGTAATGGATAAAACTCCAATCTTCTTAACGTTTCCCTAAGAGTTCTTCTTATCTTGCGATTTTGTTCTGGTATATCAAAAACAACTACCCGCCATTTTTCATCCCACTTTTCATTTTTTAACTTTACAATCGGTTTACTAAGCCTCACAGCTTCTTTTTGCTTAAATTCAGCCGCACCAAGCTCTGTCAGCCTGATACAAATTTCTTCCTCCCTAATCCCTTTTTGAATCAATCCCTTTTTCTCTAATCTCCTAATCGCTACTTGTATACTGTTTCTGGAATATTCCTTCGGAAAGTAACTATAAACCAACCGGTGAGGCCTCCATGCTAAGTCAATTAGACTATGAACTATAGCTTCTGTTATCCCATTCATAATTCTAGTATAAATGAGGTATGGAATAATGACAACTCGGCCGATCGGATATAGTGTCACTTATATTAAACTTTCCTATGTAGTTAAAAACCAGTCAATGTAAGTCTGGGGTCAAATTTATTGTGGTTCGGCATAACAACCAGCAGCTAAAGACTCCTTCGTTTGCGTCCCGGTAAACGAGACCGATCTAGTTCCTACCACAAACGGTCTATCATCTGCCGGACGATAAGTTGTCAGGCGATCTGGATCATGATCTGATATGTTTCCGAAAGGGACAATTACGCGACTGGCTGATTCCTGATTGGCTACAACTGAACCAGCTACGAAAGCTAAACTTTCATTGGACTTTAAACTACCAATTACAACTACAAAACCCCCGTCAAATTGATGTAGGTCTCCATCTGCAAATGCAGTATGACCAACGAAAGTAATGTCCGCCATATTATTTTCAGGTAAACAGGTTAGCAAAATCCTCCTTGAATAATTATCAGGGACGATATCAAGAGGATCTTGTCCAGGTACTTGAGCTTCAGCTGACTCAGGATGAAGAAATGAGCCTAGTATAACTGCAGTACCAAAAGCTGCTCTGACAATTTTAGCTTTAGTTAGCCTTTCCATTTTTGGAGTATAGGCAACTTCACTATAGAAGTCAAGAGGTTAAAAGAACTTTTTGATGTCGGAGAAGGTGACGAGTAACATCAAAGTCAGCAAAATGGCCATGCCGATAGTGTGAACCCATTTTTCAACTTCGGCCTTAACTCGCTTTTTTGTTATTGCTTCGATTAATAAAAATAGCAACCGACCGCCGTCAAGCGCCGGGAATGGCAAGACATTCATGACTGCCAAATTTAAAGATAAAAGAGCCACAAAATTTAAGTAAGGAATTAGCGGGTCTTTTGTCTCAGTCAAGATTGAGTTTACCACTGAGGTAATGCCGACTGGTCCAGAGACTGTTTGGGAAACTGGGCTAAAACTTTTATCGGTAAAAGATTGGCCAATTAGGTTACCTAAAATCCCTCCAGAATAAACTGTCAAGTTATAGGCGTGCACCGGCCCTGAAAAAATTCTCTGGACAGGAGTGTCGTAACTTAACTTAGCTACTTGGAATTCAGCTAAAGCTACTCCCAAAGCTCCTTCCCCTGCGGGTGGATTTGCTCTTGGGGTAATTTTAACTTTAGACTCTGCTTGAGTACTGCTATCGATAACTGATAGCTCTACTTCTTTTCCAGCCAGATTTTTAATCTGAGAGGTCAAATCTGTCACTCTTTCAAAAGTTTGTTCGTTAACCTTTTGGATAACCATCCCTGAAGCTAAACCAGCTAATTTAGCCGGCGAGTTATCCTGAACCCTCTGAATCAGGATTGAATTTTGAATTTGAGTATTAGCTCCCACAAATTGATGGCTATAAAGCAAAGGTAGATCAGCTTTAAAATTACTTAAGCCTAGAACTAGATAAAATAGCAACCAGGCCAAAAACAAATTCATAACCACTCCAGCTACCACCACTGAAATTCTCTTACCAACTGATTGAGAAGCAAAACTACGCTTATCATCTAAAACTGATTTATCAACTTCGTCTTCGCCGAGCAACCTAACAAAACCGCCAAAGGGTAACCAATTGATTGAGACTAAAGTTTCACCAATCTTCTTACCCCAAGCCCGAGGTGGAATCCCAAATCCAAATTCCAAAACCTTAATGTTAAACTTCTTAGCCACCAGGAAATGCCCCAGCTCGTGGATAACGACTAAGATTAGTAAAGTAACGATAAAAATGATTATTGTTATAAACATATTTAAACTCTAAGCACTAAATTCTAAATACTAAATAAATTCTAAATTTTGAAAATTTAAATTTCAAAACTTGTTTAGAGTTTAGATATTAGAGATTAGGATTTCTCAGGTTACACTCGCAGTAATTCTTCTTCCTTGGCCTTAGCTAACTCTTCAACTTCAGCGATTTTTTTGTCAATTAACTCTTGCAGCATCTTCTCTCTTCTAAAAAGCTCATCTTCACCAATCGTTCCAGCATTTTTTTCTGTTTCCCAAGTTTGCCGGGTATCTTGGCGGATCTGCCTGATTTCAACTTTACCTTCCTCAGTTTTTTGATGGACTATTTTGACAAACTCTTCCCGCCTCTCCTGAGTTAATGGAGGCAAAGACAACCTAACAGTTTGGCCGTCGTTACTAGGATTTAAACCCAAGTTTGCTTCTTGAATCGCTTTAACAACTGCAGTGACCAAACCCCCATCCCAGACTGAAATCTGCAGCAAAGTTGGCTGAGGAGCACTAATAGTACCAACTTCATTAAGCTTCATTTGTGAGCCATAAGCATCTACTGGAATATTTTCTATCAAAGACGGGTTAGCTCGTCCGGCTCTAATCCCAGACAACTCTTGCCTAAAATGCAATATTGCTGAATCTAATCTCTGATTTGGCTCTGTCAAATGTGGATCCATTATTCGCCTAAAACAACTCGTTCAAATCTCCCAACCTGGATGTTTTCCCCTAGTTTACCTATAACTCCTTTAATTAGTTGGTCAACGGTTAAAGAGTTATCTCTAATATACTCTTGTTTGAGGAAATCTTCAACATTTTCAGGATTCATAGAAGCTACCTGAAGAGCTAGATCATGAGCTAAAGTCTTAAAATCCTCTGTTTTAGCCACAAAATCTGTTTCGCAAAATAACTCCACTAATACTCCAACTTTACCATTATGTGAATAAACTTCCACTAACCCAGCCTTAACCTCACGGTCTCCCTTACTAGCCGCTCTCTCTAAACCCTTTTTCTTAATTACTTCCTTAGCTTTTTCCAAATCCCCATTAGCCTCTGTTAAAGCTTCCCGGCAATCAGCTATCCCAGCGCCAGTCAAATCCCGAAGTTCTTTTATTTGATCTACAGTAATGTTCATATTAATAAAATCCTAATTTCTAATATCTAAACTCTAAACAAATTCAAAAAATCAAAATAATAAATTCTAAACTGTTTTGGTCATTGTTATTTAATAGTTTAAATATTATTTAGGATTTAGTGTTTAGGATTTAGGAATTCCTTTTACACTTTTAGCCTTCTCTTTTGCTTTCTTCTAATTCTTTTTTCTCAACTACTTCTTCAGCTATTGCCACATCAGCTGCAATACCGACTTCGTCGGGTATCCTCGGCGTAGCCGGGACCGCACTATTAAGCATCTCTTCCGCATTTGCAGCCTCAAGTTCTGCTTTAGCATCTTCTTTGGCTTTTTTATCAGCGGCTTTGACAGCTTCCTTTCCAGCTTCTTTTCTACCTTCTTCAAAAGCCTGAGCGACTGACTCAGACAAGATCCTAATGGCCTTGATAGCATCATCATTACCAGGAATGGGGTAATCTATTAAACTTGGGTCAGAATTAGAATCTGAAATAGCCACTAATTTTACTCCCAAACGATTAGCCTCTCTAACAGCCGTATCTTCTTTAACACAGTCAACAATAAAAATAGCATCAGGGACTTGTGTCAAGTCACCAACACCACCTAAATCCCGCTCTAGTTGGGCCACTCTTCGATCTATCAACAGCTGTTCTTTCTTAGTATATTTACTCAGCTCACCCTTTTCTTTTTGTTCTTTTAACTCTTTTAACTTTTTAATATTTTTTTGAATCTCATCAAAATTAGTCAAAAAGCCACCGATCCAGCGGTTTTTAAGGTAAGGAGAGTTTGATCTCTGGGCCAACTCCTCAATAATTGGTTGGGCTTGTTTTTTTGTACCTACAAATAGCAGTACTCCACCGGATTTACCCAGTTCACGAACATAATCACAAGCAGCCCCCAGCATCTTTTCAGATAAAGTCAGATCAATAATATGAACTCCTTCTCTGGCTCCGTAAATATAGGGACGCATCCGAGGGTTACCCCGGCGAGTTTGGTGTCCAAAATGGACCCCAGCTTCTAATAATTGCTGTAAGCTTGGTATTTGCATTTTCCTTTAACCTCTCTAGTATCAGAATCTTCAGGAAAATAAGATACTAGATGTGTGATAGGCTTAAGTTTAGTTCATTCAGCCTCATTTGTCAATCCCGGCTTCGCCGTGGATTAGACCCACGATTAAATCGGGGTCAAACGCTGCATCTTATAACCTACACCCTGTTGAGTTAAAATATAGCGTCCCTCAGTATTATCATCTAATTTAGCGCGTAGTCTACAGATATTGACTGCAACTAAATGGGTCTCATCTTTACCAAATTCAGAACCCCAACACCGGGTTAAAATTTCACTGTGTGTTAAGGTTCTACCAACATTTCTGGCTAGCTCAGATATTATCCGATACTCAGTTGGAGTTAGATCTATTTCATCTTCACCTTTGGTAATTAAATGCTCTGGAAAATTAATTGTTAGATCACCATTCTTGATCTCACTGGGACTTTCTATCCCTATTCTATGATTGGCTCTTCTAAGTAGCGCCTTTGCTCGTGCTGGAAATTCTAATCTCTTACCGAACTGACCTTTAATTAGATAGTCATCAGCTCCGTGTTTTAAGACACGCACGATCCTATCCTCGTCATCACTCTCTCCAATATAAATTACTGACAACTTGGCATTAAACTGACGGGCTTCTGGAATTACTTGCTCTGATGGTTGCCCAAAAGGCCCATCAGCTAAAACTAACAGGTCAGGATCATATTCTTCCAAAAAATCAATCGTAAAATTAGGGTTGGCTCCAGTATGTATTTTGCTAAAACCTGCTATTTTTAAGCTACTCCGCAAGGTTCGAACTTGCCTGTTATCCCAATCAACAATACCAATACAGGCATCCTTCTGCTCAATATACATAAGCATATTAAACAATTATTTTTTGTAATAGTCAATGGTCTTTTGGACACCTTCTTTAAAAGTTACTTTTGGAGTCCAGCCTAATATCTCTTTGGCTTTTTTATTTGAAAGACAGGAACGTAGTGGATCTCCTGGACGAGCCGAGCCATAATTGGGCTTTTCTTTAAAATTTAAGATTCCTGCAACGGTCTCATAAACCTGCTTGTTAGAAGTTTCCACTTCTGTAGAGATATTAAAATAATCGTTACCAGTAAAATCTAAAGCTTTGATATTGGCGTCAACTACATCCGAAACATAGACATAATCCCTGGTGTGGGACCCATCACCGTTAATAGTGGGAGCCTCCTTATGAATTAATTTATGGATAAAAATGGCTGTTACTCCGATTTCTTGACTGCCATCTTGTCTCGGGCCATAGACATTAGCGTAGCGAAGTGACACCCAACCAATGCCATATAAATTGCCATATAATTTCAAATATTCTTCGGCACATCTCTTGGAAACTCCGTAAAATGAACTCGGTCTAAGGGTAATAAAATCTTCAGCTAGAGGCAGGTCAACATCCTCAACATCACCGTAAAGTGCCCCACCAGTATTGGAAAAGATAAATTTCTTGAATTTAACCTCTTTGGAAGCTTCAAGTAAGTTCATCATCCCCAAGACATTAGTTTCAGCATCTTCCAATGGATGCTCCATAGAATATGGCACAGAATTTTGGGCTGCCAGATGGAAAACTATTTCAGGCTGAAATTCCTGGAAGATCTTTTTTATCTCTTCACCTTCCCTAATATCAACTTGATAGAATTTGGTTTTTGGATCCAGATTTTCTTTTTTCCCTGTCCTAAGACTATCAATTACGGCCACCTCATGCCTTAGCTCTAGTAGTCTATCTTGCAGGTGGGAACCGATAAAGCCAGCGCCTCCGGTGATTAATATTTTCATTGTAGGGTATTTTTAACTAAGTTTGTTAAATATTTCTTAAGCCCTTCACTTGTGTCAGGGTGCATTAAACCATATTCAATAACGGTTTTTAAGTAATCAATTTTATTACCTGTGTCCCGATAGATCGCATTTTGTAGCTCGATTGCATGGACAGGGATTCCTTTATCAATAATCTTTTGGGTACCATCTGTTAAATATAGTTCACGATCCTGAGACTTATTGGCCATCAACTCTTCCAATGCCTCATAAATATCAACTGTTGCCACAATTCCACCATTACCCACTAAATTGGATGGAGCATTTTCCCTGGTCCCTGGTTTTTCAACAAACTGTTTAACTCTAAAAACGCCGTCCCCAACACTATCTCCTCCAACGTAACCATACTTCTTCAAACCATCGTCCCCCTCGTACTTAATTGTTCCCAGTATCATTGTTTGGTATCTTTCATAAGCATCAATCAGCTGCTTAGCTCGAGATGGTTTGGCATCAACAAACTCATCTCCCCAAAAAATCAGAAATGGATCATCGCCCATAATATGTTTAGCGTTCAAAACCGGGGTACCAGTGCCCATTGGGCCTTTTTGTCGGATATAGACAAACTCGGCCATGTCGGAAATCTGACGAACCAGAGCTAGTTCTTCAATCTTGCCAGCTTCTTCCAGCTTTCTCTCTAACTCAAAGTTATTGTCAAAATGATCCTCGATGCTTCTTTTATTCCAACCAGTCACAATTACAACGGTCTCGATCCCTGCTTCTACTAACTCCTCAACCACTCTCTGTATAATTGGTTTATCTACCAGTGGCATCATCTCTTTGGGCATGGCTTTAGTTTGCGGCAAAAACCTAGTTCCAAATCCAGCAGCTGGAATAAGTGCTTTAGTAATTTTTTGAGCCATAGAATAAATAATATACTTTAAGGAGATTTATGTCCACCGGTACTACCAAATTTACCTCTTGAGCTATCAGTGATTTCATCAACCTCTTCCCACTCTGCAACTTCAACTGGCACAAATATTCCTTGAGCAATTCTTTCCCCTCGCTCAACAACGACTACTTCATCAGTAAAATTATAAACAGCAATATCGTACTCGTCATCTTCGCCCCAGAAATCTTGATCTCCAATACCAATTCCATGAGGTGGCATCAAACCTTTTTTAAAAGGAGTTGAGCCTCGAGAAGCTACGACAAACATATAGCCCGGTGGGGTCTGAATAATTAGATTGGAAGGAATTTTGACCAAAGTTTTTGGTGGAATTCTCGTTTCTAATCGAGCATACAAATCACAACCAACAGCACCTTTTGAATGATACTCCGGCAGCGGCAAACTCTTATCAATCCTCTTTATCTTAACTTTCATCTGGAATTAAACCTAATCCTTTCAATCTATCATATTCTCGAGCTTTCTCTGAGATTACTTTTAATTGATCAAGAGTCTCACTTGAATCTTGTTTAAAACTTAAACCTAATTTAGCAGCCAGTTCAGCCTTGCTTAACTCTATACCAATATCTAAAGCGTGCTGCGGTGAAGAGAATATTCCACTTTCCACCAACTGATAACCCCCTGACCAAGCAGATTTATTCCTATTACCATCAAAGACAAAATCTGGTCTAAGAGGCATTCCTGAAGAATCTTGATGAGTGACGTAAATCTGCCTTGTTTCACCGTCTACTCTGATAGTTAAATTACCTCTAGGATCCTCTTCAAAACTACCTCTATAGTTATCCAAGATTGATCCAATTTGTGGCCAAACATCCTCATAAATATGGGCTCTGGTAGAAACCGTCACCAATGGGCCCAGAGGCAGTTCTAGCTGCTTAGCCATCCAGGCTTGCATAAATCGCAGTCCAAAAGCATTCCTTGGCCAAGCTCCATACATATCATTTGATCTAAAGTTAGCTACTAACTCCAATGCACCATCTCTAACATAACCTTGATAAGATAATATGCAAGAGGTTCTAAACCCACTATCTATTTTTTCCGATCGGTCTAATTGATTATCTTTAACAACATCATATAGAATAGCCACAGCACCTCTATCGTTTGGATCTTTCCTAAGTTTATCAATTATTATTTGCGCTTGATCAGTTCCAAGAGCTCCAAATCTTCTAAATCTTTCTCCATAAGTATAAAAAACATCCTCTGGTAAATTTGGGTTTAAAAATTCAGCTATATAAGCAGGCAAATCACTCTTAACAAAGTTAAAATAATCCTCGACTTTGGGATTTCTAGGATCTTCAGCTGTTACTACAGCCACCAGATTATTAAGATCTCTAGCCCTGTTACCATAATTGGTCCCAGCATCTTCCCCAAACAACATGATTTCATTTAAAATTTTTAACCAAGTTTGGCCAATAGTTTTACCAGTTACTAGATGGGCCCCTAGCTCAGCAGGTAACCTGTTAGCTACAACAATCTGCGGCTCGGGGAATACTAAAGGTTCACCCCAAGCTGGAATCCTGGGAAGCTCTTGGATTAGAGACCGAACATTTATTGCAATATCACTATTTTTAACCCGGCGCAGATCATGAATACTTATATTCTGCCTAAGAGTATTAATTGCGTCTAAAGGTATTTCTCTTTGAATCGGAGATTTTTCAACACCAACAACTTGGTAATCTTCACTGATCCCATCATTCCACAAACGGACTAAAGACTCCCCGCTCCCAGATAGATCAGCGCCGCAAACAATCAGATGTCTGATATTAGGATTAGCTGCTAAATTTCTTAACATATACGAAATTCCGTATTTCTCATATAGCTGACCTACAGCTGCGAATGATTCTGGATCAAGTTTTGAGGCGATATCTTGATGTTTTGTCCACAATGTGGCAACTGCCACATTACTTTCTGGATTGCCTAAAACAATATTTTGAGACGGGGAGACTGGCCATTTTTCTAATTTCATTTTTCTTTATTCAAAGCCTCTCTTAAACGCACAGCTGCTTCTATTGGAGCTAATATTTCTTCTTCTGGATGCCAATCTATTAAACCCTTCCAATAGTTCATCACCTGGCCATGCAAATGCTTGACTGTTTTATCTGTCCCACGTCCATCCCTAAGCAGCAAATATATCCCGGTAATATTCAGACCACGATCTAGTAAATCAATACCTAATTGATTCAGATAAGCCATGGCTAAATGGTCTTCAGGAGTCATTTCTCGGTAAGTTTCAAGATGTCTTTTAGGAACCACAATCAAATCTCCAGTTGATCTGGGAAATAAATTAACGCTTAGGGCCCAACCCTTATATTCATAGATCACATATTTAGCTTTTAAATTACAAAAAACACACCTGCCGGATGATTCATGCTTTTTGGCAATCTCGTCATAAATGCCTAGATTACGGGCGTTTTTGGTTATTTCAGGATCAAATTCATTTATCTTATTTAATAATTTTTTCGGCATTTTCTTCCGGCATTTCTACAAAATAAGTTTGGATACCGGCTTGAACTAATCTTTCCAGTCCAACTGAATTATAATATCTTTGCCTCCCAATACCAAGTGAAAAATATACTGCTTTGGGTTCTGTCACTACTAAAGCATTGGCACACCTATCACAAGGCTCTAACGATAAAACCCAAGTTTTCTGGCCAATCGACCGACCATCACGAGCAGCCCTAGCCACAGCACCTTCAACATCATGAATAGTCTGACAAAAATTCAGTGATTCACCTTTCTCCAGCAGTGCACTTACGTATTCAATTTTAACTTGTTCTTCTAAACCTTGGCAAAAACTCCCTTTCAGAACTGGTCTATTGTGGCTTCTATCAATGATTTGATCTCCTTCTAGAATTAAACAGCCAACTTTAGTCACCCAACATGGAGAATTCTCAGCTTCTATCCTCGCCTCACGAATTAAATTCTGATAAAGCTCGTCATTTATAGTCGGAATTTCCAGAGGATTATCCGGAAGAACCATTTCCGAAATAGTATCAACTGGACCTAAAGCTCTGGCGATATATAATTTAGCTGCGCTAGGAAGAAGTTTTGAGTTAATTGTAATCCTACCGGTCTCAGCCAATTCTCCCTTCAATCTATCCAAATCAGCACATCTTATTTCTACCATAGTTTATAAGTTTATAGTGCACCGTTTTTATCTAAGTTACTTTTGAACTCAGTTCGAAGCAGTTCCTGCAATTTCTGAACAGCATTATAGGTACCAGCCGCTTCTAACCTTTCTACAATGGCACTCGTAGATAAATTTGGCTCCTGTCTTGGTGTCAGGAAAATCTCTCCACCATGTTCTGCCATGGCAACTACTTCGGGCTTATCTTTTAACTCAGAACCATCTGGCCAGCTACCTTCGACGCACAAATATCTGTCAGGTTTAAGTAATCTAATCACCTCTTCAGCTGTAGACTCATCATATAAAGTTATGTAATCTATGCTAGTCAAAAAAGCCAGCATTTCAGCTCTTTTGATCTCCCCTAAAATTGGCCTATCCGGACCTTTATAAGTCCTGACCGAAGCGTCACTATTGAGGCCGACAACAAGAATATTTCCTAAAGACTTAGCCAACTCCAAATAACGGCCATGACCAATATGAATCATGTCGTAGGTACCAGTAGTGAATGCTATTTGAAGTCCGCGCCCACGGTAAAAATCTCCTAAAGTAGGTAGCTGATCTTGAGGCACTAATTTCTGCTTCAGGCTAGGGTGTGATTCACCGCTAAAACCAGTAATCGAGGCTATCTTTGGAGCATCTGATTGTTGTTCCGGGGAAACAGACATAACAATACTTTTACTTTACCTGAGGAAAATTTTCAAGTGGGCAAAATTACTTTTAGTCCTTTTTTTGAGTATGTAGCTATAAAAGGCTTCTTTTTCTTCTTTAACCTACTGATCTCTTTAATAATTTTATCCAAATATGGAACTATCTCTTCTGGGAATACATTTGGAAAATCGAAGAACATAGTATTTACTAAAACTAATGCCTTAACATCGAGAAAATTCCTATCAAAAGTTATCACGGTTCTATTTTCTCTTTTGGCTTTCTCTCTGATACTTATATCAGAAATACTTTTGGCTGATCTTTGAATTCTGATAATATTGTGCCTTCTTCTCTGGAGATGCGAGATCAGAAGGGGCGGAAAGTTTTCATCAGCGAGTAATTTCATGGAGGATTGCTACATTGTCGTTTCGACTTATTGATGGCTTTTTTACTAATTCTTTAGCATAATCAATAGCTGCAAGAATTTCCGATTTCTTAAGCTCCGTATATTCCTTCAAAATATCCTCAACACTCATCCCAGCTCCAAGAAAGTTCATAATTAGCTCCACAGAAATTCTAGTTCCAGCAATAACTGGTTTACCTTTTAAAACCTCTGGATCAGAAACAATTTTCGCATTTGTCATAGGTTTCTATTATACTATATTGACACTTGGTGTATACTAGGAACATGGAAAGGTCTCCACAGGATCCGCGTATTCAGCAAACTGAAGATATTATTAGAGAAGAATTAGAAAAAGAAAATGCATTACTAAATATCCGTGTTCAAAGTGAAAAAGATCATCGAGGTTTTGATGTCATATCTTATACCACATACGATAGTGAAGGAAACTTTACTTTTCCACCACATAATGTAATGGAAAATGTTTTTTCCAGAATACCAATAGAAGTCAGGAGAGTTAATCGAGTTACTTTTAACATTGATACTAGACCTTTGCGGCTGCTTCCACAAAGCCCATGAAGAGTGGGTGGGGATTTAGGGGACGGGATTTTAATTCTGGATGGAACTGGGTACCAATGAAGAATGGATGGTTTTTTAGCTCAATTATTTCTACTAGTTTTCCATCAGGTGAAGTCCCAGCAATTTCTAGTCCAGCATCTTTTAGCTTTTCTAAATAATCATTATTAAATTCAAAGCGATGACGATGTCTTTCAGAAATTTTACTTTTTCCATATAACTTGCGGGTTTTTGTTCCAGCTACTAAATCACAATCCCAAGCTCCTAATCGCATTGTCCCACCATAATCTTTAGCTAGTAACTTCTTTTCTTGATCGGGCATAATATGAATTACTGGATATTTAGTAGTTAAATCAATTTCTGTAGTATGAGCACCCATTAGCCCCAAAACATTTCTAGAGTATTCAATTACCGCCATCTGCATCCCGTAACACAGTCCAAAATATGGAATCTTATTTTCGCGAGCGAATTTGATGGCATTAATTTTACCTTCTACATCCCGTGAACCAAACCCTCCGGGCACAA
>Ga0209542_10007501_pt1 | contig 20719 bp, 21 predicted proteins | sample RifCSPhighO2_01_FD_184028 | JGI IMG/M metagenome (GOLD analysis project Ga0209542, IMG submission 184028) | Soil microbial communities from Rifle, Colorado - Rifle CSP2_plank highO2_0.1 (SPAdes) (version 2) | ecosystem: Environmental > Terrestrial > Deep subsurface > Rock core/Sediment ...
TCGACCGCAGCGACATACCTTTTTGCAGACCGCGATAAATTGATAATCTGTCGCCTTCCGACAAATGCTTGTATTCCTTCATGCAACACATTTTACTCAAGTGTTGCGCTTAGAGTTAGAACTGGGGCAGCGACAAACAGTCTCAAGTTATTGATATAATGGAAACTCAAATTACTCTTGACTGCCGCGAATAATCTCTCGGAGAGGTCTGTTGACGGCTTGATGGGGTTCCAGTTAAAGACATCTTTCTGACTTCTTTTGACATAGGCAAGTGCTTCGTTAAATGGCCAACGAGCTGAAACTCGTTGTCTTCGGCGAACTAGATTGCCAAAGAATCTTCTCTCAAATACTATTCCATCCCATTCTTTCAACATAGGCTTTTTGATGTTCCAGGTTTTCTATGAAAATACTAAATTATAAATACATTTCTGTCAACAAAAAGCCCCGAAATGAATCGGGGCGAATCACAAAGTCGAAAGTACAATTTACCTTACTCGAGGGTAACTGTCTCGTTGTTGAAAGGTTCAATTGTCTCCCCCAGTTGATAAAACTGGAAAAAGGGGTTGAATCTAACCTTCGTGGGTTCCGTTCCTTGTTGTTTAGGTTTAGACAGACTGACAACTAATCCCTCTGCTCTCTCTAGCTGTCTGATGAGTCGTCTCTTGCCTTCCTGTTCCTCAAGCTTTCTCGCTTTCCTCAAGACTTCTCCGATCAGGTTCGGTTTGGCGGCGAGAATAATCCTCGCTTTCTCCCAAAAATCTTTCACTCTACCATACTCATCCAACCTAGCTAGCAATTCCTCGGGATTTTGACTAATCAACGGTTTCAACAAGGATGTCATCTGAGTGGTTTTGGCCATACTTTCGATTTTTTAATTTTTTTGTGTTCTGTTTTCCGGAAACTTCAAAAGCCCCGGCCCAATACATATAAGCATAATTTTATAACTCCGGCAAACTCAGCAGATATCCGCTATCGCTAGTATCTGCTAATCTTTAAATTTTAAAAATTTTTAAATTTCAAAACGGCAGAGTATGGGTAAGTTTAGTCTCGGCACCTTCAGTGATTCTTTCCCAATGGTTGGTAACCAAAGGAATTTCCCTGATTATTCTGCCATCACGATACCTAAGACAACCATTTTCCAGCGCGTATTCGTAAAGTTCTTTGGTAATCTTCACATCTTCAATACAATATTTTATTACCTTATCAATCTCGCCGGCGCGCCACCAACGCACCGACTCCGTGCCATCGCCAGTTTTCTTGCGACCCAAGGTCGCTTCCGCCAAAGTATCCAATTTAATCCGCCGACCCAAAACCTTTTTCACTTCTTTGAGCAAGTCCACACCGCGAATCTTAGACAAATCGCCAGAATAATATTTATTGAGCAGGGGAATATCAAAATGCTCGGAATTAAAGCCGATGAGCAAATCGGCTTTTTCCAGGATTGGCCAAAGTTCTGATAATTCTCTTTGGGTAAAACTTTTATAAGCGTCAGCCGCCGAATCATAAAGGCAAACCACCGCTAAGTCCAAAGCAGTCGGGTCATTTTTGCCGACATCGGAAAAATAATTAGTGGTCTCGGTGTCAAAAAAGATTTTGCGCATTGATTTCTTGGAGCGTCAGAGTTTTTTCTTCGCCGTTCGCCAGCTTCTTTAATTTAAATTGGCCGTTTTTGAGCTCTTCTTCACCAACGCAAAGGATATAAGGAATTTGCTGGCGAACGGCGATTTTAATTTGAACGCCGACTTTTTTGTCGGATAAATCAATCGCTACCCGCAAGCCGTTATCACGAATTTCTTGAGCAATTTTTTCCAGCTTATTAAAATTTACCCCTGCATTGCAAAGATAAATGTCGGTGGTTGATTGATAAGTCGGCAAAAGTTTGTGGGTTTCCAAAAAATCGCGGATAGTAACATCACCCATGCCGAAACCGACGGCGGGAATTTTTTCCTCATCAAAAATTTCCAACAAATTGTCGTAGCGGCCGCCACCGAAAAGAGCGCGGTTGTTTTCTGGTGCAGTGTCAAAGACCTCAAAAACAATGCCGGTGTAATAATCAAAACCGCGCGCCAAGGTCTGGTCAAATCGGATATTGTTAATGCCATTTTCTTTTAACGCCGCCAAAAGCTTTTTGATTTCTTCATCGGGTTCAAAATGAATATCGGCCGGAGTCGGGTCACCTCTATCTAATTTTCTGGTAAAATCACGAATTTGCTCTTCGGAAAAATCTTTAGGGACTAAACCGGCAGCAATAATTTTCCGGCTATTTGCTCTGATTTCAAAATCGACATCTGCCGCACCGAAATTTTTCATCAACCGATAAGCCAAAGATATTATTTCCGTTTCGGCTTCCAAACCGGCAACGCCGAAAACATCGCAATTCAACTGCCAGTGCTCGCGCAGACGGCCGCGCTGGGGCCGTTCATAGCGGAAAACATTAGGAATAGAATACCAACGCAAAGGCAGGGCAAATTCGCGCCGCTTACCGGCAATCATTCGGGTAACCGTTGGCGTCATTTCCGGCCGTAAGGTTACATCGCGCCCGCCGCGGTCGGTGAAAGTGTAAGTTTGCTCATTGACGATTTCTTCGCTGGTCTTGCCGCGGTAAAGTTCCGACGGCTCCAAAATAGAAGAGTTGTATTCCAGGTAACCGAACGACTCGGCGGTTTTTTTCATTACACCGAAAAGATAATTTTGAATCGCCATGTCCGGTGGGTAAAAATCCCGCACGCCCTTGTATGGTTCTGTTTTCATGCCTATATTCTAACTATAACTGGTTTTTCACACAACCGCTTGCTTTTTTCCCAGTTTCGTGTATAGTGTCCGAGTCGTTAGAATTTCTCTAGGGTAGGAAGTGTTTTTTATTTCTTCTTAGCCAGGTGAGAGGGTCGTAGCGATAATTAGTAGAAAATATTTTTGTCACATGGCAAAGAAGTTATACATAGGCAATCTGGCCTATAGTACCACCAATGACAGCCTGCGCGATACCTTCGCGCAAGTCGGCGCGGTTATTTCCGCCAATGTCATTATCGACAAGATGAGCGGCCGCTCCCGTGGTTTCGGATTTGTTGAGATGGAAGACGCCGATGCCGACAAGGCAATTGAAACCTTGAACGGCAAGGATATGGATGGTCGCAAACTCGTAGTCAACGAGGCGCGACCGATGGCGGAAAGAGCGCCGAGACGATAATCGGTACTTTACGAAAATCCCTCCTCACGGGGGGATTTTTGTTTTGTCAAAATCTGTGATAAATTTTAAAGAACGGGCGATTAGGTAAGTGGAATACCGGCGGTCTCCAAAACCGCATTCGGGGGTTCGATTCCTCCATCGCCCGCAAGTTCAGCGGGCAGGCAAAACTGTAGTTCCCCGTTCGAATCGGGGTGGACCCGCTTGAATATTCCTTAAAAACTGCTAAAATCCAATTTAGGATGAAAATCATGAATAAAAATAATGTCATCGTGCCAAAGAAAACTTTTGCCAAATTTTTGGACGCTATGGCTGTATTTAGTGAAGTCCAGGAGCAAATTGAGGACCATTTGATTCTGACAAACAAAAAAATTGTCGGGGATTTGCGGCGCGCGCGATTAGAACATCAAAAAGGAAAGGTGGGGAAGTGGAGCGCTCTCAAAACTAAATATGGAATATAAGATCGTTCCCACGAAAACTTTTGAAAGGACACTCAAGAAACTGGACCGGGCAGTGGCAAAACGCGCCCTAGCGAAAATTAATAAACTTAGAAACAACACAGGGGAAATTATCCGGCTTCATTTTACACCCAAAGGTTTAGAAGGTTTGTATAAATACAAGATTGGGGAATGGCGCGTGCTTCTTTGGTTGGATGAATCCAAAAAAGAAATCACCCTCTACCGTGTAGGTCACCGTAAAGAAATTTATAGGAATTTGTAAAACCTAAATTAAAAATGATGGAAACAGTTTTGTATAGAAAATATCGGCCGAAAAGTTTTAAGGAAGTATTGGGACAAGACCATATTGTCAAGGTTTTGGTTGAATCAGTGAAGCTGGGACATCTTGCCCACGCCTATCTTTTCGCCGGTTCGCGCGGCACCGGCAAGACCTCAGTAGCGCGAATTTTAGCGGAAGCGGCTGGCGTCAGCAAAAACGACATCTATGAAATGGATGCCGCTTCTAACCGCGGCATTGATGAAATCCGAGCAATTCGCGAAGGCGTTAACTCTGCCCCCTTTGAATCAAAATACAAAGTGTATATCGTGGACGAAGCCCATATGTTGACCAAAGACGCCTTCAACGCCTTGCTCAAAACCTTGGAAGAACCGCCGGCCCATGTGATTTTTATTTTAGCCACGACGGAAATGGAAAAATTACCCGAAACTGTGATTTCACGCTGCCAAGTTTTCAAATTCAAAAAACCGAGCCAGCTTATCTTGAAAGAAATGATCGCCAATATCGCCAAAAAAGAGGGTTTCGTCTTGGAACCAGCGGCGGCTGAATTAATCGCTTTACTCGGCGACGATTCATTCCGCGATGCCTTGGGGATGCTGCAAAAAATCATTGGCGCCTCATCTGACAAAAAAATTACCGCCAGTGAAGTGGCCGTCGCTGCCGGCGCGCCCAAGGCGGAACTGATTAATAAAGCGGTGGAGGCTTTGAACGAAAGCGACGCCAGCCAAGGTATAAACGCGGTTCGGCGCGCCGGCGAAGAAAATATTGATATGGCGATTTTTTTGAAATTGCTTTTGGCAAAACTGCGTTTCGTTTTGCTACTACGCCACGCGCCGGAAATGAAAACTACGATTGCCGAGGAGGTTTCGGAAAATGACTTTGCTTTTCTTCAAAAAATTGCTGCGAGCAAAGATTCGCGAATTTCCGCAGCGACCATTTTAGAATTTTTGGAAGCCGAAAAATTCTTAAGTGTGACAACCACACCCTCCTTGCCGCTAGAATTGGCTATCATCAAACTTTGCGCTAAAGAAAAATAATAAATTAAATATATTACACTTATTTTGTACTATAGGAAATTATAAGTGTGTGTGAATTGTATGCTTACTGATAATAAACTTAATGACAATAACATCAACTGTCTAAAAAACGGTGGGGTGGGAGTGTTGCCAACCGACACGCTTTATGGTTTAGTCGGTTCAGCTTTTTCGCCAGTGGCGGTGGAAAAAATTTATCGGCTGAAAAAACGCGACCCAAAAAAACCATTGATTGTTTTAATTGCTAACTGGCAAGATCTAGAAAAATTCGGCATAGAAATTTCCGCAGCCGATAAAAAAATTTTAGGAGAATGTTGGCCCGGACCGACTAGTGTAATTTTACCTACGACCGTAGATTATTTTACATATCTCCACCGCGGCACCAATACCATCGCTTTTCGTCTGCCCAAAGACAAACGATTGCTGAAAATCCTAAAAGAAACTGGTCCATTGGTCGCACCGTCCACTAATCCGGAAGGTTTACCGCCAGCCATTAGCATCGCCGAAGCCAAAAAGTATTTCGGTGATCAGGTAAGTTTCTACGAAGATGGTGGCACTCTCGCCGACGCACCATCAACATTAATAAAATTAGAAAATGGGAAAATTAAAACCTTGAGAAAAAGCTAAAAAGCGAGGGAACTTCTTGAGCAAGACAGCGAGGAGGCGAGCAGGCATGGTGCCCCGCCAAAGCGGGGCGAGCGAGCCGAGCGGAAAGGAAAAATTCCCCGCTGGGGAATTTTTCCGGTCTTGCGAAAGAAAGTTTCCGAGCAATTAATTTACAATGTGTCCTTAAGGCGCAAAGAAAACCACAAGCCACCGAACATAATGACACCGAGCGCCAAAAAAATCATTCTGAAGTCAACAAAAATAAACAAGATACTGGCAACCAGTGGCCCAATCACATAGGCGGCTGGTCTAGCGGAGCGGTATAAACTGATAATGTTGGCTTGGCTACTTTGAACTTTTTTGAAAAAGTAGGTCTCGCTCATTATTTCCACGGCGCTGGCGCCAACCCGGGTGACAAAAAGCAAAGCTGCCCAAAGCGCCACACTGGTTGAACTGACAAAAGTGAGCGCCGCCGTAGACAAAGCCATAATCACCAGACCCAAAGAAAGAATTTCTTTTTCTCCCCATTTTTTGTCTGCCAATTTTCCCAAAGGTGTTTCCGTCAAAACGAAAGGCAAAAGCATAATGGTAAAAATTAGGCCGATGGTTTGCCAAGAAAAACCGAGATGGTCATGAAGATAAATCGGCGTATAAATAATCATCCAGGTGTAGAAAAAACCTAGTAAAAAACTGACTGAAAAAATCCGAAACAAATCTCGCTGACGCCAGATATTTTTCAAAGTTGACCAAATGGCAATATTTTTGTAAGTCGGGTCGCTGAATTTTTTGAAACCGCCGCGCAACAAAAACAACGCCGGTAAAATCAAGATCGCGCCAGCGAGATAAATTTTCCAGTAATCGCCGTCGGATAAAATAAATCCGACCAACAAGGGAGAGAACACCCAGGCGCTGTTGATAACGGTCATATAAATACCGCGAATGGAACCGGTTTTGCTATCGCGCGAATTGCTCTCCAGAAAAATATCCAAAGTGAAAGCCAACAGAAAAGTGGCGATAAAAACACAAATAAAAAAACCTATTGCCGGCCAAAACGAACGCGCGCTGGCTAAACCGAGCATGGCAATTCCATCCAAAACAAAAAGCCAAAATGCCAACCGATAATTTCCAAACTGACGCAATAAATGGGGCAACAGGAAAAACAAAACAACGGTAATGACGGAAGCGACGGCGTAAATCATGCCGACAGCTTTTTCTGTCGCGAAACCAGTTAGAAAAGTGGAATTAATATAAGCCGGCAAGGCCTGATTCAAGGCAAACAAAAAACCCACCGAATATAAAATAAACAATGCCCGTGAAATTCTTGGCGCGGTCATAGCGATATTTTACCACAAATTGTAATAAGTGGAAAAACTGCTTTGCACTAAATCCCGCGATCGCAAAAGTTAGTGCGGATGGGAAAAACCGTTAAACAGAGCTGTATTTTGGTGGTGTGTAAAAGAAAATTAAAATGGTATTGACAGAAATACCCATCTATGCTAACCTATTGGCAGTTAGAACATCAACAAAAGGATAGATAGTATGAAAAACGGAATGCATTGTGAGTCTGACAAGCTCGACGAACTGACAATGGGGCGTATCGCGCTCAAGCTGTTGCTATTCAAGGCGGTTAAGGAAAAGAACATTCCTACCCTTGAAGAACGCCGGCGAGGGGTACCGAAAGTCGCTCAAATGATCGGCGAGAAACCGGAAGATGTGGCCGAATTCGTTCGCTGCATCACTCCCTGCATCGTCGGTCGCATCGTCGGAAGCGAGCATGTCTCCATGGACAACTGGGTTGACACCAAGTAGTTCATTTCGTATCGATGAGCTAGGTAAGGACATCGTCCTTGTAAACGGGTAATTGGATCCCATCGTCTCACGACGATCATGGAACAGAATAAGAAACGTTCCTCCTCTCTTGATATAGCCGCCCAGCACCTTATGTGCTGAGCGGTTTTCTTTTTACTAATTTTCAAAATCAGCAGATATCCGCGATCGCGGATATCTGCGCAAAATCAACCGAAGCGCCTGCAATGAAGCCGCAGTAGCAAAATTTTTATACGCGTCGGAGCCCACCCCGCTTCGGGGAAGGGTAAAGCGGAAAAAATTTTGCTACTGCGGCAAAATTGCCGAGAAAGAATTTGAGAACCCCCTACACCCCCAACACAACCGGAATGACAATCGGGCGCTTGGCGGTTTTTTGATAGAGAAAACGGCTGACATTTTCGGTTAAGATGTTTTTCACATATTCAAAATTGATGGGCCGCATACCGGCAGTCGCTTCTTCCACTGTTCGCTTGACCACCAATCGCGTCTCTTGAAGCAGGGCTTGCGACTCGCGCAAATAAACGAAACCGCGCGAAATAATGTCCGGCGATTTTTTCAAATGACCAGTAGAAGAATTGACGCTGGCGATAATTACGAACATCCCGTCTTCCGCCATTAATTGCCGATCGCGAATCACCACTTCCTGCACATCGCCAACCGAAAAACCATCAACCATCATTGAAGCAGACGGCGCTTTTTCTTTCAATTTTTTGATGGCTTTACCACCTTTTTCAATTTCAATAATACTGCCGTCATCGGGCACAATTACATTTTCTCGCGGCACACCAAAAGTTCGCGCTAATTCGGCATGCATCTTTAGCTTGTAGTGAAAACCATGGATAGGCATAAAGAATTTGTATTTGATTTGCTTGTGGATCCATTCCAACTCACCCCGTTTACCGTGACCCGAAGCGTGAACATTGGAATCAAGGACAGTGATAACTTTTACATCGTGGCGGTAAAGATTGTCCTTAAGCGTAATAACCGCTGTTTCGTTGCCGGGGATAACCGAGGAAGAAAGAATAATCGTGTCGCTCTTTTGCAATTTAATTTGCTTGTGAGTACCGGTGGCCATCCGCATCAATGAAGCAAATTCTTCACCTTGAGCGCCAGTTGCTAGAATCATTATCTTGTGTGGCGGAAAATTGTTGGATTCTTCAATAGAAACGGCGTGTTTTATTTCTGCCAATCGCAACTGCTTGATGATTTCTAAATTGGTCTTCATACTGCGACCATCTATCGCCACCTTGCGGCCATATTTTCTGGCAATTTCAATAAAACCGATAATCCGTTCCACTTGTGAAGAAAAAGTGGCAATAATTATCCGACCCGGTGCCTCAGCCACAATTTTATCCACGGTTTCAATAACCACACTTTCCGACAAACACCAGCCGGGAAAATCAATGCCGGTGGAATCCATCGCCAACAACAAAATATCGCGGTCTTTGAAAATTTTATACTGCTCTATTTCTTTTTCCGTAGGCACGCCATCTTTATTTTCCACTCGCACATCGCCGGTAAAAACCAAATCGCCTTCCGGTGTTTCAATAATCACACCGGTGGAGTCGGGGATAGAATGGGTTAAACCAAAGAAACGAACTTTCAAGTTAGCTGAGATAGGCAGAGTGCCGTCATCAGCGCCGACAATTTTCATATTAAGCGCTGGTAAATGGGGATGCTCCAACTGGCGTTTTTGAATCAGGAGCGCACCGAATTCGCGACACCAAATCGGCGGATTGCCGAGCCGATTTATCAAAAAAGGAATAGCGCCAATGTGATCCAGGTGGCCGTGGGTAATAATCACAGCGCGAATTTTATCTTTGCGTTCTTCAAGATAAGTGGTATTGGGCAAAAGATAATCAATGCCGGGCGTGTCTTCGGTGGAAAACTGCATACCACAATCAACCACAACGATGTCGCCTTTGTATTCCACCACTGTCATATTTTTGCCGATTTCTTCCACACCGCCCAGAGGAATAATTCTGATATTGTCGCCAGACGGGGGAATGGGCGCAGCAACTTTGCGCCGAATAGAAAAATTCTTGGGAGGAATCCCTTGATTGAAAGGAATTAATTTCTTTTCCGTTTTAAGCGGCGCCAACAAGCGATATTTAAACACTCGTTTGCGTCCACTGATATTTGGTGTGTTTGATTTATACATATTGTTAATTAATATATTCGTGGATATCAGATATCCACAATGACTAATCGCTAAATATTTTCCACACCTTTTCGGTCTCAACATACCATTGATTAACATTGGCGAACCGATCCGAGGGCGTGGTTACACGACCAAAAGCGAAACCTTTGATTTTTTCCGGCAAAACATACATAAAGTCGGGCGAGTAAAGAAAAATCGCCGGCAGATCTTTTTTGATTTCTTCATTGAAAGCGGCGTATTTCTGCAATCGTTCATTTTGGTCAGCAATTGTCCGAGCTTCTTCTAAAAGCCTGTCAGCTTTAATATTGGTGTAAAGCGCGATGTTAAGGCCCGGGTCGTTTCTTTGCGAGGAATGCCAAAAAGCGAACAAATCGGGATCACGACCGATAATCTCACCAAAAAGCAAGGCGTCATATTTTCTTGGCCGAATAACTACCTGATTTAGTTCGCCCGGATCAAAAACCCTTAAGGAAACATCGGCGCCGATTTTCGTCCAACTCGCTTTCAAAATTTCCGCTGTCTTTTTAAGTTCCGGTGCGCTGGAGGTGGTAATGGCAAACACTAGAGTTAAGGTTTCTTTTTTGGACTTCTTTTCAAAAATGCCTCCGCTATTTTTCTTCCAGCCGTTCTTAATGAGCAAACTCTCGGCGAGGGCCGCGGTGTCAGTCGCCATTGAATTATCCGGCGCCGTCGTTGCGGGCAAAATCCCCGGAGGCAAAGGACCGAAAATTTCCGTGCCGTAACCGCCCAAGACCTCATCAACTATTTCAAAACGATCAACCGTCATGGCCAACGCTTTTCTAACTTCCGGATTGGCAAAAATCGGCGCTTGACTTTGATTGAAAAATAAAGCAAAAATTCTGGGCAAAGGCGTCTGCTCCACTCTGACCTTGCGTTTCTTCAACATTTCAGCCGTTGCCGGTGCGATCGCGCTCATACTCTCAACTTCGCCTCCATTGAAAGCGGCCAACAACGCTTCTTCGCTATTAAAAAATCTGAAAGTGAGCTTGTTCAGCAGCGGTCGGCCAAGCGCATATTTCTTGAACGACTTGAGCTCGTAAGCAATCGGCAGGCCGCCGGAGTTCTTTTTGACAGCGCCAATTTCAAAAGGACCGGAACCGACCGGCGCGACATTGTATTGGCTGAAAGAAAATTGCTCGGGGTCGATATCCTTCCACAAATGCTTGGGCAAAATTCCCAAAGTGGCGTTTTCCAAAAAAGACGAGTAAGGTTGTTTCAAAGTGAATTTAATTTGATTAACGCCGATTTTTTCCGCCGTAACGCCTTCCCAATTGGCGCGTTTCGGGCTTTTCAACGACGGGTCTTGGGCTTTCTGAACGGTAAACAAAACATCGTCGGCCGTCACCGGCGCGCCATCTTGGAAAAAAATGTCATTCTTGAGCATGAAAGTGTAAGTCAAACCGTCTATCGACACATTCCAATCTTTAGCTAAATCGCCGCTCAGCGCGCCGTTCGGCGCGGCCTTAAGCAGTCCGGAATAAATTACGGCGGTTAAATCGCGGTCAGCGTCGGAAATGGCGAGTAGGGGATTAATCATACCCACGGAACCAACTACGCCCTCGGTCAAGCTGCCACCGCTGGCAGGAGTTTCCACTAAAAAAACTTCAGTCGCCTTTTTGACAAGAAAGAGCGCCGAGATTGAAAAAGCGGCGAACAAAATCGCGAAAATAATTTTTTCCGCCAAACCAAAATTAGCCAAAGAGTTCTGAAACTTGGTCAAAAAAGAAATATGCCACTCCTTCTTAAAAAGATTTTCTGACAAGAAAAAAATTAATTAATAATAAACAAAGATAGAAAATTAAATGATCAAAGAAATGAAAGCCGATAGGACAAAAATAATGGCGGTGATGATGGTGACGATGAACAGGGTTTTTTCGGCGCCGCGACGGGTATGGAAAGCCGAACTCCAATTAGCGTTTTCACCAAAAGCACCGCCGGCGCCGGCGCCCGTCTGTTGCAACAAAACCGCGCCAATCAAAATGATGGACAGAAAAATCTGGATATAAGGCAAAAGCGAGGCAATTTCCATAGATGGTGATAGTTTAGCATATCCAAAAAATCGCGCAAGGGGAAATTTAAGGTAAAAGAAAAGCCCCGTCCCAATGTCGGGACGAGGCTGGAGACTCAAGGGTCAAAGCAACCCGGAGAAGTTGCGGACGAAAAGTCGGCAACCAATGTCAAACCCCGCTGGGCGATTAAGAGGCATCTTATTGACGCGCCACTGATGTCTGTCAATCCAGAACATAGTGACAACCGAAACGCTATTCTCTTCGCCTTCTTTTCCCACACCTTTTTCTTCATTTTCATTCTTCACGAAAAAGAAATGTCGGCCGGTAATTTGAAGACCGACATTTTCACCGCTTTCTTGGCGTTTAATGAGGTCTTCAATCACCAAAACATGGCTCTATTTAGCAGTTTTTCCCATTCGCACTAACTTTTGCTATCGCGGGATTTAGTGCAGAGTGATTTTTTCGCCTACATACACTAACTTTCAGCGATCGCGGTTTTTAGGTGTATGTCAAAAAATGTTACAAATGTGGTGGACGGATGCAAAATGTTGCAGAAATCGCTGACTTATGCTAACCTATCGCTATGTTAATGATTCGTTTGCAAAGAACTGGCAGGAAACATATTCCGAGTTTTCGGGTGGTCTTAACTGATAAAAGAAATTCCACTAAAAGCGGCAAGACCTTAGAAACGCTCGGTTTTTACAATGCTGAAAATGATAAGGAAAGAAGTATAGACAGCGAACGGCTCAAATATTGGTTGTCCAAAGGCGCCCAGCTTTCCGGCACACTCCATAATTATTTAATTGAACAAAAAATAATTACTGGCAAAAAAATCAATGTTTTACCAAAAAAGCGTCCGATAAAGGCGGAGGAAAAACCTGCCCCAACCGAAGCGCCAGTGAAAGAAGAAAAACCCGAAGAGAAAAAGGAAGAGGCCGTCGCACCAGCTGAAATAGTAACCCCCGCAACCTAAAAAATGAAAAAAATTCTGGTTTTTTTGTTTTTAATCTTGATTCTGATAATTTTCTGGCGACCGGCCGCTCAACCAACACCGACGGCGACTTCGTTGTTCATCGGTGACGCTAAAATTTACATAGAAATTGCCAAAACAACAGCGGAATTAACCAGGGGGTTGAGCGGCCGGCTAGCTTTAGCGGAAAATACCGGCTTGTTTTTTATTTTTCCGAACTCCGGCACTCACGGCATTTGGATGAAAGAAATGAATTTCCCTATTGATATCATTTGGCTAGACGAAAATTATCAAATCGTTTTCATAAAAGAAAACGCTGTGCCCGAATCCTATCCCGAGGTCTTCACTCCCAGCACCCCAGCCCGCTATGTCCTAGAAGTCCCCACCGGCTTCGTCCAAAAAAATAAAATTTCCGTCGGGATGATTGCGAAATTTGATAGATAGACCCAATCTCTACCATTTAGCAAATAGCAGCCATGGCGGTTATTTGCTATTTGCGAGCTTGACAAGATAATAGTTATCTGCTATGCTCTTGGCAGAATTTGGCCGCTCAAACATGTGAGTTGGGGGTCAAAAGTGTGGTGGAAAACCAACAACAAAAGAAAATCGGTCATGAAAAAACTGAGTGTCTATGAAGAGCAATTCCGAAACGCCCAAGGCACTGAAGCCAAGATAAAAGCGTTTTTCGGTGTTGCCTATGAGATGATTGGGGAAATCAATGAGCTCCGTCAAGCACGAAGAGCGCAATGCTCCGATGCCATCCTAGCGGTTATCAAGGATATCGTTGACCGTTGGGAAAGGTTTTGTGAACGGGTAGGACTACCCAATCAAAAGTGTTTGGTCCTTAAACTCTTACGGGAGGGTCCGAGCGAAGGAGAGTCCGTATACCAACTTTTCGTGGATCAGTATCCTGGAAAGAGGATTCTCTCCAACTGCTCCAGTTTCGCACTAAACAACTAAAGACCACCTAATCTCACTCGGCCATCCCTGGGATGGCCGAGTTTTGTTTTTTTATTAAAAGCGAGGGCAAGTGACATTGGCTCCCGTTAGAAGCATCGCTTCTAACGGGATGGACATTTTTAAAATTTTGTTCCCGCATACTTTATCCACCTTTCGCCGAAAAAAGTTTTTAAGGTAAAATAGTGAAACTATGATGACTAAAACGAAACGCGAATCGGAAAGAGAAGTAGAGTTGGTAAAAAAGATTCAGAAACGAGATGGTTCAGTCGTTCTGTTTGATGTCAACAAAATAAAAACCGCCGCCTACAAGTCCATGCTCCAGACCGGCGAGGGTAGCGAAAAAGAAGCCGGGCTTGTGGCTAACAAGGTCTACGCCGAACTTTTACGCATTACCAAAAAGCATAAAAATTTCATTCCAACTGTTGAAGGTGTTCAAGATGAAGTGGAAAAGGAATTAATTCTCTCCGATTATGTCAAAACCGCCAAGGCCTATATTCTTTACCGCGAAAAACGAGCGCGGCTACGCGAAAAAGGACTGCAAGTGCCTCTATCAGTAAGACGGCTGGCAACTGAAAGTAAAAAATATTTCCGCAACTCGCTTGGTGAGTTTGTCTATTACCGCACCTATGCCCGTTGGATTGATAGCGAGAATCGGCGCGAAACCTGGGTGGAAACAGTTGACCGCTATCTCAACTTTATGCGGGAAAATTTAGGCAAGAAACTCAAAGAAAGCGAATATAAAGAAGTTCGAGAGACAATTCTCCGACAAGAGGCGATGCCCTCAATGCGCCTGCTTCAATTTGCTGGCACCGCAGCGGCAAAAACCAATGTCTGCGCTTATAATTGCTCTTTCATCGCGCCGCAATCATTTCAGGATTTGGCAGAAATAATGTATATATCAATGTGTGGCACTGGCGCCGGCTGGAGCGTGGAAAGCCAGAATGTTCACAAATTTCCTCAAATCAATCAGCAAACCGGAAAAAAATTACCGGCTCATATTATTCCCGACGACAAAGAAGGTTGGGCCGACGCTTTATCTTTTGGTATGAGAACTTGGGCTGAAGGCAATGATGTGGAATTTGATTATTCGCAAATTCGTCCAGCTGGTTCGCGTTTGAAAGTTATGGGCGGCAAGGCCTCTGGACCAGACCCGTTGCGACGATTGTTAGATTTCACCCGCGTCAAAATACTAAAACGGCAAGGCAAGAGGTTAACCACTCTGGATGTTCACGACATTATTTGCATGATTGGCGACTGTGTTGTCGCTGGTGGTGTTCGGCGAAGCGCGATGATTTCGCTTTCCGATTTTGATGATAAAGAAATTCGCGACGCCAAAAAAGGCCAATTTTATCTAACCGACCCGCAAAGAAGTTTGGCAAACAATTCCGCCGTTTATACTCAAAGACCAACCAATGCCGAATTTTTAGAAGAATGGCTGGCTTTGGCGATGAGTGGTTCCGGCGAACGGGGCATTTTCAACCGTGGCGGTTTAAGCAAACAATTGCCAGAACGGCGCTTAAAACTTCTGCAACAAAAACATGCTGGCTACTTTTCGCCTGACGGCAATGTCATCGGCCCCATCGGCACCAATCCTTGCGGCGAGATTTTATTGCAAAGTAAACAATTTTGTAATTTGTCAGAAGTGGTTGCCCGGGCGGAAGATGATGAAAAATCATTATTGAGAAAAATTCGCATCGCCACCATTCTCGGCACTTATCAGTCCTCACTGACCAATCTTCCATATTTGTCAAAAGAATGGAAAGGGCACTGCGAGGAAGAGCGCCTGCTAGGCGTGTCCATCACTGGCCAGTGGGATTGTCCGGTAGTCCGCCAACCGGAGGTCTTGGAAAAATTGCGCCGAGAAGCGATAAAAGTCAATCAAACTTACGCCAAGCGCTTTGGCATCAGCGCTTCCACCGCCATCACTTGTGTCAAACCCTCCGGCACCCTGTCCCAAATGGTGGATTGCTCGTCGGGTATACATCCACGCCATTCACAATTTTACATCCGCCGGATTCGTATCGCCGCCACTGATTCGCTATTTAAAATGCTGAAAGACCAAGGAGTGCCTTATCATCCGGAAGTTGGTCAGGTACCAGAAAGCGCTACCACTTATGTTTTGGAATTTCCAGTCAAAGCGCCGACTGGCTCTATTTTCAAAGATGACTTAACAGCTATTGAGCAATTGGAACATTGGAAAATCGTCAAGACCAAATACACCGAACACAGTCCTTCGGTAACGATTTCGGTCGGTGATGATGAATGGATAGCGGTAGCCGATTGGCTTTACAAAAATTGGGACATTATCGGCGGTTTGTCATTTTTGCCCCGTGACAATCATGTTTATCAATTAGCGCCTTACGAACCCATTGATGAGAAAAAATATTATGAATTAGCCAAACGGCTAGCGCACTTGGATTTCTCTAAAATTATTTCCTACGAAAAACAAAATGAAACCGATTTGAAAAAAGAACTGGCGTGCGTCGCCGGGGTTTGTGAGATTGCGTAAAAAAATTTAAAAGACCGCCCCGATGTGCCATCGGGGCGGAGAAGAATAAGGACAAATTTAGCGCCAGTTTAGAAGGATTTGTTCACCTTCGGTTAAACCGCCCAGAATTTCCACCAAACCGTCGCTGGAACGGATGCCGATGATAATTTTTCTGTCAATAATCTGACCGTCGACCAGCACTTTGACAAAGGCGCCGTCGGTGCGGAAATCAATCGCCCGCGTCGGAACGGCCAAGACACCGATTTTTTCAGCTACAATCACTGAAATATTCGCCGTCATTCCTGATTTGGCAAAATCTATTGGCGTTTGAAAATTAAAAGTTACTTTGTAAGTCGGCACACCTTCAATCACTACTTCACCCGGGTCAATCTTTATTGTGCTGGCTTCAAATTTTTCGCCGGGGAAAGCGTCCAAATCAACTTCTGCCTTGCCGCCGACAACAATCCGACCGACATCGGCTTCCGGCACATTGGCTTCAATAATCAAAGTGTCCTCGGAAATCAAAACACCAATCGCTTCCGAAGCGGCAACCATTTGACCGACTTTAGCGTCCTGTTTGGCCACCAAGCCGGCGAACGGCGCGTAAAGATAGCTTTGACTAACAGCGTGTTTTTTAATTGCCGCCGCGGTTTGAGCGGCCAGCACTTTGGCTTCTCCGGCGGCCAGCGCTTCTAGTGTCGCGCCAGCCAGCATTAAGGCCAGCTGACTCTGCTGCAACATCAGGTTAGATTCAGCCTCACGGACATCTTGCTTAGCGACAGTCAAATTAGTAATAGCGGTATTAATCGCCGTTCGGGCGGTGGAAACATCGGAACGATAAGTTGTAATAGTAGAGGCCGTCAGCGAAGAAGTCGGCGACAAAGCGTTGACCACCAACGCTATTTTTTCCAAAAAATCGCGAATTGCCGCCAGATAATTTTCCGCCTGGCTAACTGCGATTAACAAATTGCCGTCATTCAAATCGGCTAGCAAATTCTGCCAGACGGTAAATTTGTTTTCCACCAACTGGCGGTTGATTTCCAAAAAACTTTTCAGTTGAGTGTCGGAAACAATAATATTGAGCTGGACATTGCCGGTCTTAGGATTGCTGAAAAACTGGTCAATATAGACGCCGATGGCATTACTGGATTTAGTGTAAGAATCGTTCAAATAATCGCGCAATGACTGACGGGCATCAGCCAGAGATTTTTCGGCGTTAAGGACTTTTGTCCTAGCTATGCTCACATCTTCCAACCGTGAACCGCGCTTAAGTTCCGCCAAGGCCGCTTCTTCCACTGCCAGATTGGCTTCGGCCTGCTTCAAGGCCAACATTTCATTGGCGGCGCCTAAGACGGCAATGATTTGCCCGCTAACGACCCGATCACCGGCTTCGGCGTAAATCGCGCTGACTCGACCGGTTCGCTCAAACGATAAAATCACGCGCTCGTCGGCTTTAACATTACCGGTAATGGCAACATCCTCCGTCAAATCCTGCCGCACTACTGTTGCCAAGTCATAACCATCGCCCTTGCCGCGGAAAAATAAAAAATAGGCCGCCAAAACGACAATGAAAAAACCGCCCGCTAAAAGCCACTTTTTAGTTTTAGAAAGTCTAAAAAAATACGCCTTCATTTGTGGGCATCATAACATTTTAAGATAAAAAACAATAGCGATGACCCTATCGGGAATCGCACCCGAATTTGCGCCTTGAAAGGGCGCTGTCCTAACTATTAGACGATAGGGCCAGAAAAATAGCTTATTAGCTGCCAGCTTTTAGCTTTAAGATAAGTCAAAAGAAGCAGATAAAAAATCATACCATCTTTTGAAAAAAACTCAAAAAATTGGTATTGTTTCTGTGGAGGAGTGGCTGAGTGGTTGAAGGCACCGGTTTCGAAAACCGGCATACCCGAAAGGGTATCGCGAGTTCAAATCTCGCCTCCTCCGCAATTCAGGATTTCGCAAGTGGAAAGACGATGCCTCGCGGCGCGAGACGCGCCGCTCGGCTAGGATTTGAAAGGGCTTTTTGGGCGAAAAGGAAAAGGATTTATTAATCAAAATATGGTTCGAGCCGATTTGTTTTAGAAATGTTGTCATTTCGAACTTATCACCACTCTCAAGCAATTTATCCGCTTGATTCAAGAATTTAACCCACGCACGAGCCGGTTCGAGCCAATTATTTCCCTTTTGTTCAAAATTTGGGGTACCGGTCATATGGATCGCATAAAGTTTGAGTATATCTCTTACCTACTCCAAATGAATTGCTTCGGCGCGGTGGATTTTTTCGGCTAGGGTAGGGAAGTTTTTGAGGGTGGGATCTTCGGCGATAATTCTTTGGGCTTCGGCGCGGGCGGCTTCCACCATTTTGAGATTTTTTAGCGCGTCCATAGCGATATCGGATAAACCCCATTGTCTCGTGCCAGACAACTCGCCCGCGCCGCGAATTTTCAAATCCAATTCTGCCAGTTCAAAACCATTAGCAGCTTGCTCCAGAGCTTTCAGCCGGCGGACCGCGTTGCCTTTCTGTGATTCGGTAAAGACAAAACAATAAGCCTGCTCATTGCTTCTCTGCACCCGCCCACGGAGTTGATGGAGTTGGGCCAAACCGAAATGTTCTGCCCCCTCAATAACAATCATCGTCGCATTTGGCACATTAACACCAACTTCCACCATTGAAGTGGCAACCAAGATTTTTATTTTCCTCTCCTTGAAATCAGCCATCACTCTTTCTTTTTCGGCTGGTTTCATTTTTCCGTGCAGGACACTAATTTCAAACTCTGGGAAAACTTCTTTTTTCAGCCGCTTGGCTTCAGCTTTCACCGACTTGGCTTGCAGGGCCAGTAATTTATTCTGATCGGGCTCATCAATACGCGGGCAAATAACATAGACCTGGTGACTGGCCATAATTCCGGCGCGAATTTTTTCGTAAGTCGCTTGCCGTCCGTCCGGTAAAACTAATTCGGTGATAACCGGCTTGCGGCCAGCCGGCATTTCGTCCAAGAGCGTCAAATCCAAATCACCGAAAATCGTCAGGGCCAAAGTGCGCGGAATCGGCGTGGCGGTCATGGAAAGCAAATGCGGCGCCGCTTCGCCCTTGCGAATTAATTTTTGCCTTTGGGCGACGCCGAAACGGTGCTGTTCGTCAATCACGGCAAAAGCTAAATGTTTAAAACGAACGGTTTTTTGAATCAAAGCGTGCGTGCCGATTAAAATCGGGATTTCACCATTGGCGACCCATTTCAAAAGCTGGCCGCGGGAAATTTTTGTCGCCTCATCAGGTTTTGATTTGGACGGAAATTTTAGACAACCGCTACTGGTAATCAAACCAATATTGATTGGCAAATGAGCAAAGTATTCAGTAAACGATTCAAAATGCTGGCGGGCTAAAATTTCCGTCGGCGCCATATAGGCGACTTGAAGATTGCCGAAATCTTGCTTGCCCTGAGCGATTTCGTGAGTCGAGGAGATTGGAGGGTGAGTAACAACGGCGGCATAAGCGGCGGCGGCGGCAACAAAGGTTTTACCGCTACCGACATCGCCTTCCAACAAACGCAACATCGGCCGATGTTTACCAAAATCGGTAAGAATATTGGCAAGAGCGCGTTCTTGAGCAGCGGTTGGCGCAAAAGAAAAACGATTTTTAAAAGCGGCTAAATCGGCATCATTGGTAGCAATTTTAAAAGACGGATTTTGTTCATAATCGCGCCGAGCTTTTTGCCGCTCCAATTGAATGAAAAAAACCTCTTCAAAAGCGAAACGCTTGCGAGCAGCGATGGCGTCGTTTTCGGTCTTGGGCGCGTGAATCCAGACCAGAGCAGTCTTAAGACCAGGCAGATTATATCTTTGTAAAATTTCCTTGGGAATGGGATCTTCTAGCTGATCTAGAATACTAATTTTTCCAGCCCAAGGCTGGTCGGTCTTGGACCGAAAAATCTTCTGAATGGCATGATAAAACCAATTGGAAGTAACACCGCGACTTTCGGGATACACTGGATAAAGATGATGGGCGGCGCCGGCTGAACCAAACAGCGACTCGCCAACACCAATGGGAATTTTTTCCACCTTTTCAATTTTGGGATTTGAGAGGTAGAAATCGCTCCGGCGGGACACAAAAATTTTTTCCGCTTCACCCTTCCCCGCAAGGCGGGGTGGGCTCCGACGCGTGTAAAAATTTTTGTGTCCCGCCTTCGCTCTCTTTTCACTAACTTTCCCTTCCACGCGCACCAATGAACCTTCCGAAAACATTTTGGCAATGTAGGGCTGATTGAACCAAACCGCTTTGATTTCACCGGTCTCGTCGGCAACTTTCGCTTCCGCCATGGGAATTTTCTTGTAAAAGGCCTTGCTGATTTTGAGATCGGAAATTTTGCCGAAAATTACCGCCGTTTCACCTTTTGCCAAATCACCAATATTTTTCGTTCGCGAAACATCGCCGTAACGGGCAGGGAAGTGACACAAAAGGTTACCGACAGTCAAAAGTCCCAGCTTTGGCAAAGCTCGTTTCTGATAAGGATTCAATCTAAAAATTTTTTCCAGTGGCGCGGCTACTTCCATATAAAATAATCTGTGTTAATATAACACAAATAAAGGGTATTAAACCGCCGAATTCAATTTCCAAGCGCAACACTATTAGCTAATAATACCTCATAGGGGGTAGAAAAGTTAAGACACTTCATCGGTCGGTTGTTGATTTCAAAAGCGATGTCGTCCAATTCAGATTGACTGAC
>Ga0209542_10007502_pt1 | contig 20718 bp, 18 predicted proteins | sample RifCSPhighO2_01_FD_184028 | JGI IMG/M metagenome (GOLD analysis project Ga0209542, IMG submission 184028) | Soil microbial communities from Rifle, Colorado - Rifle CSP2_plank highO2_0.1 (SPAdes) (version 2) | ecosystem: Environmental > Terrestrial > Deep subsurface > Rock core/Sediment ...
GTTACGCCTGAAACAGTTAAATTAAGTTGGTCAGTTGATGCTGTGGTGTTTGTTAAAGATAGGTTTTCTCCAGCTGCAAAGGAAAAATCAGCATCAACACTAAATGTTACTACAGATCCATCATCTGAAATAGTAGAATCACCAATGGCCTGGGAACCTGTAAATTTGGACAATCTGTTGGTAGTTCCTCCTGTAGTAGTTACCCCTGTCCCGGATCCTGCACAGTTTCCGGCAGCTACCAGACAAATCTCTCCTGAAGCATTAGGGAAGGTGATAGTTTTATCTGAAACTGTGGGATCAGTTATTTGAATAAATGTTTCAATCCCATCAACAGTTGAACCTTCCAGCTCCATTAAATTAGTCCATCCTCCTCCAAGCCTTAAAGCCACTTCTGTGGCAGTGCCTTCTGTAATATCCCCAATGTCAATGCCATAGAGTAAATCAGCATCACCTGAGGAAGATGTCAGAGCCAGTCTTAAACCTGCTGAGTTATCAGTGGCATCCCCGTCATCAGTTTGGGTCAGGTTTATTTGGATGGCATCTGATCCAACTCCTGTTAAGATTGTAGTGAACTCATCAGAGACAGCAGCTGCAGCAGATGTTAAAGAGATAATATCACCTGCATTTGAAGGGGAGATAGTAGTGCCTGTTCTTGTCCAGGCACCCACAGTACCACCACCTGAGGAAATATCACCTGCACAGGTGAATGCTCCAGTTGAACCATTGACAGTACATCCTGTATCAGAGCTGCCCCCTGCCAGGTTTAAAGTTGTGGCTGCTCCACCAATGGAGAGGGTTGTGGCTGTGGTATTAAAGATGGTTGAGGTGGTGTTTGAGGTAGTAATATCTCCTCCTGTTACTAAGAAATCTCCACCTACTCCTGTGACAGTAGTTAATGTTTCTGAGAGGGTTATATTGGCTTCACCTGTTGGTGACTCTGAAACATTAAAATCTCCTGCAAGAAAATCCAAGGTAGTGGCTGCTGAGGAGACTGTAGTATCACCTTCCTGGATAATTAAACTGCCTGCTGAACCACATTCCCATAAAGAAGTAGCAGCTGTCCAGATTAAGGATTGGGAATTAGTACAACCTCCTAAAAGCCTAAGTCCTGTTGATGTAGCTTCTAATCCTGAATTAGCAGAGGTAGTAGTGGTTGTTCCAGTTGTGGTGACATCTAAATCTATAGTGACATCACCTGAAGATCCTCCTCCAGAAAGGCCATTACCAATATTAACTGCTGTAATATCACCTGAGTTACTTGATCCTTGAGTATCACAATCAACCCAGCCTCCATTAACATAACACCTGAATTTGTTGGAGGAAGTGTTGTAGTAGGTGACTCCATTGACAGTTGATGATGGATCTGATGATAACCTGCCCAAATTTATGACATTTCCAAGAGATACTGCTCCTGTCAGAGTACTAGCTCCTGAGTTGATTAAACTGCCTGAGGTTAGAAGTCCTGTTGAGGTTAAGGCTGTGAAGCTGGGTGAACCAGTAGTTGATACATCTTGATCTAGTGTGGCAGAGTTTGTTACTGATAAAACAGAATCTCCTGAGATTAATTCAAAGCTATTGGCAGAAGGAGTAGCCTCTATGTTTAAACTGTTTAAAGAACCATTGATTGCCAAGGCCCCATTGATTTGAGTATCAGAGTTTATTTCCAAGAACCTAGGTCCTGTTAGAGAGGCAAGGACCCCTTTGTCATTCTGACCCTGAGCGAAGTCGAATGGGGAAGAATCTCTCAGTTCATCTGAGACTCGCATTCGTGAGAGATCCTTCACTCCGTTCAGGATGACATTTCCAATAAGAAGAAGGCTTGTTATTATTAATGTAAAAGAAAAAAAAGAAAGGAGTTTGGAAAGGGAAGAGGCTGGATGTTGGATATTGGAAGATGGATATTGAGGTTGGAAGCTAGAGATTGGATCTTCATCCACCCTCAAACTTCTAACATCTAACTTCTCTAAAAGATATTCTGTTGTGATATCAGCTTGTGGGGAAGGAGGTTTGAGCTTTTCCAGCTCTTTTTGATCAAAAGCCCTGTACCCTGAAGGAGTCCTATGAGTGGCTATCTTACCAGCCTTCTCCCAGCGTCTCAGTGTATCTTTTGAAACCCCTAATAATTTAGCAGCGTCACCAATTTTTAACATACTTTAGGTGTCCGTCTGCTACAACCTTATGCAACATTATGCAGTTTCTGCTCTTTGCATAATGTTCTAATACTATTATGCGCAAGGTTGCATAATGTTTGTCAAGCACTAAATATGTAACTATTCAGAGTTTTGAAATGGGCTCTAGATTAATGGGGGAGACTAGGAGCCTGAATGTATGTATAAATATTAACCTGATTTTCCATTGTATAGATTATGGCCATTGAGAAGGTGTATGTTGTCTGTTTTTGACCTGGGGACCTGATAATAATAGGAGAATTTTCCACCATTGTTATAAAATTAGCATGTTCAGGAAGAATATCAAAAGGGCCCTGAACATTAGTAGAAGAGACAGAAGTTGCCTGAGTGTCTAAAAGTAAAGCTTGGGGGGAGAGAATCCTGACATGAAGAGTTTCATCTATCATAGCAGTTTACTATCTTTAAGTGAGCCAATAAACATAAATTTAGAAGAAGGAAGACTGTCAAGTGATCCAGAAAGTATTACTTTAATATCTTTAATAGTTGTTTCGCGGGAGACAACTACACCTTTCTTGCCGCTCTGCTTTTCTGTGACAAAGAATGGTTGGGTTAAATAATTGATAACTTTTTTAGTCCTGTTATAAAGTATTCTGTTTTCTGCGGATAACTCTTCTTCTCCAACAATTGCTACAATGTGAGATAGTCTGTTATAGTTATCTAATAGCTGTTGGAATTGTGTTAAAGCCTTAAAATGAGCTTCCCCAAGTAAAGCTTTTGATATTGTGGAAGAAGAAGATTGGAATAAATCAATGGGAGGATAAATGCCTTTTTGAGCTACAGATCTGGAAAGCACCACTGCAGTATCCAAAAATGAGCTTACAGCTACCACTCCAGCATCTGTAATTTCATCAGCAGGAACATATACATTTTGAAAAGAGGTGATAGTGCCGTTATCCGTAGGAATAAGTCTGTCTTCAAAAGTTGATATTTCAGTCTGCAGTGTTGCCTGATAAGCCTGCTCAGAGGGAATTGTTCCTAAAAGTGTAGCTACTTCAGCACCTGCTTGAACAAACCTAAACATGTTATCAATAAAAAACAGCACATCTGTTTTTAAGACATCTCTAAAGTATTCAGCTTGAGCCACAGCAGCTTGAGCAACCCTAAACCTGATAGCGGCATTTTCATTCATTTGTCCAACAATTAAGACAGTTTTAGGCAAGACTTTTGAATCTTTAAGTCTTTGATATAACTCCTGACCTTCCCTAATTCTTTCTCCAACGCCTGCAAAGATAGAAAAAACATTTTTTTGAGTTTGTTGCTCAGCACGCATTGTGATATTATGCATGAGCTCTGTTAGAAGAACAGTTTTTCCCACACCAGCGCCTCCTATAAAGCCTATTTTTCCTCCTTTTTGAATAGGAGTTAGAAAATCCAAAGCTTTGATGCCTGTTTCCAGGATCTGAGAGCTATTTTTTACAATATTTAAACTGGGAGCCTTAGAATAAATAGAGGCGACCACATCTCTTTTTATGGCCCCTAAACTATCCTTAGGGTTGCCAAAAAGATCTACAACCCTTCCTAAAACAGCCTTGCCAACTGGAATTTTTAAATCAGAGCCTGTGCCCACAATCTTCATTCCTCTATAAAGTTTATCTGGATTTGAAAGAATCTGACAAAATATTTCAGTTTGACTTTGAGAAAAGACTTCCAAAATTACCTCTTTATCCGAAGGAGAGCTTTGCTCATCTTCAGGTGAAGATAAAATTTCAAAAAGTTGAGGAAAAACATCACTTTCTATGGCAACTGTAGCAATCTGACCCTTAATAGATAAAATTGAGCCTTCAGATTGAGTCATGAATTCCTTTTCTAGCAAATAAAGATGAATAATTTTCTAAAATTTTATTATTTTCTAAGTTTCTCTTGGTATATCCTTTAAGTTTTTGATATTCTTTAATGAATTTATCAGCCTCTGATTGAGCAGTGTCCATTGAGATAAATCTTGAAGCTGTTCTTGAAAGCTCTGATTCTAAAAAGGTTTGTTCTAAAAGCAAGGTTAATATTTGAGTTTCAAAAAACTGTAGGACTTTTGGCAGTTCAGGCTCAAATAAAAATTCATAAAATTTATCTTTGTCTTTACTATTTTGAGCTTTACTGCCAAGCCGTGCTATATGGAATGCTTTGATATAGAATGATACTGCTGTGATATCTGCAAAAGTGGCTCTTTGAAGAAGAAGGCTTTTAAATTTTGAATAAAAAACTAAAACCTGATTATACTGTGAAATTTGTTGAGCCAGACTGGCAAGCTCGGCAGGAGTAGGCAGATCGTCTTTTAATAAGACCTCATTATAGTTAGATAGAAGTTTTGAGGTTCTGAAATAATCAACAGCACCTCTTCCCAATATAATTTTGTCCATATCAGGCAGTTCTTGGGTTGAACCAATGAAGTAATTGATTAAAGAGGTATTTATATTGCCGTAGAATTTGTAATTTGAGGTTATAACAATAGACAGCCTTTTTTTAGGTTTTACCAAAGCTATTTTTTTATCTATAGCAAAAGCTTTGATTATGCCGTAAACTTTTGAAATTTCTTCCAAAAATTGTCTATTTCTTTCAACAGCTCCTCTTATTTTTTTAACTTTTAGAGAGGCAATCTCAGAATATGCCTGAGCTATATATTTTAAAGATACGCCTTCATCAACTATAGTATCAATTTCTTTAATAGTCATAGGGGGATTTGAACTCCTTCCAATAGTTTAATTAGCTCTTCAGCAGTTTTTAGGGATGGTATTTTTTTAGTAATTTGAGAAAGCCTTGCATCTTTCATAAAAGCATCTGCTATGTTTCTTTTATTATTTTCCAAAAATGTCTTGCTTTTATCCTTTAAAAAAGATGTGTATGGTAAAGCCATAAAGATTAATTGGATTGCCTTGGGGGTAACAGTTAAGGGGTCCTGTTTTAAAAGCTCCATTATCTGTTCACGTCTTTTTAGGGTAAGCTGGGTTTCTTGAGGCAATTCTGTTGAAAATCTAGCCACAGTTTCTAAATCTGAGGCATCTGAGAGCATCTGTCTGACCTGACTTGAGAGGAAGTTTGAGAGAGGATCTTGAGTTTGTCTGCCAACCCTGGAAACAGACAAAGATATATCAATAGCAGGGGTTTGACCCTGTGAGCGCAGGGATGATTTAAAAAGCAAATGTCCATCTGTCATAGACATTAAATTAGTGGGGATTAAAGTTGTAAAATCAGTTAAATTAAGCTCAATTACAGGCAGAGCAGTAATTGATCCACCCCCATATGCAGGTAAAAAATTACCTGCCCTTTCTAAAAGATGAGCATGTTGGTAAAAAATATCACCAGGATAGGATTCTCTTCCAGGAGATTTATTGCCTAAAAGTGAGATTTCCCTGTAAATTTTGGCATGATTTCCTAAATCATCCAGTATTAAAAGGACGTCTTTTCCCTGTTTTTGAAAATATTCAGCCACAGTAAAAGCAGCTTTAGGAGTTAGAAAAATAAGGGGAGCTGGTTCAGAAGAGGAGGCTGCCACAATGATAGTATAAGAAAGGGCGCCATTGCTTTTTAAAACATCAATTAGATTTCTAACAACCACAGAAGGTTTGCCAATTGAGGCATAAATACAAATAACCCCTGTATTTTTTTGATTGATAATTATATCCAGTAAAAAGCCTGTTTTACCAGAATGAGCATCGCCTAAAACCAACTCTCTTTGTCCTTTTCCAATGGGAATTAATGTGTCAATTAAAGTTATGCCTGTTTGAAATTGTTCTGAAATAAATTTTCTTGATTCCATGCCCGGGGCAATTTGTTCAAGCTCGCAAACAGAAGAAATTTGGGTTTTAGATAACAGACCTTTGCCGTCAATAGGCACACCAACAGGATTTATAGCCCTTCCCATTAAAAAATTTCCAACATTTAGTCCAAGTCTTGTACGAGTTTTTTTAAATTGCTGTTTGGGGGTAAGTTTTGCCTCATCAAGCATTAAAACTTCTACTAAATCACGGCTAATTGAATTAACCCATCCTCTGGCTCCCTGATCTGTCACAACCATATCATTGATCTTAATAGAGGGAAATCCATCCAACTGAGCTAAAAAGTCTCTGGTTTCTACTGCATAGCCAATTTCTTCTGTGTTGTTGGGGGTTTGATCGTTTATCATTTGAGGAATTTTTTAAAGTTATTTAAGATTATCAACCTTTTTTCTTCAATTTTGGAACGGAGGGAGTAATCCCGGTAAACACCCTTGCAGACTAAGGCAGCGCCTGCAATTAATCTGGGATCATATTTGATATCAAAGATTAAAAGTTTGTTAAAGGTTTTTTTAGCTCTTTGGCCGATTTGAGAGAGAGTGGCTTCATCTGGCTCAAAAGTAAGATATATAGTAACTATGGGCAGTTTAATGATTTGACTTTCTATATCTTCAAAGATTTTATATACATTGTCCTTATTAAATTGCTTTAAAAATTCAGAAGGTAGGGATTTTAGCCACTCGGTATCAATAGCTGGTGCAGGCTGATTGCTATCTGATTTAAAAAACTCCTTAAGCAGAAGTTGTTTGAGAGCAGAAAGCCTCCTTTTGAGCTGAGAGAGAGTGTAGGTATTTTCTAAAATAGTATTTAAAATAGCTTCATTCATGCTATAAATTTATCTGTTTTGGCCCTATCCAGAGCCTCATAAATTAAGTCCATATTATCTTTGAGAGGTAGTTTTTTACCTAAAACAGTATTTAGAGTCTGTTCCATCATGGCAATGATGTTTTCATCAATCAGCTTGAGTTGTTGAGTTTTATAAGTTTCAATTAACTGTCTGGTTGATTTTAACTCAAGCTCAATAGAGGAGGTGGTTTGCTGTTCTGTTTGGATTAAAAAATCAGAAAGTTTTTGTTCAAGCTTTTCTAAAAGAGCCGCTATTCTTTGTTCAGATACCTTTCTAGAAGCATCTTCAAACTCAACACTTCTTTTTTTCAGATCTTCCATAAAAGAAGTAAGCTCATTTTGAGAGGTTTGTATTGATTTTCCAGACATCTGAAGCATTTCCTCAAGTTTAGTTTTAAATTCCTCTTCTAGTTTATGAGTAGCATATTTACCTTCTGCTAAAACTTGAGTTTCTGCAGCCTCAGCAGCTGTTAAAAGCTGCATACTTTTTTCGCGGGTTTGTTGGGAAAGCTTAAATTGAATTTCTTCATTTTTTTTCCTGAAGAAATATTCACGCAAGTAAAGGAGTATAGCTATGCCTGTAATCGCTAAGGCTATTAAAACAATTGTTTCTATGGGCAGAGTAAACATACAATCATAATAACATTTAAAAATTGATAATGAAATAGGAGGCTGTAACTCCAATAATTCCGCTTATAACAAGCAGAATAACATTGATGATTATTGAGAATTGAATGGTTGATTTCGCAAGCGGATTTCTTCCTAAAGCCTCAACACCCTTGGTAATTGATTTTGAGAAGGTAAGAAAGGCAAATGTAAAGCTTAAAAGTACTACCAATCCTGCTGCAATATAGCGGATAAAGTTGGTAAATTGCTCAGGATCGGAAAGATTTCTAAGAAAAGCAGCGCCTATGGAATTTGCCACATTATTTTGAACTCCTGAGGTTATATCTATGGCAACAGGGATTTTACCGCTGTCAGCCTCAGTTGTACCCTCAAATGCGGCTAATGCAGTTCCCAAAGTAGTTGTTCCTGGATTGCTCTTTTGACCTTTTCCAGGAATGGAGGATGCAGAAATTTTATCTCCGTAGGCAATAGCTCCATTTATTCCTGTAATGCTAACCTGGGCAATTCCAGCCCTGACCACAGGTTTTCCATTATTGGCTTCCTGGCGGAAAACTATTAAGGGGGTATCCACAATCACTCCAAAAATATTTTCTGCAGATTCTAATGTAGAACGGGTTAGACCATTATCAGAAATAGAAACAATATCTCCATCAACTGCCTCATTATCAGCTATATCATAAACAGCACTTCCTTCAATACCTTGAGCGGAAACAGGGTATAGGGTATATGGTATAGGGTATAGAAAGAGAAATAAGACAAATAAGAAGACAACAATTTTTCTCATAATTTCACACTACAATAAAATGGGAGAAAGGTCAAACCAACAAATGACGGTTTGTATTAATATTTAAATCTATATCAAATATAGTCATGATAATTACCGAATAGCCTGGAGAAAGGGTATAGGGGTAACACGCCCCTCCTGCGGAGGTAGGGTATAGGTTATAGTGGAGATCAGAATATTACTAAACTATATCAATGGATGCAGAGTGGATGATAAATTGAACTTGTGAAAAGTCTGTGAAACTGACGATTAGTCATCCTGAATTCATTTCAGGATCCATAGAATTATTTGTATAGATTCTGACTTTCGTCAGAATGACAATTTTATTATTTGATGCTACAATCAGGCTATGCGTAAGTATATACCTAGTGATATTGAGCCTAAATGGCAGAAAAAATGGCTTGATGATAAGTTATATCAAGTTGATCTATCTGATGCAGCCAAGCGTTTTTACATTCTTATTGAATTTTCCTATCCTTCAGGAGATCTGCATATGGGTCATTGGTTTGCCTTTGCTGTACCTGATATTCTAGCCCGTTTCAAGCGTATGCAAGGCCTAAACGTCTTCTTTCCTAATGGTTTTGATGCTTTCGGCCTGCCTGCAGAGAACGCAGCTATCAAAAAAGGAGTCCATCCAAAAGATTGGACTTTAGGAAATATAGAAAAAATGAAGCAGCAGTTTAGTACCATGGGTGCTAGTTTTAATTGGGAGCAGGAGGTCATAACGTGCCTGCCAGAGTACTATAAGTGGAACCAATGGATCTTTCTAAAGATGTTAGAGAGAGGTATCGCTTATAAAGGCAAAGCGCTAGCAAACTGGTGTCCTAATTGCCAGACAGTTTTGGCCAATGAGAATGTTGAGGCTGGAAAATGCTGGAGATGCGGCAGCGAAGTTATTCAAAAAGAGGTAGAACAATGGTTCCTAAAGTTAACGGAATACGCTGATAAGCTTCTTTGGGAGAATCCTCTTAGCCGTGATCTCAGTAATGGAGTTGACTGGCCAATACCAGTTAAAGTTGGACAAAATAATTGGATAGGAAAATCTGAAGGAATGGAAATTAGCTTTAAGGTAGTTCTCGACAAGCTCGAACAAAAATCTTCTTCGACCGAAGTGGAGAAGAACATTACTGTCTATACTGTTTTTCCTGAGACTATTTTTGGTGTAACTTATATGGTTTTGGCTCCAGAGCACTCATTAGTAGAGAAGTTAACTACTAAAGAGCAGGAATCTGAGGTTAAGCAGTATCTGGAAACCACTAAAAAGAAAACTCAACTAGAAAGAACCAGTCTGGAAAAAGAAAAAACAGGGGTATTTACAGGATCATATGGAATAAATCCAGTTAATGAAAAAAAATTCCCTATCTGGATTGCTGATTATGTAATTGGTGGATATGGAACAGGGGCTGTTATGGGTGTCCCAGGCTCTGATCACAGAGATTTTGCTTTTGCGAAAAAATATGATTTGGAAGTTATTAGAGTAATAGGTAAAAGTACTGACGATGTCAGTACAGTTGAGAATGAATCAGATGTGTTGGAGGAGGGAATATTAGTTAATTCAGAACAGTTTAATGGTTTACATACTCCAGATCCAGCCAGAGATAAGATTAAAGATTGGATGGAGGAAAAAGGTTTTGGTAAAAGAAAGCAGCAGTATCATATTCATGATTGGTCTGTAAGTAGGCAAAGATATTGGGGAACACCTATTCCTGTGATTTATTGTGATATAGATGGAGTAGTGCCTGTTCCTGAGAAGGATCTCCCGGTGGAATTGCCTTACGAAGTGGACTATGCACCTCAGGGTAAACCACCTTTAGCAACAGCTGAAGATTGGGTTCGAGTAGCTTGCCCTGAGTGCGGGAAGCCCGCACGAAGGGAGGTAGAGACTATGGATACCTTTTTTGACTCATCCTGGTATTTTTTGAGGTATCTGGATCCTAAAAATGACAAAGAGATTTTTAGTAAAAAAGTAGTACAGGATTGGATGCCTCTGGATATTTATTTTGGAGGAGCAGAGCATACTTTGGGACACACCCTATATTCAAGATTCTTTTATAAGTTTTTAATTGACATAGGAGTGATAAGTTTTGACCCCACTTCGTCCTCCGGACTTCGCAGGGCAAGTGAATATGCCAAAAAAAGAGTCAACAGAGGGTTAATATTAGGTCCTGATGGTCAAAAGATGAGTAAGTCTAGAGGGAATGTAGTAAATCCAGATGATCAGGTTAAAGACTATGGTGCTGATGCAGTTAGACTTTATCTGGCTTTTATTGGTCCTTATGCAGAAACCGTGGCTCCTTGGGATAGTCAAGGGTTAAATGGGGTGTATCATTTTCTTCAAAGAGTGTGGACACTCTCTGAAAAGGTAACAGGCGACAGGGTACAGGGGACAGCAGATTTAAGAATGATGCATAAAACAATAAAAAGAGTAACAGAAGATATTGAAGGCAGTAAATTTAATACAGCTGTAGCAGGCATGATGGAATATATAAACTACTTATCAAGGAAAGAGACTATCAGTAAAGAAGAATACAAAACTTTTCTGCTTCTTTTAGCCCCATTTGCCCCTCATATGACTGAGGAGTTGTGGAATATCGTCATTCGTGATTCGTCAATCGTGAAAAACGAAAAACGAAAAACGAAAAACGAAAAATCGTGGTCTATACATAAGCAGTCTTGGCCAGTGTTTGATAATAAATACCTTGAAGAAGATGAAGTAATCATAGTTGTACAGGTTAATGGTAAGGTTCGGGATAACTTTGTGATTGGAAAAGATCTAGTAAATAACAAAGACGTCGTAGAAAAAATGGCAAAAGAATCTGAAAAGGTTCAAAAATTTTTGATAGGAAAAACCGTGAAAAAAACCGTGTATATCCCCGGAAAAATTATTAGCGTTGTAGTTTAAAAAGTTAGCAGACGATCTGTTGTTTTGCTAAAGATTTTGGGTAAATGCTTTAGGTTATTCCATCAATCTAAACCGTTAATTTAGTAAATTTTACATAAGGGGGTTGTAAATATTTGGTAAGAATGGTATATTGGATTTATTATGTCAGCTGCTCTCTGCGACAATAATGGGCGCTCGGATAATTGGCTCCTTTCCAGGCTAGATTCTATCTGGTCCCAGTATTTTCCAGAAGTTGCTCAAAAAAATCCGGTTCACATTAAATTTGGCAGATACTCAAAATATAGACTAGGTTCTATTAAGCTCAACAGAAGAACTGATCACAGCTATATTACCATCACAGCTATGTTTAAAAAGGATAGTATCCCGGTTGAGGTAGTTGATCACACTATTGCTCATGAATTGGTTCACTATGCTCATGGTTTTTCCTCCAAAAACCCCAGACTTCATAAATATCCTCATGCAGGGGGGGTTGTTCAAAGAGAAATGGAAGAGCGGGGAGTTGGATTTCTAAATCAGGCTTATAAAGCTTGGGTTAAAGGTTACCGTAAACAGCTCGCCAATGGTCGATAAATTCAAATTACCCATAGCATTATCTTTGGTTGGAGTGGTTTTAATAATAGGTGGATTGTTTGCCTCAAGTTCTGGAAAGCCTCAATCAAATGATTTCCCAAAAGAAAGTATAGTTAGTGGTCAAAAATTTATCTCCATTGATGTTTCAGGAGCTGTTAATTCTCCTGGAGTTCATCAGGTTGAAGAGAGTGGCAGAATAGAGGATGCAATCAACGCTGCAGGAGGATTTTCTGAGAAAGCTAATACTGAATATATAGATAAGCAGCTAAACTTAGCCCAAAAATTAACTGATGGAACAAAGATCTATATACCATTTGAAGGAGAGACTTCAGCAGGCACAGTAATGGGGGTTAGCAGTCAAGCTTCTGGGACTGCTATAAATGAAAAAGTGAATATTAATACTAGTACTCAGGCACAATTGGAAAGTCTCTCAGGAGTTGGTCCTGTAACAGCCTCAAAAATAATTACAGGAAGACCTTATGCCTCTATTGAGGAGCTTTTAGGAAAGAAGATTGTTGGAAAAGCAGTCTATGAAAAGATCAAAGATTTTATCGTTAGCTACTAATGTAGTTAGCCATCTTAATCCCTATGTTCTTGCAGTATTTTTATACCTTTTGATATATTTCATAAGGTTCCAACAAGCCGTGCCTGCCGGCAGGCAGGGGGGTTGGGAGCCTAAGTTAGATTTATTTCCTGAGATCCGCCAGAACCTAGATATGCGGATTTCTGAGCTTCTTCCTTCCCCTCAGGCAGAACTTTTATCAGGAATATTATTGGGAAACAAAAAAGACTTGCCTTTTGATCTCAAGTTAGCCTTAAGAGATACTTCAACTTTGCATATTGTGGTTGTTTCAGGCCAGAATTTGACCTTACTGGCAGGTCTTTTTTTGAGCCTATCAGGCATATTAAAAAGAAAAACAGCCATATTTATGAGTATTGGAGCTGTAATTTTCTATACAATCCTTACCGGAGCTCAAATTCCTGTTATCAGAGCGGCGATTATGGCAATTTTAGCCTTCAGTGCTCAGCTTGTTGGCAGACAAAGGGATGGCGTATGGATTTTAATAGTAACTGGAGCCTTGATGCTTCTTCTAAACCCTTTATGGATAACTGATTTATCATTTCAGTTAAGCTTTTTAGCCACACTGGGAGTAATTCTGATAGCTCCAATTTTAGAAAGTAGGCTCAAATTCCTGCCAAATTTCATCAGAATTGATCTGGCGGTAACAATTGGAGCTCAAATTATGGTAATTCCCATAATTGCCCAATATTTTCATCAACTCTCTATTGTTGGGGTACTCGCCAATCTTCTAGTGGGATGGACAATACCTTTTATTATGATCTTGGGAGTTTTGATGATTTTGGTAGGAGGAGTAGTTGTATTTCTAGTTAACGCACTTTTAACCTACTTTATTTATATAGTAACTTTTTTTTCATCCCTACCTTTTGCCTGGGAATATGTTGGAGAAAAAAGCCTTCTAGTTTGGATAGGCTACTATATGATTTTAGCCGCTAGTTTGCTATTATTAAATAATGATAAAAGACAAGATACTCAAGGATTTGCAAAAAGCAGTTGAGGGGTTGGGATATAAATCAACTGATATAGTTTGTTCTATTTCAAAAAATTCCTCCTTTGGAGATTATAGTACGAATGTGGCCTTACAACTGTCTAAAGTAGAAGGAGATAACGCTAAGCAGAGCTTGGCGACTAGCGCTAAGCAAAATCCAATAGAGATTGCTAACCAAATTTTGGAAAAACTGGGAAACCCTGATTATCTGGAGAAGATAGAAATAGCCGGTAATGGTTTCTTGAACTTCTTTGTAAAGGCTGAAGTTTTAATGGAAAATTTGTTCAAAAATCTTGATAAAAAAAGTAATGGCAAGAAAGTAATGGTGGAGTATGCTCATCCAAATACTCATAAAGCTTTTCATATAGGGCACTTGAGAAATATCTCAACTGGAGAATCTGTGGTTAGGCTTATGGAAGCTGCTGGTTATGAAGTAGTTAGGGCCAATTATGAAGGTGATGTAGGAATGCATATAGCCAAAGCTATTTACGCACTTTTACACTTAGATTCATTTAATGAGGAAGTTAAAAAAATTGAGGGGGTTTGGGCGCGGGTTGAGCTTTTAGGTAAAGCCTATGCAGCTGGAAGTAAAGCCTTTGAGGAAGATGAGGAAGCTCAGAAAGCTATAAAAGATATTAATTTCTTAGTTTATGCTTCAGCCCAAAGATTTGCAGCTGAAAAAGGTGCAGAGCCTTCTTCGACTGATTACTTAAAATTTGTTACTGGAAGGAAGGGTGAGATTGATGAGGTCTTTAATCTCTGGAAGGAAACAAGGCAATGGAGTTTGGACTATTTTGAAACTATTTATAAACGTGTTTATACCCACTATGATAGATATTATTTTGAATCCGAATGCTTAGCTGGAGTAGATATTGCTCGAGAAGTTGTTAAAGAGGGAATTTTAGAGGAGAGCGAAGGAGCAGTTATCTTTAAAGGGGAAAAATATGGTTTGGATACCAGAGTTTTTGTGAATAGTTTAGGTTTACCGACTTATGAAGCTAAAGAATTAAGCTTAGCTCTCAAACAATTTAGTGAATTTGGTGAACTAGATAAAATTATTCATGTTGTTGGACCTGAACAAGCCAGCTTTTTTAAAGTTGCTTTTAAAGTAGAAGAGCTTCTAGATTCTAAAATTAAGAATAAACAATATCATTTAGTTTATGGCTGGGTGAAATTGAAAACAGGTAAGATGAGCAGCAGAACAGGGGAGGTAGTTCTGGGTGAATGGCTACTGGATGAGGCTAAAACAGAGATTAAAAAGCAGTTCCCTGAAATGGACGAGGAAACAGCTGAAAAGGTAGCAGTGGGAGCAGTCAAATTTTCTATGCTTAAATTTTCAACATCCTCAGAGATTAGTTTTTCTTTTGAGGATTCAATTTCTCTAGAAGGTGATAGTGGTCCATATGTTCAATATACTTATGCCAGAACTCAATCAGTTTTAAAATCTTCTGATTTTGATCCTAAAACAGTAACTAAAGTGGATACTTTAGAAGTAGAAGAAAGAGCTCTTTTGCAGCAGATTGAATATTTTGATGAAACAGTTAAACAGGCGACTGCCAATTTTTCGCCCAATGTTGTAGCTGAATATCTTTTAGATTTGGCCAGAGCCTTTAATCTTTTTTATCAAAAGCATAGAATTATTAAGGGTGAAGAAAAGAAGGATTTTAGATTATCTTTAACAAATGCAGTAGCTTCGGTTTTGAAAAATGGACTCTATCTTTTAGGGATAGAGGCTCCAGAAAGGATGTAATTTAATGCTTTCGAGATTTACTGGCTTTACCAAAGGCAATATATGTAAGAGCACCAGCGATTATAATCAATGCGAATGCGATTTGTCCTTGTTGGATTGTAGGTGTCAAGTCAATCATAATTATTCTCCTGAAAATTCCTCTGCCTTAGAAGCAATATACCAAGCTACAATAGCACAGATTAAATTTGCTGTCAATGTTAAGAAATCTTTTGTTGCAAATGAAGCTACTGTCCAAACTACTACAAAGTTGGAGGATACAGCTGATAAGATTTTTAACTGTGATCTACTAGTTAGTTTTATGGGCGGCATTAATTTATACAGTAGCAAAGATTCGAAGTTTTATCAAACCTATGTTTAAACACAGTAGAAAATTTGCCAATCCCTTGTTTGTTTTGTTTAGGCTCATTTTAAGCCTGACAATGTTTGTGATTTTAATCTTTGGAGGATATTCTGCCTACAAGCATTTTTCAGGCCTGGATCCTTTAAAATTAGATCCACAAGCTCTAATTTCAAAATTAAAGCTTCCTACAAGCCTACCTTCCGATATTATTCCTAAAAGCAGTGAGGAAACTCAAGAAGAATCTGCTCCAGCTTTATTTAGCTTTTTACTTATTGCTGATACTCACAATGATAATAAAAATTTATCTAAAGCTATAGCCCAGGCAAAGAGTAATTATCCTAATTTAGCTTTTATAATTGGTTTGGGGGATTATACAGAAATTGGGACTTTAAATGAATTAAGGGCTGTTAAAAAAGAGCTGGATAGTTCTGGTTTGAGATATTTTGTAGTACCCGGGGATCATGATCTTTGGGAATCAAGGGATAGGCAGTTGGATCCCAGAAATAATTTTAGGATTGTATTTGGCCCATCCTATCAATCTTTTAATTTCCAAAACTATAAATTTATACTGATTGATAATTCTGATAACTATAAAGGCATAGAGAGAGGTCAATCTAGTTGGATAACATCTGAGCTTGAGAATTCCAAAAAAGAGGGTATAGTGGGAATTTTAGTATTTTTGCATGAGCCTTTGTATCACCCTTCTTCTGACAGATCTATGGGTAAGGTAGAAAAAAGTTTAAAAACTCAGGCTGATGCTTTGATTTATGAATTGAAACAGATAGAAGTCAAAGGAGTTTTTGCAGGGGATATACACTACTATTCTGAATATAATGAGCCTGTCACTAATATTTCTATGTATACAAATGGGGCAGTAGTGACAGAAAGAAACCCACAACTGCCAAGATATACCATAGTCAGTGTCTTGGAAGATGGAACACTCAGGGTTGACGATGTAGAGATAAACTGAGTATAATGCTTGGAACATGATTCAGCAAACATTAGTAATTATTAAGCCCGACGGTGTAGCTGGCGGCTTTACAGATGAGATCATTAAAAGATATGAAGCAGTAGGTTTAAAGATTGTAAAAAGGAAAGATTTAAATCCAGCTCCATTAGAAATAGTTGAAAAACACTATCCTATGGATTCAGATTACTTAAAAAGTATTGGAGAAAAAACCATAGCTGCAGGTCAGGCTGTAACTTCTGCTGAAGATCAGGGAAGAAAAGTAGTTGGGTGGCTGAGAAAGTTTATTACTTCTGGACCAATTGTGGTTTTAGTTTTGGAAGGAGAAGATGGGGTTAAGCTAGCTAGAAAGACAACAGGCTTTACAGACCCTTCAACTGCTGAAAAAGGCACTATCAGAGGAGATTTGGGCATTGATAATATATTGGATGCCAATAGAGAAGGCAGGCCAGTCTATAACCTAATTCATGCCTCAGGTTCTGCTGAAGAAGCCCAAAAAGAGATTAACCTCTGGTTCCCTGAACTTGGGCAATAGCATCCATTACATCTCTGTATTTTAGCCAATATTGATCTGTTTTATCATTGTAAGCTTTAAGTTCTATAAGTCTTTTCTTAACTATTGAGTTCTTACTAAATAAGTCATTAATAAGAACTTCTGTGGTTACACCATAATGTTCAATATATCTTTTTAACTGTGCATTAGAGGAAATTCCTTTTTCTGTTAAAGAATCACCTTCTGGGAGTAGGGGTTTTAGGTAGGCAAGTAAAACTTCATCCATATTACCTGATCCTAGATGATGGGTCCATAAAGCTAAATCTTTTCCGTATCTATCAGCCCATTTTATCTGGTATGCAATTCCAAAAAAGATATTTTCTACAGGGTTAAAAAGATTTGGAGTGGGCATTTTATATTCTCCAGCCAGCTCATTTGCAGTTTCCTGTTTTAATTGGACTAGTCCAAAGGCTACACCTGAGGAAGCATGAACCCCGCTTTCACTTTCTATGGCAATAATCCCCAGCATCCTTTTAACCCAGAAATCCTTATCTTGTTGAGGGATATTTAATCTGACATCATTGACAATATTTCTTACGAGCCTTTCTTCTACTAGAACATCTTTTGCCATTTGCACAGGATCACCAAAGTATTCAGCCTTAATTTTCTCAATTTTACCAGGCTGTTCCGGTATTTTTATTACCGGTTCCAATGACGGGCGTGCAATGGGGGCAACTTCCGTAATACGGGTGGATTGCTGGATGTTCGGGGTTGGATCTTTTGAAATAAAATGCTCTCGGGCTCCTAAAACTGTCATAGCTAAAACTACTCCTATTAAAGCTGGAGCTGCATATTCTGTTAGAAATTTTCTCTCCAGAATTGAAGCACGAGGGGGATCAATTGCTTTGAGCTGGGATATTGATTCAGTGGAGACAGCATCAGCCATATCTTCTACTATAGCAAATTAAGGTATAATTATGGGAATGATGCCCCTGTAGCTCAGCAGATAGAGCAGCTTCGTCCTAAGAAGTTGGTCGTGAGTGCAATTCTCGCCAGGGGTACTTTAATAAAATGGCAAAAGTTAGTAAAAGATATAAAATTATATTTAGCATCAGGTTTTTTGGATACCTGCTTATAATAGGTGGTCTTATTAGTTTTACTTTTATGCTAGGTCCTCTTGGAGTGGCTGAAGTTAAATATAGAACAGATAAGGTTTTAGGAGTAAAAAGAACTGTGGCTAATGTGGTGCCTACACCAGTACCTTCAAATAACGAAGCCACACCTAATACCAAGATTAATGATCAAGCAGAAAAAGAGGCTTTAAAAAATAAGCAAAGCTTTTCTTCGAATCAAATTGTTCCGGTTTCAACAGAGTTTGGCATAGTTATTGAAAAAATTAATGCCAATGCTAGAGTCATCCCTGCAGTTAATCCTGGTAATGAGAAGGAATATTCTTTAGCATTGCAAGAAGGAGTTGCAGAAGCTTTAGGTTCAACTCCTCCTGGACAGCCTGGAAATTTATATATCTTTTCTCACTCAACTGATGCTCCCTGGAATATTGTTAGGTATAATGCCATATTCTATCTTTTAAGAGAGCTTGAGAAGGGGGATAGAATAGTAATTTTCTATGCAAATAAACGATTTGATTATGTTGTTTTTGAAAAATTAGTTGCTAGTCCAACAGATGTTTCCTATCTAAAAAATAGATATGACATTCCAGTTTTAACTTTACAGACTTGTGATCCTCCGGGAACTTTACTTAATAGATTAATTGTTAGAGCTAGATTGGTGTCAAGTTAATTTGAAATTTAAAATTCGAAATTTGAATTCAAATTAAAAATTAAAAATTGAAAATTCTTTTATGCTATTATTATAAAGATGAACAAAAGATTAATTTTTACCTTAGCCTTTCTGGCAATAGTAGTAGTTTCTGCGGGTATTGCTATATTTATGGCTAAAGGCTATAGATTTTCAGCTGATCAGAAAAGAATTATTGGTACGGGTATAGTGACAGTAGCTTCTGTGCCTGACTCAGCCTCAGTGTTTGTGGATGGACACCTAACCACAGCTACAAATGCCACCATTTCTTCTTTACCTGCCAAAACTTATTCTATAAAAGTTGTCAAGGAAGGATTTATTCCCTGGGAAAAACAAATTGAAGTGAAAGAAGGATTGGTTAATGAAATAAAAATAACTCTTTTCCCGGCAATTCCTACTATGTATCCTTTAACTTTTAATGGAGTTTCAAGCCCTACTCTTTCTGAAGATGGCTCAAAATTGGCCTATATTGTGCCTAGCACTGCTGGTAAAAAAGCAGGAGTTTGGGTTTGGACCATGGTTAACAATCAGCCAATTGCCTTTGCCAGATCAGCAGAACCACACCAAATTGCGGCAGGTACAACAGCAGACTTTTCAAAAGCTACCTTAAAGTGGTCTGCTGATTCATCCCAGGTTTTGGCCACAGTAGGGAATTCAAATTTTCTTTTGGATGCTGATAGTTTGAATACTGATCCAAGAGATATTACTCCCACTCTGGCGTTAACAACTAAAGGATGGGAAGAGGATAAGGTTGCTAAAAATCAGGTCAGAACTTTGGCTATTTTAAACAATAACTTAAGAAAAGTAGCCTCAGATTCTGCAGAAGTTTTTTGGGCACCTGATGAAACAAAATTTATGACTAATTCAAAAGTCTATGATTTAGAAGAAAATGAGCGAAGCTCGTCTTCGACTGAAGAATATTCTTTACCACAAGCTAAGGCTCAAATATGGCTGCCAAATTCCAAACATATAATTTTGGTAGAGGAAAATACCATATCAGTGGTTGAATTTGATGGAACAAATAAAGCAGTCATTTATGCAGGAAAGTTTGAAAATGGTTTTGTATTTCCTTGGCCTGATTCAAGCAGGTTGGTGATAATAAGTTCATTTCCAACTCCAACAGCCTCAGAACCTAATTTCTACGGTATCAATCTCCGGTAGGTGTGACAGTTTGACCCACTTTATATATCTTGTGACATAATTTCCTTGTTGGTAGAATCTGGTAGTTCTCCACTTCGGTCGAACAATATTCTTCGAGTGAGCGAAGCGAATCGAGAAGTACATTATGTTTGGATTTTCAAAAAGAGTAGGAATAGACCTCGGAACTGCCAATAGTCTGGTTTATTTGGGGGGCACTGGAATTGTCTTAAATGAGCCTACTGTTGTGGCTGTTACTAATGATGATCATAGGGTTTTAGCTGTAGGCAATGAAGCAAAAGAGATGTTAGGCAGGACTCCCGGTAATATTACTGCCTCCCGTCCTCTTAGAGATGGAGTTATAGCTGATTATGTTATTACTGAGGCTATGATCAGGTATTTTTTAGATAAGGTTTGCGGCTCATCCCGTCTTTTTAAACCTGAAGTTATGGTTTGTGCTCCGTCTGGAGTCACTTCTGTTGAAAAAAGAGCCATTTTAGATGCAACTTTATCCGCAGGTGCTAAAACAGCTTTTTTAATTGATGAACCTCTTGCTGCAGCCATTGGAGCAAAGATTCCAATTGCCAATCCATCTGGCAATATGATTGTTGATATGGGAGGAGGCACAACAGAAGCAGCAGTTATTTGTTTAGGAGGAGTTGTTGTTCATAATTCTGTCAGGGTTGGGGGAAATAAAATTGATGAGGCCATTCAAAGTTATGTCAAAAGAAAACATAATTTAGTTATTGGAGAAAGAATGGCAGAAGAAGTTAAAATCAAAATTGGCTCAGCCACAAAATTAAAGCCTAATGAGTTGATGAAAATGGAGATTAGGGGAAGGGATGCCTTTTCAGGACTTCCAAAAACAGTAGAAATCAACTCAGATGAGGTGACAGAGGCTATTTCAGAGGTAACTACCAAAATTGTAGGAGCAGCTAAAGGGGTTTTGGAACAAATTCC
>Ga0209542_10007503_pt1 | contig 20715 bp, 17 predicted proteins | sample RifCSPhighO2_01_FD_184028 | JGI IMG/M metagenome (GOLD analysis project Ga0209542, IMG submission 184028) | Soil microbial communities from Rifle, Colorado - Rifle CSP2_plank highO2_0.1 (SPAdes) (version 2) | ecosystem: Environmental > Terrestrial > Deep subsurface > Rock core/Sediment ...
AAACTGCGTCGACACCGAGAGCAAACTCATTTGCCCCGGCCGAGCGCAAATTCTTTCCGCCACTTCGCGCTGCAGCATTAAAACCATGGCACTTGGTTTGTTTTCCGCCTCTGCTAAAAATTCGCGCAAAAAACGGGAAGTGATGTTATAAGGCAGGTTGGCGACGATTTTGTAACCACCCCACCCTTCCCTCCCCTTACTAAGGGGAGGGTTAGGGAGGGGTCTATTTGAATTTTGATATTTTAAAATATTTTCATTCACCACGGTTACGTTTTTTATCGTCAGTTCTTCCAATCTATTCTGCAACGCCTCTGCCAACTTACTGTCTATTTCCACCGCAATCACTTTTTCCGCTTTCCGCGCCAACATCTCGGTTAAAAATCCCAACCCCGCCCCGACTTCCAGCACTATGTCGTCTGATTTCAATTCCGCCGCCGCCGTAATTTTTTCATAAACATCTTGCCCGATTAAAAAATTCTGCCCACGCGAGCGGGCAGGCTTAATGTTATATTGCTGACATAATTGCTTTGTTTGCTGGAGAATGTTCATAAAATTATTTCAACGCATTCCAAGAGAACATTAGATATTGGGGATATTAGGATATTGGTTAAATTTTAAAATATGAATATCTTAATATCCTTATATCCCAATATCTACATTGGTTATCTTAGTAAATCTCTGCTATAATATAATCAGCAAATACTCCCTTAACTTTTAAATTTCTATGAGAAATATTTCCGATTCCACCATCCGTAACCTCTTTATCGCCGCCCTGATCGTGACGATAATTATTTTAGCTCTCTTTTCCACTTCCGTATTTGCCGCCGGCAGCGGCGGCGGCGTAATAGTCGGCGGCCGCATCGGTCTGGTAATACCAACGCCCACTAACATTGGCACGCCGCCTTGGGTTTGCGCCACCACCCCCTGTCCGCCGCCGGGAGATCTGCAACAGCGTCTGATTGGCCCCCAGTATGTCGGCAATGTTTTGGCGGACGTGATTATTTATGGTCCTCAAATTGCCAAACAATACCGGCACCTCTTGATGCCTCTCTCTTCTCCTTATTGTTCCAGCCCCCGAGCAGGAGCTTTTTTTATCGGTCAAGGCATCCCGGCCGGGCCGGGGCAAACCGCGCTCCTAATGACTGTTATTGGCTGCAGCCGGTAAAGTTAGTCAAAAATCCTTAAAGTCTTAAATAAGGAGTTGACTTTATGGACTTTACGACTTTACGGACTTCAGTATCTGCTCTGCTTTCTTTAAGTCATTTACGTCCGTTACCGGCAGCCAAAAACTGGCTATCACAATTTTAACGTCAAAATCCTGCGCCGCTTGCACGAGCGTTTGCGGCAGGCCCCATTCTTCTTTGCCCGGCAGTTTAACCAACTCATAGTTAAAAATTTCCGGCTCCATTACGAAAACGCCGGTATTCATTAGGTGTTCGTGTTCGTGGTTATGTTCGCCTTCAATAATTTCCTGCAGATGCCCGTCCGAACGAAAAACGATGCGCCCGCCGCGCGCCGGACCGGCGACTTTTTGCGCTAATACCGCCCAGTCATACTCTAAACATTTTTCTAAATCTTGGCGTAAATAAATATCGTCCCCCATCAGGCTGATAAACTTTCCTTTAATTTGGCCGCGCGCGAGCCATAGCGCTTTGCCCGTGCCTGACAACTCTTCTTGCCTGACATAAGTTATTTTTTTTCCTTGATACTCCCTGCCGAAATAATTGATGATCTGATCGCCTAAATAACCGACGACCATAATAACTTCGTCAATACTTTCTGGCAGTTGGTCTAATTTATGTTCTAACAAGTTTTTGCCGGCTACCTTTACCATCGGCTTGGGGATATCGTAAGTCAAAGGCCTCATCCGGACGCCTTTGCCGGCGGCGAGTATAACTGCCTGCATAAATAATTTAAAAATTATAATTAAATCTTATTTTTTGCTCTTTATTATAAGAGTAGCCAATCTTTTGGTGGAGCTCCCGCTTACTTTCATCCGCCTGCGTTTACGCTTGTCTGCCTGCGATAGCCGACGCTCGTAATCTTTTATCAAGCTATCATAACTGATGTTTTTGTCAACTGGCATACACCCCCACACCTAATGCTTTAAACTTCCCCGTATTCTTATTTTTAATTGGTTTAAGGCATTAGCTCTTAATTTTAAATTATGTTCGCGTTTTCTTGCTTCAGACTCAACACTATAAGCTTCATAATATACTAATTTTAAAGGTCTGCGATTTTTAGTTGAAAATACAACACCATTATTGTGTTCTTTAAGTCGTCTAGTTAAATCTTTAGTAGAGCCTATGTATAAATGATTATCCCGGTCACTCTTTAAGATATATAAATAAAACATAACATTAGGTGTGGGGGTAAATTTGTGCTACAATAACTATACTTTACCACATTTTTTATGGTTAGCCAAAATATATATTTTACCAAATACAGTAACGACAAATTTGAAATACTCAATAAATATAAAGTTTTTATTACCAAAGAACAGGTAGAGGAGGCGCTGCGTTTGCCCGACGCCGCGGTCAAAAAGAGTAAATATTTTTATTATCGCCGAGACGGGCTGACCGTGGTAGTAAAAAAAGAAGGCCGAACGAGTAAAATCGTCACCTTTTACCCAACGAAATAATTTTATAAATATGCGCTACGATCCTGAATCAAACATCGTCTCCCTGGGAATTGCCGCCGGCACCATTGACCACGTGATTGAGCTGGGCAATTTTTTAATCCATGTGAATAAAAATAAAACGCCGCTCTTGGTAGAAATTTTGGACGGCGGTAAATTAATCAGCCAGTTTAGCGGCGATAAAAAAAAATTAATGGAACTGACTGTCGCCGCCGACAGTTAAACGCCGGCAACTACCGCCATGAAATTAATAATTTTATTGCCGCTCACGCTTAGTCTGATGACGGCTGGCTGCGGTAACATTATCAGCCAAAATAAAAATCCGAGCGTCTGCTGGGCTGACTCCTGTTTTCAGGTTGAGTTGGCGCGCAATGCGGAAGAACGGGCTCAAGGCTTAATGAACCGCCCGCGATTAGACCAAGACGCCGGCATGCTGTTTATTTTTCCGCAAAAAAAATTTTACAGCTTTTGGATGAAAAATACTTTAATCCCCTTAGACATCGTCTGGCTGGATGAAAATAAAAGAGTGGTTGATGTCAGCCGCCAAGCCCAACCCTGCCGGCAAGACCCCTGCCCCCTTATCACCTCCCGGCAGCCGGCTCAATTTGTTTTGGAAATAAACGCGGGGCTCGCGGATAAAAATGGCTTGAAAGTCGGCGACCTTTTGTCCTGGTCGCTGAATTAAATTTCTCTAAAAAAAAGAAGCTGCTGATTAGTGGGCTTCTTTTTTATCCAGACACCTTCCAGAGTTACCCTGCGGTGAAGGTGTTTGGATTTATTGATATAAATTTTATTTTTCTGCCTGCCGGCGGTCTCTTTCTTCTTGCCTGTTATACGCCCGAAAGCCGGTGCCGGCTGGAATTAAGCGGCCAATGATGACATTTTCTTTTAATCCTTCCAAACGGTCAACCTTACCGGTCACCGCCGCCTCAATCAGCACGCGGGCCGTTTCCTGAAAAGAAGCGGCCGACAGGAAGCTATCGGTAGTGAGCGAAGCTTTAGTCATGCCTAGTAAAAGTTGTTCGCCGCTCGCGGGCTTAGCTTTGCGCGTCTTCGCCTCGCGGTTAGCTTTTTCAAATACCGCTTTTTCTATCACCTCGCCCGGCAAAAGGTCGGTGTCGCCACCGTCTTTGATTAAAACCCGGGAAAACAGCTGCCGCACGATCACTTCAATATGCTTATCATTTAAAGGCTGCCCTTGGGAGGAGTAAACGTACTGGATGTCGTGAATGATGTACCGCTGGGTGGCGAGCCCCCCGCAGAGGGCATAATATTGCTGTAAGTCTAAACTCCCCTCCGTTAATTGCGTTCCTTTGGCGATGCGCTGGCCTTCGCTAACCCAAATGGCATACCCCTTAGGGATAATAAATTCCTTTACTTTGTCGGCGGTAAAACTGACTTTGACGTATTTATCATTGATTTTGGCCTCGCCGGCGTTTTTAGCTTTGATTGCCGCCTCCCCCATGGAAAACAGAGTTTGCCCGCGCTTAATTTGCTCGCCGTCTTTTACTAAAATAATCGGCTTTAATTTCTTTTTAGTGGGCTTATCTTTAGCGGGCTCGTTGCCTTTAGCGGACTGGCCGGTTAAAATGTCTCTAGCAATCTCCGCAAAATAATATTTATCGCTGTCTACTCCTTGATAGGTAACCTTAATGACTTTGGCGTTGATGTCTTGAGTAATGACTTTGCCTTGCTCATCGGCGATGGTCCGCTCCATGGATTCTATTTTTACCGCTCCCTCTACGTCGGACACGAAAGCGCGCCGTTTGGGCGGCCGAGCTTCAAAAATTTCTTCCACGCGCGGCAAACCTTGAGTGATGTCCTCGCCCGCTACGCCGCCGGTATGGAAAGTCCTCATCGTCAGCTGCGTGCCCGGTTCGCCGATGGATTGCGCCGCAATGATGCCGACGGCGATTCCTAAACGCACCGGTTTGTTGTAGCTTAAGTCATAGCCATAGCAAGTAGCGCAAATTCCTTTCTCGCATTGGCAGTTTAGCGGGCTGCGCACGGCGGCCTGCTCTATAATTTCTTTTTCTAACTTTTGCGCCATTTCATCGGTCAACAATTCGCCTGCCTTGGCTAACGCTTTGCCTCGGCTGTTCAGTAAATCCGCCGCTAAGTAACGGCCGATAATGCGCTTCAGCAAGGTAGTGCCTAATTCCGCGCTTTCTGCTTGGGTAATGACAAAGCCCGCTTGTGAGCCGCAATCTTGCTCGGTAATAACCACGTCTTGAGCGACGTCAATCAAGCGGCGGGTGAGATAGCCGGCGTTAGCCGTGCGCAAGGCGGTGTCCGACAAACCTTTGCGGGCGCCGTGGGTAGCGATAAAATATTCTAAAACGTCAAATCCTTTCTTAAAGTTGCCTTTTACCGGCAACTCAATAATGGCGCCGGAAGGAGATGTTACCAGCCCTTTCATGCCCACCAGCTGCGTCAGCTGCGCCCAGGAACCGCGCGCCCCCGACTGAATCATGGAATAGATCGAGCCATGCCGATCGATTTTATTTTTGATGACGTCCGATATTTTATCTTTGGTTTCCGTCCAAAGCTGGATGATTTTCGCGTACCGCTCGCTTTTAGTCAACAGCCCTTCTTCGTACTGCTCCTGGACGGCGTCTACTTTTTTATCCGACTCCTCAATCGCTTTATCGCGCTCGGTCGTATCGGGCAAATCCTCCATTCCCCAAGACAGGCCGCTTTTGGTAATAAAATCTAACGTCAAATCTTTTAATTCGTCTAACAACTGCACCGTCCGGTCTTCGTCATAAACATACAAGCAATCTTTAATTATCTGATTTAAATTTTTCTTCGCAACGACGTCGTTGATAAATCTTAACTTATCGGGCAACACGCTATTAAAAACGATGCGACCGACGGTGGTGGTCAAAATTTCTACTTTGCGGCTGCCGATTTTTATCCTGGTTTTTATCGGCGCTTGCAGGGTAACGGCGCCGACTTCATAAGCTAATAACGCCTCTTCTTCGTCGGCAAATAGCGGCAGTTTGTCTGTCTGCAGACGCTCATCTAAATCAGTCAGGTAGTAAGAGCCCCAAACGATGTCCTGGGAGGGGGTAACAATGGGGCTGCCGGTAGCTGGCTTTAGCAGATTATGGCTTGCAAGCATAAGATCGCGGGATTCGGCAACCGCCTCTTTGGTCAAGGGCACATGCACCGCCATTTGGTCGCCGTCAAAGTCGGCGTTAAAGGCGGTGCAAACCAGCGGGTGGATTTGAATGGCCTTGCCTTCTATTAAAATCGGCTTGAACGACTGGATGCCTAAGCGGTGTAAAGTCGGCGCCCGATTTAAAAACACGTAAGCGTCTTGGATAATTTTTTCCAAAATGTCCCAAACATCGTCCGAGCCGGCTTCAATGTAACGGGAAGCGCTCCGAACGTTGTGCACGATTTCCTGCTTGATTAATTTGCTGATGATAAACGGCTTGAACAACTCCAGCGCCATTTTTTTCGGCAAACCGCACTGGTAAAGTTTCAGGCGAGGGTTGATTACAATCACCGAACGGCCGGAATAATCAACGCGCTTGCCGAGCAAATTCTGCCGGAAGCGCCCTTGCTTTCCCTTTAAAATGTCCGCGAGGGATTTAAGCATCCGCTTTTGTCCGGTGGAAGCGGTTACGGTTTTGCCGTGGCGGGCGGAATTATCAATTAAAGCGTCCACCGCCTCCTGCAGCATCCGCTTTTCATTGCGGCAGATAACTTCCGGCGCGTTCAAATCCATCAATTGCTTGAGCCGATTGTTTCTGCCGATAACCCGGCGGTACAAATCGTTTAAATCCGAAGTGGCGAACCGTCCGCCATCCAGCGGCACCATCGGCCGTAAGTCAGGCGGAATAACCGGAATAGTCGTTAATACCATCCATTCCGGCCGCAAATCGTTAACTAACAGACTTTTCAATATCTTTAAACGTCGGAGCAACTTATCGCGCTTAGAATCAATGATGGTTTCCAGTTCGCGCTCTAATTCTTTAATGGTTTTTTTTAAATCAAGGCGCTGCATTAATTTTAAAATCGCCTCCGCGCCGATGCCCGCCTCAAAAATATGGCCATATTTAAGGGCTAAATTCTGATAAGTATGCTCGGAAATAACCGCCAACGATTTGATTTCTTTTATTTCTTCTTGCGCGATTTTAAAAGCTTGTTCCAGTTTTTCTTCTTTTTCCGCCCGAATTTTTTCTAATTGGCCTGACTCCTCTGCTTGACGCTCCTGATTTTGCAGGGCGGATTTTTTATTTTTAAATTCAGCTTCAATTTGTTTTTGTTTGCTTTTGTACTCCTGTTTTATCTGCTCGAGCGTCGCTTGTTTCAATTCCATATCCACGTCAGTGATGATGAAGCTGGCGAAATAAACCACCTTTTCTAAAGCCGTTGAAGGCAAATCCAATATTAACCCGATTTTCGAGGAGATGCCTCGCAAAAACCAAATATGCGTTACCGGCGCCTGCAATTTAATGTGCCCCATCCGTTCGCGCCGCACCACGCTGCGAGTCACTTCCACTCCGCATTTGTCGCAAATTATCCCTTTGTAACGAATTTTTTTGTATTTGCCGCAATAGCATTCCCAATCTTTAGACGGGCCAAAAATCCGTTCGCAGAATAATCCGTCTTTTTCCGGTTTTTGCGTCCGATAGTTAACTGTTTCCGGTTTCGTTACCTCTCCGTGCGACCATCCTAAAATCACTTCCGGCGAAGCGAGCCGGAGTTTAATGGCGTCAAAGTCGGTTGTTTTTAGAGGATTAAGCATAGTTATTTTTATCAGTAGTCGCGTCTTCAGCGACTCCGGCCGCGTCTTCGTCTATTACTTGTTGCACGCCGATCAATTCCACATCCAAACACAAACCCTTCATTTCCCGCACCAACACGTTAAATGATTCCGGCACGTTTTGCTTGCGAATTTCCTCGCCTTTAATGATCGCTTCATAAGCTTTGGAACGGCCGGGGACGTCGTCGGATTTGATGGTGAGAATTTCTTGTAAAGTATGCGCCGCGCCGTATGCTTCCAACGCCCACACTTCCATTTCCCCAAAACGCTGGCCGCCAAATTGCGCTTTGCCGCCTAAGGGCTGTTGCGTAATTAAAGAATAAGGACCGATAGAGCGCTGATGCATTTTATCTTCTACCATGTGGTTGAGTTTCAGCATGTACTTATAGCCCACCGTTACTAGCTTATCAAATCTTTCGCCGGTCTTGCCGTTGTACAAAGCGACTTGGCCGCTGGTGGGGAAACCGGCCCGCTTTAATTCGGACTTGATCTGCTCTTCCGTTATTCCGTTCAGCGGCGGCGTCGCTGCCATGTAACCTAATTTATGAGCGGCCAGCCCCAAATGCGTTTCTAACAGCTGGCCTAAATTCATGCGAGAAACGACCCCCAAAGGAGATAAAATTATATCGACGGGAGTGCCGTCTTCTAAATACGGCATATCCTCAATCGGCACGATGCGAGAAATTACGCCTTTGTTGCCGTGCCGGCCGGCCATTTTATCGCCGACTTGAATTTTGCGCAGGTTGGCGATAGTAACTTGGGTTGATTGAATAACGCCGGCTGGCAATTTATCGCCGTCTTCCCGGGAAAATATTTTTATATCCACTACTTTTCCGTGTTCGCCGTGCTCTAAATAGAGCGAACTGTCGCGGATGTCTTTGGCTTTATCGCCAAAAATAGCGCGCAGCAATTTTTCTTCCGCCGACAATTCAGTCTCGCCTTTGGGAGTAATCTTGCCCACCAAAATATTCCCGGAAGATACCTCGGCGCCGATGCGGATAATGCCGTTTTCATCCAAATCTTTTAAGCGCTCGATGGAAATGTTAGGGATGTCGCGGGTTACCACTTCGGGGCCGAGTTTAGTATCGCGCACGTCAATAGTGTAATTTTCAATGTGGATCGAGGAATAAAGGTCATGCTCAACCAAACGCTCGGAAATAATAATGGCGTCTTCAAAGTTAAACCCTTCCCAAGTCATAAAAGCAACCAGCACGTTACGGCCGATGGCAATCTCCCCGTTGGCAATGGCCGCTCCATCGGAGAGGACGTCTCCGGGGGCGACTTTGTCTCCCTTGCCGACTGTCGGGTGTTGATTAATGCAGGTGGAATGATTAGAGCGAACGAATTTATTTAATTGATAAGAAATAATTTTATTATCTTTGCTTTTAACGTCAATTCTGTCGCCTTGAACGGCGGCCACTACCCCGTCTGCTTCGTTAATAACGATGTGGCCGGAATCAATGGCCGCTCGCCGCTCAATGCCGGTGCCGACAATCGGCGACTCGGGCATAATCAGCGGCACCGCTTGCCGCTGCATATTGGTGCCCATTAACGCCCGGATGCCGTCGTCGTGCTCCAAAAACGGAATGCAAGAGGTAGCGACGGAAATAATCTGGTTAGCGGCTACCTCCATAAAATCAATCTGGGATATTTGTTCAATAGAGGGCTCGCCATACTTTCTTACTTCCGCTTTCTCCACTAAAAAATAGCCGTTCTCATCGGTCGGCACCGTATAAAAAGTAGTAATGTACTTTTCTTCCTCAAAGGCGTCAAGATATTTTATCTCGTTCGTGACTATCGGCTTGATCGGAATGGTGACGGGGCCTAATTTAGCCAAGCGAGCCGCCAATTTTTCGTCAATTTTAGCGCCTGCTTTAGCCACTAGTTCGCCTGCTTTAGACGAATCTTTATCGTCGTAAACATCGGCGCGCAAAATTTTGCCAGCCGTTACTTTCGGGTCGTTATTAACGTCGTGCAAAACTACTCGGTAAGGCGCTTCCAAAAAGCCGTAGCTGTTCAGCCGGGCGTAAGACGCCATGTGCCCGACTAAACCGATGTTCGGCCCTTCCGGAGTGGCAATCGGGCAGATGCGGCTGTAGTGCGTTGTATGCACATCGCGCACCTCAAAACCAGCCCGCTCGCGGGTTAATCCGCCCGGACCCATGGCGGAAAGGCGCCGTTTGTGCTCCAGTTCGGCTAACGGATTGGTCTGATCCATAAACTGCGAGAGCTGCGAGGACATAAAAAATTCCTTGACGACTCCGATTACCGGCCGGGCGTTAATCAACTTGTTCGGCGTTAATTCGGCCATGTCAGTCGTACTCATTCTGTCTTTAACGATGCGCTCCATGCGGGAAAGCCCCAGGCGGAATTTATTTTGGATTAATTCTCCCACGGCGCGAATGCGGCGGTTGCCGAGGTGGTCAATGTCGTCTTCCTTGCCTTGAGTAATGTTGAGACGAATCACTTCTTTTAAAATAGCGATTAAATCTTCGCGGCGAAAAATGCGCGTTTCTTTATTAATGGGGATGTCAAAACCAAAGCGCTTGTTTAATTTATAACGGCCGACGCGGTCAAAGTCATAGCGGTCAAAGCGGAAAAACATGGAGTAAATTAAATTCCGGGCGTTATCTACGGTGGCTAAGTCTCCCGGACGAATGCGCTTGTAAACTTCCTTCAAGCCGTCGGCTTCGTTTTTAGCTATATCTTTAGCGATGGTGGCTTCCAGAAAACTGGTCTCGCCGTCCGCTTCCGCCTCTTTAAACATCTCTTTGAGTTCCGCGTCGGTTTCGTAGCCAAAGGCGCGCAACAGAGAGGTAACCGCCACTTTGCGCTTACGATCTATCCTTACCCAAACGACGTTATTGGCGTCGGTTTCAATTTCCAGCCACGCACCGCGGTTAGGGATTATTTTGGCGCCGTAGTATTTTCGCCCTTTAATCATTTCGGCGGTAAAAATAACGCCGGCCGAACGAATCAGCTGCGACACCACCACGCGTTCAATGCCGTTGATGACGAAAGTGCCGCGCTTAGTCATCAGCGGCAAATCGCCTAAAAACACTTCTTGCGTAATTGATTTGTCTGTTTGCTTATTATAAAGCCGGGCCTGCACGCGCAAGGGCACTTCAAAGGTAATGTTTTTGGCCTTACTTTCTAATTCGGAAAATTTCGGCTGGTCCAAATAGTAATCGTCAAAATATAATTCCAGGTTACGGCCGATAAAATCTTTAATGGGAGAAATTTCGTCAAAAAGTTCGCGCAAGCCTTCTTCAGTAAACCAACGGTAAGCATCTTTTTGCACCTCAATTAAATCCGGCATCTCCATCGCTACCGTCTGCGGCGAAAAAAATTTGCGCTCAATAGTGGCTTTTGCCTTGGCGTTAGACATAATATTTTATTTGCTGCCTAAAATAATTTAAAAAATCTGTCTATTGTTAACAGCCGGCCGCGCGGATTTTGCGGCGTACAAAAAAATATCCAGGTCCTTTTCTTGAAGGCAGGATTAACTAGCGGAAAAATCTACTGGCTGATGGCGGGGGCGGGGTAAAACACGTGAGTTATGTTTGGGTAGTAATTTTAAATTACCTAAGATAATTTTGATAAAAAAAGAAAAACGGCCTCTTGTTTGAATAGAAAATAAGAACCGTTTATTCAGAATGTCGTCTATATACTATAAACCATTTTGTTTGCACAAAAAGTTATGAGATTTTACATCTTACGTAGCCTCATATTAACAATAATAAAAATAATTGTCAATAGGGGCTTTAAAGATTATTTTTATGAAAAATGCAAGAGCACTAATTTTTAAGCTAAAATTAAATAAAATCTGCCTTTTTATGGTATTAATTACTTCTTGTTAATCTAAGTTATCCACACTCTCATATAACACTTAACATGTAACATAAAACATCAAAACAAAAAAAATGATTTGACTAAGTAACTAATAACTTTATAACTCCTTACTTCTAACTTCTTACTTTTCCAATTCCTCCCTGACAACTTGCCGGTCGTCCCAAGGAATTTTTTTGCCGCCGGCAACGCAAATCGCCTGTTCGCATCCTTTGCCCGTAATTAAAACCACATCCCCTGCCGCTGCGATTTTTAGGGCTTGCTTGATTGCCTCGCGCCTATCTATAATTTTAAATAAATTTTCCCCTAATATCTTACCCGCTTTCTCCGCTCCCACGACCACCTGGTCAATAATAATTTGCGGGTCATCATCATAGGGGTCTTCATTAGTAACGATGACAACATCAGCATGTTCGCCAGCGATTCTACCAAGTAATGGCCGGCGGGTGATATCGCGCCCGCCGCCAGCCGAACCTAAAACGTGAATAATACGATTATGCTCAATCAGCTTAACTGTTTCGTATAATTTGGCTACCGCCCGCGGCTCAAAGGCATAATCTACAATGACGGTAAAATTATTTAAATCATCCCCCTCTCCTTGATAAGGAGAGGGGTTAGGGGTGAGGTGGGGTGAGGTTATCCGCTCAAACCGGCCGGGCACGCCCGTTATTTTTTCTAATCCTGTTTTAATTTGTTCTAAGCTTAATCCCTGCGATACTCCCACGCTGATCGCCGTCAGCGCATTCTGCGCATTAAATTCGCCCAACAGGCGCAAATTAAACCTGACTCCATCCACAAAGAATTGTGTCCCATTACTTTTAACGGCTATATTATTGGCAATTACTGACAAAATATTATCTGGTGTTATGTGCTGCCTGTTACGTGTTGTATGATATGCGATTTTTTCTTCCGCTTTAAAGTTTAAAAAATATTCCGCCTGCTTGTCATCGCCGTTAACAATAATAATTTTTGGCACCCGCTCCAAATGAATTTTTTTAATCTCGTTTTTTATCGGCTGCACTTTCTTTTTCTCGTTGCTGTACTTTGATTTGCATTCCGACAAATGCTCAAACAGCTTGCCCTTGGCTGCTTTATAATTCTCAAAACCGCCGTGCGCTTCAATATGCTCCGGGTAAAGCCCGGTAAAAACTAAAATATCGTAATTAATAAAACGATGGCGGAATTGCTCAATTCCTTGCGAGGTAGTCTCAATAATAGCGTATTCGCAGCCGGCTTTTACCATTTGGCGCAATATCTTTTGCGTAAAAAATCTTCCCGCCATTGTCATTTTTTTATCGTTCAGCCATTCTTTATCCGCCACTTTAAACATCGCGGTTGAGGTATAGCCGACTTTATATCCGGCCTGCTCTAACGCTTTGGCGATTAAATACACCGATGTCGTCTTGCCGGTAGTGCCGGTAACGCCGATGACGATTAATTTTTCCGAAGGAAATTTATACCAAACAGCCGCGAGCCACGCCAAAATAAAATGGTAAACTACTAATAATTGTTGGGGGAATAATTTTTTAAAATTATAGAAAGTACCCATATAATTTAATACTGGATATTAGATATTAGGATATTAAGATATTCGCAACGCATAAAAATAATTTTAAATATATTAACTAATGTCTGTTGCTCTCGTTGTCGCAATATCCTAATATCCAGTATCCCAATATCTCATATATTTTTATCTCACCAATCGTTTTATATATCTAAAAACGCAATATATAGTATACCATCTCTTGTTAAATATCGCGTCATAGCATCCCGGATAATTTACTTCTTTCCCGCCGAATCCACGCTTAAACCTCGTTACCCCCGGCCATTTCTTTTCGTTAATGCCGTAAAAATCGTAATGTTTATAACCCAATTGCTTGGCAAGTTTTATCATTTGCCAATGCAACGCGTACGGCGCCATTATTTCTTTACGCTCATGCGTGGAAGCGCCGTGAAGATAAGTAACGGCATCGGCGTAAAAAACAAAAATTCCTGCGGCTAAAATTTTATTTTCATACTCGGCAAAATACAATCTGACACTAAGTTTGTTGCCGTCGTTCCCTTCCTTAGAGCCTGCCGGCCGGCGAGGCGGGGAGGAGGCGGGGGCGGTGGGAATTGAAATGTCAAGCGAGTCTAACATAGTTTTATAATATTCCTTCCCATGAGAACGGAACTTGTCTCTTCCTACGGTTTCCTCCATCAACTCCCAAAATTTTTCAAAATCTTCAGACGCGCCGTGGCGCGTCTCTACGGTCCGCACGGTAACGGCTTTCTTCTCCGCCAGCCTAATGTTATATCTTGTTTTGGGATGCATCTGGGCTAGCAATTCTTCTTCGCTTTTTTCTAAATTAAGTATAATCGTCTGTGACGGTTGTACATCAGCTACTTTGCGTAACGGGTAATGAATAGCGGGTAACGCGGCCGATGGTTCTATTCTTAAAAAAATACAATTTTCTTTCTTCGCCAACTGAATAATATCATCAATAAAATTTCCCGTTACTCGTTCCCCGTTACTCGTTCCTGCTCTGGGCGCATAAAAATAACTCTTGCCAAAAAACAATGACTTCTTAATTAAAAGCGCGCTATCAACTCTAAACGTCTGATAACCAACTGACTTTTGAAATTCTTCCCAGCCTTGTGATTGTAGAAATGAGGTGTGCATACGAATGCATTGCATTATTTATTTGCATACGAATTATTTGCAGTATTTGTCCCGCAGTACTGCGGGATAGATTTGCATTATATTATTCGCAGTTCTGCGCCTTTCGCCAGCCGGCCGCAACCGCCCCTTCTTCCGAACAAAAATAAAGCTCGCCCTGCCCTAAATTAATCATTGTTTTAGCGTAATAGTCGCAGCTCGGCAAATGGTAAATTTTTTCGCCATCGCTCGCGATGTTTCCTTTAATGTCGCAATTCGGATTGGATGGCAAAGCACTGGCGGTGGAAGAAGAAGCGTTTAAATTGTTAGCAGCGGCGCAAGCGTTATCAGCCCACAGCCCTAATTTGTTTTCCCGCGCGTAACTTTGCGCCTGCCTAAATTCCGCCTGATATTTATAAGGAATAAAATAAGTATATTCGTAAGCGTAGCCCTGCTGGATGATTTCCCGATTATAAAAAACCCCATCGGCGCGCCAAGCGTAACGCAAGAGCCGCCCGTATTTATCCCGCTCATCCTGCGTTTCGTCCGGCTCTAAATAAACTTTTTGGTTTTCTAAAAATTCATGCGCTTTTTGGCTCGCTTCGCGGCCGAAACATTCTACCGGCTTTCTCGGGTCAACCGTTTCCGGCGTGTTAATGCCGATTAAGCGCACCCGTTCCGTGGTTGTGCCTGTTAGCACATCAATCGTGTCGCCGTCAACTACTTTAGTTACTAGATAATATTGTTTATAGTCTGATTCGTTTTGATTACGACTTCCATCTTCTGCGATGCTTTCATCGCTAACATTAGATATTGGATATTGGATATTTTCCTTTACCAAATTTCTCTCTTCTATACTTTTATCCTCTTTTTTTGACGTTTCTTCCCGTTCACTGTTGAATATTGACTGTTCATTTACTAATTTTCCTCCTAAAACATTTTTTTCTCCTAATGTTTGTCTATTTATTATCAAAATTACCGCTAATAATATTATAATTACGCTAAGCAAAATTATCACCCGCTTTTTCATAATATCCAATATCAAATATCCTAATATCTAATTACCAATGGAATCACATTTTTGTTTTAATGTTTTTATGTTTTAATGTTGCGTGATAATCCCCTTAGCGCCGCTCTAATCCTCTCTCCGCTGTCTTTAATGTCCGTGCCCACGTTTTTTAGCGCTTCCCGCGCCTGTTGCAAAGAGTAGCCCAACGACATGAGCGCGTCAATTTCATCTCCGCTAACGCTCATTCCGGCCGCGCCGTCTTTAAGCGGCGCTAAATAATCAATTTTACTGCGCAGTTCCAGCACGATTCGTTCCGCGGTTTTTTTGCCAATGCCGGACACTTTAGTCAAAAGTGAAGGATCGCCGTGCCCAATGGACTCTTTAATGTCTTCCACGCTAGCCATGCCTAAAATCCCGAGCGCTGACTTTGGCCCCACGCCCGATACCGATAAAAGCAATTTAAAAAATTCCAGTTCCGCAAAATTTTTAAACCCGTACAAGTCTTCCATATCCTCGCGTACATGGTGATATAAATAAAATTCTACCTCTTGCCCGATGCTTAAATCCGCATAGGCAACGACATTAACAAAAATCTGATAGCCGATATCGCCTGTTTGTAAAATCACGCATCCTTTGCCTTTGTTTAAAATTTTTCCGCGTAAAAATGCGAGCATACATTTGACATTTAACGCCTGACAATTAACGTTTTGCTAAAATTGCAAACGGCAAATAAATTTTTTCTAAATCCGCCAAAGAAGCGTAAACCTCTGCACTGCCGACGAATAAACCAGCGACGACTTCGCGCAACCGCGTTATTTCTTTAAGTTGAGACGGTCTATTAACGCTCTCTAATGTCAAATCTATCAACTCTAATGCCCGTGCCAACGCTTGGTTTTTTTGCTTAACCATATTCTTTCTTTCCCATGATTTAGCGCGCGCGAGTTCAGCGCCGATGTTGCCAATTTGTTCAGCCAAACTTAATTGTTGCCATCTGCCTTGGGATAATTCTTTATGAATAAAGGTCATAATTAAACTATTAGCTTATTAATAATTTCTTTTATTTTGTTTTTTATTTCCGTACTTTCAATCTCTATCGCTCTATTACCTAGACGGGGACGAATGTTAAGCAGTGATTGGTACTCAATAAAATTCTCTGGCGATAAATCGGGATAAAGATTCGCCCCCCATAAATCGTCTTGCCGCGAGCCATCCTGCAATAATAAACTTTCCGCGTCCGCGTGCATTTCGCCGCCGATAGCCATAATTTCCCGCTTAACATCAACCACGATTTTAACCATATCGCCAAATGTTTCTTCCGCCATTCTTTTAAGTTCTTCTTTTGGAATTTTAGTTTTTATTATCTTTATTTCCATATACTTTATTTTACCCTTACTCTACCAATTTTGAGCCAAAAAATCAAACACAAGACGCCCCAAAGGGGCGTCTCTACTTTCTACTTTTTACTTTTACCCCTTGTAGTAGTTCGCTATACTGCACGGGGTAAACTTTTTACTTTCTTTTTACCCTAATCAAGCCGCTTACCGGCGTAATTTTTATCCCTTTGCGCTCCAGCTCGTCCAAAAACAAATTAACGCCTAAGGAGTCGCTGGACATATGGCCGGCGATCACCACATTGATATGATATTTTTCCGCTTCTTTGCGGTGCTCTTCGTGCATGTGCATGCCAATCACGGTGCCGATGCCCGCGGCGGCGATTTTTTCGTACATTTCTTTTGAACCTTCCGTGCCGCCGGTAAATTCCGTTACTACGATTTTGCCGGCGCTATTTTCCGGCGAGCCGGTAAAAAGCATCGGGCCGGCTTTGCGCCTCGCAGCTTCTTTGTACTCGGGAATTTCTTTTAATGCTTCTAAAATTTCGCCGACCGTTTCCGGCTTTTTTCTGGCAATAAACTTAGTCATAAAACTGGCCGCCATATTATCGCAGGGCGTGTGCGCGCACATAAAGCCCAAATTTAAAATTTTTGCCGCGTCCACCGCGCGGTCGTGATTGATGGGCGAAATGCCGCGGCTGACTTCGCTGATGCGCGGACGCAGAACGCTTTCGGCGATATTAATCGGCACGCCGTACTGCGCCAGCACTTCGGCCTGCAAATCCATCACGTCATGCAAGGAAGCAAGCGCTTGCCCTTCCGGATGATGCGCAATCACTAAATCAATGTCGCCTAATTTATCCGCGAGCAATAACTCCGGCACTTCCATATCAATCCCCACTAATACTTTCTTAACTTGTTTGCCCGTGTCGTTTAGAACGCGCGTATCGGAATAAGGGTTAGTCAATTTTTCAGCATCAAACTCCGCTTGCTCGTCTTTAGGCAATTTTTCGTATTTCTTTTTTGCCCGCTCCAAATACTTTTTTACTTTCGCCGGACCGCGCAGGTCGTGCTTAATGCCTAACTCAACGGCTAATTTATAGATTTGTTGGATAGTCATATTTTTTATGTCATCGCGAGCGAAATGAAATGGAGCGTGGCGATCCCGTAAATAACACGCAAATGACGGGATTGCTTCGTCGTCCCGCAGTACTGCGGAACTCCTCGCAATGACAATTTTATTTTTTAATTTTTGATTCAGTAAATTTTTTGATAATTTTTTTCTGCCGCCACTTCGCCCACTTAATGATAAACCAAAGCGGCCAATCGCGCCAAGTTGGTTTTAACGCGAGCACGGTAAAATCAATTAAAATCAATTTTTGTTCCGGCGTTACCAAAATATTGCTTAAAAAAGTTGGTTTAATTTTAAACAGCCCTTCGCGCCCCAATAAATCAAACGGCACGCCGATTTCTAATTCCATTCTCCGGTAGCGTTCCATTATATCAAGAAATTGTTTTTTTATCAAGGGATCGGCTAAGTCGGCTAATTTTAAAAAACGGCACTTAATTTTTTCCTGAATTTCCGCCGCTTTCTTTCCTTGAGACCAAACTATAATTTCTGTCGGAAGCAAATAAGACGCGAAATATTTCTGACCGATGACATAATCCTTTTTCAACTTATCTACCGCCCTTCGGCCTGCCAGCCAAACGTGCAGCGAGAATTTAATGACGCTTGCCTCGCCATATTCATAAACTAAATGTTCGCCGCCCCAGCCCAAAAATTTGCCGATTTTATTTTTATCGTAAAGAGTATTGCGCATAATTCATGTCATTCCCGCGTAGGCGGGAATCCCGTGAACAACTCGCTAACTGCGAGATTCCCGTCTACGCTGGAATGACAGAAAAATAAAGTTAAAACAGGCTTCTCGCCGCTAACCCTAAAATTAAGATGCTGAAAAAATTAAGCGCGAAAGAAACCGGAAAAAATAAAACGTTGCGGATTTGCGACACGCCCATCAGCGCCAGCCCCAACTCATCCGGCAAAGGAGAAAGAACGATCAACGCTCCGGCGGCGAACAAAATGTAATCAAACCAACGGCTGCGAAAAAGGGTTAATACTTTCTTTTCTTTATGGCGGCGCAGCCATAAAATCAACGCTTCCATTAAATTATTTTTTACGAAACGGAAAATCAATAAATCACCGAGCGCGGCGCCGAGCCCTCCAAACAACGCCACCTCCCAAATAGGCAAGCTGGATATCAATTCCGACAAAACTACGATTGCCGGCGCGACGGTAAAAACAGAAATGTAAAACATGCCCGCGAGGAAACTGCCTATTATCGTTGCCTCCTGCGCCGCCGATAAGATGCCGTCCAGCGCCCGCGTTTTAACCAGCGCTAACGCTAAAATTATGCTCAAAGCGACAATTCCTAAATCCCGCATTAAATAATTTTGTTCCTTATTTCTTTTCATTGTTTTATACTGTCATTGCGAGCGAATCCCGCGACAGCGCGGGATGAAGCGTGGCAATCCCGTTATTTACTGTAGAAACGACGGGATTGCTTCGTCGTCCCGCGGTACCGCGGGACTCCTCGCAATGACAAAAATTATTTTTTCTCTACTTTCAACTCTACTTTTTCGCCGTTAATACCCACTTCTTCCCCGCCGCTGCCAACTTGCAAATCATCCGCCAACGCATCTTTTTTGATTTCCTCGCCGAATTTGGCAAACACCTCTTTTATATCTTTAGAGTCCGTTTGATAATAAATAATTGCTCGGTCTTGAATCGCCATCCCCGCCTCTTTGCGCAAATTGTTTATCGCCCGCACCAGTTCGCGCTTTATGCCTTCAAGTTTTAATTCGGGAGTAATATTGGTATCTAACTTTTCTTTATCCTCAAATTTTATTTCTTTTACGTTCAACTCTTCTTTTGCTATTTCAATATCCTCTTCTAACAATGTCGTCGTAGTTGAGGTGCTACTTGAAGTAGAGCTGGAAATACTTGAGGTAGAGGAGGAATATGAAAATAAGGGTTGTCTAACTTTGATACCAGCCCTATCCCTAGCTGCCAATCCTTCTTCTACAACACGCCGTGTTAATGCGACTCGTTCCAACACTTCTTGATCAATCCATTCTTTCCTAACTTCCGGCCACGCTTTTAAATGCACTGATTCAATGTCAGCGCCCAGCTCCTGATAAATGTGTTCGGCCGTAAAAGGCAAAAATGGAGCCATAATGCGTGCTAAATGGTATAAAGTCCGGCGCAGGGTTTTCAGCGCCCGCATTTTGTCAGCTTCGTCATCTCCTTTAAACCGCGCGCGCGAGCGGCGCACATACCAAGTTGACAAATCATTGATAAAAACAGGCAATTCCCGAATCGCGTGCAAATCGTAATCGTCCATTTTCTTGGTTACTGTTTTTTTCGTTTCTTCCAAGCGCGCGGTAATCCATTTGTCCAGCACATTAACTAAATCTTTTTCTGCCAAATTTTCTACTTCCATATCCGCGGCCCGCCTGCCGGACGGGCAGGCAAACATTTTATAGAAACTTAGGACATTAAGCAGGATATTAAAGAATCTGGTTTGTTCAACTAAATCTTTCTCGGAGAAATTTATGCTTTCGGCTTTCATCACCGGCGAGGCGCATAAGTAATAGCGCAGCGGGTCGGCGCCGTATTTATTCATAACGTCCATCGGGTCCGGATAATTCTGCAGGCGCTTGCTCATCTTTTTGCCGTCTTCAGCCAGCACGATGCCGTTAACGATTACATTTTTAAACGCCGGCTTTTTCCTAATCGCGGTTGCGATGACATGCAGATAATAAAACCAGGCGCGCGTCTGGTCCACGCCTTCGGCGATAAACGCGGCCGGAAAATTATTTTCAAATTTTTTCTCATTCTCAAACGGATAATGCATCTGCGCGTACGGCATGGAGCCGGAATCAAACCAGGTATCTAAAACATCCTGTACGCGCTTCATGAGCCCGCCGCATTTTTCACATTTGAACGTAATTTCATCAACGATATGTTTATGCAAATCATCTACTTTTTGCCCGCTCAATTCTTCTAATTCTTTTATAGAACCAAAAATTTTAGTATTCCCGCATCTCTGTTTTGCCCCACTCTTACCTTCTATTTCATTAGTGCATCTCCAAATAGGGATCACCGAAGCCCAAAACCTCTGCCGCGAAATTGACCAGTCGCGCGCGCCTTCCAGCCATTGCCCGAACCGACCTTCTTTAATATGTTTTGGAGTCCATTTTATTTCCTTTGCTAATTTCAAAGCATCATTTTTAATTCTGGTAACATCTACAAACCATGAATGAGCGGCATAATTGAGCAATGGCGTGTCGCAACGCCAACAATGAGGATAGCTATGTTCGTATTTTTCTTTGCTGAACAATAAATTTTTGTGCGCTAAATATTTTATAATTTCTACATCGGTTGCCTGCGTGTCTTCAATCGGTTTAACATGC
>Ga0209542_10007506_pt1 | contig 20703 bp, 30 predicted proteins | sample RifCSPhighO2_01_FD_184028 | JGI IMG/M metagenome (GOLD analysis project Ga0209542, IMG submission 184028) | Soil microbial communities from Rifle, Colorado - Rifle CSP2_plank highO2_0.1 (SPAdes) (version 2) | ecosystem: Environmental > Terrestrial > Deep subsurface > Rock core/Sediment ...
GACTAAAAATGATTTTGAAAAAATAGTCACATTAACAAAAGAACAAGAAAGAATTATAAAAGCTGTTGATAAGAAAATTATGAAACTGAATGTAGTGACTAAAAACTAGCAGAAATTCAGGTAATTAGTATTATTTTTTCTTCTTGCTTTTCTTTTTCTTTTCAATCTTGCTCTCTATCTTAGGAGTTTCTTTTTTAACTTCAGGAACCTCAAAAACTTTTTTCATATCTCCGCCGTTTCTTAGATATTCTAATTTACTAATCAATATATCTCTCTCACCCATCATCCTTTTCGCAAGAGCATCATAATTATGCAATTTATTAACAACAAAATTAGCAAATTCATTAACTTCAAACGTATTCAACTTAAAGCTCTCTGGCTCATAAACTTCTATATGCGCAGGCAAATAAGTCATTATGGCATTAAAGAATACAGGCAGCGTTTCAAATCGCATTTCAACATCAGCAAATGTCGTCCATAAATTTTCAGTCTTTTCAACTTTTTTAGGCTCGTGAATCTCCTTATTAATAACAGCAACTCCTTTCTCGGTGCCTATCTTATCGACCAATTCAGTAAGAGCAGCTTTCAAATGTTCGGCAGGTCGGCCAAGAATCTCAATTATAAATTTAGCAGTTAAAGCAGTCATATACTGTAAAAAATAACTGCTATTTTAAATCTTCCGACATATAAATAGTTATAAACTCACAAATAATTAAATTTAAATGGGTGCTAAAATATCATGTTATACTTGCCAACACTACAGACCAACAGGAAATTCAGAAACAGGTTTATGCACCATTTTAGACGATTTAGCAGGACCAACTTACCAAGTAGATTCTTCAAGCAAGGAATGCTTATATAACTTTACCACACTTCCAAAAGTATTAACTAAATCAGAAACTAAATTAAGAGACGAAACAGCAAAAACAAAAAGAAGAGAATTTTGGGAACATGCCCAAAGATGTGCAGAAGAAGTAGCCTCTTGGCCTGAATGGAAAAGAAGAAAAAGAAGAGTAGATTTATATGAACATTGTATATCTCTTGCAAAAAGAACAATATCTTAATAAATCAACAACTTATTTAAGCACACAATTTATACATAATCATGGAATCAAAGAGTTTTCTTTTTACGTCTATACCAATTATAGCAATAATAGCTATTTTTGGATATCTAAACATACAACAAGAGTCAAATTCAAACACACAAGAACCAGTAGCTACAGAAATATGCAAAAGCATAGAATACAACGGCGAAGACAGAATAGATATTTTATTTATTTCATCAGAAGAAGACGCAAAGCATTACACTGACGTCTTGCTAAGCACAGAACCTTACAAAGGCAAAAGAAATTACTTCAACACTCGCGTTATTGAACAAGAAGTAGAATGCAAAGATTACAAAGGCATAGCTATTCTGTGCAACACCAAAGAAATACAGGAATTAGCTAAACAATGTCCTCACGATTATATAGTTGTAATAAAAGAAGCGCCTAAAAACATACGCAGTTCAGCTTACGGCAACGTGCTAAGCATAAATAAAGTCCATGAAGATTCAGTATTAATTCATGAGTTCGGCCACGCATTCGGCAATTTAGCAGAAGAATATGGTGGAGCAAAAATCCCATCAGGAGCAAAGAATTGCGTTTCATCATGTGATAAATTTACAAGTCCTATAGACTCCTGCGAGTTAGAATGCTCAGAATCAACATATTACCGTTCAATTCCTGCAGGAGTAATGAGAACATTAGCCACAAGTAATTATGGAATATATAACATAGCACTAATAACAAAACTTCTAGAAAAAAACAAACCAAAAGATATAGCAATTACAGGAAGCGCTATAGAAAGTCAAAAAGAACAATGTAATGATGAATTAGTAAGCATAGAGATAACTCAAACAGATAACAAAGTAACTGCAGAAACAGACAACATCCTCTATCTAGGTTGTGCCCCTAATAATTTTGGAGCTGGAACTTTATGTTTCAATGATAATTGTTATCCACCAAATCTATTTACAGAAGCCCAGGATATAAAAACACAGGAAACAATAGATGGAGAAGTATTTGATTTAGAAGGAGAAGATTTAACATTTTACATTGAACAAAATCCACAAGACCCCGAAGTAGAATTAACTCTTGACGGCGTAACAATAGAAGAATTAAATTTATTAGAGGCAGGAGCAACAGCATGCAGAGTTTAAACAAAAAAGGCCTATCTGAAGTAGTTCAGACATCTCTTCTTATTTTGCTCAGCATATCGGCGATATTCACCATGTGGAGTTATGTAAAAGACTTAACAGGAGATTTTGAAGAAACATTATCTCCCGTAGTTGGCTGCATAAATATGAAATCAAAAATTGAAAGCGCTTGTATAAATGAAAATAGACAAGTAGAAGTAACTCTGATTAAAGCCTTAGGAGAAGAAATAACAAGAACAGACTTTGGTTTAAATGGAGAATCATTTATATGTGGAGATAATTTATGCCAGTCATGTACATTTACAGAAGATAAAAACCTACAAACCATTTACTTAAACCCAGAAAATGAAGATTTAGAGAATAATAATTTAATGGTAAGTATTAACGGCTGTAATCCACAACAATTTATCATAAATCCATGCGCATAATTACAATTTTCTCAAAGCAATTAATATTACGAGCAAAACGCACAAAGCCATAAAGAAATAAATTACTCCAACACGAGTCTTATATGTTTTAGTAACTTCAACATTAGAGTTATCTTTATCTACAGTCTTGCCATTCAAGACTATCTTCTTAGGTTTCTGAATAGGAACATCATCGGCAAGATTGACGATATTATTTTGATTATTATTTTCAAGCTCATTATTTTGTTCAATAGTTGTTCTAGGAATCTCTTCCTCTTGTTCAGCAGTATTAGAGTTTTGTTGACTCTGATTTTGTGTCGGAGTCTGCCCCGAACCAGAAGAACTGCCAGAACTAGAAGAACCAGAACAAGCATTTTCAGCATTTCTGCTATCAACAATAAAAACCCAATTATTACAAAAACTATATGTTTTTTCTTTTTTATTATCAGTAAAAGGCCCGGCAGAATCAACAATTTCAGAATTACGTTTCAAATACACGACCTCATTTGAATTTCTCAACCATTGTGTAGGAAAAGTTATCACAAAATATCCGCTAAAACTTCCACTTAAATTTACAGGCCCTCCACTGCTATTATGATCTAAATAATAATCATCAAGATTAACACTCTCAGCAGAATACAACTCAACCCACTCAAATCCAGAATCTTCACCCTCCGGATTTGCCTCAATCTCGTTCAGGCGTAAAGCATAAGCATCAGCCGTAAGAATCGTAATAAACAAGCAAACCGTCAGAATCGCGAATAAAAATTTCATCATAATCATCATTCCATATTTTCTCCCTGCCCCAGTAAATAATTGACTCGCTATCGCTTCCTTTCGCAGAATACAATCTAAATGACTCTCCCATATCTTTTTTGAACTTATACATCTTTGTGCTTTCATCTTTGACATTCCAGCCTGTAAAGTCTACACCGCATGAATCTTCAATATCTACATACTCATCATATTTATTTATTTCTACATCAAGACATTCAGCAAGAGGAGATTTTTCCCACATATTTTTCCCATTTTTTCTGGCAGAGTTCTCAGCTTTCTCAAATAAAGAAGACTCCTCATCTAAAACAAGATATGTATGAGCCATTCCATTTCTAACTATCTCTAAATTAAGATATTCATTATTATTATACAGTCTGCCAAGAGTTCTATCATATTTATCAAGTCCGGCAGTTTCTAAACCAACAGAAGTAAAATTAGACAGAAATTCTTTTGCTAAATCTGAGTAAGGCAATCCTTTTTCAGGAGTGTTTATATTAAGCAGGCGAATATGTCGTCCATCAGACAATTCAACAGTATCTCCGTCGAGAACGCGAGCAATATTAACATTCTCGCGAACAATTCCTTTATCTGTAAAAAATAAGAAGTTTCCAGCAATAAGAGAAGTAATAAAAAAAGATAAAATTAAAGCACGTTTTCTATCCATTTTTAGTTTAAATTAATAAACTCCGCCTGCATTCCAGTAATAATTCCTTTTTGCGAAGACAAACCAGCATTAATTTCAAGAACATATAAAGCATCTCCAGATGGACTTATAACAGGACAAGGATCAGCCTCACAAGGCAAAGCAGTCTTAATATTAACTATAGAGTTATTTTTATCAATCCAAATCATATCAAGGGGAATTAAAGTATTCTTCATCCAAAAAGGATAATACCCCTCAGATTCGAAAATAAAAAGCATTCCAGAATCAGTATCAAGCTCTGCGCGATTCATCAGTCCAATTTCCCTTTCAGCAGACGTATCAACAATTTCAACATTAAAACATGTATCTTCAAAACAAACCTGTGGTTCTTTGGATTTATTAAAGTTATATAAATAAACCGATAATAAAATAACGATTATCCCAATAACAACAATCAATTTTTTCATATTAATTCAAACAAAGATAAGTTTATATAACTTTTAGTTAAATCAGCCACAACTTGATCTTCTTTAAAAAATAGAAAAACTTAAATAGTATACAATATATTACAAAGTACGCAAAATGGCAGACACAATATCAGTAAGATTTGATAAAGACCTACAAGTGGACTTATCTAAAATAGAAAAAAAATGGAAAGCAGACAGGAGCGAAGTCATAAGGAGATTATTAGCAGAAGCTATAAAGAAATGGAAAATAGATAATTTCTTGGAAGAGGTTAGACTCCATAAAAAATCAGTTGGAAAAGCGGCAGAAGACTGCGGCATTTCAATATGGGAAATGTTAGAGTTATTAAAAGAAAACAATGTGGACTGGGTTGGATATAACGAAAAAGACTTAGAAAGAGACTTATTAATTTTAAAATGATTTCAAATACTTCTCCTATAATATTTTTTGCAAAAATAAGAAGATTTGATATATTGGAAAGGCTATATGAGAGAATTATTATTCCTAATGAGGTTAAAGAAGAGCTTTTGTTTGGAAATAAACCAGATTCAGAAATAGTCAACGAGGCAATTTTTAAAGGAAAGCTAATTGTTAAATCTCCAGGTAAATTGTTAAATTTTTCTTTAGGAAAAGGGGAGAGTTCAGCAATAAGTCTGGCTATTGAGTTAAAAATGCCTTTGATTATAGATGATTATGCAGGATTTAGGACTGCGCAGTCTTTAAATGTCGAGGCTTTAAGAACACCATCAGTAATATTTTCAGCTGTAAAAAAGAAATTAATATCAAAAAAAGAAGCTCTAGACATTATAAATAATATAATCGACGAAGGATACTATATTTCAACAAAATATTATAAAGAGATCTTAGATGAATTAAAGTAATCAAACAATTTATATAATCCTCTAAATTAAAATCATGAAATGGCTAAAAAAGAAAATAATGAATTCGACTTCATAATAATAGGCGCAGGCGGAGCAGGTCTTGCCGCAGCAATGTACGGCGCCCGTCTAGGAATGAAAACTCTATGTCTAGGACATTCTCACGGCTCTGAAATGCCTTTAGGCGGAGTAATTACAACAACAAATATAGTAGAGAACTATCCAGGTTTTATTCGGCTTACCGGAACAGAAATAGCTGATAAACTAATAGAACATGCAAAATCTTATGACTTAGTCACATTAAAAGAAGAAAAAGTCGAGGAAGTAAAAAAAGAAGGTAATTTATTTGAAATTAAAACAAACGAAGCAGAGTACAAAGGAAAAACAATTCTCTTTGCTACAGGAACAAAATGGCGCAAGCTAGACGTTCCAGGTTCAAAAGAATTTGAAAATCGTGGTTTAGCGTTCTGTGCACTCTGCGACGCGCCATTTTACAAAAATAAAATAGTTGCAGTAGTCGGAGGCAGCGATTCAGCAGTAAAAGATGCAATGGTCTTGGCAGAACATGCAAAAAAAGTTTATATAATCTACAGAGGAGAAAAAATAAGGCCTGAACCAATAAATTATGATAGAGTTACAAGAAATAAAAAAATAGAAATAATCAATAATACAAACATCATAGAAATTAAAGGCAAGCAGTTTGTAGAAAAAGTAGTCATAGACAAAAATTACAATGGAAATAAAGAGTTAGAACTGCAAGGCGTATTCATCGCAATAGGTCACATAATTATTTCAGACCTCGCAAAAACCATTGGAGTAAAAACGAACGAGAAAGGCGAAATAATTCTCGACCATAAAACATCAGAAACAAATATCCCAGGCATATTCGCAGCAGGAGATGTTACAGATAAACCTTTCAAGCAATTAATCACAGGTGTAGCTGACGGCTGCACAGCCGCATTCTCGGCTTATGAATATATTAGCAAGAATAATTTGAAATAAACTTAGTCTTTTCATAACGCACTTTCGAGTCAAACAGTAAAACTTATAAATAGTACGTACTAAATACGTATATAGAAAGTAAGTTTATACATCAAGTATCCAAAGGAAGCAGGTTTAATCAGATTTACATCCCAAAAAATGTAGAAAAAGAATTTGAAGTAGGAGACACAGTAGAAGTAAGGCTGTTAAAAAAGGAAACCAGATTATATTATTCAGAAAATCTAAAGAAATTAAGTGAATTCAAAGAAAATCTTATCAAACAGATATTTTCATTCTTGTTAAAATTCAGGGAAATAAAGCAGATTTTTATATTTGGTTCATTTTTAACAAAAAAATTAGATTATAATGATTTAGATATATTAGTTCTAGTTGAAAAAGAAAGTAAAGATTTTGATAGTCAAATATATGGAGCTATAACTGATAAATTCAATCTAAAAATTGACATAATAAGTGGACAAGTAGATAAGATGAATGAAACATTAAGGATTTGCCCGATATCTAGGGGAATGCTGTATCACAATATCTCAAATAAGAAATTTTCATTGCCAAAAGAAATTTCGATTAATGAAAATCATTTAAGGTATTTGCTAATGATGCCAGAGGATTTGCTAAGGGTAAGGTTTCCTCTAGGCAAGGTATATTATGATTCATTAAGAAAGCTTGTCACTATAGAGCATTTTCTAAAGAATAATGAAATTGCCCCTGACGAAATAGACTCTGAATTAATAGAAGTCATAAGTGCTGAAAAATTAAAGATACTTAAAGAAAACCATGATGTAGAAGCATATCTGTTAAAAGAAGTAAGGAAAATAATAAAGGAAAAGTTGGCTTTAATTCATAAGCTTATCAAACATGGGAAAAAATAGCAATCTAAAAATATTGGCAAGATTTATAGCGCTTGGAGTTGCGCATAAGGTTGGACAACTAATTAATCCAAATTCATTATATGCAGAAAAATATGATAAAGAAGAAATAAGAAAAGAAGTAAAATCAGAAACAATAAAAGAACTCAATAGAAGAGAACATCTAGATGAGAGCAAATTTGATATTATGGATCAAGAGATAGACAAATCTTTGAAAGAGATAGGATTGTATTAACATAATTCAAATAAAATTCCCTTCATCAATCACAGGTTCAAAAAACTGACTAAATCTCTTTCCTTCAACCTTAGCCTTCTTTAAATTAACTACCCAATTAACTCCAGAATCTTCAAGTTGCTTAGGCTCAAGAAATAACCAACCTTCTCTATTGAAACGAACAGCAATAACGGGATTCAAACCCATCAAATAAGAGAATTGCATAAAGTCATCAATCTGTTGTTTAGTAATGTAAATGCGCGGACTTTTACTTGATTTAGCCTCTACAGCATAAGGCTTGCAATTAATCTTTCCAGCAATCAAATCACAAAAAGTATTATCATTCATTCCACTTCCGGCAACTCGCGCAGCCTTCCATCCGTGGTCTGTAAGTAATTGTAATAGCTCGCGTTCATTCTTAGACCCCTTTGATTTATTAGACATATTTATTGAATAGATGCAAACTTTTAAAAGCTAAGCCTAAATGGAGTTATATGGCTAATAAAAGAAGTTTACTCTCCATCCTCGCTCTTGGAGCACTTTCTATTAACTCCTCTTGCAGTCAAAGAGACTACACTTTATCAAATGGAATTGTTATCCCTGGCTCTAACATTCTTAGAATTGGAGAAAGAAATGGTAATCCTGCAGTCCATCTAAAAACCTGGCATGGAGATAGCAGTGGCGAGATAGTAGATGAAAAAAATGGAAAGCCTTACACTTTTGTAGGCCACACAGTATTTGATGGAATGGATATGTCTATGGGCTATTATGAAATAAGTAATTCAATTACCTATATTGGAAAAGATGGCAAAGAACACCATATATGGGAAATATCTTCAAATAACTAAGATAGCGCATTTATTCAATTCTTTTTAACTTATTCTAAATCTAAAAAAATAAAAAAATAAAAAATGTTTTTAAGCTCCGAAAAATGATTTAAATTTCTTCCAGAATCCTTTATCTTTAGAAATTGATTTTTCATTCTTAGAGTTATCATCAGAGTCCTCAGAATCGTCAGAGTCATCGCTATTTATTGAATCATCTTTATCAATCTTAGACTTTTCAGAAGAAGAAAGAGCCATCTTAATAGTTCCTTCTAAAACTGCTAAGTCTGTAGCAGATGAGCCGTCAAGTTCAACTCTTATAGGTCCATATAAAGTGTTTCCTTCACGATTTAGTGTTGCAGAAACTTTTCCCTTTATTTCTTCACTATCAGAACCGCCTTCAATTTCAATTTTTCCAGTATATGTTTTCAAATCTCCGCTTTCCAGCTTTAATTCTCCGACAGCCCCGCTAGAAGATTTAAGTTTGAATTCAAGTTTTTGAGAATTCCTAGATTCTCCAACTAATGTGAAACTATTGCCTCCAATTTCTAATATGCCAGTAGTAGCCGAATTAATGCTTCCGCTGTTTCCACTTCCTCTATTACTTGCTCCTTTTCCAGAAGATTGTTTTTCTTCTATTGCAAGAGTCACTTTAGCATCAAAAGATTCCCCATTTTTTAATATTAGTTTGAGGTCTCCATTCCATACGGCAAATCCTTCCTGATATGCCTGAGATGTTTTTGTAAGAGCCAATATTCCCCTGACAGAACCGTCTCCTGCAGTTACTGCAAAAACCTTGCTTGTTGAAGTGCTTACAGTTGATTCAAGTTTGAGCTTTAGATTTCCAGCTCTAAGCCAACCTCTTGAAACACTATCAACAGAACCATCAGAAGTTGTTCCTTCTCTGCTTACAAAAAGAATTTCAAGTAATGCGCCTTTTTGGCCAATTACTATCCATCCCTGTCCTTTTGAAACAGTATTTTTTGTTGAAGTCTCAAATTCATTTTCAATCTCAACCTCCGTTTCTAAAGCGTCAGCAACGCTTATCGAAGAAGCAACTGAAGCAGCGCCAGAAACAGCAGTTCCTGTGCCAAGTACATCTCCTACTTCAAGTGCGCCAGCAAATGCAACTCCTAAAAATGAAGCAATCAATAAAACTATTAAAACTACATTTATGTTTTTCATAATACCTCCTTTCATATAATCCATATTTTCCCAAGATAATAAGCATTTAATAGCCTTGCGATAGCTTCAAATGAGTTAGAACCTTAAGGCTTAAAACATGTAGTAAGTTTACAACAACTAAACTTTAATGTAATTATTATTGGTGATTAGTATGTCCGACCCTTAGGATTAATCAAAGTAACATCCCCTAGTAAGTCCCATAAATCTCTTTTTACAGAGTCCACCCCACTTTGAACTCTTTTTTCATCTGCCTGTTTTAAGTGTTGCACCCTAATATTATCAAGATTACGAAATACTGTACGAATCCCTTGATAAGAATTAGTCTCTATGTAATTTGAAACCAACTCGTTATTACCTTTAGAGATTAGAACGGCATCCAAGTCTGCCCGATGCTTATAATCAATTTTACCGTCAATAGCACTAATATGACTTCTCAGAATAACACATAGTTTTCCAATAGTAGTAGAATAATCAATACGGGCACAATCATCAAAAAGTTTTTCTACAGGTGTTTTCCATTCATCAAGTTTAACACTTTCCAGCCTATGCTCAAGCTTAGATAAATCTTCTGTATCTAGTTTGAATGATTCTTTCTCTTCCATAAAAAACCTCAAATTACTATCTATATAAAGTTTAGTTGTAACTAAGAACAACAACATTTATAAGTAAGGTCTAATGAAAATATTCATGGTTGAGTTAAATAAAAAGCTTCAAGAAGCAGGGTTAAGCAGTAAGGAATCTGAAATATACATCTCCTTGCTGAAAAATGGACCTATTGGTGGAGGCGAACTGGCGAAAATAATGAATATGGACAGAACCCATGCATATAATGTGCTAAAGAATTTAGTCAATAAAGGTCTGGCAAGCCACATATTGAAAGATAAAAAAACATTATTTCAGGCAAATTCTCCTAAAGACCTGTTAAATCAAATAAGTAAAAAAGAACTGGTCATCAAGTCAATAATCCCTGAATTAGAGGCATTAGAGAAGATAAAGCCAAAAACTTCAAAAGTCAGTATTTTTGAAGGCAAATCTGGATTAAGAGCAATAGTAAGAATAATTCTGGAGTCAAAAGCAAAAGAAATGCTTGTAATTGGAGCCACAGGCAAAAGTTACGAGTTTTTAGAGTATGAGCTTCCCCATTTGGCAAAGGAAACAGCATCATTAAAAATGACTGGCAGATTTATCACAAGCGAAAAATTAAGAGGTCACCAATTCACAAAACTTCCACACATTAAAGTAAAGTATATTGATGAAATAACTCCTACTTCCACACTTATTTTTGGAAATAAAGTATCTATAAATGTTTTCGAAGAAAATCCATATGTAATATTAATAGAAAGCAATTCTGTCGCTGAAAGTTATAAAAAATATTTCGAACATCTTTGGAAAACTGCGAGGTAAATTCATTTAAATATACTACTTTTAGATAAAGTTAATGGTAAAAGAAAAGTCAATCAAAGGAGCTAAAGAATCATGGAAATAGATTTAGATAAAATAAAACAAAATAAACGTACAGAAGAGCTACTAGAATTCGGAATAATAAATATAGATAAGCCAACAGGCCCAACAAGCTTCTGGACCTCTCAATATGTTAAAAATGCCATCGGTCTAAGGAAAACTTCACACCTTGGTACCCTCGACCCGATGGTAACTGGAGTTTTGCCAGTAGCATTAAACCGAGCATGCAGGCTTAATGAATACTTAATGCATCGAGACAAAACATATGTTGGAGTGATAAGGGTTCACAAAGAAATTTCAATTGAGGACTTGCAGAAAATAGCAAACGAATTCATAGGAAAAATAACTCAAATGCCTCCAGTGCGCTCCAGCGTAAAGCGAGCAGAAAGAGTCCGTGAAATTAAAACCTTCAAAATATTAGAAAAAAATGGAAATGATTTTTTATTTAGCTCGCAAGTGCAGGCAGGAACATACATAAGAAAATTATGCCTTCACCCATCTACAGAATTAATCGCTTCTTCAGGTCTTATTTCGATTAAAGAATTTTATAATAATCCAACTAATATTTATTCAATGAGTGGCAGAAACATAATAACAAATAAGCCTTCCCAATTGCAAAAAATCAACTCCCCTAAAAATCTAATAAAGTTAACAACATCTTCTGGGATAGATATAATAATGACGGGAGATCATAAAATGTTAATCTCCTCAAAAGAAGGATACATATTCAAAGAAACAGATCAATTAAAAAAAGGAGAATATTTAGTAAAAAACAAAGATTTTCAATTGCCTGAAAAAGAATATGTTATATCCGATTTGTTAGATGACAATTATTTAATTGAACAAAAAGAAATAAAAGAGAAATGTAAAAAAGCCATGATTGAAAAGTTTGGAAGTATTCGCGAGATGTATAGAAAAACAAAATTAGACCGAAAAGTCTTTCTATCCAATTCCAAATGTGCAATTTCTATAAAACATCTAAAGTTAGCAGGAATATATGATTCTCTAAAGAAGAAAATAAATAATTTTAAAACTCAGAAAGGCACAATAATAAACATAAAAGAGCTTAATGAGGACCATTTATACCTGCTTGGGCTTATAGCTTCGGACGGAAATAATACTAAAGAAAAAAGAACAGAAAGATTTACGCGTTTAAAGTTTCACAATAAAAACAAAGATTTAATAAATATTTTTTTAAATATTTATACAAAGCTATTTCCAAACGTAAATATATCCAAAAAAGAAATAAAAAAAGATTTTTTTGAGTTAGATACCGCAAATAGCCTATTTGCTTCAATAGCGGCAAAACTTGGCATCTTCAGCCCACATAAAAATTCAGACATTTTACCAATATTATGCTTTAAAAATAACTTAATAAAATCTTTTCTAAAAGGTTATTTTGATGGTGATGGTACGGCACATTATAAGAGAAAGAAGACAAGCAAAGGCAATTATTCAGAAATATCTTTTTTTTGTATCAGTTATTTAAACTCTAAGCGTATTCATCAAATGTTGCTTAAATTAGAAATAAAAAGTAAAATTTTTAGACTAAAAAATGGTTTATGTGTTATTTCAATATCTGATTTAAACTCTAAAATGGCATTTATTGAGCAAATATCTTCCAATCATCCAAAAAAGCTAGAAGTATTCCAAAAAATAAAACAAATAAAGAATAAAAATTTAGAAGAAGCAGTCCATATAGCCATCCATTATAAAGAATTCATAAGAAATAACAAAAAGAGCCTAAGTAAGATGGGTGGCAATCTGCAAAGGGTCTTAAACTTAGATACCCCAATAACCAAAGGATTTTATAAAAGTTGTTCAAAATTAGTTAACTTGCCCGATTTAGACAACTTCATCGTAGAAAGAATAAATAAAATAGAGTGTGTGAATGGGTCAGATTTTGTATATGATATGACTGTTCCTAAATATCATAATTTTTTAATTGAAACAGGGTTTATTTCATCAAATTGCGACGACTTAGGAAAAAAGATTACTGGTGCACACATGCTCGAGTTAAGAAGAACGCAGGCAGGCATATTCAAAGAAGACACGGCAATAACTCTCTATGAATTTGACCGCGTAGTAGATGAATACAAAAAAGGAAATGAAGAACCCTTAAGAAAAATAATAGTTTCAGGAGAGATAGTATCAACGCTCTTGCCAGTAATTAAAATAAGAAAAGACGTGGTAAAAAAAGTTCTAACAGGAAGCCCGATATTCAAATCATTCCTCGCAGAAGAACCAGATAAAAAAATAAAAGAAGGAGATAAAGTAATAGTATATGCAGACACTCAATTCATAGGTTGTTATAATTTCATAGGCTCAGATGAGTTAATTGCTAAAGCGGAGTTTATTTTGAACTAAGAACTACTATAAAGAGACAACAATAGAAACATTTAAATACTCAAAAATTATCATAAAATCATGAATAAACCAACATTCAAGAGTTCATCTGGAAGAGTAAATCCAATATTAGTTGGAGATAGAGAATACAATGCTTGTTCAAGAGGTCCTAGAAAATTTCATGATTTAAAACAAATAGATTACGGAAAAGGATACAAACAAGGTACTTTCGGAGACCAATTAACTTTAGCGCATGGAGCATATCTTAATCAAGATAATCCGGATGCACAAAGCATTGTTGGAATATTTGGAAGTAGAATTATATCAGGAAACACAGCAATGAGCTACACTCCAGAATTAATTATTGTTCAAGATATGCCTGAAGTAAGAGATGGAAGAATTGTAATGGATAAAAAAAGTTTAACCTCTAAACTAAGCAAAAATGCAAAAAAGGGTGTAAGGTTTAGTGACGATGGAAGCATAAGGGCAATTCAGTATGGTTTTGCAAGAGAATGGCAAAATTCAGACCAAATGAGAATCAATCCATTTTCAATTGCTTTAACTGGAAATGTAAATGCTCCTGAAATGTTAGCTGAAATTCAAGACAAAATAGGCAAAAGAGGATATATTTGGGCTTTAGGCAAAGTTTCACAATCAGAAATCAGAGTTCCTGTTTTGTTCGAGTTCGGCGACAGGTTGGTCCTCAGTGGCAGCAACTGGGACGAGTTCCTTGGCAACTGGTGCTCGTTCGGGGTACGTCAGTAGTTTGCACATCGGTGCAAACGCGCGCAAAATTTTTTTAACTCTAAAAAGCGAACTTCAAATCTTTTTTGAAATCAAATAATAAATGTTGCTATAAAACTTCTGCGCATTGGCTAGTGAGTTTTCGGCAGGTTCTTTATTAGCTTGAGGCAGTGTTTCATAGGTAGATTTTCCTCTTTCCTCTCTTTCTTTTTCTAATATTTCTAGTAACTCCTTTGCTTTTACTTTTACAGTATCATAAATTTTCAAGAGCTCGGAGTCTATTGTTCCATTTTTTACATATTTCTTAAATCCATAATAGACTTTTTGATGTTGTCCTTGTTTTTCTGAAAAAGCCACGCCTTTAGAAATAAGATAAGCTTTTGCGCTTTGAAATATTGCATAATATGAGTGACTGATAACCGCACTGTAAAAAGTAAATTCTTCAGCTATTTGAAATATAGTCAAGGACACTGAAAATTGAGCGTTTGTGCCTTGACTATTTAGGAAAAGACATACAATCTTGTTTAGTTATTTATGTCTTTAACTATATATCTCTTTTTAGATGGCTTTCATTGCTGATTCTTTGAATCATGTTAGCTAAAACAATTTCATTATCTGCTCTCTTAAGACATAAATCAATAGTTAAATCCATGTTCTATTGCCTCCCTAATAATTTTATAAAATATATTAATATTGTGCACTGCCCTGTGTTTACGGGCAATTTCCTTGCCAACATTAACCTCTTTATTGGTAAGCATTAGTCGCATGTTGTCAAATGTGATTATTTGAATATCTAGCTTAAGTAAAGACTTAAGACGAGCCATATTTGCAGCTATTCTCATATTGCTTTCTTGCGTTTTATCTGGAATAAAAATAGCAATGTCTAAGTCAGAACTCTTATTTTGCTTTAGAGAGGCATAAGAACCAAAAATGACCAGAGAATAAAATATAGTGTATTTTTCTATTTGTTTCTTTAATGATTCTACTGATTGGTAAACGAGTTTTGGAAGGCCTTCGTATTTGAGTAGCGTAAGATAGTCATAAGACAATTCATTATCTAAATTAATCTTATAAATTTTTGAAGTTCCTACTTTTTGCGAAGTTACTATCTCTTCTTTCTCAAATTGGGCTATTGCTATTTGAATAGCATTATTAGAATTTTCTTTTACAAGGCGCCCAAGCTCTCTTTGTCCATATCCCTTAAAGATATTTGCAAGGAATGGTTGTAAAATTTTAATTTGTTTTTTTGTTAGCATACTGCACCAATTTATTGGTTCGATTGTACCAAATTTATGGCACATATCTATATAAATGCTTCTATTTATATGAAAACTCTTGTCAAGTCAAATTGTTTGAAAACCCCACATTTTAGAGAGCGATGCATTTTTTTGATTTGCATTACACTCTTGGATAAAATTTAGTTTAAGTCCTAAAATCCCAAACCTATAAAACCCCTAACTCAGTCATATAATCATGAGAGAATTCATTTACTACAGCAGAACAGCTCCAACAGCAGGATACTACATAAAAGAAGACTTGCAAGAATCTGGTCGTATCGATATTGCAGTTCACAGCGTCATAGCCTCTTTTTTCTTAAGTCATAAAATAAGAACTGACACAAGACTACATCTTATTTTTGCAGGACCTCCAGATCCAGTAAAGCATTTAGAACTTTTTCCAAAAACAGATGGAAAAGTTGGAATAGACAAAATATACTTGGGAAAAAAAGACGTTTCAGGAATTCTAAGAAAAATGCTTTTCAAATACAAAGCAGGAATAAAAAATGAAGTATTCCCAGGATATTGGGTTGAAAAAAAGAATTTTGTCGAGTTAGTTGAAGAACTTTCAGGACAAGGAAAGAAACTATATGTTCTTGACCCAGAAGGAAAAGACATAAGAAAAATAGAATTAGAAGACAATCCAGTATTCATTCTAGGAGATCATAAAGGCCTTCCTCCAAAAGAATACAAACGCCTTCTAAAGATATGCAAACCGGTAACAATCGGCCCCAAAACTTATTTCGCATCTCACACATTAATGATTGTTCAGAACGAATTAGATAGACGAGGAATTTGATATAATAAACTCAACAGGGAAAAAAGATAATTTTAAAAAGTGATTAATAATCAATCCCTTATGGAAGAAGATATGGGAAAAAGATTCAAAGATTATTCTGAAAAAGTTACTAAAAGTGAGAGGTCGGCTAATAATAGCTGGAGAAAGAAGAGAAATATTTGAATATATTGATTCTATCACCGGAACCAAGACTTTTCACAGACCAAGTGTTAGGGGAAGCGATAGGAAGAAAGAAGATTATATATATTATGAATAATTCTATGATTTATATGGCAAGAGAGGAGAGAGTTAGAGTTCAAGAGGCTTATCAGATCATGGTAAAAATAGATGGTATGTATCATCAAGGAAGATTTGATGAAGTAAACGACATCTTAAGAAATATGGATCTGAATAGTATGACAGATCAAGCATTAGTTACTTATTTATGCGTATCAAAATGGGCAAAAGTTAAACTACCCTCTAGGCTAGAATTTTACAAGAAAGTTGAAGAAGTATTAAAAAACAGAGGAAGACAAACCAAAGAATTACTTCAAGGACTGGAATAATAACTTAACCATTATTTTAATTAAAGACTTCCGTCTTTAACTATACATCAAATCACAACAATGATTAAAAACTCTCAATAAGAAATTCTAGCATGGTCAAAGGTCTTGCAGTCAGATTAAAGTCTTATGATGAAACAATTCCTAAAGTATTCTCTTTAATAAAACTAGGCGAAGAGCTAAAAAAACACAAGAATATCGTCTTAAAAGTCCATTTAATTCTAGGACAACCTGAAAACTCAACTAAAATAGAATTTCTAGAACCAATAATTCAATTCTGTGTAACTAATAAGAATCCCGGTTCAGACATCATTATAGCAGAGGGCGTTAATGGAGCAGAAACTCGCGATTTATTCGACGAACTTGGTTTCACTAAATTAGCAGAAAAATACAGTCTAGGATTGATAGACTTGAATGAATCTTCATCAGTAGAAATTCAAAATCCAGAATTCCTAAGATTTCAATCAATCCACTACCCAGAATTATTACTCAATAGCTTTGTAATAACAGCAACTCCTGTCAAGGTAAACGAAGAACTTGGAATGTCCGCTTCTTTAGACACAATGATTGGAGCTTTTCCAGGATACAAATACAGAGGATTCTTCTCAAGAACAAAAAATAAACTGAAAGAACATCCTCTAAAATATCAAATTCACGACATATTAAAATGTAAAATGCCTGACTTAGCAGTAATAGACGCAGGAGATAAAGGATATATTATCACAGGCAAGCCTTTAGACATGGACAAACAGGCATCAAAAGTCCTAGGTTTAGACTGGAATAATGTTCCACACATACGTTTAGTAGACGAAAGCTTCTCTCAAGTAAAAAAAGAAGATAATATAGATAACTTAATAGGAAAAGTCATAGAAAACACAAATAAATAAATCTATTAACTCATAAATCTTATAACTTACATGAAAAAAACAATGAGTTCGTGTTTGTTTTTTACATGCTCAAGATTTAATAACTTCAATGGAGAAATCTTGACATGAAAAAGAGCATTCGAGTGATAATTCAAGGAGCAATTCAACCAGTATTCTTTAATAGGTTTATCAAAGAAAATGCAGAGAAATTAGGAGTAAATGGTTTCGTAAGAAACATAGGCGACGGCAAAGTCGAAGTATTTATCGAAGGGAATTTAAATGAAGTAAACGAAATGATTGAAGTCTGTAAAAAAGGCCCGCAACATGCTCTAATAAGAAACACTGAAGAAAGAGAAGAAAGATTTCAGGGTTTCAGAGACTTCAGAGTTATGAATTTTTAATTAAAACGCCAGATAATAACCTTTAAATACCTCAATTTTTGATAGATTTTATGACAAAACCCGACACAATAATTTATTTCGAAGATATCCCTTCTATTACAGAATGTGCTATAAGGGACCTTAAAAGAGATTTTCCCAAGCATAGATTAATTTCAAATTCGGGTACATACAAATGGGAGAATGAAGTTCTCAAAGAAGTAGGCGGAATAGAAAGAATAGCAATTATACTGACAGATGGTAATCTTGAACAAGTTCATGGATCAGATATTATTGAGAGATTTAGACAACTTGGTTACACAGGCCCTGCAATCTATACAGGACTTTCAAGACTTTCAGAAGATAATAAACAATTATATATAGAAAGAGCAGAAAAAATAGGACAAGGACTAATAGAAGTAGTAAAGAAACATATCCAACATTAATTTAAATTAATTAAAACTCTTCCTCTTCCTCTTCTTCGTCTTCATCTTCGTCTTCAACACGAGCGTCTCTCTCGTCTTCAATACGGTCTTCCATGTTTTTATTTTAACCAAGAACTATTTAAATTTTTCCAAGGCACAGAATGGCATAATCGCAATACATATATAAATCACATTTTCCCTAGTTCAGCATGGGTAGAGAAGATATAATTATACAAGAGAGAATCAAAAAAATAAAAGACATAAGAGCCAGCGGAATAAACCCTTATCCTAATAAGTTTGAAAGAACACATCTAACAAATGAAATTATTGAAAAAAACTCTTCACTAAAAGCAGGTTCAAAAACCCAGCAAAAGGTGAAAGTAGCAGGCAGAGTAATGAGTATAAGAGATTTCGGCAAAATCGCCTTTGCAGTCGTGCAAGATGATTCTGCAAAAATTCAAATAAATATTCAAAAAGATGAAACTCCAGAAAAAACTAGGACGTTGTTCACAAAATTTATAGATGTTGGAGACTTCATAGGCATAGAAGGAACAGTAATAAGAACTGAACGAGGAGAATTATCGGTTTTAGTAAAAGACTTAACTTTGCTTACAAAATCTATCTTGCCTCTACCAGAAAAATGGCATGGTCTGAAAGACGACGAAGAGCGCCTAAGAAAAAGATATTTAGATATTTTAATGGATAAAGAAGTCAAAAGTATATTCATACGTAAATTCAAATTTTGGAATACCATGCGTAATTTCTTAATAGAAAAAGGGTTCATCGAAGTGGAAACTCCCGTATTAGAAACCTCGGCAGGAGGAGCAGCAGCCACACCGTTTAAAACGCATCACAATGCTCTAAATGTAGATGTATTTTTAAGAATTTCAATGGGGGAATTATGGCAGAAACGCTTGATGGTAGCAGGATTTGAAAAAACATTTGAAATAGGACGTCAATTTAGAAACGAGGGCATGGATGCAGAACATTTACAAGATTATTCCCAAATGGAATTTTACTGGGCATATGCTAACTATGAAAATGGTATGGAATTAGTGGAAGAAATGTACAAAAAAATAGCAAAGGAAGTCTATGGAAAAAGTAAGTTCACAATAAGCGAACATACATTTGACTTATCAAAATCCTGGAAAAAAATAGATTATTCAGAAACAATCAAAAAAGAGATAGGTATTGACATATTCAAAGCATCAAATAATGAAATGGAAAAAAGAATAAAAGAACTAAATGGAGTTATAGAGCCTAATCAATCAAAGCAAAATTTAATTGATTCTTTATGGAAATATTGCAGAAAGAAAATAAGCGGACCAGCATTTTTAATAGGGCATCCAGTAGAAGTTTCTCCATTAGCCAAGCGCGATCCAAAAGATAAAAGAAAAGTAGAAAGATTCCAAGTATTATTGGGAGGAAGCGAGGTAGGCAACGGGTATTCAGAACTCAATGACCCAATAGACCAGGAAGAGCGCTTCATAGAACAACAAAAAATGAAAGACGCAGGAGACAAAGAAGCTCAAGAACACGATTATGATTTTGTAGAAGCTCTAAAATATGGAATGCCTCCAACATGCGGTTTCGGCGTATCGGAAAGACTATTTTCTTTCTTAGAAGGCAAACCCATCAGAGAAACAGTTATTTTCCCTTTAATGAAACCATCAAAATCTGAGGACAAAAAATAATGGAAGAAATAAATAAAGAGATAGAAAATCAAATAGACTTAATTATCAAAAGCAAAATAAAATCGGCAGTTCCCGAGTTATCAGTTGCTGGTGAAGTCCCAGACGCGTTAAACAAAAAAGTTCTAAAAATGCTCCAAGATGCATCAGAAAGAGCAAAAGCAAATGGCAGACGCACTTTACAAGCAAGGGATTTGTAAAATTAATAATTAATCTCTTTGAGCAAGATTTGCTTGTTCTATTTTATGATAAATATATCTTCCAACTTCAACAAGTCCAAATAGAATATTAGAGGCAATTATATTATTAGGGACATAAACTGTATCCTCACGAAAATTAAATTGAAAGCCACTGGCGCACATTACACCATACACTCCTACTGAAAGTCCTCCTAACCAAAGCCCCCAGTTTAAAAGAGATTCTTTGTTTTTGTCAGTTTTTGGCCAACTAGAGATACGGCTTCTATTTTCATATTCTCCATCAGGGCGTGAAGACAAATCTCTAAATAAAGTAGGGATTGCTATAGTTGCAGTTGCTCCAGATGCTATTCCAGTAAGTACATTAATGCCTAAATTTCCTATAGCTTCTAATGTTTTTCCCATAAAAACGAGAGTGACCCTTATTAGAGAGGCTAGTATCTTCTAATAAGGAGTTTCTCCCAAGTCAATGGATTCTTCATCAGTCCTTCTTTCATTGCTGCCGTTTTACCTTTTCTTTTCT
>Ga0209542_10007510_pt1 | contig 20694 bp, 20 predicted proteins | sample RifCSPhighO2_01_FD_184028 | JGI IMG/M metagenome (GOLD analysis project Ga0209542, IMG submission 184028) | Soil microbial communities from Rifle, Colorado - Rifle CSP2_plank highO2_0.1 (SPAdes) (version 2) | ecosystem: Environmental > Terrestrial > Deep subsurface > Rock core/Sediment ...
TAGTATACGACAAGATCATCAATAAGCCCATCGTTAAGGATCCGATTAACCAAAATACTAGTAGATGCTCTAAGCTAATATGCTTCCACCAGGCATTAAAATTTTGGATATTTTCTTGATTAATTTCAAATGACTCTCCAGTTAATTTCACTTGTTCTTTTTTTCTTAAATTTGTAAAAAAACCAGCAATTTTCTGGGAATACTTTCCCATGCCATATCCCTTTTCTTTTATATAAATAGACTGAGTAAGATTAAGATTTCCGCCAGCACCTGAATAGGCAAACGCTGCCAAAAAAACTGCCAAACTCACGCCTACAGGAAAAAATGAAAAACCTTCTCCTTGGCCGATTAATCCTTGTGCCAATAGCAGCCAATCAGTGCGGGAACTCAAAAAAATAGCAAGAATAAAAATGAACGAAACCCCAATAACAATAATTACTTGGGTAAATTTCTCCATCATATCGTAAACAGTTTTACTGGCACTAAGCAATAAACCAATAACAATTAAGAGGCCAGCGGCAATCCATGTAAAGTTACCAACACCAAGAACTGCTGCCAAAACTTGGGCTGAAGCCGCAATAATACCGGGTAGCCCAAAACCAATAAATGTCGTTATAATAAACCAATAGGGAGACCATGGAAATACTTTATTAAGTCCAACAAAAACGCTTTCACCGCGAATGAGAGCATAGCGTGCGATTTCCATATTAATAAAATACTGACAAGAAATGCCAAGAATAGCTGCCCAAAAAATACCTAATCCGTAATTAGAAACTAAATAAGGCCACAGAACTACTTCGCCCGACCCAAGACCAAGCGCTAAAATAATAAAACTAGGACCCAGAAGTTTTCTGAATGGAATAGGTTTTGGAAATGTTTGATTCATTACGTTATTTTACTTTACCAAATAATATTGTACAATAACATTATGAACAACCATATTATTAGACCCTACTTTTTATTAGCTCTTCTAACGGGAACTTTTATTCTGGCATTTTTTGTATTCCGACCGTTTTTGTATGCACTCATCCTGGCTGCCATTTTCGCGATTGTTTTTCATCGATTCCATCGAGAAATTATTGCCATAATCCATCATGAAGCTGCTGCAGCTCTTTGTACTACCATTATTATTGTTGCCATTATTTTAATACCGGTTGCATTGTTAAGCTACCAAATTTTCCAGGAGTCTGAACAAGTATATCGTTCATTTACACAAACAAATCAAAATAGTATATTCACCGGTGTAAAAAAAATTACTGAAAACATAGGACAACTCAACCCGGCGCTAAACCAGCTTTCAATAAATGTTGACCAGTATATCCAGCAATGGCTAACATGGTTAATAAAAAATATCGGGGCAGTATTTTCTAATCTTACCAAACTGGCAGCTAATTGTTTTATTTTTATTGTTTCTCTCTATTACTTATTAAAAGATGGGAAAAGAATTAAAGATGCGCTGATGATATTAAGTCCACTTTCAGATGAAAACGATGAAGTTATTTTTCAGAGGTTAGTGGCAGCGGTGAATTCTGTTGTTAAAGGTAGTTTAGTTGTTGCTGTCATACAAGGTTTTTTAGCTGGAATTGGATTTTTTCTATTCGGAGTTCCTAATGTTGCCCTTTGGGGCACAGCAACCGTTATTGCAGCTTTAATACCTGGAATCGGAACAACTATTGTTATTGCTCCGGCTATTATTTTTCTCCTCTTACAAGGTAGCACCATTGAAGCCTTAGGACTTTTGATATGGGGAGCATTTATTGTGGGACTTATCGATAATTTATTACGACCAAAACTTATCGGAAAGGGAACACGGCTTCACCCCCTTGTGGCCTTCCTCTCTGTTTTTGGAGGTCTTATATTCTTTGGTCCCATGGGATTCTTACTAGGTCCTTTGGCATTAAGTTTATTCTTTGCTGTACTCCATATTTACTTAACAAAATCCTTGGAACATTCTCTAGAAGCCGACGGTTTTTAGAGTTCTCATTACTAGACTTATTGAAAAAATAGAAAAAAGTTAGTAATATAACATATTGTTTTTTGGGGCCCATAGTAAATCTCCCGATGTTCCATTATATGAATAAACAAAGAGATCGGGATCCCGACTATCGTCGGGAGGCATACGTCCCGATGAGCATCGGGAAGGGCAGAGCTATTACTGAGAAAATGTATTTTTTATATATTTTACAAAGCGAAAAGAATAGTAGGTATTATATTGGCAGTACAAGTAATTTAGATAGAAGATTACTTGAACATAACTCAGGTAAAACAAAATCTATAAAGCATCATAGACCATTTAAAATAGTTTTTTCTAAAGAATTTGATAGTGCTTTAGAAGCAATGCAATTAGAAAGAAAGCTTAAAAAATTTAAGAGTAAAAGAATTATAGAACGAGTTGTGAGAGAACAGAAATTAATTATGGGCCTATAGTCTAATGGTACGACGCTTCCATGGCATGGAAGAAGCGGGAGTTCGATTCTCCCTAGGTCCACATTGCGCCCCGATGTACATCGGGGAGAACCCGGCGTACTATTAGAAAATAAATAATGAAGTCGGGATCCCGATTTACATCGGGAGAGTCCCGCCGGGTCCACCTTTCAGTTTCGCTTCAGGGCAGGCCAATGAAAAACCGTTCCGATGTGCACAATCGGAACGGTTAAGAAAAAATAAAGAGCATTTTTAACGAGGAGGATTTGTTTTTATTGAAACATTAAAACTTCCAGACGAAAAATTATTCCAGGGGCTTGAGACAATAAGAAGAAAAACATTGCCCTCTTCCTGAGAAACACTATCATAGCGTTCTCCAATCATGAAGGTCTTGCCTTTCCCAATACGGCCGATTAGGGCTCCTGCCATGAAGCTAGACTTCCCTCCAGTGGTATTAAACCCTTTTGGGGTGGCGTTGTATTGACCAGGTTGCTGCGGCCATAGGTCTATTGAGCCGTTTGCCGTGATAACAAGCCTGCTATTTTTCCTGGCTCTTACACCAGTATTAAGCCACTGTTCTTCCGGAGAAGTGCCATATTTAGAAGAATCAAGGCTGAAACTCTTATCTTGGTTTTCAGCATTTCCGACAAGGGTGGAAAGCTCGGAGAATTTGAGAGAAAACGTGAAATCTCCGATAGTTGGGCATTGTGCCTTAAATTCACTCCCAACGATTCTACCATTAATAGGATATTCTTTAGTAGTAATGGTATCGTACTCTTTTAGAGCAAGAAGCTCAGGACAAGTTTTTTCCTCAATCCATTTTGCAACTGCTCTTGCGCGAGTTGCCTGTTCAGCATCGTTGCTTTCTATAGCTCGCTTCACACACGGATAAGCAAAATAACCAACCTGTTCAAGGTGTCTACTCGCACGTTCTCTTTCTTTAAAGATGTCACTTCTTAACAAATAAATAGATTGGGAAATCTCTTTTTGGAATTCCGGCGGGCAGTGGAAGCCAAAATCAATTTGCCAAATTTCTGAAAATGGAACCGTAAGTTCTCCGTATTTTGTAATAATTCTTACATTGTCTTGGAGGATATTAACTTTTAGAGAACCGCCATCTTGCTTGAAGTTAACAACGGCACAAGATGGAACATCAGATTTTTTAGAAAGAGATTCTTGCCCAGCAATAAAATGAGTATTTAACAGTAAAAATAGTAACGAGAAAAGCCTCTTCATGGAATGCTCCTTTGAAATGTGTATGTGCTAGGAAATCAAACGATTTCCTTTGATTAATTGATCATACTCCTTTATATTTTTTATGCAATTATTATCAGAAATTAAAAAACCCGCTTTTTACAGCAGGTTTTATTATTCTCATAAGAACTCTAGTTTATATTACTACCAAGTCCTATTTTCTTACCCGAAAGAATGTGAATTACCCCTTCAGGAATTACGTCTGGAGGCCTCGTAGCGCCTGTATGCCATTCTACCAAGACAAGATTCTTTGAGTGTTTCTCCAGAGAAACACCTCTACCAACACCATTATAGACATGATAATGATATACGATTAATTCTGTGCCCTTTGAGAAATGAGTAAAACCAGTTTTTCCGACAGCAGCAGCTTGTTTGTAGGCAACTGTTGAAGCCTCACCGTCTTTAATAATCAACACTCCGAGGTTATTTTCTTTGAACAATTGAGACATTCTTTGACTAGCTATATGATCAGCCTCAGAAGAGATTTCCCACTGCCAATCTTTGCTATTGAATTTCTTTTCTTGTTTCTGTTCTACGGGTGCTTCTGATTTTTTCTCAATAAGAACTTTAGTTTCAATTTTTCTTGGCCATAGAATACGACCAAGACTAACAGAAAAAACCATGGACACAATTGCAGTTACGATAACTGCTATAACTACAAATCTTTGTGAATAGAGACCTGGTCGCCATGCAGTTGTGCGATTAATATCTTCTTTTCTCTGTAAAGAAATTTCATGAATTGGCTGTTGATACATGACCCATCCTCCTTTTCAAGGTACCTTACGACGAACTACTCTTATTATACCACAATCCAATTACTATTCAGAGGCTCTCTTTACGTATTCTTCGAGTTCAGTATTAATTTCAATAAGGTCCCCTTCTTCTATAAAGAGAGGAACCTGAATAATGGCTCCGGTTTCCAGCACGGCTTCCTTGGTGCCTCCTTGGGCGCGGTCGCCCTTTACCCCTGGAGCAGCTTCTTTAACCTTGAGAACCACCTTAATAGGACTTTTTACGGTAATAATTTTATCATCAAATAAAACACCTGTCACTAAAGAATTCGGCTTAAAAAACCTGGCTCCTGTACCTAAGAAATCTTCTGTAAACGAAAAACGTTTACTTGGATCATTAACCTCACAAAACCAATACTCAGCCACGCCTACCCGTCCTTTGGCGGGACTTGAATACAAAAATTTAATATCTTTTTTAATTAAATCAGCCTGCTCAAACATATCTCCTTGCTGAAAATTCTTTTCTTGGACAGAACCATTAATTAAATTCTTAATTTTTGTTTGAACAACTGGTCTTCGTTGCGCCATTTTAACCAACAGGGAATCCAATACTTCCCATGGTTGTTTTTCATAAATGAATTGTGTTCCTTTTTTTAAATCAGTATGAGTTAACATAACTTGAATTTGAAATTTGAAGTTTGAAATTTGAAGTAAATGTTTTCATTATTCCAAATTAGATAATTTCAAATTGATTTCAAATTGTAAATTTCGAATTTTAAATTAATCTATAGTTTTCCATTCCATGTCTTTTTCTTTTCCCGCGAATAGCAGCCACTCACCATTTTTACTAATAACATACCATTTCCTTTTTGCCTCTGACCAAATCATCGGATCACCCTGGTAAAATGGTTTTTTAATAATCTCTTTTGGCTTTAACCGGTCTAATTCCAACCATTTTTTAAAAACTGTTTCAATGGTGTAATCTAATTTTCTAGAATTTGCCCAAGCAGCAACCTTATCAATTGCCTCCTTGGCCCCTTCAATAGAACCAGCCAGTTCTAGTAACTGTTTTGCTGGTTTAGTAAATCTTGAATAGATTATTTTTCTTTTTTTAGCATTTTCCTTCAGTTCTTGCAAGCCCAAACCTTTAGACTGAAAAAAGTGAGTTACAATCTGGCGAATGGCTGTCTCTTCTTGTAATTCCTGGAAGGTTTTTATTTTGCCCTGCCCTAAGCCATACCGAAGGGTACTTTTAATATATTCTTCAATTTTTTTTGCGTTTTTTTCACCAAAACCAAGCTCTTTAATACCTTTTAATCCTTTTTCTTTATAAATTTCTGAAACATCAGACTGTAAATTATCTAAAATCCGAACTGATTTTCTATAGGCATTAATCCTAAAGGCAGAGTCTCCTTTAATTTCTAGAAGCCTAGTAATTTCTTTAAAAATATGGCTAATCTGTTTGTTCATTATAGTGAGTTCATCATAAGTAAAACATACCAAAAATACAATATTATTACATTTTAATATAAAAAAATTTATTTAAAAAAAGAGCTCGAACTTGTTTATCCGAGCTTGAATAAGTTTACAAAGATTTAATTGTTAACCATTTCTTGTTCTTTCCCGCATCCATACCCAAGACCCAAGAAATGCCCAGAGACAGAGTAGAAGGAAAACAGCCACCATAAAGAGTGCCTGAAATCCGTTATCTCCTCCAACACCAAGCGCATTACCTAAATGTTCGCGGATTTGGTGAAAAGCTCCCTCTTCCGCTTTGCAGCCGATATCCCATAAGTACCAGGTAATAACAATTGTGAAAAACCACAAAAAGAGAAAAAAGGCAATCTCAAGTTGGTCATATATTCTACCGTTATGATTAATCTGTCGCCAAGACTTTGCCATCATGATATTCATTGGTAAACCGTAAAAATAAACATGGGCAATTGGAGTGCCCGAGAAAATCTGTAAGAGTGCCCAAGTTATCAAAAAATGAGTATAAATAATAATAAGCAGTTTCCACAAAATCCCAAAAAATATATTTCCCTGGGTTCCTTCGGGAAACAAATCCTTAAACCATGTCTGACTTTTTTCTTGAGCCTGATCTTGCATCAAAAACTCCTTTGTAACATTGTAAGAACTCTGAAACCTCTATATATAACATTCTTTAACTTATGTCAATAATGAAATACGGCGAGTTTTTTGCTACTATTGCCTTATGCAAAAAAGACACAGGATTTTCATTGCTATTAATTTACCAGGAGATATTAGGAAGGCGTTAGCTAAGTATCAGAATACTTGGTCGGAATTACCAGCAAAATGGGTTACAGAAAATAATCTTCATATTACCTTAGTTTTCCTTGGATATGTGACTGATGTTGAATTAGGCGAAGTTTGTTTAATAGTTAAAAATACTATAGAAAAACATCGCACTTTTGATATACACCTAGATAAGGTTGGCTATGGTCCTGATGATAAGCTATCCTTCGATTCCACTCAGAACAAGCCTCCCAAAATGCTCTGGACAAGCGGTGAAGCATCAAAAGAATTATCGGCAATAAAAAGAGATTTACAGGAGGCACTTTTAGAAAAAATTCACTTCGTTCCAGAGAGAAAAGCTTTTAGTCCGCATATTACCTTGGCAAGAATAAATACATCTCTATGGCGGACCATTGAGCCAGAAGAACGGCCAGAAGTAGAGGAAAATTTAGACTTTACTTTTACGGTTGAATCAATTGAAGTCATGTCGAGTCATCATGCGAGATCCCGATTTGAGGGAGAAAGTGAATTAAAAAAAGACGGGCCACAGTATACCATTATTGAATCTTTTAACTTGCAATGAAAAAAATTCACTTTATTGGAATTGGAGGAATAGGGGTTTCTGCATTAGCCCAGTACTATCTTAAAAAAGGACACAAGGTAAGTGGTTCTGATTTAGCTTCTTCTGAAATTACTGATTTTTTAAAAAAGAAAGGGGTAACCATAATGATTGGGAACAACGCTAACCATATAAAAAAAGATTTTGATTTGGTTATTTATAGCCCCGCAGTAAAACATAATAACCCAGAGTTACTACAAGCTAAAAATTACAACATTAAAGCTATAAGTTATCCTGAAGCCCTGGGTGAACTGACAAAAGAATATTATACAATTGCGGTTTCCGGCAGTCACGGAAAAAGCACTACTACAGCAATGGTTTCTTTAATATTAATCAAGGCAGGTATTGATCCGACAGTAATTATTGGGACAAAGTTAAAAGAATTCGGTGGGCTTGCCCTGAGCGCATCCGAAGGGTCTAATTTTAGGATGGGTAAATCTAAGTATTTAGTTATTGAGGCCTGCGAATACGACGGTTCTTTTTTAAACTATCAACCAAATATTATCGTAGTAACCAATGTAGATAAAGAACATATGGATTACTTTAAAACATTTTCTAATGTTAAAAAAACATTTAAGAATTTCATTAAAAAATTACCCAAGGATGGATATTTAGTATTTAATTCTGACGATCCAAATGTTCCTAACATCAAAAATTCAATCGGGTATTCTATAAACCAAAAAGAAGCAAAAAAGATAAGATTACAAATTCCTGGCGCTCATAATGTTTCCAATGCATTAGCTGCTTTGTCTGTGGCAAGAATTCTGGGAGTTAAAGATGCTATTTCTTTAAAATCACTTTCAGAATACCGGGGGAGCTGGCGTCGTTTTGAAATTATAAAAACAAAACCATATACGATTATTAGTGATTATGGGCATCACCCAAATGAAGTATTGGCAACGCTAAAAGCTGCGAGAGAAAAGTACCCCAACAAGAAACTATGGCTCATTTTCCAACCTCACCAATATCAAAGAACCTATTACTTATTTAAAGATTTTATTAACGTATTTAGAAAAGCAAACATAGATCATATTATTATCACTGATATTTATGATGTTGCTGGCAGAGAAACAAAAGCGATTAACACCAAAGTTAATTCAGAATTATTAGTAAAGAAAATTGCACGCAATCATGTGCAGTATATGAACATGAGTGAAGCTGAAACCTATGTTAAAGAACATATTAAAAGTGGGGAAGTGCTAATAATTATGGGGGCAGGTAATATCTATCAACTTGCAGATAAGTTTTAAAAAGTGGTAAAATTCACAAATATGGTAAAAGTTGACCAACAAAAAATTGACGAAATTTTAAGCAGGGGGGTAAGTGAAGTTATTGTCAAAGAAGACTTAGAAAAGAAACTGCTTTCTGGAAAAAAACTAAGACTATACCTAGGAGTTGATCCTACGGGGTTTTCTTTACACTTAGGGCATGCTGTCGTATTGCGGAAGATAAAAGAATTTTCAGAATTGGGTCACGAAGTGATTTTATTAATTGGGGATTTTACCGCAAAAATTGGAGACCCAACAGGAAAAGATGTTACAAGAATTCCGCTTTCTGATAAACAAATTAAAGAAAACTTCAAAGACTATAAAAAACAAGCATCAAAAATATTAAATTTCTCTAACATAAAAATAAAATATAATTCAGCATGGCTTTCAAAATTAAAGTTTGCTGATATCCTAGAATTATCCAATCATTTTACGGTGCAACAAATGCTACACCGCGATATGTTTGATAAAAGGATTAAAGATAATGCACCCATAAGTCAAACTGAATTTATGTATCCTTTAATGCAGGGGTATGATTCTGTAGCAATGGATGTAGACTTAGAAGTTGGCGGGAATGACCAAATGTTTAATATGTTAGCTGGCAGAACATTACAAAAAATTTATCATAATAAAAATAAAGATATTGTAACTACCAAGCTCTTACTGGGAACCGATGGTAGGAAAATGAGTAAAACCTATGATAATGCTATTTACTTAACTGATGAGCCAAATGATATGTTTGGGAAAGTAATGTCTATAAAAGACGAACTAATTGATAACTATGTTGAACTTTGCACAAATTTAGACTCAAAACAAATTAAAACCATAACAAATCCAAGAGATCAAAAGGCGGTTTTAGCAAAAGAGATTGTGAGAATATATCACGGAGAAAGCCAAGCACAAAGAGCCGAAGAGGAATTTAATAAAACTTTCCGCGATAAAAATCCGAATTTTACTAAAGTTACATATAGCGGAAAAGAGATTTCTATTCTTGATTTGTTGGTAGAATTAAATTTATCTTTATCAAAAAATGAAGCAAAAAGACTTATTTTACAAAAAGCAGTAAAAATAAATGGGGAAATCCAAGAAGACTGGCAAAAGATTATTAAAACAAATTCAGGAATGAAAATTCAAGTTGGTCCAAGAAAATTCTTAGAATTAATTTAAATAATATGCAAAGATTTTTAATTTCAGAGGCGGCAAAACATACTGGTGAAAAAGTAACCATAGCAGGGTGGGTGAGTGTGCGAAGGACCCATGGTAAAATAGTCTTTATTGACTTACGAGATAAGTCAGGAGTTTTGCAGTGCGTTTTTGTTCCACAGAACGAGCAGGCATATGCGTCATCAGAACAAATACGACCAGAATGGGTTATAGAAATTAGCGGACAAATCCTCAAACGACCAGAGAAAATGGTAAATCCCAATATCGCAACCGGTGACGTTGAAATGTCGGTAAGCGAATTAAAGATTTTATCAAAAGCCCAAACTTTGCCATTTGATGTTACTACTGACGGCATGGAAATTGGTGAAGAAGTTAGAATGAAGTATCGGTACTTGGATTTACGAAGACCACGGTTGCAACATAATCTTATTATGCGACACAAGATTACGCAGTTTGTCCGTGATTTCTTTACTAGAGAAGGATTTGTGGAAATTGAAACTCCAACATTAACTAAATCAACCCCGGAAGGTTCACGAGACTTTATGGTACCTTCACGACTGCATCCAGGAAAATTTTATGCATTACCTCAAAGCCCTCAACAATACAAGCAACTTTTAATGGTGGCCGGACTTGAAAAATATTTTCAAATTGCCCGATGCTTGCGCGACGAAGACCCAAGAGGGGATCGTCAAACAGAGCACACTCAAATTGACGTTGAGATGAGTTTTATTGATCGTGAAGATTTTATGGAACTCTACGAACGCATGCTGATTACTCTGGTACAGGCCCTCTTTCCAGAAAAGAAAATCCAACAAGTTCCTTTTCCACGCTTAAGCTACCAAGAAGCTATGGAAAAGTATCAATCTGATAAGCCGGATATTCGTGAAGATAAAAACGATAAAAATCTTTTGGCGTTCTGCTGGGTTATTGATTTTCCATTTTTTGAAAAAGATGACGAAGGTGGCTGGACATTTACCCATAATCCTTTTTCTGCCCCTAAGCCAGAACATATGGCAGATCTAATAGCAAAAAAGAATATCGGAAAAATTCTCACAAGCCAATATGATATTGCCTTAAATGGTTGGGAGATTGGCGGAGGGTCAATTAGAAACAATACACCCGAAGCTATTGAGGCGGTATTTGAAATCATGGGGTATGATAAAAAAGAAATCCATGAAAAGTTCGGGCATATGATTGAGGCTTACCAATATGGCGCCCCTCAACATGGTGGCATTGGCAGTGGCATAGACCGTATTGTAGCCTTGTTGCTGAACGAACCAAATATCAGGGAAGTTATTGCCTTCCCTAAAACAGGCGATGGAAGGGATCTAATGATGGATGCTCCTAGCGATATTTCTTCAGAACAACTAAAAGAGTTGTACATTCACCCCGTTAAATCCCTCGAAGTGGGAATTTCGGCGAAGCCGAAATTATTTAACAAGGAAAAAGTCAGTGTTCAAGAAAAGGAGAAAAAGGAAAAATCAAAACCAAAAAAGAAGAAATGACCTATGATAATACTAAAAAACAATTTTTTTTATTATCTATTTTTTTTGTATTAACCGGGGCTATTTTTTTTAACGTAAACGTATCTAAGAATATGTTATTGGCGGGTTTAATAGTTAACGCTTCAGAAACCATTGATCAACCGGTTGCTCAGGAAAAAATATTAGAAGAAAACGTAACGACAGAACTTAATGCACTATCGGCAATATCAGTAGAAATTAAGCAGGGAGAAGAAAAAACAGTATTTGAAAAGAATTCATCAGAAAAACTACCAGTTGCAAGCCTAACAAAACTCATGACTGCTCTGATTGTATTGGAGAAGTATAATCTATATCAAGAAATTCCCATAAGCAAAATAGCTATGGAACAAGAAGGAGAACAGGGAGGATTAGTGGAAGGAGAAACATTATCAACAAGTGCCTTACTGTACATTATGTTAATTGAATCTAGTAACCGAGCTGCCTTTGCCCTCGCTGAGTTTATAGGTCCTGATTATTTTATATATTTAATGAATCAGAAAGCGGTAGAGCTTGGTATGACAGGAACCCATTTTGAAGATAGTAGCGGCCTTAACCCAAAATCCTACTCAACCACACAAGATTTAGCAAAACTTTCAAAGCACCTATTTGAGAACTATCCGCTTTTTAAAAAAATGATAGGGTATCAAGCGTACGATTTATATAAAAATGATGGAACCTTGCACCATACGCTTATCAATACCAATAAACTTTTAGGTCAATACAACATTATCGGAGGTAAAACTGGTTGGACTGATGAAGCAAGAGGATGTTTTATGGTTATTCAAAAGACCAATGACGATAACTACATTATTCATATTATTCTGGGAGCCGACGATAGGTTTTTAGAAATGGTAAAACTTATTCAACAGCTTTAATATTTTATTATGACTCAACTAACTTTTAGTGTTATTAAAATTCTTGGCACTTCAACTCTTGCCTCGTTTGTTGCAATTTTATGGGCACCTTTTTTAATTGACTTTTTATACAAGCACAAGCTTTGGAAGAAACACGCCAGAACAAAAGCTATTAGTGGAGAAGATGCGGTAATTTTTAACCAGTTGCATCAAGAACGAGAAACAAAAGTTCCTCGCATGGGAGGGCTTATTATCATAGGTACCACTATTGGTGTAATAATCTTGTTCTTTGTTATTTCGCTTCTTTTCCCAGATTCTGTCCTTGCACAGTTTAACTTTCTTTCTCGAAGTCAGACATGGCTGCCATTAACCATACTGGTTATTGCTTCATTATTTGGCTTGTTTGACGATATCTTGGTTGTTTCTTCACTAGGACAATATATCGGTGGAGGATTATCTTTTAAAAAACGACTCATTGCTATGGCAATTATGGGATTAGCAGCAGGTATGTGGTTTTACTATAAATTAGGTTGGGATGTTATTAGTATTCCGCTCATTGGCCATTTTTCTATTGGTATTTGGTATATTCCATTATTTATAATAGTAATGGTGGCTTGCTGGGCTGGAGGCATTATTGACGGCCTTGATGGTTTGTCAGGCGGAACCTTTGCTTCAATTTTTGGAGCTTTTACGATTATTGCTTTTTCCCAAGGAAAAGTTGACTTGGCTACTTTTTGCGCAGTTATTACTGGAACGCTGTTTTCTTTCTTATGGTTTAATATACCGCCAGCACGTTTTTATATGTCTGAAGTGGGGAGCTTGGGATTAGTAGCAACTATGGCAGTTGTAGCTTTTTTAATAGATTCAGTGGTTGTTTTACCAATTATTGCGGGACTCCTTGTTGTAGAAGTACTTTCTGTTATTATTCAACTGTTATCAAAGAAGTTCAGGAAGAAAAAAATATTCTTATCTACTCCTATTCATCATCATTTTGAAGCAATCGGTTGGCCAGCCTACAAAGTTACAATGCGCTTTTGGATTATTGGTATTATTTTGGCAATTGTAGGGGTTGTTATTAAATTATTAGGTTGAAGCTTATTAAACTTTCGTATAGCATATAAACCATGACAGATCCAACAGAAAATAATCACAATACAGAAACTACGGGATCAGAAGCTATAGAACCAGCTACAGGGGAAGCATTGGATCCAGAAACTGTATTCTACAAAAAATTAGATGCTGAACTTGCAACATTGCTAGCAGATTATCCGCCAATTGAGGAAGAATTTATCCCAGATGTTAAATTATTCTTAAAAAATACTCCAAAAGCAGAGAGAAAGGAGGCGTTGGTAAAATTTAAAGAAAATTTAGTAAAACAGAGAATTGCCCTAGCGTATTGTCGAACCTTCATTGAAGAAAATATTGAATTGAATAATGATATATCAAAAGAAGGGTTAATGGTTTTAGTTAAGGAATTCAACGAGAATTATCGCTTTACTCAAAAACAGCAAGAAGTCTTAGAAAAAGCCATTGATAGATATATTGAAAACCGTAAAAATTGTTTAGAAATAAGAAATAGGTACGAAGATACTCCAGAGGGTAATACGGCGCTCATTAAAGAATTAACCGGTAAAGATATAAGTGAGGAAGAAATGAAAGAGGTTGAACTATCTGTAGGACCAATGACTATCAATATTAGAACAACTGAAGATATTGCAAAAAAGTTAGCAAAAAAACCTAAAGAACAATCTTTTCGAGGATTTTCAAATTACTCAAGCGATAAATCTGTACGATACGTCATTATTAATAGGGATATGCACGATGATACGAAGGTCTACAGCCAAGAAGATACATTGCAGCATGAGTATGAACATTTAAAATATAAAATATTTAAAGATATTTTTGAATCGGAAATTAACGAGGAAGAGGTTAAAAACCTCAAAGAAAACTATGAGCAAAAAACTGGTCCTGAGCAAGAAATTGCCTTAAGAGCTTACCTTGGAATTGAACAAGAAAAAGTCCTGCAAAGAGTTCAAGAAGAAATTACAGCGTCCATGAATGACAAATCTCTGAATGAAATACAAGAAAAAATTATGCCCCTGTTCTTTAAAGAAGATGGAGAATATGACTATCTTAAACCAATACGAGATTCAGCTTTCTGCAAGAATCTAAATCAAGCAGAACAGAAGATTTATCAAGAAATAATTATTGATGAATCAAAGTATATTATTGCTCGTGCGATTAGTGCCCTTATTACATTGCAAGAAGAGGGGAAATATTCACCTAAAAAAATTATTGGGCTATTAACCGATAAACCTTTACGAGATTGGCCAAAAACAGCAGATAGGTTACTAGAACAGATAAGAACCCAAAAAGAAGCTGATCAAGAAAAAGAACTTACTGCAGCATTTCAAGGGGAATTGCAAGAGCAGAAGGATAGAGAAGGAGCATATGAGGCTGCCTACCACGCATATGGAGATACTTTAGATACACCAGAAAAAGAACACAAAGAAGGTGCATCACAAGCCTCACAAGAAAAGGAAATTACTGCAGTTATAGACGAAGTCTTACATAATGAACAAGAGCTTACCGACGAAGAAAAAGAAGAAATTTGGGACTCTGCTAACGTAAACGAAATGTCCCAAGAAAGACTTGCAGAAATACTTGAAGAAATCAAAGCAAATTCTACAGAACAAAAAATCAAAGACAAAATTAACGAAGTATTAACTTGGATTCAAGAAAAAGGTCCCGATATTGCTAAAAGGGGTGGGGAGAAATTAAGAAGAGGAGCAGAATTAGGATCAAGATATGTAGGAAAACCAGCACTGGGAGCCTCTAAATTTTTGGGTGGCGGCGCTCTTTTGGGTATGAGTGGTATTTTTGCTGGAATTGCCGGGGTTGGTTATGGTATCTATAAGGGAGCAGAAGGAGCGATAGATTTTTTGGGAGGTTTCTTGGGTAAGATTGGAAAATTAATATGGCAAGGAAGAATCTATATGGGAGAAGGGGAGTCAAAAGAAGGTGATCTTTTTGACTTATATCAAGATTTCCGTCATAGATTACGATGGCGCCATAGATTATGGGGGAGAAAAGAAGATGAGCATAAAAAATCTGGTAAATCATAAGACCTCTTGTAAAATAAGCTTTTTTACGAAAATTGAAGATTTTGAGATGAAAATTTGATAGAATTTTGAAGTTTAGCTCCGCTAAGCTGAAAAATTATAGTAAGTTTTCAGCCAAAATATGCAACTTGCAGTAAAAGCTTATTTTACAAGAGGTCTATAGACTATGAAAGAAAAAATATTTCGCTATAGTATTTTAATTGTTATCATTATTGCTGTATTTGGAGCAGGGTTTTTTATTGGAAAAAACCAAGTTGTTTGTAAGGTATGCAAACCCGAAACACTTGATTTCTCTCTTTTCTGGGATGCATATAGTAAACTTGAAGAAAAGTTTATTCATAAGGAAGAAATAGATAACCAAAAATTACTCTATGGTGCTATTTCTGGCATGACAAAGAGTCTTGGAGACCCGTACACAGATTTCTTTGACCCAAGCCAAGCAAAAGCTTTCCAACAAGATTTATTGGGATCGTTTGAAGGAATTGGGGTTGAAGTTGGCATTAAAAAAGAGCAACTAACGATTATTGCTCCTCTTTCTGGAACACCTGGAGAATTAGCTGGTTTAAAAGCAGGTGATGTTATTGTTAAAATAAATAATACCAGTGCTGCTGACATGGCTATTGATCAAGCGGTAAGTATTATTCGTGGTAAAAAAGGAACTCCCGTTACGCTGACCATTTTTCGTGATGGGTGGAATGCCACAAAAGACTTTACGATTATACGAGACACTATCAAGATTAATTCTGTGAAATGGGAATTAAAAAATGATACTATTGCCTATATTCACATTATGCAATTTAATCAAAGTCTACCAGATGACTTTAAAAAAGTTGCCCTTGAAATACTATCAAGCCCAGCTAAAAAAATTATCTTAGATTTACGAGATGACCCAGGAGGATACCTTGAGGTTGCTAAGAATATTGCTGGCTGGTTTTTAGAAAAGGGACAAGTATTAACCATTGAAGACTTTGGAAAGGATAGAGATCCTATTATTTATAAGGCAGAGGGAAATGCTACGTTCGCTCAGTATCCAATTGTTGTACTTATTAATAAGGGGTCTGCATCGGCATCTGAAATTTTAGCTGGAGCATTACGAGATAATCGAAATATTACATTAATTGGTGAAAAATCATTTGGTAAGGGATCCGTCCAAGAAATGATTGAATTACAAGATGGAGTATCGTTCCTAAAAATTACTATTGCAAAATGGCTAACACCTAAAAAAACATTAATTGCCGAAGTTGGCTTAACTCCGGATATTAAAGTAGAACCAACTGATGACGAAATCCTTAGCAAAAAAGATGTACAACTAGAAAAAGCCCTTGAAATAATTAGTACTTTACATTAAAATAGTAAAATCATAAATGTTTTAAAAAAAATGAAAGTTATATTACTCAAAGATGTTGATATGGTTGGCAAGAGGTACGAGATTAAGGAAGTGAAAGATGGTCATGCAAGAAATCTTTTAATTCCTCAGGGTCTTGCAAAAATAGCAACAAAACAAAATATAAAATGGCTAGAAACTCAAAAAGAAGCTCTTGAGAAAGAAGCAGAAGGGGATTTACAAAAAGCCCAAGAGTTAGCTTCAAAAATAGATGGCATTGAAGTTGCCATTGCAGTTAAAGTAGGTGGTGACGGACAACTCTTTGAATCAATTAATACAATCAAAATAACAGAAAAACTCAAAGAAATGGGGTTTGAAGTTAAAAAATCCCAGATTAAGTTAGAAAAACCTATAAAAGAAGTTGGAGAATTTCCGGTTAAAATTATGTTAGATCATAATTTGGAAGTAGAAGTAAAAGTAATTATATCTGGAGAATCAGAAGTAGCCCAGGAAGACTTATAACATGATGAAATATATTTTTGTTGTTGGTGGAGTGATGTCTGGTATTGGCAAAGGAGTGGCTACCGCATCAATCGCAAGAATCCTAAAGAGCAAAGGATTTAAGGTCACCGCAATAAAAATTGATCCCTATATCAACGTTGATGCGGGCACCATGAACCCCACCGAACACGGTGAGGTTTTTGTATTGGATGACGGCTATGAAACAGATCAAGATATGGGAAACTATGAAAGATTTCTAGATGAGTCACTGCCATCAGTTAACTATATGACTACTGGCCGAGTATACCAAGAAATCATCCGACGTGAACGAAACCTAGAATATAAAGGCAAAAATGTAGAAGTGGTGCCCGATGTGCCCCTAGAAGTCATTCGCCGCATTCAAGAGGCACAAAAGAAAGCAAGTGCCGATATAACCTTAATTGAAATCGGTGGCACTATTGGAGAATACCAAAACATTATTTTTCTTGAAGCAGCCCGCATGTTAAAACAACAGCACCCCCATGATGTTGCTATAGTTATGCTTTCCTATGTGCCTATTCCAAACAATATCGGCGAAATGAAAACCAAGCCCACTCAGTATGCCAGCCGAGAACTTAATTCTGCAGGACTGCAAGCAGATGTTATTTTAGCCCGGGCTGCTGTGTCCCTTGATCAAAAACGCAAAGAAAAAATTGCTACATTCTGTAATATATTGCCAGAGCGCGTTATTTCGGCTCCCGATGTTGAAAGCATTTATGATGTACCAGTCAACTTTGAAAAAGACGGATTAGGGAAGATATTGTGCGACATATTAGAATTAAAAGACAAACCTGCCGATCTTGATGACTGGAAGGCATTTGTGGCTAAAACAAAAAACGGGAATAAAAAATTAAAAATCGCAGTGGTTGGAAAATATTTTATGTCAGGAGACTATGTGCTTTCCGATGTATACATTTCTGTTATTGAATCATTGAAACACGCTGCTGCCGCTAATGATGTTGGCATTAAACTAGAATATCTTGATTCCGAAGAATATGAAAAGGATCCCGCAAAATTAGAAGAATTACGCCAATATGACGGAGTGCTGGTTCCGGGCGGTTTTGGGAGCAGGGGAGTAGAAGGAATTATTCAAGCTATTCAATTTGTTCGTGAAAACAAGATTCCATATTTCGGTCTTTGTTATGGCATGCAACTTATGGTAATAGAATATGCTAGAAACGTTGCTCATATTCCCGATGCCCATACTGCTGAGATAAAACCTGATGCCCAAAATACTGTTATTGACCTTATGCCAGAGCAAAAGGAAAAAATAGCTCATGGAGAATACGGAGGAACCATGCGACTAGGAGAATATCCCTGTGTACTTAAGGAAGGCACCATCGCACACCAATCCTACAATACCTTAAACATTACTGAACGCCACCGACATCGGTATGAAGTCAATCCTAATGTTATTGAAAAACTTACCGAACATGGCTTACAGTTTTCAGGAGTTTCACCAGATAACACTCTCATGGAAATTGCTGAACTACCAATAACAAAGCATCCTTTTATGCTAGGAACTCAATTCCATCCTGAATTTAAATCAAGGCCTTTAAAACCCCACCCTCTATTTACTGCCTTCGTAAAAGCAGCAATCAAAAAGTGAAGCCAGAAGCTTCACTTTTTGATTATTAGACCTATAAACTATTTTACTTCCACATGAACTACCTTTGCTCTTCGTTGTCGTCCGTCAAATAACTTTTTCAATCTTGTCGTAAAACGAACTACTCCATTTTTAAGAGCATAAATTGTATCATCAGAACCCATTCTCACATTTTTACCTGCAAGAAATTTGGTACCTCGTTGGCGGATAATAATCATGCCTATTCTGGCAAGCTGACCTCCAGAGATTTTAACACCCAATCTTTTTGCAGCTGAATCTCGGCCTAATCTTGATGCACCTGTTGATTTACTTGTTGACATAGTATTTTAAGAAATTAGAAGCTAATAATTCTATACTTCTACTAATATCCTATCAAAATATATTGATTTTGTCAAAAAGAGATGCTAAAATTTGCTTTATATGGAAAATATACCAAAACATATTGTTTTATTCCCTGATGGCAATCGACGCTGGGCGAAGAATAGGGGACTTGCATCTTTTGATGGCCATCAAAAAGGATATGAAAATCTTATTGATTTTGCTGGCTGGTGCAAAGATCACGGAGTAAAGGTGCTAACAGCATTTGGTTTTTCAACTGAAAATTGGAATAGAACCAACGAAGAAGTTGCATATTTAATGAACCTTTTAGAAAGAGGGCTATCCGAATCTCTTGAGAGATTTAAACAAAATGGAGTGAAAGTAAAAATTATCGGTCAAAAAGAACGGCTGCCAGATTTTCTAAGAAGAACCATTGAAAGGGCAGAGTTAGAAACAAAAGATAATTCTGATTTACAGTTAAATTTAGCTGTTAGCTATGGAGGGAAATGGGACATTCTTCAGGCAATACAACATATTATCAAAGACGGCGTTGCTCCCGAAAAAATAGATGAAACATTATTTGAAAACTATCTTACAACAGCTGGTTTGCCAAATCCTGATCTTATTATACGGGCAGGGGGTGAAATGCGACTTTCAAATTTTGTACTATGGCAGGCAGCTTACGCAGAGCTTTATTTTTCACCAAAATTTTGGCCAGATTTTACCAAAGAAGACTTGCTTTTAGCCTTGGAAGAATTTGATAAACGCGCTCGCAGATTCGGCAAGTAAAAAGATGCCCCTGTACATCGGGGCATCTTTTTTTGTGTGTTATATAGAAAATAGTAGGGGATTATGCTGCTAAACTCCTCGTCATTTGCTGGGCCGCACCAATCCATTTTAACTGCTTTGGCTTATGTTTATAGGCTGTATGTAATTTGCGTATCTCTATTAATTTCATCAAGTCGTTTCTTTTCCAAGTGGCAATAGGTTTTCCTTTATTTAAAGAAATAATAGAAACTGCTTTTTGCCATAACCCAAACGCCTTATCTTTCTGGCCGCTCAACCTGTTTTTTGTGAAGAATGGCACAATAATGCTTGCAATATCATCAATATCTTGAACAGAAAACCTTGCTTGGTTTTTAGCTACCGTAATTTTTCCGCAACCAATATGACGTTGGGCTTTTTTTAATATGTGAATACTTTCTTTTGGTTCAGTAATAATAAATTGGATTTTCCAACGGTAATAGGTGGGAGCACCAGTCCTTTCATGCCTGGTATCTTTACGAAATTGTAAATCAAAACATCCATTATTATTTACTAACTCTACAATATTAAATTTTTCTGTTGCCATATTGATAATTAATACTTAAGTATACTAAATATCTGATTATGCGACAAGCCATTACACTAATATTGACATTATAAGAAATATATTATATATTATTTCTAGCTCAAATTTTTACCCCATAGTTCCATTTTATGAAAGGAAAGTGCCATGTCTGCAACAATGAAGGAAATGGGGGCCGCTGCGTGGGCCCAATTACGACAATTTCTTATTCATTCAATTGATGTTTTGGCAACTGCAGAAAGTAAAAAATATCCCGACCTGCCAGATGACTCACATCGATACATTAGGGCGAACTTAGACAAGGCTCTAGGGTTAACCTTGAATAGAATGGAAGGGGAGTTAG
>Ga0209542_10007511_pt1 | contig 20693 bp, 29 predicted proteins | sample RifCSPhighO2_01_FD_184028 | JGI IMG/M metagenome (GOLD analysis project Ga0209542, IMG submission 184028) | Soil microbial communities from Rifle, Colorado - Rifle CSP2_plank highO2_0.1 (SPAdes) (version 2) | ecosystem: Environmental > Terrestrial > Deep subsurface > Rock core/Sediment ...
TCGATGAAAAAAGAGATTGACCGCCTCACCAAACGAGTCCATGATATCCAGCGGCGATACGGAACCCCAGGAAAATTATCAAAAACCGCCTGAAATTCTTGGTGCCCTTTTATTACTATCTACTACGGCCGTTGTCTTGCGTTCATCAGCCAGTTATCGGGGGGAGGTGCTACGGGGAGATGTAGTTATCACATCCTTGGGCGTACCCTCTGATGGAACTGGTCTCAAGACAGAAGTTTATACTGTAGGTACTCCCGCTCGCATCCGAAACGTAACTGTATTGATAGATACTCGGGTCCTTCGGCATCGTGGACATCGCTCCCGATGAGATGATGGTTGAACCCACCGTCGAGGTGGAGGTCAGCGTCGTCGTTGCGGCCGCTATCGGATAGCTGCCGAAATCGGAAGAGTAAATGGTAAGGGCCTTTCGGACCTGGTCTACGTCCTCGATGCGTTTTGCATCGCGCGCTTTCGACTGCACGCTCGAGAGTGAGGCGATAACTATCGAGGCGAGAAGGCCGATTATCGCGATGACGACGAGTAATTCAATAAGAGTAAAGCCTTTTCGGTATGTGTTCATATGTTGACATTGTACCTCGCTCGAGAGAACCGCAATTGGAGGGCTGTGTACATCTACAAAGTGTGTTAAAACTTGCTCGGAGGGGTGGCAGAGAGGTCTATCGCGCCGCACTTGAAATGCGGAGTGCTGCAAGGCACCGTGAGTTCGAATCTCACCCCCTCCGCCGACACATGAAAAGCACTTACACAGGTATCGTGCAAAAAGGCATAAAGCGAGGGCAGGCGCTCGGTTTTCCGACCGCCAACATATCTCTTGATGACCACGCAGTGTCCGGCATTTATGCCGCGCGCGTGGCGCTCGAGGGCAAGGAGTATTCTGCGGCAGCTTTTGTCGACCACGAGCGGAAGGTACTCGAAGCACACGTTCTTGATTTCTCTGGTGATCTGTATGGCAAGGAAATAACTATCGAACTCCTGCAAAAAATCCGCGACAACAAGAAGTTTGAGAATGACAACGCGCTCCGCGCAGCCATCGCGGACGATGTTGCAAGAATTCGTGCATACTTTCAAAACGTATGACAAAGATAATGGTGTTCGGGACATTCGACATGATCCATGAGGGGCATGAGGATTTTTTCCGGCAGGGGAGAGTATTGGCCTCCGACCCGTATCTTATTGTTTCCGTCGCACGCGACACGTCGGCTTCGCGTATCAAGGGCGCTTCTCCCCGTCATACCGAAGGCGAACGCGTGGCGCGCGTCGCCACACATCCGCTTGTGGACAAGGCGGTGCTCGGGGACGAGGTTGGATATGTAAAGCACATTGTGGAAGAGAAACCAGACATCATCGCGCTCGGATACGATCAAAACGGGGAGTTCGTGGACCATCTTGAAGACGATCTTGCGAGGGAGGGGATGAGCGTACGCGTAATCCGGCTTGCCGCGCATCGGCCCGACGTGTATAAAACATCAAAGCTGTTATGAGATACCTCGGCATCGACTACGGCGCGAAACGCATCGGACTCGCGATATCGAGCGAAAATATCGCGTTTCCACGAGGCGTCATCCCGAACGATGCGAATCTCTTTGCGACTCTTGCCGACATTATCAAGAAAGAAAAAATATCGGCTATCGTCGTAGGGGATACTCGTTCGTTCGGCGGCTTAGCCAATCCTGTCACAAAGGAAGCCGACGCTTTTGTTGAGAGATTAAAAAGAGAGACAGGGCTAAGCGTGGCCTCGGCAGGAGAGGCGGGAAGCTCCGTCGAGGCGGGGCGACACGCGCCGAGTGAACAAAAACATGACGACGCCGCTGCGGCGTTCATTTTGCAGCGGTATTTGGATATGGGCGCCTCTAGGGTAGACTCGGACCATGCCTGAAATATCCTACGACGATTTTGCGAAGCTCGACATCCGCATAGGCACGGTCGTTGCCGCCGAACTTGTCCCAGAAACGGACAAATTGATCAAATGCACGATAGATTTTGGTGAGATGGGCACTCGTACCATCATCTCGGGGATCGCACAGTGGAAGACGCCCGAAGAATTGGTCGGCAAACAGCTTCCGTACGTCGTTAACCTAGCTCCGAAAGTGCTTCGGGGAATAGAAAGCCAGGGAATGCTTCTTGCGGCAAGTGACGAGACGGGAGTCGCACTTCTTTTTTCGGAACGCGCGATGCCGCCGGGCGCAAAGTTGCGCTGAAGCCCGCCTATTTGGCGGCAGCAGGTTATACTTATGGAATGTCACTTCCCGTTTTTGGCGGTGTTTTTCGAAGTTTCACCAACGTACTGACGAGGTGGTTTCCTCTTCCCAAAACGCTTCTCCCGCCGTCCGCCGGGGTCGACATTTCCGACACGGCCATCAAATGGATCGTGCTCGAGCCGTTCCTTGCAGGAAAGCGCGTGCGGGCTTTTGGCCAGGAGCCGCTTCCCGACGGCACTGTTGTCAACGGTATCGTGAAAGATGTCTCCGCGTTTGCAAGTGCGTTAGGTGAGATGAAAAAGAAAATGGGCGGTATCGAATGCGCCCACGCGGCGCTTCCGGAAGAAGCGGCCTACATTTTTAGCATGCATGTTCCGGAAAACTCGTCGCGGGGGCAGATACTCTCAATGATAGAGTTCGAGCTGGAGGGCAGGGTGCCGATCGCGCCTTCCGCTGCGCTGTATGATTTCGACATCATCACAAAACATGACGGGGCGGGTGAAGAGATAGGGGTGGTCGTATTCCCGCGCGATCTCGCGGCAAGCTACGCCGAGGCGTTTACCTTGGCCAGAGTCAACCTCCTTTCGCTTGAGGTGGAGGCCAACTCGATCGCGCGCGCCGTTTCGAGCGGGAATGCGGAACCCATCACGCTCTTGGTCGACTTCGGGCGCCTCAGGACCGCCTTCGCGGTCCTCAAGAGCGGCAAGCCGATCTTCACGTCGACAGTCGAGGTCGGCGGAGAGACGATAGACCGCGCGATCGCCGCAAAGCTTTCACTGGCTCCGGAAGACGTCACGACATTCAAAAACGAGCAGGGGTTCCTCGCCGAGGGCGGGAAGGGCTCTCCCGGCGTCGAAGCCATTTCCGGCACCATCTCCGCGCTTGCCGACGAAGTCGCGCGGCACTATCAATATTGGGACACGCGGAGGAACGAGAGGGGGGAACGCGTGACGCCCGTCGAGCGCGTGCTTCTCGTTGGCGGTGGTGCGAACCTTAAGGGGTTGCCGGATTACATTGCGGCGCGCGTGCAGGCCGAATGTACGCGCCCCAACGTCTGGCAGAATGTCTGCTCGTTCGACGATTACATTCCACCCATCGACCGCAGAGAGTCGCTCCAATACGCGACTGCTATCGGACTCGCCTTGAGGGGGGCCTAACTATGGTGAACATTCTTCCACAAGACTCGTTGAAGACAGTTCGGCATTTCTACCGGTCTCGTGCGATCGTTGCCGCCTCGCTCGTTGCGTCTGCGTGCGGCGTCGTAGCGCTCCTCGTACTCGTATCTGCGTATATGATCGTAAACGCCGTGCCCGCTTCGCTCGAAGGATCTCCGGAGGTGACATTACCCACGTCATCAGGGAACGATCGAGAGGAGATCGTCCGCGCGCAGATCCTACTGAAAGAGTTCGAACCGATCGCTTCGTCGGCATCATCCAGCACGGCCTTCATCGAGGCTGCGCTCTCCGCACGTCCTCCCGGCGTGCGCGTGCAGAACATACATATCACGCGTGGCGACCCGGGGACGATGGTTCTCGCTGGCACGGCTCTCTCCCGCGATGATATCAATGCGTATCGGGTGTCACTCTCAAATGACACGCATTTCAAAAGTGTATCGGTACCTATCGGTATACTGGCCGGTACCAAAGATGATCGCTTTACCGTCACGCTTACGGGCGATTTTTGACCCAACATGCGTTCATATACAACAACATATCTGCCGCTGATAACCGCTCTCGTGGCTATCGCGCTGTGGACAGGGGTCGGATATCTTGCATGGACGATCTATTCACAGGAATTCCTTAGTGCGGAAAAGATCGCCGATCTCGACCAAGAGTCGGTCCGTCAGGCGGCGGCCTTGCGCCTGCATGCGCTTGTGCGAGACACGAAAGAGGAACGCACGAAACTTGAGGACATCGCGCGCGTGGACATCATCGCGATGCTGGAGTCCGTCGAACAGATCGGGCGTGATGTCGGGATCCCAATAGAGATCGGACAAGCGATATCGACCTCGGATCCCGATTCAGGGAAAAGAGTGCGTTCGGTAGGGTTTGTCGTCGAAGGGGAGGGGTCTTTTGCGAAGGTCATGCATGCCGCTGCACTCTTTGAAGCACTGCCCAAGCCTTCTTTTGTCGACGATCTCCAGTTCGAGATGATCCCTGCAAGCTCGGCTGGTGCAAAGAAGCCTGCCGCAAGTCTGTGGCACCTCGTTGTTCGCATGCGCTTTATCAGCACTGCCGATATCTCATCATGAAATGGATAAACTCAACATGGACGCGAGTAAGCGATACGTGGAGCTACCGCAGCGAGCCCGAACGCTTGCGTGTGCTCATCGAAGCCTACTGGCGCGTGCTGCTCGGCACAGCCGGAGTGATCGTGGTGTGCACGGTACTCTACAGCTTCATCAATCTCATTTCAGCCTTAAGTCGGGGGAATGGCGAGCCGACACTTTCCCCCGGCGGCCCGGCAACGCTCGACCGCGCTTCCCTGCATGCGGTTCTTGGTGCATTTGCGGAACGCGAGACGAACTATGAGTTCCTTAAAAAGAACCCTCCGACAATTGCTGACCCGTCAAAATAATCTAGTTCAGTTATTGGAAATGAAGGCCAAAAGTTATAGGATGCTGATACGCCCCTATAGCTCAATGGATAGAGCAGCGCTCTTCTAAGGCGTTGATCTGGGTTCGACTCCTAGTGGGGGCACAAGGGTGAAAAAGTGGAACTTTTTCATCCGCTTGTGCCGGACGGAGCGATGCCGAGCCAGCAGGCGAGGCCGCGAGTCGGGGTCGCGAAAATTTCTTCGCGACGGCGAAGGAATTATTCATGACCACAAGGAGAACGCGCGCGGTTAGCTCCGGCGGACGATGCGGCATATCGGAATTAAGAGCGTAGATGGTTTGTGAGGTGTATTGCATGCGCGGTTAGCTCAGTGGTAGAGCAACCCCTTTACACGGGGAGGGTCGGGGGTTCAAATCCCTCACCGCGCACATGGAGATCGAAGAGGTGAGATGTATCGTTTCGGGGAAAGTTCAAGGCGTGTTCTATCGCGACTTTGTCGTGAAGCATGCACGGCACCTGGCGCTCGCTGGCTACGTCCGCAATGCACCCGATTTCAAGGTCGAAGTGGTGGCGCAAGGGTATAGAGACAAACTGGAGAAACTGGTTGAACATTTACGCAAAGGACCCTTTCTCGCCCGAGTGTCGAAAGTCGACGTGGAGTGGCAGGAGCCGTCAGAGAAACTCGGATCATTCGTTGTTGTTTTCTGATGACGGCAGTGCTATATTGCCCCGACATATGGCAGTCAAAGTATCACCAATAGACATGGACGCGCGAAAAACTCTGGACCTTCGGCCGGGGGATACCGTGCGCGTGTGGCAGAAGATAGAGGAGGCGAAGGGCAAGTACCGCCTGCAGGCGTTCGAGGGCCTCGTTTTGGCGCGCAAGCACGGGACAGAGCCGGGCGCGACGTTCACCGTGCGACGTGTTCTCTCGGGCGTCGGCGTAGAAAAGATATTCCCCCTCTACTCACCAATGATAGACAAGGTAGAAGTCCTGAAGAGAAGCCGAGTGCGGAGAGCGAAGCTCTACTACATTCGCGAGAAGGTCTCACGCGAGGCGCGCCGGCAATTGCGCCGTACTCGCATGATGGGCCTGCCTGCGCAGGCAGGCGGCTCCCCGACGGAAGAGTCGAAGCTCGAAGCGGCGGCGGAGGCGGACGTGCGTGAGGAGAGCGAGCCCGTAGCGGCAGAAGTTAGTGACAAAGCAAAGGAGTAGCACCCTTTTTATTTATCGACAATTGGTAGACGCTACATACTTGAGATGTGCTATGCTGGGTACATGGGAAAGGGCGGAGCGAAGCCGAAGGGGAAAGTAAAGGTACGGTGGTCGCCACGTTTCGCATATGCGATCGGTCTCATGGTTACCGATGGAAACCTGTCCCCAGATGGTCGACATATTAATTTTACGTCCAAAGACCTGGAGTTAATCAGGCTATTTCAAGAATCGTTAAGCATTAAGGTACATATCGGCAGAAAAGGCAACGGTTCGTCAAAAGAAAAGCCGTATTTCGTGACCCAATTTGGCGATGTTCTTTTTTATCGATTCCTTATGGATATCGGTTTGATGCCGAACAAATCCAAGTCAATCGGAGAAATAAAGGTTCCCTCCAAATACTTTTTTGATTTTCTTCGGGGCTCTTTCGATGGTGATGGTTGCACTTATTCTTATTTTGACCCGCGTTGGCGATCAAGTTTTATGTTTTACACCAGCTTCGTGTCGGCAAGCCCGTTACATATCAGATGGCTTAGAAAAGAGATATTTCAAAGCATCGGTATTCGCGGCCATGTAACTATGGACGGCAGGCATATCACACAGCAGCTTAAATATGCAAAAGCGGACTCTTTGAAATTGCTGAGAAAAATGTATTACACTCGAAATGTAGTTTGTTTATCAAGAAAAAGATTGAAAATAGAGAAAATGTTAGCTATAGTGGGTGAGCGTCTCTAGCCAAAAAATCAGTGTGGCTGTTGACAAAACTTTGCCCGGGTGTCGAAACTTAGTATACGAGCTGCCTTGAGGTGGCAGTGCCCGTAAGGGCGTGCAGGTGCAAGTCCTGTCCCGGGCACAGAAGAAGATAGTGAACGTTGTGAGCGTGCAAATATTCGTCTGTTGACGGACATTTCGGCGGTTCCAACATCGCAGTTCCGCTCAACCAGAGAAAACGACACATAGAATCGCACAGTCCCAGAAAGCAACGAGCAGCAACGATTTTCTAGCGTTTGAGAGGCGGTTCTAACTGAAAGCGATATAATCCGTGACATGTTGTACCCAGGCCCGTCACTCGTAATTGGAATTTTATTTATACTATTCGGACTTGCTGCTTTGTACAGCAAGGGATTCGACGCTTTCTTGAAAAGAAATAATTACAGTCTACCTACTTACAAACTTACACATTGGGGGCGATCCGAGGAAAGTCTTGAGAGACAGCGTCGTTGGGAGGCGGTGGCGGCTCTCGTTCTCGGGTTATTTATCGTTACGCTTTGGTTTATAGTCGATTGATTTGAATTCTAACTCCAGTCAATCCACTGGATCGACATTAGTCAATCGTTGTGGTGAGAAAATGCTGAAAATCCAAAGCATTATCGGAAGTTCCAACTTCGTCCATTAACCTGCACAAATACCCGAACACCTTGTTATGATGGCGCTATGGCATTCTTCACCCCGGTACCACAAGGCTTCGCCTTGGCTACGGGGCAGGCAGGAAAAGGCTATTGAAGTAATATGGTATTTTTTACCGGCAAAGGCGACAAAGGAACGACAAAACTTTTTGATACATCCTCCGGTACTCGGGTCTTGAAGTCTTCCCCCATCTTCGAATGTCTCGGACAACTCGATGAGCTGAATACTGTCGTCGGGTGGTGCAAGGTGGCGTGCCCCGACGACTTCTCGTTCGGGGAACGTAGCGGCAAGGATATCCTCCATGATGTTCAAGACCATATCTTTACTATCCAGGCCGAGGCCGCCGGTGCGCCGAAGTCGGTCCCGCAGTCGAGTATCGAGAAAATGAGCACGCTCATTAACGAGATAGAAAAAGAGCTTCCTGAAATTAAAACATTCCTCGTGCCCGGCGGAACCGAATTTTCCGCGCGGCTCGATATCGCGCGTGCGCTGTCGCGCCGCGCCGAGCGAAGGCTTGTGACGCTCCATGAATCGGGAGAACGTTCTATCTCCGAATCAAGTCGGGCGTATGCCAACAGGCTCTCCTCGCTTTTTTACGCGCTCACTCGCCTTGCGAATCACCGCGCGGGCATAGTAGAAAAACCACCCGCGTATCGCGACGACGCGTAGTTTATGGTCAAACGCTATCTCCAGAAACTCCCAAAAAACGTTGAGGAACTGGCACATTGGTACATGCGCTACATTTCCCCGCTCTCTCTCATTGCGGCGCTCCTTTTGGATTACTTCGTCCTTTTGCGACGCGTCGATCTCTGGATAGGCAACCTCCTCCTCTTCTCCTACCTCGTGCTCGCGGCACTGTGCATTACGGTCATAAACCTGGTGGAGGCAGGCCGCCTCCGTCATCCGTGGCTCCTCACAGCGATGCCTATGATACCGGTCGTGGCGCAGTTCGCGTTTGGCGGACTTTTCGCGGGATATCTGTCGCTCTATTCTAGGAGCGCCGCGGTGGAAATAAGCTGGATATTCATCCTCATCATTGCGGCGCTCCTCGTGGGCAACGAGCGGTTCGTGCGCCTCTACACGCGTTTCGTTTTTCAGTTCAGCATATTTTTCACGGTCCTATTCTCGTTCCTCATTTTTTTCCTGCCGGTCATCTTCGGAAAGATAGGCCCATACATGTTCATCGCGAGCGGAGTCTTGAGCCTCGTTATCGTTACCGGATTCTATTATTTCCTCCACTACCTCGTTCCCGAGCGTGCGAAGGCCGAGAGCACGAGCGTCGCGCGCTCCATAGCGGTTATTTTCATAACGTTCAATACGCTGTATTTCACCGGCATCATCCCCCCGCTTCCACTCGCACTCAAGGACGCCGGAGTGTACCACGGCGCCGCGCGGGTCGAGAACGAGTACCGTCTTCTTGCGGAGCCTACGGAATGGTACGAGGCGTATTTGCGCTACAACGCTGTTTTTCACAGCACGCCGGGGGAGTCTGCGTACGTATACACGGCCATTTTCGCACCGACCGGCCTTAAAGCGACCGTTTTCCACGAGTGGCAGCGATACGCGGAGGGCGCGGGAGAGTGGACAACGGAGGAAATCATCCCCTTTTATATCGTTGGCGGCCGCGATGGCGGCTATCGCGGCTACTCAATAAAGTCTGGTATCGCTTCTGGGAAGTGGCGCGTAAATGTTGTGACGGAGTTCGGTCAATTGATCGGCCGGGTTGCCTTTGATGTTGTTGAAGTCCCCGAGCCGGTGCCTGTCCAAGTAGTGGTCCGGTGACGCGCATTTTTCTCGCGTCGCAGGTACAAATTTGTTATAACTCCAATGTTGGTATGGCGACCGTGGTGTAACGGTTAACATTGGTGCTTGTGGAGCACTCGATTCGAGTTCAATTCTCGACGGTCGCCCCATAGAAGGTGCGATAATACCCCCAATGAGGATTGCCTTCTTTACCGACACGTTCCCTCCCGAGGTGAATGGGGTGGCCAACACTGCCGCACGCGCGGCGCGCGCACTCGCTGCTGCCGGCCACCAGATGAAAGTATTCACGGTATCAAGACTCTCTCCGGAAGAGATACAAAAAGAGGTTGGTGGTGCGTATGAGGTCGAGACAATACCTTCGGTACGGCTCCCGATATATCTCGGTGTGCGCGTTACAGCTCCGGTAGGACTTGCGCTCCGCAAAGTCGCCCGATTTCGGCCCGACATACTTCATTCCCACACACCTTTTTCGATGGGGTGGGAAGCGGTATGGGCCGCGCGATTCCTCGGCGTTCCGCTCGTCGGCACACACCACACATTCTTCAACCACTACCTGAAACACGTACACCTCGACTATGCATGGGCCGAGCGCCTTTCTTGGAAACTCACCGTCGGTTACTACAATCGTTGTGATCTGGTCGTGAGTCCTACCCGCTCGCTCATCGATGAATTGACGGCCAACGGCTTGCGGCGGCCGCACGAGATAATACCAAACGCCGTCGACACAACACTGTTCCGCCCGGCTACCGATCCAGCGCAGCTCAAAACGCGACTTGGTCTGCCGGAGAAGGTCGTCGTTCACATGGGCCGCTTGAGTTATGAGAAGAGCATCGATCAGGCGCTTCGCGCGTTCAAGCTCGTTGTCGAGCATGGGGAAGACGCGGTTCTCGTCATCATAGGAGATGGACCGGGGAAGAGCGAGCTCGAATCTCTTGCGGGCGAGCTTGGCCTTGAGAAGCGGGTACGATTCACCGGTTTCATTTACGGCAGGGAACTGGTCGAATACCTGCAGGCCTCCGATGTATTTCTCACAGCGAGCAAGAGCGAGAACATGCCGCTCGCGCTCCTCGAGGCGATGGCGACCGGGCTCCCCATTCTGGCCGTACGCTCGCTCGGGCTCACTGAAATGGTCGCCGACGGGAATAACGGATACCTATTGGCGCCGGACGACACATCGGCGATGGCAGAGCACACTATCAAACTGTTGCGAGACGATGAGCTTAGACGCTCGTTCGCCACGGCCTCGCGCGCGTTGTCGGAGAAATATTCGGAGCACACCATTACGCGGAATTTTGAGAGGCTGTATTCGCGATTGATGGCGGGTCATACAAAAACATGAAGGAATCATTTTTCGAAGAACGCGGCCTGTACTATCGCACGAACGATCTTCGGGAGGACCGCCCGACACTCGTTTTCATTCACGGACTCTCCGGCTCCTCGTCGGTGTGGCCGCCATACGAGCGATATTTTGAGGATTCATTCAATATCGTCAGCATGGATCTGCGCGGACACGGAAAGTCGAGAAAGCTTTTTTTCTACAGTGCGTATTCACCCGAACTCATCGCCGACGATATTTTGGCGCTCCTCGGCCACCTCGCGATACGGCGTTGCATCGTCATCGGACACTCATTTGGGACACTGCTCGCTCTCTCGGCCATCAAACAGGCGCCGGAAAAGTTCTCGGCAGTCGTCTTTTTGAGCCCGACCTATGGCGCCTCCGACGCGTGGTGGTTGCCGTTTGCCCGGGTGTTCACTTCTGTTTTCGCCTTTTTATCCGTCTTGTTGCCTTTTAATCCAAAGCCTAGAGGTCATGTCGATTACTCTACATATGCGCCGACGGGAGACTGGAGTTTGCGACGGATCATCCCCGACATTCGCAACACGAGCCTGCGCGTATACTTTTTTTGTACGCAGCATATCTATAAGCTGGATACGAACGAATGGTGGCAAGACATCAAGCTCCCTGTCCTGATAGTCCACGGCGTGAAAGATACCGTCATTCCTGTCGCGAGCGCGGAAAAATTGCACACACTCCTGCCGCATTCAAAGCTCATTCTCCTCTCGAACGCGAACCACATCCTTCCGGTAAACAACATTCCGGAGGTTACTCGAGAGTTGAAGGACTTTCTCGTTTCGCTGAAATGAGTGTGCCATGTTTTGCACGTTCCATAAATTCTGCTGCTCGATCAAGACGCTTTAATTCGTTTTCGCGGTAAAAAGGAGGTACGTGGGGCATGGCAATACCGTATCTTTTCCGTTCGCCCCCCTCACCTTCTTTTGTAACGAGGTATCTCTTCAGATAATTCTTGCGTGTCATGCGCTGTATTCCAGCCTTTGCCTCAAAGATCGGCGAAAACGTCAGAAGGTCGTCGAGTCCCACTATTTCCGTAACCTTCATGCCCTTGGGAATCTCCTTACCCTTGAGCAAGTTACCGACAAGGGCTCGTAGACCCTTTTGTTTCATTTTCTTCTGGTCTGGCGACATGTTGACATGCATGGGCTTTTCCGAGCGCCTCGCAAAAGCCGCATTCACATCGTCAACGAATTTCTGCTCTCCCTTCCACGCAGCCGCGACATACTCGTCTCTTCTTGTTGCATGTGAACTGTCAAGCGCAAATCCTAGCGCCGTTTGAAGTGCCTTAAGACCAGGCGGCGTGTGTGTTGATGCGGGAGCTGTTTGAAGTAGTATGTGTAGCTTCGGTTTTTGCTCTTCCGGCTTTTGTGTGACCATCTTATTTTCACTTTCAAGCAAGTGCCGTGCTGTTTCTGTCACGAGCGCGCCCCCAAGAGAAGTTCCAGAGAGTAAGACACTTGAACGTGGGGAACTGTCCTGGGAGAGGATTGATTCGATCTGTTCGGCATATAGAGAACCAAAAGCAGCGAATGCCCCCTCGGCGCCCACCTTCTTGAGCAATGTATCCGACATCGTTCCCAAAAGGTTGGTCGGCGATCCAAGGGTATAGACTTTCATGGTTTCCGGTTCATAACCACCCGCAATCGCTTCGAATGCACTCGGTAGACACTGAATCACCTGATGGAGAGCCTCTTCCTGGTACAAAAAGGGTGTTCCGTGCATCGGAAAAAGTAACGAACCAAAAATAAATTCTTTGTTTTCTGAAGGTGCTGTTTGTATACCTTTCTCTTGTAAGAATTCTGTATAAGGCTTAAGCGAACCGATCTTTGTTTTTGCCATCTTTTCGTAGAGTTTTTTCGCGATTGTCCCGGTGTCTATCACACCCCACGGATATTTAACTTCATATTTCTCAGAAGAAGAGTACATGTCGGCGTTTCGTAGCGTCTCGTCGAAAAACGCTTTTAATATTTCCTGTACCATCTCACGCCGTTCGTCGCTCGCCTCGTGTCCGAAGTGTCTATCAAACGCATCAACGACCGCCGCGGCGTAATTCGACTGCACCGGCATGTCATCGAGCACTTTTTTCTGCCTATCAGGCTGGTCCAGTTTTTTTCTACCGAAGATCTCCAACATATTATTCCTGTGTGTTGGTAAGTTTTATGCCGAGAAGATTCTTGAAGAACATCAACGTATAGAGGCCGATCGTCTTCAACGAGCCCTGCTTGTGGAAGCGTCGTCCCGAAGAGGGGATGGTTAGCTTGTCCGTATAGATGATCCTTCCGACACGTGAGATGCGCTTTGCGGTGTCCGCGTCTTCGCCATAGAAAAGGATCGAGGTGTCGTACCCACCGATCTCTTTCAGGGCAGACGCGCGCAGGAACGTGTTTCCTCCCGCAAGCACGCCGCCGATGTGCAAAAGGTTGAAGAGGACGTTCCCAGGGACGAACATGAATCTCTGCACAAAAAGAAAGAAATATCTCACCGCTTTTGGCGCGTCTTGATAATCATATCCGCCCCCTGCGGCGACGACGCGTGGATTATTAAATAAAGGCACGGCACGCGACAGCCACTCGGTATCCGGCATGCAGTCTGCATCGAGATTGGCAATGAGCTCGCCATGAGCGGCGAGCCGCCCCGCCTCGCGTGCAAAGAGAAGCCCTTTGCGCGGCTCATCGACGACAACAATGCCCGTGCCGCGCGCTATATCTCCGGTTTTGTCCGTACTCGCATTGTTGACCACGATTATTTCGAAGTCTGGATAATTCAGTTTTCGAGCGTTCTCTATTGTCTTAGCTATCACGCTCTCTTCGTTGTGGGCCGGTATGACGATGGATACTTTCATAGTTACTTAGCGTTGTTTGTGATGTCGTGCAAGATATAACTCCGCAAGTAGCGCCCAAACCCTATGAGAGAAACGATAACGATGATGATGAGCGCAAAAAGCACCATTTTTTCCAGCAGGTCGTTCACCTTCAGGAAGATATGTCCGAGGAAGTATCCGATGGAAAGTAATCCCGCCGTCCACAAAAATTGTCCGGCGATGTTGAGCATCATGTACTTGCGGAACGGCACTCTGGATAGCCCGGCTGTAAATAAGACCGGTATCGCGAAGCCGAAACCGGCGGTGATCTTCGACGTAAAGAGAATGATATCGTGATGTACTGCGAAAAGTTCTTTGACGGCATTCACCGACTTGGGCGTGACCCCGACGTATCGCCCGAAACGTTGCATGAAAGGGTCGCCATAGCGTTTTCCAAGCCAGTACCAGAGAACGTCACCCACGAGCTCACCTGTGGCAAGCGCAAGAATCGTCGGAACGAATGCGATGACATCGAGACGAAGAAGGACACCTGATACGAGGCTCACTATCGGCCCCAAGAGCATCGCTGCGGGCGCAATTATCAGATACGTGTACTCGGAAATCAGTCCCATCAGGAGGCCAGGGTCCATGTCCTTCCAGTATACAGTGTGGCGCGCCCTTACGCCGCCCTGTAAAAAGCTTCGCTTTTTCCGGCTCCTCGGCTCGGAAATGCGAAAGCCCGCTTTCGCATTTCACTCGCCCTACGTCGCCGGTAATATCCACTTCATACGAACGTCATCCAGCAGTACACATGGTAGAGTTTATTCATTAATTGCTAGCAGCTAGCTCCTAGAAGCTAGAACCTATTTACATATGGACGAAACCACGGCGAACAAGATAATCCTCGCGACGCACTGGCCGCGCACGATGGCCGCGACAGCCCTTGGATTTTTAGCATTGTTTCTTTTGGTTCTGACACTGTCGACCCTGAAGGAGTATCGTTTTATCGGAAGTGGTGTTACTGCGACCAACACAATAACTGTTTCAGGTGAAGGCGAAGTGTTTGCCGTGCCCGACACCGCGACGTTCAGTGTGACGATCCAAGAGGAGGCGAAGCAGGTCAAGGACGCGCAGAAGGTGGCCACCGAGAAATCGAATGACATTATCGCGTATCTGAAGGAGCAGGGGATCGAGGAAAAAGATATAAAGACCGCCGATTACAGCGTCTATCCGCAGTACGACTATATGCAGGCGGAGACCTGCCGCGCTGGGTACTGCCCTCCGGGCCGACAGGTTCTGCGAGGTTTCCAAGTGTCGCAAACACTCACGGTAAAGGTGCGCGATACGGAGAAAGCCGGCGACCTTCTCTCCGGAGTGGGAGGGCTCGGAGCATCAAGCGTCAGCGGTCTCTCGTTCGAACTCGACACGGCAGACCAAACTGCGAAGGAGGCAGAGGCCCGCGGCAAAGCAATAGGCGACGCCCGCACAAAGGCTGAAGCACTTGCAGGACAGCTTGGCGTATCTCTCGTTCGCATCGTTGGCTTCAGCGAGAACGGTAATTATCCTGTGTACTATGCCAAAGCTGAAATGAGCATGATGGCAGACGGAAGAGGCGGCGGCGCACTGCCACCCTCACCGCAGATCCCGGTGGGCGAGAACAAGATTGTTTCCAACGTGAGCGTGACGTACGAGATACGATAGTAGCTTCTAGCGGGCATCTTCTAGCTTTCAGAAAATGCGCCGCGGCCCCCATGCCGCGGCGTTTGCTTTTTCTGAAGCTCCCTCACGCTAAGTTGACGAGCTCACGGGAATGTCTATAGTTCCGCACGGACCGTGATGCTGTGGCGGCGTCTCACGGTAGGGATGAGCGGAGCCACGCTGACTCCTCTCGTTTGCAAGTCTATGCCGCTCCAAGAGGAGGTACCGTCGTATCCCCCAGGCTCTTTCCACCGTAGGAACTGCTACTGGACCCCACCAGACCAAAGGGGGTTCGTACGGTTTTTCGCCGATGAGGGCGGGGTGAGGCCGAGAGGGCCGCCCTGGCAGACTACCAATCTACGTACTGGATACGGGGGAGTCGACTACGGCCGAAAGGCGCGATAGTGACTTGACCGTAGCGGTAGGTACGGGATGTCCGAGGCGAGGATAACCTGGGCTCGCAAGGGGGTTTGTCGCCCCGAAGTAGCACGAAAGGGTGTGGGGAGGTGAAGCGGATCTGTTTCCTGAATACTTCACCCCCCACCCCTAATTTCTTGACTTCGTCCGGATAAGGAATATTATATTTGAAACGCCGAGAGGCGTTTTTAAAATGCCTAGCATTTGAATTTACTAGAAGCTAGAAGCTTGCACCTAGAAGCTATGTCATTCCTTCAATACCTAAAAGACACGCGGGGCGAACTCCACCACGTTGCATGGCCGACGCGTCTGCAGACGATCGTCTACACAATAATTGTGATCGCCCTTTCTCTTTTTGTTGCCGCGTACCTCGGTTTCTTCGACTACGTTTTCACGACCGGTCTTGGACGCACCCTTCAATTTCTGCCGCAGACGCCGTCAACGAGCATAGTCGAGCAGTTTTCGACATCGACGGACGATATCGTCATCGAAACGGATTCGACCAGCTCACTGGACGTTAAGTCGTCACAATAATATCCATGCCCGGTAGGACAATTTCGAATCGCCTTGTATGAGTACTCACCAACGTATGACAAAAAAGATCGATTTGATATCTTGCAAAATATTCGCAGGTGGATTTACGGCCAGAATTATTCGAAATTGTACTAACCGGGTATGAAGCAAACACACGGACAGGAGAGGCAGTGGTACGCAGTTCACACATATTCCGGCTACGAGGACGCCGTTGCGCGTAACCTAAAGCAACGTGTCGATTCTTTCGGGATGAAAGACAAAATATTCGGCGTAGTCGTCCCTACAGAAAAGAAGATAAAGGTAAAAAATGGTCGCAAAACGGAGATGAAGGAGAAAATATTTCCCGGCTACGTGTTGGTGGACATGATAGCGACCGATGATGCGTGGAGCGTTGTGAGGAACACACCGCAAGTTACGGGCTTCGTCGGCACGGCGAATCAGGCGGTACCGCTTGCGCCGGAAGAAGTTGAGAAGATATTGAAGCGCGCTTCGGGCGACACGGTGCGTCATGCCATCGATCTTTCCGAGGGCGATGCGGTCATTATCATTGACGGACCTTTCAAAGATCTCGAAGGAAAGGTGGGGGAGATTGACGAGGAGCGTGGAAAGGTTAAGGTGTTGGTTCCGATGTTCGGCAGGGAAACCCCGGTAGAACTCGAAGCCGATCAGGTACAGCGGGTCTAACTCACTCCCATACGACTTTTTGATCCGGTTCGTAGTGTTCGGGCTTGAAGGTGGTCTCAAAAACGAAATATGAGTCGTTTCCCTTTACCGGTTCGCCTGGGCGCGTCCAATGAAATATCTCGTCACCCGATCCGCGAGCCCAATCTAGCATCTTCGGATTGCGGGTCGTGAACGTGTATTTGTATTGGGAGCGGCGCCTATTCATCGCTTCTTGCATGAACAGCTTCGCCGCTTTGTATAGAATATTCGTCTCGCGGGGTTTCTGCGGATTTTCCAACTCAGCGGTTTCAATCTTTGTATCAATGGTTGCGTTTGCATCGTCGATGAATACGGTGAGTTGCTTCATTCCGTATGATAAGACTATCGATTCGAAATTTAGTTCCGCCCCCACGGTGCGCACCCCCCGATGCAAAACAGTTTGTACGATCTGTTCTTCTGCTACCTCTGCATCAGATTCATCAAGCGTCATTATTCGATGATAGCACCCCACATATCCGTGGGTCTCCCACGACACTTGAAACAGAGCGTGTTAACGGGTATAGTGCCGCGACATGGCAAAAGAAATCACAAAGATGATAAAGTTGCAGATAGAGGCCGGGAAGGCGACCCCGGCTCCTCCTGTTGGCACCGCGCTTGGTCCTGCGGGTGTGAACATCGGCGAGTTCGTGAAGCAATTCAACGACCAGACCAAAGCCATGATAGGCAACATCGTGCCTGTCCTCATGACGGTCTACAAAGACCGTTCGTTCTCGTTCATCGTCAAGAAGCCGCCGGCCTCCCGCCTCATCCTGAAAAAGCTCAACATGGAAAAGGGCTCGCACAAGCCGCAGGACAAGGTGGGGAAGCTCTCGAAGCAGCAGCTTACGGAGATAGCCGAGGAGAAAATGGAAGACCTGAACGCGGGAGACATCACGCAGGCAAGAAAGATAATCGCCGGCACCGCCCGCTCAATGGGCATTGATTCGGACCTCTAAGGGTCATCTTTGCTACAATACGGGCTATGGAAGTGGCCCAATCAATACGGAATGCGCTCAAGCGCGCGCTTGAGGTCTCGGGCATTTCGGTGCCCGGCGATGTGCCGCTTGAACATCCGGCAAGTCTGGAGAACGGCGACTACTCTTCCGGCATTGCGTTGCAGTATGCAAAACAAGCGGGGATGGCGCCACGCGCGCTTGCGGAGAAAATAGTTGCTACGCTCGGCGCCATCGAAGGCATCGCGAAAGTCGAGGTCGCCGGAGCGGGATTCATCAATTTTTATCTAGCGCCGCCCGTGCTCGCAGAAGCTGTCGAAAAGGCTCGCACAGAAGACATGTGGGGAAGCGTCGGGCTCAATGATGGTAAAAAAATAATGGTCGAATATACCGATCCGAATCCCTTCAAGGAATTTCATATCGGACATTTGATGAGTAACGCCATTGGCGAATCAATCGCGCGGTTGCTTGAATTCTCCGGAGCAGAAGTGAAGCGCGCGAATTATCAAGGCGACGTCGGGCCGCACGTAGCGAAGGCGATATGGGGTCTTAGAAAGTTGAGAATCGACGCCTCCGACCCCGCCGCTCTTGGCAAAGCATATTCTACAGGAGTCGCGGCGTACGAAAACGATGACGATGCACGTGCCGAGATAGAAGCCCTCAACGCCAAGCTCTACGACCGCTCGGACGCAGACATAAATGCGTTGTATGACGCCGGAAAAAAGACATCACTCGCTCATTTTGAGAATATTTATCGCACACTCGGCACAAAATTCGACCACTACTTTTTTGAAAGCGAAACAGCCCCGACGGGGATGAAAATCGTTCGTGAACATACGGATGTGTTCGTAAAAAGTGAAGGAGCAATCGTGTATCAAGGCGAAAAACAAGGCCTGCATACACGCGTCTTCATCACTTCAAAAGGTCTGCCGACGTATGAGGCGAAGGAACTTGGTCTCGCGCAGATGAAGGCGGAGAAGTGGCCGTTCGATTTGTCCATATCGGTAACAGCGCACGAGCAAAGCGGATATTTCGGGGTCGTGCTTGCGGCAATGCGCGAGGTCGTTCCCGAATTGGCATCAAAACTTCGTCATATATCGCACGGCATGATGCGACTGCCGAGCGGAAAAATGTCCTCGCGTACAGGCGATGTCATCACCGGTGAGTCGCTTCTTGCCGAGCTTGTCGAATCCGCAAAAGAACGCGCCACGGATAGTCGAGCGGAAGATACTAATGCACTCGCGGAGGATGTCGCAGTTGCAGCGATCAAATACCAGATACTAAAACAAGCATCGGGACGCGACATCGTATTCGATCGCGAGCGCGCTCTATCGCTTGAAGGCGATTCGGGGCCGTATCTGCAATATGCGCATGCTCGCGCGCATGCCGTAGTCGAAAAAGCGCGCGAGCAAAACGTCGCGGCGAAAGTTGATGCAAGCGCAGAGCCGACCGAGCTCTCGCGCCTCCTTCACCGTTTTCCGGAAGCGGTGGAATATGCCGCGCGAGAACTGGAGCCGCACCTTCTCACGAACTATCTTCTCGAATTCGCGTCTGCCTTCAACCGATGGTACGCCAACGAGCAGATCCTCGATGGCACTACTGCTGCGGCACACAAGGTCGCACTCACTGATGCGGCGCGCCGCACGCTCAAAAACGGCCTGTGGCTTCTTGGCATCCCCGCGCCGGAGAAGATGTAAGTAGTAACGCTTGACATTAATAACGCCATCCGTTATCATTTATATGATCGCTAGCTTTCGGGATGATGAAACCAAAAACGTTTTCGAGGGCAAGCGATCTAGCAGATTGCCGCCAACTATTCACCGAAGCGCTATGCGCAAATTGTGGATGCTCGATGCCGCGGTTGAGATCGCTGACCTGCGAGTACCGCCAGGCAATCGCTTGGAAAAATTGGCCGGGAGACGTGCGGGGCAGTACAGTATCCGCATCAACGATCAGTGGCGTATTTGTTTCAGATGGGAGAGTGGCAACGCGCACCACGTAGAAGTCACTGATTATCATTAACGAAGATCGTATGACCAAGAAAATAATGAAAACGTCTTACAACATTCATCCGGGCGAGATCCTCGCCGAGGAATTTCTGAAGCCGCTCGGCCTCACGGAGTACCGCCTCGCGAAGAGCACGAGTATGCCGCCGCGGCGTGTCAACGAGATCGTGCGTGGCACGCGTTCTGTCACTGCAGATACGGCACTTCGACTTGCGCGCTTTTTCGGAACCACTGCACAGTTTTGGATGACCTTGCAGATCAAATACGACCTTGCGGCTTCCGAGCGCGCGTTGACGCCCTTATTGAGGCGCGCGGTCGTGCCTCTTTCGGAGATTCGTAGGACATGAAAGCCACTGAGGATGTAGCATGACCTCGGCAGAATTCGAAGCACTACTGGGCCCGGATCGTTACCAGGTATTCCTTTTCACGTCCCTAGCGACCGTGCCTTTTTGTTTTGCACGGCACCCGTGGTTTGTGGTTAATGCAAAAGGCGCGGTATCGCGCTGGGAAATATTCTGGCAGGCCAATAGGTCACCTAAGAGCTTTGTGCATCTCCACAAAGATTTCCACCCGCCCGCGCAGGGCATCGAGATGTTTTTCTACTCGAACAGGTACTTCTTTTCTTCACGTCTTGAGGGATACGTTGAAGGTGGCGAGGGCTCCACAGCCGCGCGTATGGCCGAACTCATCGAGCAATCCCCTAAGTCCTACCAACACAACAGACACTATTCGCTCGCTTCTCCCAACAGCATTACCTATGTACAGTCCGTACTCGACGCGTTTCCGCAGTGCAATCTGCGTTTGCCGTGGAATTGCTACTCACGGGCGTTTAGGAAGTAGATGTAATTCACTCAGTTTCTATCGCTCTGATCTCGTCAGCATGCTTCGACATTATTTTTTCGAAGTCGTCTCTAAAGTTGTTGTCCTCTGACCAATCTATTTTCGGTTTAAAGAAAGAAACGGGAGGCTGGGATTAGCGCGCGTCTTTGAGTAATTGCGAAATCACTTTGTAGCGGCGGACCTTGCGTAGCCCGTGATGGGCAGCGAGTTTCTTCTTGAGCGCGGAGAATG
>Ga0209542_10007512_pt1 | contig 20693 bp, 21 predicted proteins | sample RifCSPhighO2_01_FD_184028 | JGI IMG/M metagenome (GOLD analysis project Ga0209542, IMG submission 184028) | Soil microbial communities from Rifle, Colorado - Rifle CSP2_plank highO2_0.1 (SPAdes) (version 2) | ecosystem: Environmental > Terrestrial > Deep subsurface > Rock core/Sediment ...
TACAGGAACGAGAAAGGTCAAAGATGGATTGATATTGTTATTTCAGTATTACATACTTGGAAATTACAAGGAATTAATATATTCCAGCAATTAAGAGCGGTTCAGGTAACCTGACATATTACTTACGGAAGAAAAGACATGAATGCAGCAGATGACTATATACGTAGTCAAGAAAAACATCATAACGTGAAAGTAATTCATGATGTCCAGAAGAAACTTTTTTCTTTTACCGCCGAGCAAGATACTGCTACTCCCACAGGAGTCGCAGAGTGGTGAGGCGGAAGGTTGCTGGGGATATAGGGGTCGCTGGAACCCCTATTTCATTTATAAGTCTTTCTGTAGTTACTGCGGTATAACAAATCTTAGCAAAATATTATAAATAACCCCTATAATTAACTCTTCATGACTGAAAATGTAGGCTTGGAACGATTAACTGCTCTTCCTAGTTTTAATGGTAGAAAATTATGGGGACAAGCTTTTTTACCTTTCTTTGTTTATGTGGTTGGAAAGTTAAGTGAAAGTAAAGGAGAAGTATATATTAGCGGTTTAGAAAATTTAGTAGAAAAAGATGGTTCACCTTTGCCAGGGCCAGCATTATGGCTCCCGAAGCATGAAGATTGGAATGATTTTGTTCACTTGCCTATGCTGTGGAAAAAAATGGGCAAACCAGCGATAAATGGTCTTTCCCGATCAAATTATTTTCCGGGTAATCCTTCCATGTCAAGATTGGTTAGTTTTCTGATGACTAATACTTTATTTGTAGAAATAGATCGAACTTCCACTTTGGAAAGTATTTCTGAGCAAGAAAAAGAAACGATGCGGCAGAGAAACGAAAAACAATTAGCCATACTAAGAGATAACTATTTACGTGGAATTCATGTTGTTATTGCTCCCGAAGGGACGTCTAAATCTGAGGGGAGGATATCTCCAATTAAAGCTGGAGCGTATAATTTAAGTCATGTTGTTTTAGAAGATAAAACTGTTGCGGTAGTACCATGTGTTCCTATTGGCAATACCTATGATTTTCTTGCTGGTCCAAGAGATCAAAGTGGAAAAAGGAAAAATTTAGTATTTTTTAGATTTGGTGCCCATTTCATCTACCGACCTGTTGATTCTATCTCCGGCGAATCAGAAAATGAGTATGGGAAACGTGATCGTACTTCTTTTGCTCAAAAAGTGCATGATTCTTTTATTGAACTTAATACCATCACCGCTTCGCAATTGGGATGTGAGTATATTTTATCTTTAGCAAAAACAGGGACAAATGGCAGTTCAAAATTAATACATGAGATGAAGTTAAAAAAAGTGATATTAGAACGTGTTACTAATTTACGGGAAGTAGGGGGATTGGTTTTTGATCCGGCTTTGTTAAGTGCAGATACACGAGCGAAACGAGTACGCCAATTGTACCTTTCTTTACAACGACTAGGATATATTTCTTCGTCAGGTGAAATAAAAACAGAAATAGTATTGCGTGAACCTTTATTAGAAGATGGCAGTGTTGATACTGAAAGATATAAGAAAAATGATAAAGGGGGAAATATTCTTCGTTATTCTGCGAATAGGTTGGTTGAAGTGGCGCAGAGTAATGCAGAAGTTAGAGCAGTCTTAGAAAGAAAGATTGTTTTTTAAAACATGTTCATTAGAGAATTGTGCAATTTTTTTCAAGTACAAAGTTTTCTTTAAATTATTAATATCTCACTATAACCACCTAAAATTATATAAATCCCCCCTCTTTTTGCAAAACTATGAAAGCAATTGAATTAAAAAAGAAGTACATTGAATTTTTCCAAACTAAAACACATAAAGAAATACCCTCTGCCCCTCTTATTCCGGAACATGATCCTTCGGTTCTATTTACTACGGCGGGAATGCATCCTTTGGTCCCATTTCTAATGGGAGAACCACATCCTTCCGGTAAACGGTTAGTCAGTGTACAAAAATGCATGCGTACTCAGGATATTGAAGAAGTTGGTGATGCTACTCATACCACTTTTTTTGAAATGTTGGGTAATTGGAGTATGGGTGATTACTTCAAAAAAGAAGCAATTACTTGGAGTTTTGAATTTCTAACCGGAAAAAACTGGTTACATTTACCATTAAAAAATTTATCTGTAACTTGTTTTGTCGGAGATAATGATGCTCCTAAAGATGAAGAATCAGCTGGAATATGGAAAAGTTTAGGGATACCTGCTGAAAGAATTGCTTTCTTACCGAAAAAAGATAATTGGTGGGGTCCAGCGGGAGAAACCGGACCTTGTGGTCCAGATACGGAAATGTTTTATTGGGTTTCTCCTGGACCAGCTCCTCAAAAATTTGATCCCAGTGATAAGCGTTGGGTAGAAATATGGAATGACGTGTTCATGCAGTACAATAAAACTAAAGAGGGAAAATTTGTACCTCTTACACAAAAGAATGTTGATACAGGATTGGGAGTAGAAAGGGTAACTATGGTCATGCAGGGAAAGAAAACAGTTTTTGACACGGAACTTTTCCAACCCATCTTTAAAGAGATTCAAAAATTAAGTGGTTCTAAACCAACTCCCAAAAATATTGTTTCATTTAGAATTGTTGCCGATCATATGCGCGCATCTACTTTTATTCTCGGTGATGAAAGAGGAGTTGTACCTAGCAATGTTGATCAGGGATATATTTTACGACGTTATATTAGAAGAGTTATTCGCCACGGAAGAAAGTTAGGTATTACTCATGATTTCTGTCCCAATATTGCTCTCGCTATAATTAATATGTACAAAAATGAATATCCTCTTCTGTTGCAAAAAGAAAGGGTGATCATAGAAGAACTTCGTAAAGAAGAAGATAAATTCCAAAAGACTTTAGAGCAAGGGTTGAAAGAGTTTGAAACTTTAACCAAAGACAATAAAAATATTACGGGAAAAGAAGCATTCTTATTATTCCAGAGTTATGGTTTCCCTCTGGAAATAACTCAGGAACTTGCCGCTGAGAAAAATTTGAAAGTGGATGTAGCCGAATTCAATGTAGAGTTTGAAAAACATCAAGAGTTGTCTCGCATCGGCGCAGAAAAAAAATTCAAAGGTGGATTAGGCGAAGTTTCGGAGATGACGGTAAAATATCACACTGCCACTCATTTGTTAAATGAAGCTTTGCGTAAAGTATTATCTCCCGACATTAAGCAGCGGGGCAGTAATATCACTCCAGAAAGATTAAGATTTGATTTCAATTTTGATCGTAAGTTAACCCCTGAAGAAGTTAAGAAAGTTGAAGATGAAGTAAATAAGAGAATCAAAGAAAGTTTAGAGGTTCGAAGAGAAGAATTACCGCTTAAAGAAGCATTTGCTCAGGGAGCTCAGGGAGAATTTGGAGCAAAGTATACAGATGTGGTTTCGGTTTATTCCATTGGAAATTATTCTAAAGAAATATGTGGTGGGCCGCACGTAAAAAATACTAAAGAATTAGGTCATTTTAAAATTTTGAAAGAGGAAAGTTCTGCAGCAGGTGTGAGAAGGATTAAAGCTGTTGTGGAATGATTTTTTCCCATCTTTTCTAAACCACTTATAATCTCCAAACAATTCTTCACAAAGCTTATTAATTGATATTTTGCTCGTATAAATCATGGAAACAGTGCGTGTCCCAGCGGTAATTATTGGTGGAGGAGTCATAGGCACAGCCATCGCCCGAGAATTATCTGAAGTAATTGATGGGTTGTTCCTCTTAGAACAAAACCCTAATTTACGTTCAGACAATCAATCCTCTCGCAGTTCCGGAGTGGTTCATGCTGGTATTTATTATCCCAAAAGCGTTTCTCCCAAAAGAGCTGAGATGTGTGTTAGAGGAAATGAAATGTTATATCAATATGCTCCTTCTCGTAGAATCACCATAAAAAGAGTGGGCAAATTAGTGGTATTTACTGATTCCATGGAAGAGGAATATGCCGATGATGTCTGGAGAATGGGCCGAGAAAATGGTGTTCCTGGCATTGAAAAGATAACTATTAATCAAGCCAGAAAAATGGAACCAAATATTTGTGGGATGGGAGCAATTTATGTTCCTTCTTCTGGAATTGTTGATGCAGTGGCTTTAACTTCTGCTCTAGCGCATGATGCAGAAAGAAATGGTGTTACCATTGTTCCTGGGAACAAAGTAATAGGGATAGTTCCAAAACATTCTGGTTCAGAATCTGGGTTTGAAATAACCTGTGAAACTAGGGATGATCAGACTAATCATTTTGAAGCTAGAATGGTAATAAATGCTGCTGGTCTTTATGCTGATGAGATTGCTCGAATGGTTAATCCCCAATCTTCCTATGAAATTATTCCCACGAGAGGTGAATCTGCCAAATTTTATGATACTAGATGTCCTGAGATTGCCATGAATGGAATGAATGTATATCCTGCGCCGTATGTGTATGATGCTCGTTCTGGCGAGAGGATGAGAGTTTCATTAGCTGATGCCAGAAATCTTGTCGCTACCGGATTAGCGTATTCTACAGTAGGAGTTCATCTCACCCCTACTTTCGATGAGAGGGGAGAAATTAGCAATGTAGTAACTATAGGTCCGGCTAAGACTGTAGGGGTGGGAAAAGGTGACTACGCTTCGAATTTGCGAGGTCCAGAATACTATTATCACTCTGTGAGAAATATTTTTCCTGGATTACGAGAAGATGATATAGAATTACATCAAGCGGGAATAATGGCAGTACTCAGAGGACATACTGATTGGGTAATAGAAAGAGATCCTCGTTTTCACAACCTAATTAACCTAATTGGTCTAGACTCACCAGCATTAACTGCTTCTTTAGCCATTGGTAAGTATGTGCGTAATATTTTATCCCAAAAATAGGACTAAAATATGATTTTTCCACCAGTGTATAGTTCCACTGGTGGCGTAGCCACATCTAATAACAGACTCAGATTGGAAAAATCATGGTCAGAAAACTGCCCTGAGCGAAGCGAGCATGCAAGAAATGAAACGGGGATTTTATTTCTGCACAGAAATTAAGTAGTTTCTTGATTTCTTGTGCCACTGATGTTGAGCCCGCAGGCGATCACCAGTGGTGGGCAGTTTTCTTGACAAATATGAATATTTAGATTACAATTCCTCTCCATAAATAATATAAACAAAAGTATAAATATCTCAATCATGGGCTCTTCTCATTTTTCCCTCAAAATCTTAGAATGGTACAGTTTGAATAAACGTGAACTTCCCTGGCGTACTAATCCTACTCCCTACCATGTTCTTGTTTCTGAAATCATGTTGCAGCAAACTCAGGTTTCTCGAGTGATTGAGAAGTTTGCAGAATTTACTGCACGATTTCCAACTGTTCAAGACCTAGCTAAAGCGTCTACTTCTGACGTTATTCACGCGTGGAGTGGGATGGGATATAATCGACGTGCTCTTCTTTTACATAAATTTGCACAGGAAGTGATGGAGAAATATGCCGGGATTATTCCTAATAATCCTCAGCAGTTGATTGAGCTTCCGGGCATTGGTCCTTATGCTGCAGGTTCAATCGCTGCATTTGCGTTTAACCAACCTTCCCCCGCCATTGATGTCAATGTTCGTCGTATCTATCTGCGATTCTTTCAAGGTAAAGATCAAGGAACACCTTTAGGAAAGAAAGAGGAAAGAGAGTTATATCAATTAGTTAAAACAACGATTCCTCTTTATAGAAGTCGTGATTTGCACAATGCTTTAATGGATTTTGGAAGTGTAGTGTGTATGCGAAATAATCCCTCTTGTTCTGTATGTATTTTAAAAACATCCTGTCAATTCTTTCCTCTCTATCAGAATCATAAAGAAGAAGTTCTCTTTGTTAAAGAAAAAAAGATAGAAAAAGGAGTGTATGAACAGAGTAAATTTATTCCTAATCGTATTTTTCGTGGAAGGATAGTGGAATTTGTGCGTCAGAATGAGGCAAAAGAAATATCATTTGAAGAATTAGGGAAGTACATCAAGAAAGATTACCAACAACAAGAGCAAGAATGGCTACTAATACTCTGTCAAGGACTGAAAAGAGATAAATTATTAGATTTTCAGCAAAAAAGTTCTACCTTACTCTTATGGTTCCCCAAATAATCACAATAATATGATAATTTAGTATACCTATAACAGTACGTATTAAGTCCCGAAGAGAAGAGCGCTTGCCTGGCCGTTTAGGGTGGCGAAAATGTTTAGGCGAATTTGATGATTATTGAATATTTGTTTCGATATTTTCGCATATTAATTTTTAGAGAATAATATTAACACCCTAAACTTCTTGGCCGGGCAAGCACTTCAGTAGTAGACTTAATACGTACCTATAACAAAAAGGATTAAAAAGGGAGAGATTATTCCTTTACTATGGAACCATTCCACAAATTCATCGATCATACTGCAGATGTTCTCTTCGTAGCTAGAGCAGAAGAACTACCTGAACTATTTGAACAATGTGGTTTTGCCGTTGAAGAAACCATGGTCAATACAAAAAAAATTAAATCTGTCAATGATATTAAAATATTGTGTGAAAATAAAAAAATAGACGGTCTTTTATTTGATTTTATTGATGAGTTGATATTTTTTAAAGATTATAAACAGCTGGTGTTTAGTAAATTTGACATTAAGATAGAGCAAAAAGAGGATAAATATGATCTTACCTGTATTGCTACGGGGGAAAAGATAGATTTTACCCGCCATGAACCTAAAGTGGATATTAAAGCGGTTACCATGCACATGTTTAAAGTAGAACAATCAAGAGGAAGTTGGAAAGCACAGGTATTGTTAGATATTTAAAAGTATTGACAAATCACGAAATTATTTAAAGACCTATTTCTTTCTTAATTAAATGCCACAAACTCTATTTGATCTAGCTGAGGGCATTCGTCACTGTACTGCTTGTCCTTTATGGAAAAATCGCGAACTAGCTATTCCTGGTGAGGGTTCTTCCAAAGCTAAAATAATGTTTATAGGTGAAGCTCCTGGAACAGAGGAAGATCGACATGGACTTCCCTTTGTGGGTAGATCTGGTAAATATCTGGTTGAAATGTTGACCTTGGCAAATTTGCACCCAGAGGATGTATTTACCACCAGCTGTGTGAAATGTCATCCGCCCAAAAATCGCCAGCCTACGAGTAAAGAATTATCAACTTGTAAAGAGTTATGGTTGGTGAAACAGATTGAATTAATCAACCCCGAAATTATTGTTCTTCTAGGAAAAGTGGCTTTAAAATCATTATTGGGAGATAAAGATTTACAGAAATTACACGGTAAGATAGTAACCAAAGATGGAAGAAAATATTTTGTGACGTATCATCCTTCTGCTGGTATGCGTTTTCCTAATATAGGGCTATTAATGAAGAAAGATTTCATGAAATTAAGCTTATTAATTAATTCATTTCCTCTTTAATTAAAATTGAAATAAATTTGCATAAGTTTTTTAACTTCTGAAGAAATGTTAAGTGTATGGTCAGTTATTCTAGTAATGCGAGTTATTTATCAAATAATTCTAGTAGTTATTCCAGTTCTGGCCCTTCCAGCAGTTTGTATGCCATAAAGAAAAATCCTCATTGTTGCGGTTCATTTAGCCGTGGACAAAGGTGTATGGGATGTCCGGGATTATAATCATAATAATTTGAGAAATTATTCTCTGGTCATCCCTAAATCTTTTTTGATGATACTGTTGAGTAAGCCTGGTCCAATTTCTTCCCCGCTGTGATGTGGTATTGTTGTCTTTCTTCCATCTGGGTGTTTGTAAATCATGTGGCTTCCGGTAGTATGACTGTAAATAAACCCTGCTTTTTCTACAATCTTTCCCAGTTCCTTCCCAGTAAGTCGGGGCAATTTAGCCATTACAACTATACCTCTATTTGTTGCACTCCTACAAATTCTTGAGAAATATCTAATTCTTCATCTGTTTTAAGATACGTACGAATAGCTTCTTTGGTTCTTTCGATCAGTTGATCCATCGTTTTAGCTTGAGTGTGACATCCTGGCAATCCTACAACTTCTGATATTAACCAGTCATCTTCATCTCTTTCAATAATCACAGTATATTTTCTAGTAATACTTTTTGTAAAAGTTTATTTCTTTATAAATTTTTGTGCTTAAATTTCAGAATAATTACAGTGTGCAGTTTAATGTTCCGCCGACATCATCACTCCTGAAAACAACATATCGTATTGTTTTTCCTGCTTTGAATTTATGGTGATCATAAAATCGAGGATTCTGAATGGGTAGAAAAAACTCTATGGCTCTTCTTGCTTCTTCTGTTCTAGGTCCACTATTCAATCCTCTCTCTTTTAGAATTCTATTGGTTGACATTTCTAATATTTTGAGATGATCTCCGTCAGTGGTGTTAACATCTTCTTCCGATAAATGAACACAATATCTCTGAACTCCAAGCATACTACCATAGGTAGGACAACCCACTCCCGCATAGTTTCCGCTGATCATTCTTTCTACAAGTGAGTTAAAGTAATGTTCTGGGTCTTTCGGATTGTAACTCTTTACAGGAATTTCTTGGAAACCAAGTTCTTCTGGACCTGCTGAAGAACATCCTGCCCATAAAGAAGCTACCACTGCAACAATTCCTCCCCTTGTTTTTCTCATAGTTTGCTTAATGTACTTTGCTCTTTAAAACATTTTCTCTTCTTGAAAAGGGATTTGTATTTTTTCTTATAAACATTTATAAAATAACCTATCGCCTAGAACCTATATGAAGAAAACCACATATTTAGATTATGCTGCATCTACTCCTCTTGATCCTCGAGTTCTTAAAAAAATGCAGTCATTAATCTTACAAAATTATGCTAATCCTAGTAGTATTCATTCTGCTGGAAGAGAAGCCAGAACCATTATTGAAAAATCTAGGGAGAAAATTGCTTCCATTCTTCACTCCAAACCTGAAGAAATCATTTTCACATCTGGGGGAACGGAGAGTATTAATCTGGCTATCAAAGGAATAGCATTTCAAAAAAGTAAAGGGCATATTATTACCTCTAATATTGAGCATCCGGCAGTCTTGGAAACTTGCAAATATCTTGAGAATAAAGGATTTTCAGTTACTTACATTGAAGCAGATAAATATGGATTAATTTCTCCACAAAAGATAGAACAAGCCATTCACAGGGATACTATTCTCATCAGCATAATTTACGCTAATAATGAAATAGGAACTATTCAACCCATTCGAGAAATAGGAAGAATCGCTCAAAAACATAATATCATATTCCACACTGATGCTTGTCAAGCTAGTCAATTGGATTTAAATGTAGAAAGAATTTCCGTTGATCTTTTGACTCTTAACGGCAGCAAAATGTATGGGCCTAAAGATGTGGGCATTCTTTACAAAAGGTATTCAGTACATATAAATCCTCTTTTTCATGGTGGCAATCAAGAATTTGGATTGAGGAGTGGAACGGAAAATGTGGTTGGCATTGTAGGTTTTTCCAAAGCTTTGGAACTAACCATTAGATCCAAAGGTTCCGAAGAAAAAAGATTGATTAAACTTAGAGATTTTTTCATTGCTGAAATTTTGAAAAAGATTCCCTGTGTCACTTTAAACGGTCACCCTAAAAAAAGATTAGCCAACAATATTAGTCTCTCTTTTGCAAATATTGAAGCAGAGGCACTTTTACGCTATCTAGATCAATATGGAATTTACCTTTCTACAGGAAGTGCCTGCAATTCCAACAAAATTGAACAAAGTCACGTGCTTAAAGCCATTGCTATTCCGGAAAGTTCCGGAGTGATTAGGTTTACTTTTGGTCGAGAAACAACTAAAGATGAATTAAAGTATGTTATTACAATATTGCAAGAAGTTATTCCTCAACTACAATCTCTTAAATAGCGTTTATGGCCATATCCTTTTCCAAATTCTTTTTTATGTTCATCCCGTACGTATGGCTTAATGATGTCTAATATTTCTCCAATGTTAGTGTGCCCTCCAGTATACGATTCAAATACGGCTACTAGATATCTTTTTACATCTAAATCAGAGACAGCAGGACGATGTACTTCCCAAATTACTCTATCTGGTGCTACAATACTACCCATAAAATCCACTCTGGTAGGAGATGATACCATAAAAAAAGCTGCTTTTGAAACCAAAGTTGTTTCTTTTGCTTCTTTTTGCATGAGCAACATTCTTTCTGACATCCAATACTCCGTCCATCCTATCTGCAAGTATTTTGAAACATTACATTGTTCTTCTGCCAGTCGGGGAACAAATCCGCCGTTTAAAAGAATATCATGTAGTGAAGCTGGCGTTTGTGAAGCCATAGATACCATTTCCGAAGGGTTGGGCAAGTCCATTATATAGTGCAAAATATAGTTTAAATAAGAATGTTTTGCTTTTTTTGTTAAATGTTCAGAATTTTATCTTCCATAATTTCCCGGAGATCCACCCGAGAGAACAGTGTATACTACGTCCCCTGCAGAAACTCCGCTCCCATATGAACGGGAAGAAGCAGTAGAAGTTGCAGAAGTAGTATTGTACAAACTATTTGTAAGAAGACCAACATCAAGAGTAGTTGAGGCACTTCCTCTTGTAGAATAAGGAGTCTTACTTGTTACATTGGACAACAATGATGCCAGAAGTTCATATCCTGCTTTTCTTTCCGGGATTGCTAGTTTAGGAAGTGCATACGAATCAGCTGCAGCAAAATACGATTTAGTCAATGCTAATGAATCTGGTGTTGGTTCCCTTCCAAGTCGTGGTGCTGGTTCCATTTTATTTAATATAACTTTGCGACATAAAAGTCTTATTGAGCAATAATAAGGCATTTTAGTTTATATTTCTTTTCCTAAAAAGTGAGGCAAAAATGTCATAGTGGTCTTAATTGCTTTTTATTGATTTATAAGTTATTACACAAATTTATAAATCGACTTAATTTACTATCATTATGGTTACATTAGATACCTCTTGGGCATCAATATCTTTACGTTTAGTTCTAGCTGCAATATTGGTGGTACATGGTTATCCTAAGTTAAAAAATTTCAAACAAACCGTTGGATTTGTGGGAAGTCTGGGGTTTTGGCCGGCTAAGTTCTGGGCTTTTATGTTAGGAATCGCAGAGCTGTTGGGGGGAATAGCAATTTTGGTAGGATTATTTTCTAGAATCTTTGCTGGTATATTAATAATTGTTATGTGCGTAGCAACGTATGCCAAAGTGTTCAAGTGGAAAGTACCATTTACTAAAATGGATGCAATGGGATGGGAATATGATGTTATGATACTTGCTGCGTTGATTGCATTATTTCTCCTAGGATCTGGAGCTTATTCAATTGATGGTGTAATGGGATGGATCTGGGGATAAATTTAGTATGGTTAAAGAAATTAAATATAATTTTTTTATTTTTAATTATTTTGTTCATTGCAACTTTTTTAGTAGTAAGTTGTTCTTCTTCAATCATTGAAACAAATAATCAAACTATTCAAAATAATAAAACAGTATCCGCTCCCACTCCATCTTCTCTTCCGGATACGGGTAAAGCAACCCTTCTTCCTTCATCAATTACATTGTGTAATCCTCAATGGAAATGTATCAGTTCAACCACTATGGCTTTTCAGAATGGATCTTGTGGATTCAGCCAGAAAACACCTTGTAAATTAGGTTGTTTTAATGGAACTTGTGCTAAACCATCCACTTGTGAAGTGGGATTGAAATGTAAAACTTCCCATACTGCCGCGTATCAAATCGCTGATTGTTCTTGGCTAGCTGATGAAGAATGTCCGGGCGGATGCGAAAAAGGCAAATGTCTATTTTACAATGCTTCCAGAGCACTCAATCAAACTCAAAGTTCTGGCACACCTGCCGTAGTTGAAGCTACGCCAGTTGAATCTTTCCCTACTTTGATGGTGGGAGAAAAAGCTGATTTAATCAAAAATAATTTTCATCATAATTTGAGTATTTATATTATTGATGAAGGCAAAGTTAGACTTTTAATTGATGCCCAGAAAAGCGATTGGATAAATGAGGGAGGTAATTATTTCTTTTATAGCAGCGGGATTAATTTAACGGTTAGAGAAGTGTTATTTCAATCTTACGGCGTGAAACAGATAAGTTATAAGATTGAGTGAAAAATTAATGGAAGTTAATAATTCTATGTTTATTAAAAAAACGTAGCGGGGGATGGATTTGAACCATCGATCTACGGGTTATGAGCCCGTCGGGTACTCCTAGCTTCCCTACCCCGCTATGTAGTAGCAAAACAACTCTTCTTTTAAAAAGGTTTGGTTTGTAAAATACTCTCCTTAATGAACAAAAACTTTTATAAACCTCTCACCATTCTTTCTCCTCATGTCAAAAGTGGTGGAATCTCGCAGCAAATTTAAGACTATTCTTCTTACTATTCTAGCGGTAGTCTTCGTTATTTTTATTTTAGTACCAATCGTATTTGCTATTTTTGATGGAAGTAAAAGTGGTAATGTAGCGCTTATTCCAATTGAAGGAGTAATAACTGCTGATGGCGCAAGTTCTTTAGGTCAAAGCAGTATCTCTTCAAAAGATATTGTTGATTTTATCAAAGAAGCGAATGAAAATCCTAATGTTAAAGTAATATTGTTAGAAATAAATTCTCCCGGCGGATCAGCTGTTGCTTCCGATGAGATTGCTTCTGCAGTAAAAAAATCATCTAAGCCCGTAGTTTCATTAATCCGCGAAGCAGGAGCGTCTGGGGCATATTGGATTGCTTCTGCCACCTCTCATATTATCGCTAATAGAATGTCCATCACTGGAAGTATAGGAGTTATTTCATCCTACTTAGAATTTAGCGGTTTGATGGACAAATATGGTGTGGGATATGAGCGTTTAGTTGCAGGAGAGGTTAAGGATATGGGGAATCCGTATCAAAAATTAACAGACAACGAAAAAACAATTTTACAAAAGAAATTAAACACTATCCATGATTTTTTCATCCAAGAAGTTGCTGAGAATCGCCATCTTAGCGAATCTAAAGTTCGAGATTTAGCTACCGGGGAATTTTATTTAGGTGTTGAGGCGATAAACTTAGGGTTAATTGATCAACTTGGTGATCAGAACACTATGGAACAATATCTTAAAACCACTTATACTCTTGAAGAAGTAGAGTATGTAAAATATGAACCTCAAGAAGGTTTTTTCGATTTACTTCAAAATGTTTTATCACAATTTTCTTTTTCAATGGGTAGGGGCATTAGTTCATTATTAGTTGAGAAAGATAGTAATATTATGTTGTTATAATGTACATTAAGTTGTACAAAGTACTTGCGTGGTACATTACGTTGTTGTGATCTCGTGTGAAGATATGGTGTGACAATATTATGAATTCATTAAACAAGTGGTTGGGAGCAAGAGTGATCTTCTTTTTGCTATTGCTAAGTCTAGCTAATATGGTAATCGCCGTTGATATTGATTCGGAGATTACTGATGCTTTAGATCGTGGTGAGCAAGTGTCGGTAATAATTACTCTTGAGGATCAACCTCTTGCGGAAATTTCTGATAAATCTCTTTCCCCCACTGAAAGCTATTCAGTTACAAAAAACAAACATAACTTGGAAGCACAAAAAGAAATGGTTAGGAAAGTACAGGATGAAGTTTTAGCTGGTTTTGATATGAGCGAAAATTCTGATAATTCTAATATCGTTTCGACTAGAAAAATAGCTAAGAAAACAAATGCTGCTAAAGGATTAATAGTGGGCACCACCTCTTCTGGAACAAACAACCTGGGCATTGCTTCTTCTGAAACAGATTACGACCTTTATCTTGGCCACCGTTTCAGTTCCATCAATGGATTCAGTGGTAAAATAAATAAAAAAGCATTGGATCAACTAATTGCTTCTGGAAAAGTTAAAAAAATATCTCTCGATAAAGAGATAAAAATTTCTGTGGATACTTCTGTTCCATTAATTAACGGAAATCAAGTAATCAATTTGAAGGTTAACGGAATTAATTTAAATGGTACTGGACAAACCGTTTGTGTTGTCGACACGGGTATTGATTATACTCATCCTGCTTTAGGTGGTTGCTCTTCTGCTTCTTTTCTCGCTGGAACGTGTGCTAAGGTAATTGCTGGTTATGATGTCGCTGACAGAGATAACGATCCGGTTGATAGTAATAGTCATGGAACTCATGTTGCTGGTATTGTGGCTTCAGAAGATTCTACTTACAAAGGAGTTGCGCCAGGAGCTAAATTGGTAGCAGTAAAAGTATTCCCGGGAAGTTCCGGTTCTACCAATGCCTCAAATGTTATTGCTGGTTTGGATTGGTGTAAAACTAATTCTACTGTTTACAATATTTCAGTAGTCACTTTAAGTTTGGGAGATGGTGGTCAATATAATTCTGCTTGTGACACTGATGAATTAGCTGATGCGGCTAATAGTGTTGCTAACTTTGGTCTTTTTGTCGATGTTGCTTCTGGAAATGATGGATATTCTTCTGGAATAAACTCTCCAGCTTGTGCTAGTAACGTTACTTCGGTAGGTTCAGTTTATGATGCTAACCTCGGTTCTATTGCATGGTCAGCATGTACAGACTCTTCAACTTATGCTGATAAAATCTCTTGCTTCAGCGATTCTGGAAATCTGTTAAAACTTCTTGCTCCCGGGGCGCAAATAACTTCCACCATTCTTAGTTCTTCCTATGGAACTAAAGGGGGAACGTCTATGGCTGCGCCCCATGTTGCTGGAGCAGCTGCTATTGTAATGCAATATTGGAAATTAGCTTATGGTACGACTCCTACTTTTTCACAGGTTACTTCAAAATTGCAAAATACGGGAGTGGCCATATTAGATTCCAGAAACAACATAATCGTTCCACGCATAGATGTGCTGGCGGCAACTAAACCTTTCATCAATTTTACTGTCGATAGTACTGCTAATGCCACCATCTTAACTAATACTTCTGCGTTGATAAATATCACTTCGGATGTAAGCTTGGTTGGAGCGACACTGGAATGGAATTACAATAATGGAAATATTTCTAATTATACTATGAATCAAAATACGGCTCAGAATTTCTTTTATTTGATTACAGGATTAAATAATAATGATAGCAGTTACAAAATTTATGGTAATGATTCTTTTTCAATTGGGATAAGCAAGACTAGGACTCTAAGTGTTGACAACAGTGCCCCCAATATTACTATCAATACTCCTCTAAATAATTCCTATTATAACTCTAATTTTGCTTTAGATGTTTCTATTTCTAGTCTTAGCAGATTAATTTCTGGTTCCAATTACAGTTTAAAGAATTCTGATTATGATAATTCATCCTCTACTGTACAAAGCAACAGCAGTTATAATATTGATTCCACTTTGTTTGCTTGGAATGATCAACTATTAGTAAGTAATTATGGTGATGGCAATTATACTCTTTCCGTTTTTGCTAACAATTCTTTGGGCAGTTCGAATATAATCACTAGAAATATTGTTATTGACACCACCTCTCCAACCATATCTTCCAATCAAAGATCTCCTAGTGTAATTTACAATAATGACACGGTAATTCTAAAGATTAATGTTACTGATAAAAATCTAAACACATCAGCCATATTCTTTTCTTCTAATGTTTCAGGAACGTGGAAAAATGATACCCTGGTTTTAGAATTGGCAAATCAATATAATTTTTCTCTAAGTGAGACTCAAAATCTCACCAATCAGAGGAATGTATCTTACCGATTTTATGGTCTTGATTCTGCTCAGAATGTAGCTAATAGTGATCTCCTCAGTTTTGTTGTTTCCAATCGTGCACCCATTTCAGTAACTATCTTAAGTCCATCCAATAATTCGGTTATTGAAGTGGGTAATTCAACTCGTTTTAATTCCACTTCTCTTGATAAAGATAATGATGCTTTGACTTATCAATGGAATTTTAGTGATGGAACTTCGATTGTTTCTAGTCAAAATACTACTCATCAATTTAATTCAACTTTAAATTATACTGTACTATTAACCGTTTCTGATGCGTATGGTGGTTATAACACTACTTCGGTGAATGTCATAATTAATGATACTGTCCTGCCCAGGATTAGTTCTGTTAATTATAATACTGATATCCATTTACAGCGTGATGGTAATAATCAAACAGTATCAGCAACTTTATTTGATTATTCTGGGATTGCAAATTCCACTTTATGGTTTAATTCCACTAAACAAAATTCTAATTGTACTATGGGGGGTACTTCTTTGAATTGCAGATGGAGTTGGAGTGGATTAAATGCCGGTACATACAATGTTTCAATTAATACTACTGATAATTTCAAGATTATACATTCTAATTTAAGCACCTTTTCTTTTAGTGTAACCTCTTGCACCGATGGAGTTCAAAATGGGGACGAATTAGGTGTTGATTGTAGTGGTTCTTGTACTACTGCTTGTAGTTCTAGCGGTTCTTCCGGAGGATCTTCTGGTGGCGGTGGAGGAGGCGGAGGTGGTGGTTCTAGTGCTGCTTCCAAAGTTAGAGATATAATTACCACTACGTCAAATCCTAGTGCTGATGCTGTTGTTGCTGAAATGAATACTCCTGAAGAAATAAATAGCGGGTCAACTACTGTGAGTTCCTCTTCAGATTCTTTGTCATTACCACTAGTTGCCGAACAAAAATTAGATGTTAATGCTAACGGCGATTCATCAGGAAATTTCATAACTGGATTTTTATCTAAAATCTTACATCCCAATATTACTTCCAGTAGTAAAAGTATAATTTTAGGTATTATGGGAATATTAATTGTAGGATTAGGTTCTTTATACTTCGTAATTAGAGAGAAAGACTGAAAAGTTTTATATAGGGGAAAGATTTTCTTATTTTATGCATCACTTACATAAAGAGGCGATATTTCTGTCAGTAGTAGTTATTCTCATTTTCGGAGTTTTATTTATCGAAGGGGTAAGAAGTGGTTTACTAGGTAATGCGGTTAAAAATGTTGAAGAGATTAGGAATGAAGAAATAGCTAAAGTGAAAATAACTTTGACTGTGCTAAGTTTGATCTCTGGTGTTTTATTAGTTGTTTACATTCTGGTTCGCAAGAATGATATTATCATGTCAGAAAGAGTTTAGGTGAAAGTGATTTATGTTTTATTTATGTTTCTAAAACGAAAGATTTATAATACACTCATATTTATTCCTCTCATAATGAAACGTTCCTCACGACGCTGGAAGAAAAAAGGCCAAATGCGCTGGAAATGGCAGCGAAAGAAAATGAAGAAGGCCAAGAAGAAGAGAAAGATTCAGGCAGCATAAAGATTTTTTTTAGGTTATTTTTGTTTAATTGTTTAATTCTAATTTATGTTAGTAAATACTACCGATGAATTTATTAAGTTTAAAGTAGAATTAAAATATATTGATTCAAACCAACAAAAAGAAAATAGGATATATCCAAAATTCTCCTCTCTTTGGAGAAAAAGAAAAGAACTTTGATAAAATCCGCAAGTTGGTTGGAAACACTACCGCCGACTTAATTGTATTACCAGAATTATTTGCGACCGGTTACACTTTCACTTCTCAAGAAGAAGTAGAAAAATTATCTGAATCAACTCAAGACGAAACTGCTAATTTTCTGAAAGAAATATCCCTCAAAACTGGTGCTGTAATCGTAGCCGGTTTTATTGAAAAAGAGAATGGAAAATATTACAATGCTTCAATGATGGTTTACCAAAACAAAGTAATTGATACTTATCGTAAAATTCATCTTTTCAACAAAGAAAAATTGTGGTTCACTCCAGGAAATAAACCATTATCCGTCCACAAGTTTAATGGAATGAAAATGGGGATGATGATTTGTTTCGATTGGATTTTTCCGGAAGTAAGTCGGTCTCTTGCTCTGAGCGGTGCTCAAATAATTGCCCATCCCTGCAATTTAGTGATGCCTTATTGTCAGCAGGCCATGGTGACCAGATGTCTTGAAAACAGAATATTTGCTGTAACTGCAAATCGTATTGGCAATGAAAAAAGAGGAACAGACAATTTCACTTTTACGGGGGGAAGTCAGATCACTTCATTTGATGGAAAGATACTTTCTTCTGCCCCTAAAGATAAAATATTTTTTGATGTGGTCGAAGTTGATAGAAATCTGGCTGACAACAAAATGATCAATGAGTATAATGATATTCTGAAAGACAGAAGAAAAGAGTTTTATCAATAATTAAAACGTCACTTTCGCATCAAAATAAATAGTCTCTAAGAGTACAACTAATCACTATAATCTCTCGTCAAGTAACAACTATTTTGGAACTATTTATTATCTCTGTTTTCTAACTTCTCTCTCGACATTAATCATCCCTTCTCTATAACAGAAAGATTTATAAACAACCCATCTTCCTTTGAGAATTCTCTACAAATGTGTGCTCAAGTAATATTGAGTATGAAAAAGGTGAATCCAATTTACTTTGAACGAGTAAGCTATATTCTTTGCGATTAGTAAAATAGGATCAGAGTTTTACAATCTGTTCTAACGAACACGTAAAACTTAATTAAAGAGTTTCCGTTGATCCTGCGGAAGATTGCTGCTATTGGAGTACGATTAAGCCATGCAAGTCAGAGGGCTCGCAAGAGCACAGGCTGAATGCTCAGTAACACGTCAATAATCTGCCCTTAGGTTTGGGATACCCTTGGGAAACTGAGGTCAAAACCGGATATGTAATGAATACTGGAATGTTTCATTGCTTAAAAGCAATGCCTAAGGATGAGTTGGCGGCTGATTAGGCTGTTGGTAGTGTAAAGGACTACCAAACCTTTGATCAGTACGGGCCGTGAGAGCGGTAGCCCGGAGAAGGGTACTTAGACACTGACCCTAGCCCTACGGGGTGCAGCAGGCGCGAAAACTTTACAATGCACGCAAGTGCGATAGGGGTACTCCAAGTGCTCAACCATTGGTTGGGCTTTTGCCAAGTGTAAACAGCTTGGCGAATAAGTGGTGGGTAAGACGGGTGCCAGCCGCCGCGGTAACACCTGCGCCACAAGTGGCAATCGCAATTACTGGGCCTAAAGCGTTCGTAGCCGGATAAGAAAGTCTTGAGTGAAATCGTTACGCTTAACAAAACGGCGTGCTTGAGATACTCCTTGTCTTGGGACCGGGAGGCGTTGGGGGTATTCCTGAGGGAGCGGTAAAACATACTCGCTTACAGCTCATGGCTGTAAACGGGTGTTTACAGTGTTATAATCTCAGGAGGACCACCTGTGGCGAAGGCGTCCAACGAGAACGGGTCCGACGGTCAGGAACGAAAGCTAGGGGAGCAAAACGGATTAGATATCGACTGCTTTGTAATTGACAAATTCTTCATTGATTTTGCTGATAAAAACTACAACAAGAAGAAATGAATCAAAGCGATGTCGACTAATTACCCGAGTAGTCCTAGCCGTAAACGCTGTGAACTAGATGTTGCATATTCTTCGTGAATGTGCGGTGTCGGAGCGAAGGCATTAAGTTCACCGCCTGGGAAGTACGGTCGCAAGGCTGAAACTTAAAGGAATTGGCGGGAGAGCACTACAAGGGGTGCGGCGTGCGGTTCAATTTAACTCAACGCAGAGAATCTCACCAGCAGCGACGGCAGAATGAAGGTCAGGTTAAATGTCTTACCCAACGAGCCGAGAGGTAGTGCATGGCCGTCGTCAGCTCGTGCCGTAAGGTGTCCTCTTAAGTGAGGTAACGAGCGAGACCCATATCCCTAATTGCCAGCAGGCTCTACGGAGTGACTGGGCACCTTAGGGGGACTGCTGTGGAAACACAGAGGAAGGTGTGGGCAACGGTAGGTCTGTATGCTCCGAATCTGCTGGGCTACACGCGCGCAACAATGGCAAGAACAATGGGATGCAACACCGAAAGGTGAAGCTAAACCTCGAAATCTTGTCCTAGTTTAGATTGAGGGTTGTAACTCACCCTCATGACATCGGAATCCCTAGTAATCGGGCTTTATCACGGCCCGGTGAATATGTCCCTGCTCTTTGCACACACCGCCCGTCAAACCAACCGAATTGGGTTTGGGTGAGATCCAGCTTTAAGCTGTATCGAATCCAGATTTGGTGAGGTGGGTTAAGTCGTCACAAGGTAGCCGTAGGGGAACCTACGGCTGGATCACCTCCTTTTTTTTTATTATTATCACAAAAATAATAATTAAGAAAGTAAATGTAGAGAAAAGAAAAAATTAGGAGAAAAGAAAAAATTAGAAAACATCAACAATAAATTAGAAAAAAATAAAAAAGTTAAACAATCAAAAATAAAATAACAAAGCAATAACAAAATTTACCTCGGGCCCGTAGCTCAGGGGTAGAGCGCTTGCCTTGCAAGCAAGAGGCCTCGGGTTCAAATCCCGACGGGTCCACTCTGTGTTCCCGAATACTCCTCGAGTAAGTAGGGTTCACAAATGCTTTCAAGAATTCGTTCTTGGCAGCATTGGCAGAATATGATGGAGCAGTTTTGAGTAAAATCAGATTGCGCCAATACATCATAATAATGAGCCATATGGAATTTGAAATTACATCTTAGTACGCTGCTAGATGGATGACTCGGTTCGAAACGCCGATGAAGGACGTGACAAGCTACGATATGCTCTGGCGAGCTGAACGTAAGCATTGAACCAGGGATTTCCGAATGAGACATCTCATTAAGGCCGCGAGGCCGGGGAACGCGGGGAATTGAAGCGTCTTAGTACCCGCAGGAAAAGAAATCAAAGAGATGCCGTGAGTAACAGCGAGCGAAAGCGGCACAGTTCAAACTGAATCTTTCATAGTAATATGAGAGAGATGTGGTGTTGTGGACTTTTC
>Ga0209542_10007514_pt1 | contig 20690 bp, 17 predicted proteins | sample RifCSPhighO2_01_FD_184028 | JGI IMG/M metagenome (GOLD analysis project Ga0209542, IMG submission 184028) | Soil microbial communities from Rifle, Colorado - Rifle CSP2_plank highO2_0.1 (SPAdes) (version 2) | ecosystem: Environmental > Terrestrial > Deep subsurface > Rock core/Sediment ...
GGAGGCCTACGCTGCGGAAGCCGAGCCCGATGTCGAAGCCCTTCACCGCATTGATGCTCATCATCGCCTTGCCCAGGTCGGCGGGAATTTTATCGAAGACCGGCTCGCCGAGGCCTGCAGGAACATTGCGGATAACGCCCTGAATGATGCCGCCGATGGAATCGCCGTCGCGCTTCACTTCGTCGATGAGTTCTATCATTGCGAGCGCAACTTTCTGGTCGGGGCAACGCACGATGTTGCCTTCAATGTCCGTCATCTGCACGTCGTTGAGATCGATGTTGGCCTTGATGTCGCCGACCTGGTCGACGTAGCTCAATATCTCAATGCCGAGATTTTGCTTCAAGAATTTCTGCGCAATGGCGCCTGCGGCGACGCGCGCCAAAGTCTCGCGCGCGGAGGCGCGGCCACTTCCCCGCCAGTCGCGGTGCCCGTACTTGGCTTCGTAGGTGAAATCCGCGTGCGACGGGCGGTAGAGGTCTTTGAGGTGATGGTAGTCTTCCGACTTCACATCCTGGTTGTGCGCGAGAAGGAGAATCGGCGTGCCGGTCGTCTTGCCTTCAAACCAGCCGGAGAGGATGTGGATGAGGTCAGCTTCTTTGCGCGGCGTCGTTATCTTGCTCTGACCGGGCTTGCGCCTATCGAGCGCGACCTGGATTTCCTCCACACTTATCTCGATGCCCGGCGGGCAACCGTCGACGATGCAGCCGACCGCGCCCCCGTGTGATTCACCGAAGCTTGTTATTCGAAATAATTGCCCGAAGCTGTTCCCCGCCATATTCAAATTATATGCTTATAGTATACCCCTTCTTTCGAGCCGTTTCTGCACCTCCGCCAACTTCTGCTCCAGGGTCATGTCGGTGTCCTGGATTATCTCATCGGCTGCGGCCTCGTAGAGTTTCTTCCGCTCGGCGAGGACTATTTCCACTTCCTCTTTCGTCGAGGTAGCTTCTGTCAGGTGTGGACGCCCCGGATCGTGGCCGATGCGCTCCGCCAGTATTTCCGCGGGCGTATTGAGGAAGATGAGAAGTCCGTTCTCTTTCAGGGCGGCGATGTTCTCCGGTCGCTGTATGACGCCCCCGCCCGTCGAAATGATGATGTCCTTCCGTTTCGCTATTTCCGCGACGACTTCCGACTCCCGGTCCCTGAAATAATCCCACCCTCGCTTCTCTACGGTGTCTGCAATGCTCATCCCTTCGCGCGCTTCTATGAGAGCGTCGATATCCACGAATTCCTTCTTTAACTTCTCCGAAAGCAGGCGCGCGACGCTCGTCTTGCCGCCGCCGCGCATACCGATAAGTACAATGTTGGGGTTCTCGTAGACGACCTCGAATGGCGCGCCGATAAGTGCGAGAGATTTCCAGAAGCGCGGGAAGGTTTTCGATACGACGTCGGGGTCGTTTATCACCATGCCGGGGAGCTTGGAAGCGGCGACGGCAAACGACATCGCCATGCGATGGTCGCCGTAGGTATCGATGCGCGCCGCTTGGGGCTCTCCCCCATGCACGATGATGGTGTCTTCCGTCGATTCCGTACGGATGCTCATCTTTTTGAGTTCTGCCTCTACGGCTTTGACGCGCTCCGTCTCTTTGATGCGGAGCGACTGGACGCCCCGTATGGTCGTCGTGCCTTTTGCGAACGCCGCAAGTACGGCGAGCGTCTGCGCCTGGTCCGGAAAATCTTCCATATTCACGGATACTGCCTTCACTCCGCGGCCCTCGACGGTTATCGAATTCTTCCCGTACGAAACGATATTTCCCATATCTTCAAGTGTCTTGAGGAAGCGAATGTCGGCCTGAACAGTCTTCGGATTCAGATTCTCGAGCGTTATCGTGGAGTGCGTCAGCGCCGCTATCGCGAAGAAGTACGAGGCGCTCGAAACGTCGCCCTCGACGGTGTAGGCGGTCGCCCGGTACGACTGATTTCCCGGGACGACATAGTGTTTGTAGTCGTCGTTCTGCACGGACGCCCCGAATTCCCGCATCGCTTCGATGGTCATGTCGATATAGGGCTTCGATATCTGCTCACCGGCGACTTCGATATCAAGCTCCCCGATGCGCGGAGCGACCATGAGGAGCGCCGAGAGGAACTGGCTTGAAACGACTCCCTTCATCACCACGCGCCCCGGACGGAGCTTTGAGGAAAGGACTTTTACCGGCGGGTAGCCCTTTTTGTCGACGTATTCTATTCTTGCGCCAAGCTGCTCCAGCGCCTCGACGAGATGCGCGATGGGCCGCTCGTTGAGGCGGCCGCGGCCGCGGATTACTTTAACGCCCGGAATGATAGCGGAGAGCGCGAGCACGAAGCGTATCGCGGTGCCGGAGAGGTTCGCGTTGAGGTGATATTCCCCCTCACGGATAGCCTGTATGTCGGATTCCACAATGAGCGCATCGTCCTTAAACGCGCAGCGGATACCCAATTCGCGCAGGCAGTTTATCATCGCGTGCGTATCGTCGGAGACGAGTGGATTCTTAATGCTCACCGTGCCGCCGGTAAGCGCGCCCAAAAGGAGCGCGCGGTTGGTGTAGCTCTTGGAGCCGGGTATCTCGACGGTCGCCGTAACCGGACCTTGGAGCGGAGTTATTTTAACGCTTTTCATACGGCAAATTTCTTAGTCTCGCGTACGAGCGCTTCGAGCGCCGCCGCAGCTTTCCCGCTATCAATCGATTCCTCGGCTTTTGCTATCCCCTCTTTCGGCGTCTTCGCAATGCCCGCGACGTAGAGCCCGAAACCCGCGTTCAGGACGACAATATCCCGCCTGGGGCCTGATTTTGCGAAATCATGCCGCGCACCGTCCTTTGAAGCGCGGCCGGCAAGAATGCTCCGAATGATATCTGCATTTTCCTCAGCGCTGCCGCCGAGAATATCGTTCTTGGCGCTCTTTTTGAAGCCGAATGTTTTCGGGTCGATGGCGAATGCTTTCACTGTGTTTCCTTTGACATCGAACGCTTGGGTCTTTGCCGAGAGACTTATCTCATCCATGCCGTCGTCGCTTGTCACAATGAGCAGGTGTTCGTAGCCGAGCTCTTTCGCCGCCTCCGCCATTTTCTTCGCGATGGCGACATTCGGGACGCCCACGAGTTGCCGGCTCGTGCCCGCAGGATTCGCGAAGGGGCCGAGAATATTGAAAATCGTCCGCACCTTGAGCTCTTTGCGCACCGCAATGACGTTTTTCATCGCGGGATGAAAGAGTGGTGCCATGAGGAACACGATACCGGCCTTCTTGAAAACCTCTTCCGCTTGCTGCTTGGTGAGCGTGACATTGACGCCAAGTGCTGCGAGAACGTCGGCACTGCCCGCTTTGCTGCTTGCGGCGCGGTTGCCGTGCTTGGCGACCAGGGCACCCGCACCCGCCGCAACGAATGCTGCGGCCGTGGAGATGTTGAACGTCCCGGAGCCGTCGCCGCCCGTCCCCACGATGTCGACGGCGCCCTTCGCCTCCACAGGGACCATCTGCGCGCGCATGCCGCGTAGGAGGCCGACGATCTCGGATGCGGATTCTCCTTTCATCCGGAGCGCCACGAGAATGCCGGCCGTTTGCGCCGAGGTCAATGCGCCCGCGATAACGTCATCCAAAAAATTTCTGGCCTCGGTGTCGGTCAGGTCTTTGCCCTCAAATAAGGTATTCAGAAGTTCTTCGGCGTGGATCATAGGCCGTTGATGAAATTCTCCAGGATCTGTTTGCCGCCCTGGGTTGCGAAGGATTCCGGATGAAACTGGATACCCTCTATCGGGTATTCCGTGTGCCGCAGCCCCATTATCTCCCCGCTGTCCTTTGCGGTCGCGGTAACGGTGAGACACGCGGGCAGGCTCTGTTTGTCGGCGATAAGTGAGTGGTAGCGCATAACGTCGATGTTTTGCGGAAGGCCTTTGAAGACCCCCGCCCCATCATGCTCTATCATACTCGTTTTTCCGTGCATCGGCGCTACAGCATGCACGACCTTTCCGCCGAAGTAATGCGCCATGCCCTGCATGCCGAGGCATACGCCCAAGACCGGCGTCGTCTTCCCCACCTCGGTGAGGACGTCGGCGCACACGCCAAAGTACGCGCGGTCGCTGGGCTCGCCGGGCCCCGGAGAAATGATGATGCGGTCGTATCCGCGTTTCTGTATCTGTGCGAGGGTTATCTCGTCGTTGCGAACGACGTCGAGGGTGAACGGCTCGCCGCGCGCCGTGAGTATCTCCCCCACGTACTGGTAGAGGTTGTAGGTGAAGGAATCGTAGTTGTCGAGAATGAGGACTTTCATATGCTGAGTACTTTTTTCATCGCGGCCAGTTTATTTTTTATTTCCCGATATTCGACGTCGGGTTTTGAATCATGCACGATGCCGCCGGATGTCTGTGCGTAGGCGAGGGTTCCAGCAACAAAAAGCGAACGTATCGCGAGCGCGAAGGTGCAGTCGCCGTTGAAACCGAAGTGGCCCACGCCCCCGCCGTAGGGACCGCGTGCCTCGGGCTCGTTGCCGTCGATTATCTTGATGGACTCTATTTTGGGCGCGCCGGACACGGTCCCTGCGGGGAAATTGCTTGCGAGCGCCGAGAACATGTCCTCGTCGGGCTTGATAGTACCGGCTATCTCGCTCGAAATGTGCTGCACATGGCTGAATTTCTTCACGCTCATAAGGTCGCGGATGCGCACGCTGCCGAATTGTGCCACCTTGCCAATGTCGTTGCGGTGCAGGTCGACGAGCATGTTGTGCTCCGCTCGTTCCTTTGGATCGTTCAGAAGTTCTCTCGCCAACTTCCGGTCTTCTTCATCTGATTTTCCGCGCGCTATTGTCCCGGCCAAAGGTCGGGTCGTCATTTCGCCGTCGCGGAGACTAAAGAGAAGTTCCGGCGATGCGCCCACGATTTTTTTGGTCCCGAACTTGAGGTAGTACATGAAGGGCGACGGGTTCACGGCGCGCAGGCGCTCGTATACGCCGATTGCCTCCCCTGCAAGTTTGTATTCCGTCTTGAAACCAACCTCGCACTGGAACGTGTTGCCCGCGCGTATCTCTCCCTTCACCTTCTCGACGATTTTCGCGTGCTCGGTTTCAGTCAGGCCGTCTTTGATGAACGTCGCGGTAAACGACCTTCTAGTGAGCTTCGTCCGCATCACCTCCTCAAGGACCGCACTGCGGTCGGTGTCGTAGTAGAAATAAAAGAGTTCATTCGTGAGCTTATCGAACACGAGGCCGTCGGTGTAGACGCCGAACATGAAGCGGTCGAAGCGCTTGTGGTCCTTGATATGGAGCGACGGCTCGAAGTATTGGAATGCTTCGTAGCCGAGGTATCCGACGAGCCCGCCTGTGTAATCCTTGGCCAGCGTCTGCTTCGGCATGATGTCGCGCAGCGCGAAGTATGGATTCTTCACCGCATAGTCTGTACCATCGACCCGCAGCATTTTTTCTGTGCCGGAAACGATGTGCGCCGGCTCGAAGCCGAGAATCGAGTAGCGGGAGAATTTCCCCTCTTCACCGAGCGATTCAAACAAGAAGCAGGTGTCGAAGCGCTGCTCTATCTTTTGGAACAACTCGAAAAAGTCGACGTCCTGTGCGAACTTCGTGTACGTGGCCTTTTGGCCTATTTTTATGTGTGGAATCTTTTCCATAGAATTGCCAATCCAGTCTACGTCGCTCCTGATTGAGCACAATCACCTACTGGGTTGCTCGGAGCGACTTGATTTGATTGAGCGCAATCACCTACTGGGTTGCTCGACGCAAAATCAAAATCGCCCTCACTACACAACTATACATTGTGCGGTAAGGGCGATTTTGGTCGCGGTGCCACCTTACTTTCCGCCTCCGCCAGCTGGCGGATTGCGGAACTCACCGACACCGCGAAGCGGTATCGGTTATCTCGTTCACGGGAGAACCCGTCTTCCACATGCCCATTCGACAAGCTCAGGGCGAGCAGAAGCGCCTCACCGGCCCCAACCCCCAGCTCCAGTTTTTTTGAAGGGTAGAATTTCTATCATCCAAAACTGGGGCTGGAGAACCGGATCACAGACTTTAGCTATAAAACAGCGTAGTGTATACTGGGCATCATGTCAAGCGAATTGGACAAACTGCGTACGCGCATTGATGAGGCCGACAACGAACTGCTTCGAACACTTGCCGAGCGATTAAAGTTCGTCGTTCAAATAGGCAAACTTAAACAACAGGAAGGTCTTGAGGCACGCGATGAGAAACGAAGGAGCGAGGTTCTCTCTTCAAGAATTTCAACGGGAGAAAACCTTGGTATCTCCGGAGAATTCGTTCGCAAGTTGTTCGAAGCTATTCTCAACCACGCCGAGACGCTGGAGAAAAAATGAAAATCTCGCGCCGCCTCGATGCGTTCCCCGAATACGTCTTCTCCCGCCTCGGGAGAATCGTTGCCGAGGTCGAGCGCGAGTCGGGGCGGAAAGTCCTGAACTTCGGACAAGGCTCCCCCGACGTGCCGCCCTCTCCGGTTTACCTCGACAAGCTCGATGCATTTTTCCGGGAACCGGGAAACCATTTGTACCCGGGCTATGGTGCCACGCCCGAGCTCAAGAAAGCTCTGTCGGCATTCTATACAAAGCGCTTCGGTGCGGAAATCGGCGACGACGAGATGCTTCCTCTCCTAGGTGGCAAGGACGCCTGCGCGCACCTGCCGCTCGCGCTTGCCGATGACGGCGACGAGATACTCGTGCCAGACCCGGGTTATCCGGGATTTACCGGTCCCGCACTCATGATAGGAGCCACGCCTGTGCCCTATAGTCTTGTGCCCGAGCTTGGATTTAAGCCATCGCTTGAGGACATCGAGAAAAAGATAACGGACAAGACGGCTTTCATATGGGTGAATTTTCCCTCCAATCCCACCGGCGGCGTTGTGACGGTCGAAGACCTGCAGGACATCGTCGCACTTGCGAAAAAGCATGACATCACGATCGTGTACGACAATGCATATTCCGAAATAACGTTCGACGGCTATGTCGCCCCGAGCATGTTCGAGGTGGCAGGCGCCAAAGACATCTGTGTAGAGCTCGGCTCGTTCTCGAAGACCTTCTCCTTTGCAGGCTACCGCATGGGTTGGCTCGTGGGCAACAAAGACATTATTGCGGCGCTTTCCAAAGTGAAGTCGCAGGTTGATTCAGGCATGGCGCTCCCCTTGCAACGCCTCGGCGCGTATGCGCTCACGCACACCGACACGGCATGGCAGGAAAAAATGCTCGCGACATACAAAAAGCGCCGCGACATCATCGCCGAAAAATTGCGCACGCTCGGACTTACGTTCGAGATACCGAAAGGCTCGCTCTATCTCTGGGCGAAAATTCCGGACAGCGCAAAAGATTCGGGATCTTTCAGCATGCAGATACTCAAAGAAAAACAGGTTCTCCTCACCCCCGGCACCGCATTTGGGCGTAACGGCGATCGGTATGTGCGTGTCTCTATCTGCGTCAACGTGGACGCGATAGACGAGTACCTATGAACGAGGGGCGACGGCGATGAACGTCGTGAAGTTTGAAGTAAGGTCCTGAATAGACTCTTCGAGCAGTTCCAGGTCGTAGATCTCTGCGGCGATGCGCGACGCGATGACGGCGGTCGTGGGCGGGAGCTTCCCGCTCGCAAGGTCCTCCGCCGCCTTGGCGGTGTCTTCGTATTCTTCGACTTTTACGTTCGGCCAGTTTTTCTTCAAATACCCCTTGCACTGCTTCAAGGCCTGGTCGTGCGAAACGATGGTCTTGATTTCATCTCTCGAGACGCCTTTGCGGGCGAGAAGGTTCTGACGGATGTCGATGCCGAATAATTTTTTCACGTCGAAATGGTGACGGGATACCGCCGTTTCGGCCTCGGTCACGACGCCGCCGGTCGAATTGGCTATCGGAAAAACGCCCAAATCGATAGCTCCCGTATCGAGCGCCGCAAGCACGTTCTCCACGGAGACGAGGTAGTCGAGCGAGAATTTCTTGACGCCCGCACCGGCAGCATAGCCGCGCGCGGCTTCCTCCGAAAAGCTTCCCTTGGCTCCCGATATGCCGATCCGTAGTAGCGCGGTGGAAGCGACGGGCGCTTTCGTCTTGAGCAGGCGCCGGACGGCCGACTTCGCCTCCTTGAAGCGCTTGAGCACATCCGCGCAGTACGGATTGAAGCGGAATACGTCGCGAAAGAGGAGGCCGTCATGCTGGACGCTTTCCACCGCGTCCATGAGAAAGCCGAACGACACGGTGTCTATATCGGTGCGTCTGAAGCCGCCGCGCGAAACGATTTGTCCTATGAATTGCGTGAGAAAGAGGGTTTCTGCAAGGCGTTTGTCGTGGGCTTCGGGCGTCATCTCGATGACAGTGAATCCGAGCTGTTTGAGGAACGCGCTCGCGGCCGCGTACTCGCTTCCGGTAAGCGTGTGATCGGCGACCACGATGCGGAACCCCGCGATGTCGCCGCCGCGCTTTTCATAGCTCTCGGGCCCCCACATCGGGTGCGTCGCAATGTACCGGCGCCCCTTGGCGAGACGCTTGAGAAGCTCCGTGGTATGGACTTTCACCGTCGCCACGTCGACGAGCACGGTCTCTTTCCCCAGAAGCGGGAGCACTTTCGTGAGCGCCGCCTGAAACGCGCGAATGGGCACCGCGAGTATCACCGCATCGGACTGCGCCACCTCGGAAAGCGAGAAGAATGTTTTACCGTCCGCGTCTTTTCCGTGAGAGTATACGCGCACTTCAAGAGTCGGCGCGAAGCGCTTGAGCAGCGTGTGCACGAGCGCGCCAAACGCGCCGTATCCTACGATACCGACCGTTTTTACTTCCATCTCGGAAGTTTACCTTTTTCTGCGCCACTCTTCCACCGCCACAAGGAGAGGCGTTGCGAGGAATATCGAGGAGTACGTGCCCGCGATAATACCCACGAGGAGTGTGAGTGCGAAGTCGCGCGTCGAAGCGGGGCCGATGAAGTAGAGGACCAGCAGTGTGAAGAGCACCGTGAGCGACGTGTTGATGGAGCGCACGAAGGTCTGATTGAGCGAGCGGCCCGCGGTCTCGGCGAACGGCTCTTTCTTGTTGTGCTCATGGTTGATGCGCAGATTTTCACGCACTCGGTCGAAGACGACGATGGTGTCGTGGATAGAGAAGCCGAGCACCGTAAGCACAGCGGTTACGAAGAGCGTATCCACTTGCGCACCCAAGAAGTGTCCGAGTGCCGCATAGAAACCGACCGGAATGATGACGTCGTGCACAAGCGTGACGAGCGCAATAAGCCCGTATATCCAGGACGAGACCGGTTCCGAGACTTTGCGGAACGCGAATGCGATGAAGAGCAAGATGCAGAGGAGAACGAGCGAAAGGGCGATGAGCGATTTATTGCGCAGTTCGGCGCCGACGGTTGGACCGATTTCGGTAAGCTGGTCGATGTGAGCTGTTGCGCTTTGGTTCGTAAAGTATGCGGGCAAATTGGCGCGCTCTTCATTCGTGAGCGTCTGGACGCGGAAGGTGTACCCATCGGCCCCCGTCTCGCGCAACGAGAAATTCCTGAACCCGGCGTCCTGCAAATTCCGCGTGAGCGCCTCCGGCGCGGGGCGTGCGCCGTCGTACCGTACCTGCGCGAGCGTGCCGCCGGTAAAATCAATGCCGAACTGCAATCCGAAAACGGACAGCGACGCGAGCGACGCGATGACGATACCAGCGGTCAGGAGGAAGAAAGCGGTTTTGTGCCGTACGATTATCATAGTCGAATTTCCGTGCCGCTTCCGAAGAGGAACCGCATGAATCCGGTCTTGGCATTGGCACCGAGCGCCAGCACGAACGTGCGTGAGACGGAAATGGCCGTCAGCATCGAGACCAAGACGCCCAGCCCAAAGACGAGCGCGAAGCCCTTGATGAGCGAGGTGCCGAACCAGAAAAGAATGACAGCGGTTATCATCGAGGAAATGTTGGAGTCGCGGATGGAGGGCCAGGCGCGCGCGAATCCGTCGCGAATGGCATCGGCCGTGCTTGAGCCCTTGCGCAGTTCTTCTTTCATGCGCTCGAAAATGAGCACGTTGGCATCAACCGCCATGCCGACGGAGAGAATGAACGCCGCGATGCCGGCGGCCGTGAGCGTGACTGGAATAAGTTTGAAGAGCGCGAGAACCGTGACGATGTAGACCAAAAGCGCGATTGCGGCGAGAAGCCCAGGCAGGCGGTACCAGAGGAGCATAAAGAGCACGACCGCGCCGATGCCCCAGAGCGCCGCCATGATGCCATCCTGCACCGCTTGTTCGCCCAGGGTACCCGAGACCGTCTGCGTCGAGATGAGCTCGATGGGCACCGGGAGCGCGCCGTAATTGAGGTTGCGCGCGAGCGTTTTCGCCTGGTCGGCCGTAAAGCCCCCGGAGATGACCGCGGAGCCGTCGGGAATTGCTTCGCGAATAACGGGAACCGAGATGGGCACGCCGTCGAGGAAAATGCCGAAGTATCGCCCTACGTTCTTTTTGGTGAGCTCGGCAAACATGCTGCCGCCCTTGGAATCAAATTTGAGAACGACCGTGGGCTCGTTCGGGATGCCGCCCGCCGACTGATTGAACTGCAGCTGTGCGCTCGAAAGGTCTTTGCCGGTGATGGCGGCAGGCTCGAAGAGCTCGTTCGCATTGGTGAGCGCGACGCCCTCTTGCGGAGGCGTCTTGCCTTCCTTGAGGAGCCTGAACTCGAGCACGGGCGTTTGCCCGATGAGCGCGATAGCTTTCTGCGTATCGGTGACGCCCGGCAATTCGACGATAAGCCGCTGCTCCCCGCCGGAACCTGCCAAGGAACTCCCCGTCTCGGTCTGGACGATTGGCTCGGAGACGCCGAACATATTTACGCGTCGCTCGATAGTATCGCGCAAGGATGACATCGAGTCGGCGATGTCGCTTCCTGAAATCGCATTGGTATCGGCGCGATAGACAAGCTGCGTGCCGCCGGAGAGGTCAAGTCCAAGCTTAAAGGGCCACGAGCCGGTTATCTGCGAGTTGTAAACAAAAAAGCCGATGCCGGCGCCGACGAGGAGAACGATGAGCGCCGTAAGCCGTTTCTGCCACATATGGGCTTTTAGTATACGCAGGGAAACGATACCCGCAATACGTGCTTTAGCGGCGTCTTTGCACCAGGTCGAGGAGGTTCCTGAAAATCATCGCGACAGCGACGGGGCCCACGCCGCCGGGGACGGGGGTAAAGAGAGTGGCTTTGTCGGCACACGCGGGGTCGATGTCGCCCAGTATTTTTTTGTTGAGCTCGCTCGTACCTCCGTCGACGAGCGCAACACCTTCTTTAATGTGCTCGGGCTTGATGAAACCCGGATTACCCGCGCCCGAAACGACGATATCGGCGTCTTTGAGGTCTTCGATAGAACCCTCCTCAAGCGAGAACACGGAGACATCCGCACCGAGGCTGCGCAGAAGCCATGCCGATGGAGCGCCGACGAGCCGCCCCGCGCCGACGACGACTGTTTTTGTCCCGGCAACTTCTATTCCTCCCCTTTTCAGTATCTCTACCACTGCCAATGCAACCGGCGCATGCACGAGGCGCTCGCCCTCCGGAACTTTCGGATTCAGTGCGTCCACATCCTTTTCCTTCGGCACCGCGGCCAATATCTCATTCGTGCTGATATGCGACGGAAGCGGGAGCTGCGCGATGACGGCGTCGGTATCATGCGCGAGCCGGTCAATGGCCTGCAATACCTTTCCGGCATCGCTCTGCTCTGGCAAATTCATGCGCACCATTTCGATGCCGAGCCTCTCGGCGGAGCGCGTCTTGATGCGCACGAACGATTCGATGACCGGATTTGCTCCGACGACGATGATGCCGAGCCGCACCTTGCGACCGAGCCCCGCAAACTTCGGCGCCAATTCCAAATAAATGCTCTCCGCAATTGCTTTGCCGTCAACTATCATAGGTTCATCGACTTCTTGAGTTCGGCAATCCCCTCCTCAAGACGAATGGTCGGCTCCCAGCCGAGGAGTTTTCTCGCGAGGCGGTTGTCGGCGAGTGTGTGCGCCGGTTCAAGCCGCGGCTCGATATGGATGCTCGGACCCCCGATGAGTGCGGCGAGGTCGTTCACGGAAACATTGCGCCCCGCCCCTATGTTGAGCACTTCGCCCTTCCCGACGTTCGCGGATTCCATGGCAAGAAGATTCGCTCGGATGACGTCGCGGACGTGCGTGTAATCGCGCGTATGCGTGCCGTCCCCCGTGATGGTGAGCGGCGTTCCCTCTTTCCGCTGTTTGAAGAATTTCCCGATGACGAGCGCGTAGGCGCCTTCCGGATCGAAGCGCGGCCCGTACACGTTGAAGTATCGCAGCGATACTGTCGGAAGCCCGTACACTTCGCTCCAGAGGCGGCAGGCCATCTCGCCGACGTATTTCTGAAGGCCGTACGGGCTTTTCGGTTGCGCAGGAAGGTCTTCCGAAAGCGGGAGCTTTTCCTGGTCGCCATATGCGGAGCTCGATGCCGCATAGACAAGACGCTTCACCCCCCCTTCGTGCGCTGCGCGCAGAACCGAGACGACGCCTTCCACGTTCACCGAAAAAGTTTCCTGCGGATGTTCTATCGAGAATTGCACGCGCGGGAGCGCCGCCTCGTGGAAAACGTATCGTGCGCCGGCAACGATCGGCGCAAGTTTGTCATACTCGCGGATGTCCACTTCGTGGTACGTGGCTTTCGGATTGAAGCGGTCTTCGCGTTTTCCCGCCGCGTAGTTATCAACGCAGTGAACGTCGTGCCCCTTCTCGACGAGCGCATCGACGATGTGCGCCCCGATAAACCCGGCGCCGCCCGTTACGACCATTTTTTCCTGTGCCATATATTACGACCCGCGCGCGGTAAGCATGACGCGTACCGTCTGAAGGATAATAAAGATATCGAGCAAAAGCGAGCGGTGTTTGAGGTAGTAGAGGTCGTACGAGAGTTTGCGCTTGGTTTCCGCGATGTCGGTGCCGTGGTGCGGGTCGCGGTCGTGCTTCAATTGCGCCCAGCCGGTAAGGCCGGGCGAGACGAGGTAGCGCGCATTGTAATACTGGATGCGCGCGCTGTACTGTGCGGCCAGGGCCGGAAGCTCCGGCCGCGGGCCCACGAGCGAGAGGTCGCCGCGGAATACATTCCAGAGTTGCGGAAATTCGTCGATGCGCAAAAGACGCAGCCAGCGCCCCACACGGGTCACACGGAGCTCCGTCTTGCCGGACTCGCCGTATTTTCCCTCATCGTTCCCGCTCATGCTGCGGAATTTCACGACTCGGACCGCTCTTTCGTACCTGCCGACGCGGTTCTGGTAGATAAAAATCGGTCCGCCGTCATCGAGCTTGATGGCGGCAATGACGAGGGGATAGAGAATGAGGGACGGGATCCCGACCAATAGTGCGCCGAGAATGTCGATGCCGCGCTTCACGACGTCGTAGATGCGCGAGGCCGAGACACTTGCGAGCACCCATTCGTACTGGACGAGCGAGAGCGGCACGCAATCGAATACCTCCTGGTACAGCTCGACTACGTCGACGATGGCAAAGCGCCGCTTCTGGAACGCCGCATTGTAAATGATGGGCCGCGCCGCCTCGACCGCTTTGTCGGAGAAATCAACCACAAGGAAGGTCATGTCGTCTTCCTCCGCAAGGCGGCATGCCCGCTGGATGACTTCGTGCGAAGGCGTACGCGCCGTGTCGATGACGTACTCGAACTCGAACGGGTAGCGTGAATCGCCCGCCACCTCTTCAGCGAGCGCTTTGGCATCAGTGCCCGACGCCACGAGGACCCCCTTAAGCTTCCTGCCGGAAAGTGTGCGCGGGAGGCGCGGGTAGAGCGCGACGCGCCAAAAGTACACGAGCCCGAACGAGACCGCGAGGTAGAGGAAAAGTATGGTCTTCGGTGCCAAACCGAAAATCGGCAGGAAAAAGAAGAAGAGCGCGGCGAGGAAAACGTTGACCATTTGCGTCAGCAATATCGTCGAGGGTAGTCGGCTCCTGAAGAGGCGCGTGTGCTTGCCGTAGAGGCCGGCGAGGAAAAAGACCGCGACCCACGCGATGAAGAGAAGCGAGAATGGCACGAGGTGTCTTAGGAAAATCTCCCACTGCGGGAAGGCAAGGTAGCGAAGCGCGAGCGTGGCCCACAAGGAAACGACGAACACGAGGACATCGCCCGCGAAGAGGACGAGGTATTCCCACCTTGGCATCAGAGCCATACGATGGCCCTAGTATGGCTCTAAATCTGGAAGAAAACAAGTATCATACCGGAGCGCAGTTTTTTGACGGTTTGAGCCATTCCTCCGTCAAAAAACTGCGCTCCGGTATTTGAACAGACCCTACACGACCCGGAAATTCTTGAACTGCCAGGGGTCTTTGGTATCGATGTCCTCCGGGAAAAGAAGCGCGCGGTCCACAAGCGGCGTCCAATCGCTGTACTTACCTACCACCCTGCCGAGGTACGGCTTGGAGACCTTGAGGACGTAGTCGTGGTCGAGGCCCTCCGCCTCCACGATGCCCCGCTTCGGATTCTCGATAGCCCACATGACGCCCGCGAGAACCGCGACCGCGACCTGGAGGGAGGTCGCATTGTTGTGCGTGATGACGCGCCGTGTTTCTTCTATCGAAAGCTGTGAGCCGTACCAGTAGGCGTTTTTCTTGTGTCCCAAGAGCAGCACGCCGAGCTCGTCAATGCCGGAAATAATTTCCTTGACGATGAGGCGTTGCCGCTTCTGCTGATTGCCGTTCTTCCCCGCGAGTTCGTGGAGTGAGAGTACGGAGCCGTCGCACGGGTGATAGGCGTAGTGCGCGGTCGGCCGGTACACGACCTTGCCATTCTTTTTCACCGAGAAGTAGTCTGCGGTGCTGATGCTCTCATTGTGCGTGATGACGAAGCCGTGATACGGACCTTCGAGCGGCGTCCAGCTGCGCACGCGTGTCGTCGCTCCGGGCCGGGTGAGATAGATAGCGGCACCGCATCCGAATGCGTGGCGTTTCCCGTCGGGAGGCAATTGTTTCTCGTGCGTGCCCCACCCCATTTCGGCGGGCTGCGAACCCTCCGAGACGAACCCGTCGATGGACCACGTGTTCACGAATTCTCCCACCTCCTTGGGGCGAGCGGAGGTCTGCGTGTCGCGCTCGGCGATGTGAATGACCCTGATGCCGAGCTTCTGCGCCAGCCGCGCCCATTCTTCTTTGGTCTTCGGAACGCCGGCTTTTACGCCCGTGTCTTTCGCGATGGTGAGCAGGGCTTTTTTGATGAAGCTTGAAACAAGACCGGGATTCGCGCCCTGGCACGACACCGCCGTCGGCCCATTCCTATGCCTTTTCCGGAGCGCGAGTACCTGTTCGCGCAGCGCATAATTGGAGCGCTGCGATACGCTCAACTTCGGGTTCGTGTAGTAGCCCTTCCACGGCTCGGCGACCGTATCGAGGTAGAGCACGCCCAGCTCCTGGCAGAGCGCAATGACGTCCATCGAGGAGACGTCGACGGAAAGATTGAGGAGGAAATCCCCCGCACCGACATGCTTCTTCACCACGTCGCGGTAGTTTTTCTTCGTGAGCGGACAGACGATGTGCTTGACCTTGTATTGCGCGGCCGTTTTTTTGCCGCGCTCATCGGCTTCGATGATGGTCATCTGGGACGGTGTAATGGCGATGTGCCTGAAGATAAGCGGAAGGACACCCTGCCCGATAGAACCGCATCCGACCATGAGCAATCTGCCAGTAAACGGGAGCTTGGATTTCGCCATAGGGAAAAGGGTATCAATAAAGAAGTATGGTGGTATCATTGCATTAAATATGGCTAAAAACAACCTCACTGGAACAACTACCCAAAAGAAGAAAATTCTCTTTCTCATCACAAAAGCCACATGGGGTGGAGCCCAAAAATATGTACATGACGTGGCGACGCATCTGCCGCGGGAGCAATTCAATGTAGTGGTCGCGTACGGAGAGAAGGGCAAGCTCTCGACCGACCTGGTCGCAGCGAACATTCAGATTCGCGAGCTTCCATCGCTCGGACGCGATGTCGTGCTCCTTTCCGACGTCGCAAGTTTCTTCCAAATAGTTGGTCTCCTGCGGCGGGAGCGGCCGGACGTCGTCCACCTCAACAGCTCAAAGGCGGCTGCGCTCGGCGCACTTGCCGCACGGCTCACCGGAGTCCCAAAAATTATATTCACCGTGCACGGATGGCCGTTCAAAGAGGCCCGTGCGGCGCTTACGCGCGCGCTCATTTATTTTGTAAGCTGGTTCACCGCAGCCCTAAGCCATCGCGTAATCGTCGTCTCGAAGGCGGATGAAGCGTATGGAAAGCGCATGCGCATCGCCGGGAAGAAAATCTCATATGTCCCGCTTGGTATCGAAACGCCGCGTTTCCTTGCAAGAGACGAGGCAATGCGACTTCTGGCCGAAAAAATCCCCGAGCTCAAAGAAGTCGGCTCCGGCCCGCGAATCGTGTCGATAGCGGAGCTGACACCCAACAAAGGTCTCAACTTCGGCATCGAGGCGGTCGCACGGCTGCGCGACCGCGGTGTGAATGTTGTGTACGTCATCATCGGCGCGGGCGAAGAACACTTCCGCCTCATGGACCTTTGCTTCGAATACAGCGTTGAAGACCGCGTCGTCTTTGCCGATTTCCTTCCCGATGCCGCTACGTACCTACGCGCATTCGATATCTACCTTCTCCCCTCAATAAAGGAAGGCATGCCGTACGTGCTGCTTGAAGCCGCCGCGGCAGGCCTCCCCATCGTTGCAACGAATGTCGTGGGTACGGACGTCACCGAGAACTACAAAAATATACGGGTCGTGGCGCGCGCCGACGCGGCCACTTTTGCCGACGCAGTGGCTCAAGCCCTGCAGGGAAAACCGGAGTCGGCTCCCGCACGCGACGTCTTCCCCTTGCTCGATATGCTGAAACAAACACTCTCCCTCTACTAAACCGCACCGACCAATTCCGTCTCATCGCGCGCGCTTAGGCTCGGGCGCGGGCGCCGCTGCATGCCCATCAAGATGCCGAGCGCGAGATACTCGGTGAGCAAGTGCGACCCGCCGTAGCTCATAAACGGCAGGGTCGTGCCGGTGATGGGCAAAAGGCCCATGTTCATGCCCACATGCACGGTGAATTGCGCCAGGAAATAGATAGCGAGACCCGCGGCGAAGAGTGAGTCAAAGTTGTCGCCTCCGTGGAGGGCCAAACCCAGTATGCGCACGATGAGAACACCGAACAGTCCGAAGAGGACGAGGACACCGAAGAACCCCCACTCTTCCGCGTATGCCGCAAAGATGAAATCGGTCTGGTATTCAGGGAGAAATTGTAATTTGCTCTGCGTCCCGTACCCGATGCCTTTGCCGAAGAGCTCGCCGCTTCCGACCGCGACGGTCGATTGGTAGGCGTTATAGCCGGTGCCTCGGATATCAGTAAGCGGGTGGATGAAGGTGAGAATGCGCGCCTTCTGGTACGGGTGGAGCCCGTACTGCCACAGACCAGCTGCAAGGATCGCGGCAGTGATGAAAAGAACCGCGAGGTGTTTCCATGAAATGCCGGCTACGAGGACCATGCCGAGCCAAATGGACCCGACGATGATGGCCGAGCCGAAATCCGGCTGCAGGAAGACCAGCACGAACACGACGAACGCGTATGCGCCTGATACGAGTACATGCCGGTAGTGTTTTATCTCGATGTGCCGGCGGGTGAAGTATTTCGAAAGCAGAGTGACGAGCAGGAGCTTGGCCGGGTCCGCAGGCTGCACGAAAAAGAGCCCGAGGTTGAACCTGTTCTGCGCGCCTTTCACAATGGAGCCAAAAAGGAACACAAGCCCGAGGAGGAACACGACAGCGGCATAGAGGGCGATGACAACCGACGTCCGGCGCAGGAAGCGGTATTCGAGCAGGCTTGAAATGAAGAATACCGCGACCGCAATCCCGATCCAGACGATTTGCTTGTCGAAATACGCCTCCTCGACGGAAAAGGAGCGCATTGTGACAAGCCCGAGAAGCGAGATGGCGAGCGCGGATGCAAAGAGGAACCAGTCTATGTGGGCGAATGAACGGATCCTCGTATCCGCCGCCTGCTTCAGGTGCGAGATCATGACCTTAGTAGCCGACCGGCGCGGCCAGTGCCGGAGGCATGAGTGCAATGATATCTATCCGTCCGACCGCCGAGGCAAACGGGTCCGGCCAGGTAAAGATGAGTTGCTCCTGCGCTCCGGGCGAAAGCCGCGCGAGCTTCGTTGCGGACGCTGCGAACGCATTCCCTGCCGCATCAGAGAGGACGGCGACGAATGCGGGATTGAGAACCGGCGCTACCGATGTATTCGCTACTGTTGCCGAAAGGCGCGGGCTCGAATCGGTCGAGCCGACCGTTTTGTTGTTGATGGAGAGAACGCCCGCCGTGTTCGTCATGCGCACCCATATGAGCGGAGCGGTGAACTCAAAATACGTATGTGCCACCGCGCGATTCCCCGTGTCGATAGCACCTTCGAATACCGGCGTAACGCCGCCCGGCATGATGAAGGTCTTGCCCATGCGCTCCGCGACGAGGACGTTGTTGCTGTCGTAGAGACCGAAGCGGTACGAGACGGTGCGTACGCCCGCCGACTTGTTGGGATTCTCGATGTAGGCGACCGAGCTGTAATTCCCGCCGCGCACGAGGAACGAGCGGGACCACAAGACCGATTCCGGATTCAGGTACCGCTCGTCGAGCAGGAGGCACGGACCGCCCTTGTCGACATCGGTTTCGCCCTGATTTTGCCTGCCATCGGTGCACGACGGCGGCTGGTGAAGGTAGAGTGCGAGCGGCACGCCGATGACGACACCGAAGAAGAGAAGTATGCCGGTGACGTATATCGCTCGCCGTCGTGCTGCCCAGGACATGCGGCAATTGTACCCGAACGACGACCCAAACAAAAACACCCATTCCGGGTGCTTTTGGTTGTTTATTCTTTTTGTCCTGGCGACGAGCTACTCTTGCCTTACGACTACCATCGCCTCTGGAGAGCTTAACTGCCGTGTTCGGAATGAGAACGGGTGTGACCCCTCCGATAAATCACCAGGACAAAAAGAACAAGATCAAATGCCTTCCGTTGAAACAGAAGAGCCCTGCCTGCCGGCAGGCAGGGACACGGCCTTGCGGCTATGTCCCCGGACATAAAGAAAAAGAAAACTCACGCGACTCTCACAATTCCTGTCGAGAGTTCTGTCGGATTATTAGTACGCCTCGGCTCAATGCATTGCTGCACTTCCACCTAGCGCCTATCAACGTGGTCATCTCCCACGATCCTATAACGATTCCTCATCTTGGAGTTGGCTTCCCGCTTAGATGCTTTCAGCGGTTATCCGTTCCCGACATAGCTACGGGGCGATGCACCTGGCGGTACAGCCCCCAGACCAGAGGTCGGTTCATAGAGGTCCTCTCGTACTATCTACAAATCTCCTCAAGAATCAACGCCTGCAGCAGATTAAGACCAACCTGTCTCACGCTATGCATGTCTTGTTGCATTTGGACTATATCTTCACCTTTCTCTTTCGAGTGAAGGTGGCTGACGTGTAGTCTCTACGGGGTCAACACATTTCTCTTCTTTGAGTAGTTCAGATTCCTGTAGCCGTTGATAAGCTTTAGAAGATGCGAGAATGATTTCTCGCTTTCCACCGCCTCCTTTGCTTCGAGAATCTTTTCCAACAATTCGAGTTGTTTGCGCTTGAGACGTGTGTATGGTTTTACGATTTCCATCAGTTGCAGAAGTTCTGCCATCCGACCGACCGTTATCTCCATGACACCGTCATTGCGCTTCCGCAACAGTCCAAGCCTTAAGAAATCATGGAACTCCCGAAAGAGTTTTTCAGATTTCGCTGACTGGAAGAAGACGATCGCAGGTGCGACTTGGTAGCCATACCTGTATGTATCGTTCTTCTTCGCTTGGACATAGATGCTTCCATCGCCGTCTAAGAAACCGGCAATGTATGCTCGTTCTGTTGGTGTGAATTTCATGTGCGACTTCCCTCGGTATTATCCTAGCATACGACAGTTTGTCGTCGATAGGTTTTCCACCGATATAGTCAACTTCTTACTCCCCTATTTCTAGGAGAGACCGCCGTGATGATGTCGATTTCTATACCTCGGGGCTCAAACCGTTCAATCTTCCATTATCCAAGGACTACCCTTGGAATGAATTGCTGAACGGTTTGAACCCAGCTCACGTACCTTTTTAAATGGCGAACAGCCATACGCTTGGGAGCTTCTCCACCCCCGCGCTAAGATGAGCCGACATCGAGGTGCCGAACTTCGCCGTCGATTTGGACTCTTAGGCGAAACCAGCCTGTTATCCCCAGAGTAACTTTTATCCGTTAATCTTCCGTTGCATCTAATGCAAACGGTCGGTTCACTATGCTCCACTTTCGTGCCTGCTTGTCATGTACGACTCGCAGTCAAGCCACCTTTTGCCATTACACTATCGTCACGGTTTCCATTCGCGACTAGGTGACCTTAATAGGCTCCTCCGTTACTTTTTAGGAGGACAGCGCCCCACCGAAACTGTCCATCAGGTACTGTCTCTCTTGAGTTTCTCTCAAGAGGTTAGAACATACAGAAACGAAGGGTGGTGTTGCATTGGCGACTCCACAGCGGCCGAAACCACTGCTTCAAAGTCTCCCACCTACGCTACGCAGCGCACCCGTATATCCAATACCAAATTACAGTAAAGCTTCTGGGGTCTTTTCGTCTAGCTGCAGGAAGGCGGCATCTTCACCGCCCTTGTATTTTCACCGAGCAAATCCTCGAGACAGTTCCCAAGTCG